>Ga0209498_1002430_pt1 | contig 11221 bp, 9 predicted proteins | sample WalLakDeSediment_FD_184131 | JGI IMG/M metagenome (GOLD analysis project Ga0209498, IMG submission 184131) | Lake sediment microbial communities from Walker lake, Nevada to study Microbial Dark Matter (Phase II) - Walker Lake 11/02/13 Deep... | ecosystem: Environmental > Aquatic > Freshwater >...
CATCACTCAAAAAGGTACCATCGATAAAAGAACTTCTTTCAACTTTTAAAACTGATGCTTTATCAAAAACTTCAAGAGACCTCAATCCATTAGAAAATATAGTAGAACGAGTTCAATCAGCAATAATAGATTCTCCTCCTGCAACTCTTGTTGATGGTGGAGTTATAAGAAACAGTTTCAGTCCCGAACTTGATGAACTTAGAAACATTGCTTTTCACGGAAAGGATTGGATAGCAAAACTTCAGAAAACTGAAAGAGAACGAGCAGGAATACCTTCGTTGAAAGTCAGCTTTAACAATGTTTTTGGCTATTACATTGATATCAGCAATGCACACAAAGATAAAGTGCCTGAAAATTATATTCGTAAGCAAACGCTTGTTAATTCTGAAAGATACATTACTCCTGAGCTGAAAGAGTATGAAGATAAAATCCTGAATGCTGAGGAAAAGATTTACGAACTCGAAGGAGAATTATTTGACGAAGTAAGAAAATTTGTTGCTGCTGAAGCGGTAACGATTCAGAGTAATGCACGAATGATTGCTTTAATTGATTGCCTGATTTCTTTTGCAGAATGTGCTGAAGCATACAAATACTCAAAACCTGTTGTTCAGGATGGCGATGAACTTGAAATAATTGATGGAAGACATCCGGTTGTTGAGCTGATTCTTCCACCGGGGGAAAAGTTTAAACCGAATGATTGTGTCATTGATAATAAAAATGATCAGATAATTTTGCTTACCGGACCAAATATGGCTGGTAAATCAGTATATCTTCGACAGATTGGTTTAATTGTTTTGATGGCACAGATTGGTTCCTTTGTTCCTGCAAAGAGTGCAAAGATAGGATTGGTGGATAGAATTTTTACACGTGTTGGTGCGAGTGATAACATTACATCCGGTGAAAGCACTTTTTTAGTTGAGATGCAGGAAGCAGCAAACATACTTAATAATGCCTCATCAAAAAGTCTTATTCTTCTTGATGAGATTGGTAGAGGAACAAGTACGTTTGATGGAATATCAATTGCGTGGGCGATTACCGAATATCTTCACGACAACAATGAAGTTGCAGCTAAAACCCTCTTCGCAACTCACTACCACGAGCTGAACGAAATGGCAGATCTTTTTCCAAAAATAAAAAATTATAAAGTTGAAGTCCGTGAATATGATGACAAGGTTATCTTTCTTCACAAAGTAAATCCGGGAAGAGCAGATCACAGTTATGGAATACAGGTTGCACAGATGGCCGGACTTCCAACATTTGTTACGAATCGTGCAAAAGAAATATTGAGAAATCTTGAAAGCAAAGAATTAACTCCCTATGAATTGAAGAAAGAAAAACTTCGCAAGCTGCAAATCCCTGAAAACCAGATGAGCATTTTTGAATTCCAGGATGATAAACTGCGAGGGGAGATAACAGATCTTGAAATTGAAAAACTTACACCTCTCGAAGCATTGAATAAACTTAATGAACTTAAAAAGAAAGTTAAAAAGGAAGGATAATCTTCAGGATGAGAAATTATAAAGCATATTTCTTTTTGCTTCTGGCTCTCTTTTTTTCTTTGAGCTTAGCTTGCGACGAAAAACGTGTTGCTGATAATAATCCGGAAACAAAAGCTTATATCGATGAATTAATTAAAGAAAGAAAAGAAAAAAACTACAATTTGCAATTTGATTCAAACTCACCTTTTAACAGAGATACGTCAGCAAAGTTTAAACCGCTCAGATATTATGAACCGAAATTGGATTTCATCTTTAAATCGAAATTGAAAACTTTTGAAAATCCGGATACCGTTAGTATCCCCGGAACAAGAGGCGAGTCAAGACCCGCAATCATAATGGGTTATCTGGAATTTGAAAAAAACGGCAAAATTAACAGGCTTAATGTTTATAAAAGTTTCAGCAGAACAGGTGAGCCTTATTACAGTTTGTGGTTCACTGACAGAACAACCGGCAAAGAAACTTATGGTGTGGGCAGGTATCTTGACTTTAAACTTAATGAAGAACCCGATTTTATCTACACGATTGATTTTAACCGGGCATACAATCCTTATTTTGCTTATTCACCTCTATTTACGTCTCCGATCCCGCGTGTTGAGGATTATATAGATATTGCCATTGAAGCGGGTGAAAAAAATTTTCATTGATCAAGTTGAAAGTTATAATAAGTAACTGCGGTACAATTTGGTACTGCAATTTGAATTTATCCTGAATGCAAAATCATCTATCTTCGACTTCCAAAAGGAAAACAGTTAACAAAAGAATGAATAAAAAATACTTGCGAATATTTCTATTGTCAGTGATACTTGTAGCTAATTCAACCGCTTTATTTTCACAGGAATTACCAGGCACAAAGGTTATTAAAACATACTACCCGAACGGAGAAATTAAAACCGAAGGTCAGTATTGGTATGATAACCTCGAAGGTTTTTACAAGGAGTATTACCCAAACGGGAAACTCTGGAAAGACTGGAATTTCAGCCTGGGAAAAGAGCATGGTTTATCAACCTGGTATTTTGAAGATGGCAAAGTTAGCATCGAATGGAATTATAATGATGGTGTGAAAGAAGGTATTTCGCGCTGGTATTATGAAAGCGGCGAACTCTGGGCGGAGCAGAAGTATTCCAATGGAGTTCTCCAGGGTACAACTTATACTTATTACAAAACCGGTGAACGTCAGGGTGAGTGGAGATATGTTGATGGTTTGCTTCAGGGTATTAGTAGAACTTATTATAAAACCGGTGAAGTGGAAGTCGAACGAACTTTTGTTGATGGAAAACAGCAAGGAAAAATTTATATCTATCATGAAAATAAGATGGTAGCTTTAGAAGCAAACTTTATCAATGATAAAATTGAGGGGACAGTTAAACTATTTGATATGGCAGGCAGCCTGCGCGTAAAAGATGAATATCTAAACGACGAACTTTTGAATCGAGAACGTTATGATTACCAGGGAAAGTTTGAATCAAAGGAAGAACTTCTCAAAAATTATACTGACGGCGGTTCAATACTGAATGAAACTTTCATCAAGGATGGTGTTAAGCAGGAAGTTGCAAAGACTTATTATGACTCAGGTTTTTTGAGAGAAGAAATTCCTTATGAAGACGGAGTTATAAATGGAATATTTGTTACTTATTACGAAAGCGGCATCGTTAAATCTAAAGTCGATTATATAAAAGGTGAACAAAAGGGAATGATAAAAGAATATTATCCTGATGGACATCTCAAACTTGAAACTGTGATAAAAGATGGTATGAAAAACGGTCTCGTTGTTAATTATTATGAAGATGGATCATTGAAGTCTATGGGAACTTTTGTAGATGATATTCTTGATGGCGAGTACAAAGAATTTTATAAAAACGGACTTCCAAAATCCGATGCAACTTACATCAAAGGTGAAATTGAAGGCAAGAAAAACTTGTACTATGAAAATGGTGCCTTCCAGAAAGTTGAGTACTACTATGAAGGAAAACTGGACTCATACTCCCGCACTTATTATCCCAATGGCTTTATTCAGAGGGAAGAATATTATAAAGATGGAAAGCTTGTTCGAAGTAAGGACTTTAACGAAGAAGGTTATTTAGTTTCTACATTCGGATATTAGTTATTTCCTCGTTGTCACTCCGAATTTACCGCCTTTGGCGAGTCTCGCTCAAAAAGTGAGCGGATTTCGGAATCTTTTTTAGGTATCATTAATTTCAAGATTTTGGAAACGAGACTGACCAAAAAATTCTTTGTGTAACTTTATGTCTTAGTTACTTGGTGGCTATGGCTTTTAATCCAGGAAATAATCGAAGATTTTATTTGCCAATAAGACACCAAGACTCAAATAATCAATTGATTTTTTTCAAGCCGATGATAGCTATTTGTGGTGAATTAAGAGTGACAAGTTCTGATTCTAAAACATATTTACTCCTTTCTGAAAAACAGGTTTCGTGACGTCCTCTGTTATTTAACATCTAAATTTTTCTACTCCCAATAATTCTTTAATTTTAAATTAAAGAATCAGGATTATTATGAGCACTAAATTTACTATCGGACTAATACAATTAGCTTTCACTAAAGACTCATCTGAAAATCTTAATAAAGCAATTAAATTGATTGAGCAAGCAGCTAAATCAGGCGCACAGGTCATTTGTCTTCCCGAGTTGTTTAGGTCACATTATTTTTGTCAGACAGAAGACATAGAAAATTTTAAGCTTGCAGAATCAATTCCGGGTCCTTCAACGAATGCAATTTCTGAGGTAGCTAAAAAATATAAAGTTAGTGTTGTTGTTCCTGTTTTCGAAAAAAGATCTTCGGGAGTTTATCACAACAGTCTGGTTGTGATTGACAGCGATGGAAAGTTAATTGGCACCTACAGAAAAATGCACATACCTGATGATCCGGGCTTTTATGAAAAATATTATTTCTCTCCCGGTGATCTTGGCTACAAAAATTTTGATACCTCATTTGGGAAAATCGGCACATTGATTTGCTGGGATCAGTGGTATCCTGAAGCTGCAAGGTTGACTGCTCTTCAAGGTGCTGCTGTTTTATTTTATCCTACTGCAATAGGCTGGCATCCTTATGAAAAAGAAAAACACGGAAGAGCACAGTATGAATCGTGGCTGACTGTTCAAAGAGGACACGCAGTAGCAAACGGAGTTTATGTTGCAGCAGTTAACAGAATAGGATTGGAAAAAATAAATGATGATTCGCCCGGAATTGAATTCTGGGGACAATCATTTGTCTGCGATCCGCAGGGAATGATAATTGCACAAGCCTCAGTTGATAAAGAAGAAATCCTGCTTGCCGAAATTGATACTGAACGAATTGAATACATCAGGCATAACTGGCCGTTCCTGCGTGACAGGAGAATAGATTCTTATCAGGATATAACTAAAAGGTTCATTGAATAAAGATTCCCTGATATTTAATTATTGGCTTAATGAACTTGTAGTTTGTAATGATGCTTTGTAATTTTAATTAAAGTTAATGGATTAAATATGGAAAAAATTATAAATATTCATATAGAAAAACTACCTGAAGGTTTTTTCTTAGCTACATCAGATGATATTCAGGGGTTGGTAGCTCAGGGAAGGACTATAGCTGAAACAATTGAAATTGCAAGAGACGTAGCAAAAAAGCTGATTGAATCCGGTGACGATAGCATAATGCTGAAATCAGGTTCGCTTGATACTGCTGTTCGATTTGATTATCCGATTGTAATCGGTCTATAATTTGGGTGAAATAAGTTGGGAAGATTAACTGGTTTTAAGTACAGAGAAATTATCAAAAAGCTAAAGAAGTTTCCTTTCGAATTTTATCGTCAGGCAGCGGGCAGTCACGAAATCTGGTATTCAAATGTTAAAAAGAGATTCACTACTATTCCTAATCATCCCGGTGATATGCCTGAAGGAACCTTAAGGGCAATACACAAACAAGCCGATATAACTCCGGAAGAATTCTTAAGTGCTTAAAAATGAACAATAAACTTTTGCTTCATCCCGAATGGTCTAAACACGAAGCAACGTGGATTGGCTGGCCTTACAACAAATCTGATTGGCCGGGAAAGTTTTCACCCATTCCTTATGTCTATGCTGAAATAGTAAAATACATTTCATGCGGAGAAAAGGTCAGGATTTTTGTTCAGTCGAAAGAGCACAAACTAAAAGCAGAAAAAGTTATAAAAGATTCTAATGGCACACTTACCAATGTTGAATTCTTTATCAAGAAAACTGACAGAGGCTGGCTGAGAGATTCCGGACCGATGTTTGTTAAAGAGGGGAAACAGACCGTCGCTGTTGATTTCAAGTTCAATGCCTGGGCGAAGTATGACGACTACAAACTCGATGATAAAATTCCTCAGTTCATTTCCGAAAAGCTCAAGCTGAAAAAAGTTATTGCTGAACACAATGGTAAACAAGTAGTTCTTGAAGGCGGGGCTATTGATACGAATGGAAAAGGAACTCTTATCACTACCGAAGAATGTTTTCTCGATGAAAAAATTCAAACCAGGAATCCGGGATTTACAAAATCAGATTATTTTGAGATCTTCAAAAAATATTTTGGAGTTACGAATGTAATCTGGCTGGGAAAAGGAATTATTGGCGATGATACTCACGGTCACGTTGATGACCTCTGTCGTTTTGTGAATGAAGATACCGTCGTTATTGTTTCCGAAGAAAATCCATCAGATGAAAATTATAAGCTTCTTCATGAAAATAAAGAACGTCTCAAAAATATTTTTTTACCGAATGGATCAAAATTAAATGTTGTGTCTCTGCCTATGCCTTCGCCTCAAATCTTCAAAGGACAAAGACTGCCAGCTAGCTATGCTAACTTCTACAGCTCAAATTATGCTGTACTAGTTCCTACTTTCAACGATCCGAAAGACAGAATTGCTATTGGTATTTTATCCGAATTATTTCCGGAAAGAAAAGTTATCGGCATTCACTCTGTCGATCTTATTTGGGGATTGGGAACACTTCACTGCTTAACTAAAGAGCAGCCTGCCTGATCAAAGCAAGAAATACAAAGATTTCTTGCGAAATTGCCTTATTTTTTTTGGAATTGCCTGCCAACCCGTTTAATTTTGGTTCATCATTTTTTATCATTTTTAATCAATTCACACAGGAGAAACAGGTATGGTTATAGCGGTTCCTAAGGAAATCCTGCCTGGCGAAAATCGAGTAGCGTGTGTCCCCGATGTAGCTTCCAAACTTATAAAATCCGGATTCCAGGTTCACGTAGAAAAAGACGCTGGGCTTAATGCCGGTTTCACAAATGAAATGTACGAAAAAGCAGGGGCTAAAATCGTAAATCTGAATGAACTTTATTCAGCAGCAGAAGTTGTCATAAAAGTTCAGCGTCCTCTCGATCATCCCACAGCAGGAAAAAATGAATTGGACTTACTTAAAGAAGGAACAATTCTAATTACTTTTCTTTATCCATTGAACTATCCGGAGCTTGCACAAAAATGTGCTGCAAAAAAGTTAAATGTTATTTCAATGGATATGATTCCACGAACAACATTAGCTCAGAAGATGGATGCGCTTAGTTCACAGGCAAACATTGCCGGTTATAAAAGTGTTGTTATGTGTGCTGATACTCTCGGCAAAATATTTCCATTAATGATGACAGCAGCAGGTACAATATCACCCGCAAAGGTTGTGATAATGGGTGCTGGTGTTGCAGGACTTCAGGCACTTGGAACTGCAAAGCGTTTGGGTGCAGTAGTTGAAGTATCAGACATTCGTGCTGCAGTTAAAGAAGAAGTTCTCAGTCTTGGCGGAAGATTTATTGAAGTTGAAGGCGCAGAGGATATGCAGGATGCCGGCGGCTACGCAAAAGAAGCTTCAGAAGAATTTCTCAAAAAACAGAAAGAGCTTATCTTCAAGCATGTAACGGAAGCTGATATCGTTATCACTACTGCTTTGGTTCCGGGTAAGAAAGCACCTGTTCTCGTTACAGAAGAAATGGTGAAGAATATGAAACAGGGCAGTGTTGTTCTTGATATGGCAGTTGAGTTTGGCGGCAACTGTGAGGTGAGTGAGAAGGGAAAAACAGTAAAGAAGCACGGCGTAACAATCATTGGTGAGCCAAATCTGCCAAGCCTGGTTCCGACTCATTCAAGTGAAATGTACTCGAAGAACATTCTTGCATTGCTTCAGCATATTGGTAAAGAAGGTAAAGTTGACTTGAAGCTTGAAGATGAAATCGTTAAAGGCTCACTCATCACTCATAGCGGTGAAGTGATTCATCAAAGAATTAAAGATTTGCTATAAACTTATGTTTCAACTTAAAAGTCATTCCTGCGATCCGCCAAAGGCTGAGAATCAGGAATCTGAGTTGGCATGTGGATTCAGATTCCGGACGAGTCCGTCAGGACTCCGTCCTGCCGAGACGAGCCGGAATGACGAGTAAAGAAGTTTTAATCAAAAAAAATTAAAGGAAATTATAAATGGATATATACGGATTATTAATGCTGATATATGTTTTTGTGTTAGCTATCTTCGTGGGATTTGAGCTAATCACAAAAGTTCCACCCACATTGCATACCCCTCTGATGTCCGGATCTAACGCTATCTCCGGGATCACAATCGTTGGTGCTTTACTGAGCGCCGGTGCTGGTGAATTAACTATCAGTACAATACTTGGAATTGCCGCAATAGTTTTTGCAATGATAAACGTTGTCGGCGGGTTTCTTGTAACTGATAGAATGTTAAAAATGTTCAAGAAAAAATAAGGGGAAAAGCAATGGAAATAGTATCATATCTTGTTTATTTAGTAGCATCAGTCTGCTTCATATTCGGAATAAAAAAATTAAGCTCGCCGAAAACGGCCCGGCAGGGAAATCAGCTGTCTGCACTCGGAATGCTGCTGGCGATCATCATTACTCTATTTGACCAGAGAGTCTTAACATTTGAGTATATTATTCTTGGAATGGTAATCGGTTCGCTGATTGGAGCAGTCTTTGCTCTTAAAGTTCAGATGACTGGTATGCCGCAGATGGTTGGACTGCTTAACGGTTTCGGCGGCGGTGCTTCTGCATTGGTTGCATTTGCCGAGTACGACCGAATTCTTGTCACTCCCACAATTATGTTTGACGAGCCAACAACAATCAGCATCGTGCTGAGTGTCCTTATTGGTTCAATTACGTTTACAGGTTCACTTATTGCCTTCGGTAAATTGCAGGAAATAGTAACAGGTAAAGTAGTGAAATATCCTTTGCAGCACCCATTGAATGCTCTTCTGCTTCTTGCGGTTTTCGCTGCAGGTGTGGTTGTTGTTATCGAGCCCTATGATATCGGACTTGTGCTGGGTATTATCGGAGTCTCACTTGTTCTCGGAGTTTTACTTGTCCTGCCGATCGGTGGTGCTGATATGCCTGTAGCGATTTCACTATTGAACTCTTACTCAGGGCTTGCAGCTTCGATGACAGGCTTTGTGCTTAATAATAAAATGCTGATCATAGCAGGTGCTTTGGTTGGTGCTTCGGGACTTATTCTTACCATGATAATGTGCAGAGGAATGAATCGTTCACTTATGAATGTGGTTCTTGGTGGTTGGGCATCCGCAGGTGCTGAAGGACCGGCAGCAGATAGTAAAGCTCATAAAGGTACCGCTAAAGCGGTAGACTCAGAAGAGCTCGCAATGCTCCTTGACAGTGTAAGCAGCGTAGTTGTTGTTCCCGGTTATGGAATGGCAGTTGGTCAGGCTCAACATGCAGTAAGAGATTTGATGAATGTTCTTGAAAAGAAAAATATTAAAGTAAGATTTGCAATTCATCCTGTTGCAGGGAGAATGCCCGGACATATGAACGTTCTTCTTGCTGAGGCTCAGGTTCCCTATGATAAGCTTCTTGCAATGGAAGATATTAATGATGACTTCCCGAACACAGATGTTGTTATTGTTATCGGCGCAAACGATGTTGTTAATCCTGCTGCAAGGCACGACCAAAGCAGTCCGATTTATGGAATGCCAATCCTGAATGTAGATTATGCAAAGACTGTAGTAATTAACAAACGTTCTCTTAATGTTGGCTATGCAGGAATTGATAACGAGCTCTTCTTCTATCCGAATGCACTTATGTATTTCGGCGATTCAAAAGAAGCGATGAGCAAATTGGTTAATGAAATTAAAGCGCTGTAAAATAATTAATTGAGAGAATAAAGAACCCCCGTTACTTGCTTCGGGGGTTTTTATTTTTAAATATCAATCTAAATTACTTCATTAATATCATCTTCCTCGAACTCATATATTTTTCTGCGATTAGCTGGTAGATATACACACCGCTCGCAAGGTTGGAAGCATTAAACTGAACTTCATATCTTCCGGCCTGCTGTTTTGTGTTTACAAGTTCTTTGATCTTTCTTCCAAGTATGTCGTAAATAATTAGTGATACTTCTGATGTATTCGGAAGATCGTACTTTATTGTTGTTGTTGGGTTAAAAGGATTGGGATAATTTTGATATAACTTGTATTCATCGATTAAATATTCAATCTTTAAAATATCAGAAAATGTAAACGTGCCGTCAAAGTCAATTTGTTTTAACCTGTACTCATAAGTACGATTTAATTTAGGAACATCCATAAACGAGTAGAATGATTTTTCTGTTGTAGTACCTTTACCATTAACAAACCTAATTATTATCCAATCAGTGTCACTGATTTCCTTTCTTTGAATTTCAAAGCCACTGTTGTTTATTTCAGTTGCCGTTTCCCATCTTAATAAAATAGAATTATCTGAAAGTTCTGCTGAAAACGTAGTTAATTCCACGGGCACCGTTTCATCATAATATTTATATATAATGCCTATGTTTCCTACAGAATACCCTGACATAATATTTAATAGACCTAGATAAATAAGGGATTTGTCTTGAACTTCCGGAAAATCAACCCAGTTCATTCCACCATTAATAGAACGATACACTTTTCTGCCGGTTATAAAAATATTGTCACTACCATAGTTAGAAAATCTTCCAAAGCCAAATCCTGACACTGATGTATTTAAGAAAAATGTATTCCCCCCATCCGTTGTTTGATATAGCTCATTGCTTTCTACCATAAAACCATTTAAATCATCAACAAAAAATATATCCCTCGAAAAATTTGTGCTTAGTTGAGTTTGCTCAATCCAATTTTGTCCACTGTCAGTTGTTTTAAAAGGTCGTCTATTGATATTAGCTGTCCAACCTATAAGTGAATCAATAAAATAAATACTCTTAAAAATTACACTAATTCCAGCATCAAGCTGAACAAACCAATTCTCTCCACTATCTATAGTCTTAAATATTTTTCCATCCATAGAGACGGCCCATCCGGTTGTTTGGATAATAAAAAAGAATTTAGTTATTTGCCCGATACTGTCAGTAAGCCCGGTTATATTTGATTTATACCAGTCTAAACCCGAATTGGTTGTTTTATAAATACTTAATGATGTTGTTCCAATATAACCAGTCAAGTTGTCGGTAAACATCATAGCATCCATCGAAAAAATTTCACTATAAGGAAAAGTTTCAAGTATATCTAAAGTATATCCCCCATCGTTTGTTGTATAAATAAATTTGCTGCTGTTTATAAAGCCATTCTGCTCATCCTTAAAGTAAACATTTATAAAGTCATCATTTATTATTGTCTTTTTCCAGCTTACACCTGCATCAGTGGTTTTCATTAATTGTATTCTTGCACCAATTATATATCCGTTCTGTAAGTCAGGGAAATGAATGTTCCAGGTGCCG
>Ga0209498_1002431_pt1 | contig 11220 bp, 10 predicted proteins | sample WalLakDeSediment_FD_184131 | JGI IMG/M metagenome (GOLD analysis project Ga0209498, IMG submission 184131) | Lake sediment microbial communities from Walker lake, Nevada to study Microbial Dark Matter (Phase II) - Walker Lake 11/02/13 Deep... | ecosystem: Environmental > Aquatic > Freshwater >...
GTGGAATTTTAAATTTTATTTTGGAGCATTTTTACAATGAAATCAAGTTCTTTCCTGTCGGAGTTTCGTCTGCCTTAGATGTTGCTTTAATTTTAGTATCAAAATTTTGTGATCACGGTTTTGTTTTTGACAGTAAATTTAATAAGATTAGGTTTGATAAAAAACAATACTTTGCTCAAAAGAATAATTTACCTTTTATATTATTCGTTGATTACGAGGATTTGAATGCTCTTTTGAGATTATTAAAAAAAACAAATTTTAATAATAAGATTCTATTATTGGCGAATCTGGCAAAAAAAGAAAAAAAGCAGCGAACAGAGCCAGTTTATAAATTGTTTTTAGGTGATTTATTGAAAATTAAAAATGATATAAGGTTTTTAACTCCTAATGATGATATTATAATTGTTTTACTCCCATCTTTATGCAGCGAGTAGACATCAAAATCGGTTTTCATTGCAATAATCTTTGCCAGTTTTGCGTCCAGGGCGATAAGCGGTTTAAATTTAAAAGCCGTACTATTAATGAAATTAAAGAATCATTAAAAGCAGCCAAAGAGCAAAACAGCCAGGGAGTCGTCTTTACCGGCGGTGAGCCGACTATTCATCCCGATATCTTATCAGCGGTTTTATATGCAAAAGAATTAGGCTTTGATCCCATTCAAATCCAAAGCAATGGCAGGATGTTAGCTTATGTTGATTTTTGTAAAAAATTAATAAAAGCCGGAGTTACTGAATTTTCACCGGCTTTGCATGGCTCAAAGCCAGCTATTCACGATAAATTAACAACTAGTCCTGGTTCCTGGCAGCAGGTGGTTCAAGGCATTAAAAATTTAAAATCTTTGGATCAGCTTGTTATCACAAATACTGTTATTACCACAACTAATTATAAAGATTTGCCGGCTTTGGCCAGGTTTTTTGTGGAATTGGGGGTTGATCAATTCCAATTTGCTTTTCCGCATATTCTTGGCACGGCTGAAAAAAATAAAGATTGGTTGGTGCCGAAAAAATCAGATATAATGCCCTATGTACAAAAAGGCCTTGATATTGGAATTAACGCTGGTAAAATTGTAATGACAGAAGCTATTCCTTTTTGTTTAATGCAGGGTTATGAAGATTATATTGCGGAAAAAATAATGCCAGAGACAAAAGTGGTTGACGCCGAAGGAGTAATTGAAAGTTATGCTGATTATCGCTGGAATTTGGGCAAGGTTAAAAGAGAAGAATGCAAAAAATGCAAATATTACCCTGAATGCGAAGGCCCTTGGAAAGAGTACCCGGAAATTTTTGGCTGGGATGAGTTTAAGCCTGTTTTAAAATAATCTTATGGATTTAGTTTTAAATTTATTTGTTAATTATGGCGTTTTGGCAATAATTTTTATCATAGGCTTGATTGTTTGCCTTGAAGATTTTAAGTTTGGCAAAATTAGGAATAGATGGATTAAATTCGGCTTTATAGCCGGCTTGGCTTTTTATTTTTTGTCCATAATGCTTTTATTGATTATTGGACAGCCAATCAGCTGGCAATATCATCTGCTGATTTTAACTAATACAGGTATTGCTTTTGTTTTTGGCTTTATTTTATGGCATTTTAAACTCTGGGCAGGCGGTGATGCCAAGCTTTTTACTTTGTACGTTTTTTTAATCCCGATTGCGTTTTATAGCAATTGGTATTTTAAATACTGGCCGCCATTGTCTTTGCTGATTAATATTATTTTGCCGATTTTCGTTTATCTGCTGATCAAAATGCTGCTTTATCCTGTCCAGCTTTTGTTTAATTATCTAAAAAATCCCAAACTGCTTAAAGAATACTGCCAAAAATATAAGGATGAAAATAAAGTTGATAAGGGCAAAGTGAAAAATTATCTGAATACAGCTTTAAGTTTTTTGCTGATTTTAATTTTTTTCCAGCTGTTAAGGACCCATACTAATGAATTTTTAAGCCCTTATCTGGGCAATTTTGTCTACGCTTCTTATTTTTTTATGGGTTTTGTTATTTTTAAGCCATTGCGGGCTTTTTTAAAGAAGAGGGTTTTTGTTGTCTTGGCCGCTGTCATTCTTTATTTTGTGATAGCTTTTATTTATTTCCGTGAAACGTTTTATGCTGATCTGCATAAAATTTTTGCTTTGCAGTTTATTTTTATGCTTTCTTATTTTTATATTTTTAAATACGGCAGATCTTTGGGCCAGTTTTTATACAATTCCGCTGAAGTCAAAATGGTGCCGTTTCAAGAATTATCCGCGGGGGTTTATATAAATAAAAATTATATTCAAAAAGCAATGGGTTCCAGAACAAATCTTGAGGATTTTAAAAAAGAATTAGAGCCTTTGCTGGCTGAAGATGAAAAAAATAATCTTTGGCAGTTAATTGACCGTAAAACCAATAAAACTCAAAAGGAAAAGCAGCAGTACCAGCTTATTTCCCTTTTGCGCAATTTTAGGCTTGATTCTCTGTCATCATTGGTTAAATATTTTTCACAACACAAAAAACAAAAAGATTTGGACGAGGCGTTAATGAATACTGTCTCAGAAAAAATAAGCGCCAAGCAAAAAGAACAATTGCAAAATTTGCTTAATAACAGCGATGAAACAAAAGCATTTTTAAAATCTATCAGAGGCAAATTAACAGAAGACCAGGCCAAGCAATTAAAAGCCATGATTGAAAAAAGAAATCAGGAAATAAAAGAGCAGGGGCACCCGCCAATTGAACAGGTTATTTTGCATAAGACTTTTTCTTTCGCGCCCTGGATGCTTTTGGGCGTAATAATTACTTTATTGACAAAAACTTCTTTGATCAATTTGGTTTATCAGTATATTTTGCACAGGTAGTCTTTACAGAATTAGCTGAAAATATATATAATGAATTCATAAGTAAAAAAACTTACTTGCCCAGTTTAATTTACTTAGCCACCTTAATTCTATTTTCCAAATATGCCTGAAAATAATCAAAATTTAACTCAACAACAATTTAAAGAAGGCCTGGCTGAATTTACTGACGAAGTTTTATTGCCGGCTGTGGAAAAAATAATTGATGATAAGCTTGAAGAAAAATTGGAATCTAAGCTTGAAGAAAAATTGGAAGAAAAACTAGCCCCTATTCATCAGAGGCTAAACGCAATTGAAGAAGAATTGGCTGATATTAAGCAGAGATTAGACAGAATTGATAAAAGGTCAGATGAGGATGTTACGGCAACTTATCAGGAAATTGCGAAATTAAAACAGAGAGTCAGTGAACTGGAAAATCAAGTTAAAATGCTTAAAGCTGAAAGCGCTTAAAGTTTTTCATTTTTTATATTTTAAACAGCCTCTTTTCAAGGGGTTTTTTGATTTTTAAGAGAATTTAGGTTAAAATTAAAGTGCGAAAGGGCGAAAAAGGCCGCATCTCTTTTTATATTACCGATGGCTTTAGCCGTCGATCGCCTCCTAAAGGAGGCGGTAATACTCTTTGGTCCGTTTTCGCTCATTATCTAAAAATTATGCTAAAAATTTACAATACCCCAACCCGCCAAATTGAAGAATTCAAGCCTATTAAGGATAAAAAAGTCGGCATGTATTACTGCGGGCCGACTGTTTACTGGACCCAGCATATTGGTAATCTGCGGGGCATGTTTTGCGCTGATTTAGTGGCGCGCGTTTTAAAATATCTAGGCTATAAAGTTAAATTCGTGCGCAATTACACTGATGTCGGCCATTTAACTTCTGATGAAGACCAGGGCGAAGATAAAATGGAAAAAGCTTGGCGCCGCGAGAAATTGTTGCCTCATGAGATTGCAAAAAAGTATATTAAGATTTACGAGCATGATACCAAAGAGCTTAATTTAGGTGAGCCGGATTACAAGCCAATGGCGACCAAGCATGTTAAGGAAATGATCAAAATGGTTGAAGCTTTAATTGATAAAGGTTTTGCTTACACAACTGATTTAGCGGTTTATTTTGACGTGACCAAAGCTAAAAATTATAATCAGCTTTCAGGCCAGAATCTTGAGGAGCAAATTAAAGGCGCAGGCACGGGCGAAGCTGATGATCCGCAGAAAAAACACGGCGCTGATTTTGCTTTATGGTTTTTTAAAGCTGGCAGGCATAAAACCGCGCTTCAGACCTGGCCGTCGCCTTTTAAATCCGTTTTAGTAAAAAATGGCGAAGGTTTCCCGGGCTGGCATATTGAATGTTCTGCCATGAGCAAAAAATATCTGGGCGAGACTTTGGACATCCATATGGGCGGCATTGAACATATTCCCATTCATCACACAAATGAAATTGCCCAAAGCGAGTCAGCCAATGGCGTTAAATTCGTCAATTACTGGCTGCACAATGAGCATCTGATGGTTAATGGCGGTAAAATGGCCAAGTCAGAAGGCACGGGATTTTCTTTAGAAGAAGTTAAGGCAAAAGGTTTTAAGCCCATGGCTTTGCGCTATTTCTTTTTGCAGGCGCATTACCGCTCCAAGCAGAATTTTACTTGGGAGGCTTTGACTGCGGCGCAGAACGGGTTGGAAAGAATTTACGCGCAAGTCCTTGAATTGGGCAAAAAACGCTGTAAAGTTAATCAGGGATTTAAAAATAAATTGAGCGCGGCAATCAGCGATGACTTTAATTCGCCGCAAGCGCTGGCAATTTTACAAGAAGTTTTAAAATCCAATTTAAGCAAGGCTGATAAATTGGCAACTGTTTTGGATTTTGATAAAGTGCTGGGTTTGAATTTGGCCAAAGTAAAAAAAGAAAAACAAAAGATCCCCAAAGAAATTCAGATTTTGGTTAATGAAAGGGAAGCGGCGAGAAAAAATAAAAATTGGGCAAAATCAGATAAGTTGAGAAATGAAATAAATAAATTAGGCTATTTGGTTGAAGATACAGCAAAAGGGCAGGTGGTGAAGAAGAAATAAGGATTAAGGATTAAGAATTAAGAATTAAGGATTAAGTTTATAATGTCATGGTTCGACTAGGCTCACCATGACATTGTCTGTTTTATGAAAAATTTTTGGCAACAACTTAAGAAACCGATTTTAGCTTTAGCGCCCATGGCCGGAATTACTGATTCGGCGTTTAGACAGATGTGTAAAAAATACGGGGCTGATATTGTTTATTCAGAAATGGTATCAATTGACGGTTTGCATTATAATTCAGCCAAGACTTTTGATTTGATGAAATTTAATAAAAAAGAAAAGCCGATTGTCATTCAGCTTTTCGGTTCCAAGCCAGAGCTTTTTGCCAAGGCAGCCAAAGAAGTTGAAAAAATCGGCGCTGACGGAGTGGACATTAATTTTGGCTGCCCAGCTCCTAAAATTTATAAAAACATGGGCGGAGTCAGGCTAATGCGTGATTTGGATTTATGCTATAAAATTATCAAAGCGACTTGTTTAGCGACAAATATTCCTGTTTCAATAAAAATCAGGGCTTCAATTAATTTGCCTCAAGGCAAGGCAACTGCCATGGATTTGCTAAAAAAAGTTGGGAAATTGCCGATTTCAGCCATTATGATCCATGGCAGGTCCTATGAGCAGGGTTTTAGGGGCAAGATTGATTTCAAGGCCATTAAAAGCGTTAAAAAGGCATTTAAAGGCATTGTCTTGGGCAATGGCGGCATTTTTACTCCAGAAAAAGCTAAAGAAATGATAGAAAAAACAGGCGTTGACGGAATCGGACTGGCTCAAGGCATTTTGGGAAAACCATGGCTGTTTAATCAGATTAAAGATTATTTGGATTTCGGCAAATACCGAGAATTTGATATGGCTAAAATTAAAACAGTCGCTTTAAAACATGCGGAATTATGTTATAAATTAAAAGGCGCTGGCGGTATTTTGGAAATGCGCAAGCATTTGGGCTGGTATTTAAAAGGTTTTGAAAATGCCAGCAAAATCCGCCGGAAATTAATGGTCGCTGATTCATTAAAACAAATTAAAGATATTTTAAATTCAGAATTATGATTTATTTTAAAATTTTAATTTTAGCGGTTTTACTCTTTTTGCTTTACCTTTTAATTTTTCGCTACAAAGCTCCCTGGGTGCCGATGTACAAGAGAGATTTGGCCAGGCTGGATCAGCTGCTCAAATTAAAGCCTGGCAATAATTTTTATGATTTAGGCTGCGGCAATGGCAGGGTGATTTTTTATCTGGCTAAAAAATATCCGCAGGTTAATTTCACTGGCGTGGAAATTTCTTTGACTCTCTTTTTAATTTGCTGTTTGCGCAAATTTGCCGGCAATTATAAAAATGTGAAATTAAAATTATTTGATTATATGCTTTTAGATCTGAATCAGGCTGATTATATTTACGCTTTTGCCAATAAGCTTACCATAGAAGACTTGGCCAGAAAGATTGAAAAAGAAGCTGATAAAGATTTAGTTGTTTTGTCTTACTGCTTTCCAATCAGCAGTTGGAAGAAATTCCTTGTAGCGGAGGAAAATAAGCCTGGGGAAAAGAAAAATTTGTTCCATATTTATCAATATAAAAAAAGAGATGTTTAATCTCTTTTTTTTGTCTCCTGGCGCATTTTTTGCGTTTGGGGCCAATTTATATCGCCCCATTTGGCATAGCCTGGAGGTCCGTTGAGTGCCAAAGGCTCATTCGGAAAAACCTCGCTGATTCTTTGCAAGTATTTCCCTGAAAAGCCTTCCATTTGAGTAAGTCTGACTTTTTGGCCATTTTTTAAAACTACTCGCATTTCAGTCACTGCCTCCTTTGCTTTTTTTAAATCCATTTTTTGCGTTTAAAATAGGCGAACATTAAAATAACCGCGCATATCATTATAATGATTATTTTCCAAAAGTCAAGAGGCGTGCCGGCAATCGGCATATTGACGACGTTCATGCCAAAAATAGCGGCTGTTAAAGTCAGAGGCAGGACAATTACTGAAAAAATCGTCAAGGTTTTCATAATGTCATTCAATTTGAAAGTCGCCATGGCATTATTTGTGTCTTCCAGGGCATTGATGGTTTGCTGGTAATTTTCCAGCAGGTCCCAGATGTTTTTAACATAGTCTACCAGATCATTATAAAAAATAATATTTTTTTCTTTGCTGTTTAAAAGGAAAGATTTCTGCATGATTATTTTTTTAAGGATGTTTTTATGGACCTGCATTATTTTTCTGAAATAGACAATGTTTCTTTTGATAATCAAGATTTCCTTGACCATCTGCCGCTCTTTGCCGCTAAAGATATTTTTTTCAATAAAATTAATATTGAGGCTGATGTGGTCCAGCATGGGGAAAATGGAGACATAAAGGCGGTCTAAAATTTCATACAAAAGCATGCCTGGCGTTTCATTTAAATACAAATCTTTTTCCGCTTTATTTTTTTGGCAGGATTCAAAAAAGTTTTTCAAGGGAGCTAGTTGGTTATAATGGATTGTAATCAGATGGTCTTTGGTGATAAAAATATCAACCTCGGCTGGTTTAATTTCTCTGGTTTTGCGGTTATAAACAGGGAAAAGCAGGACAATAAAAATATAATTGGGCCGGAAAAAAATTTTGGGCCTTTGGGCATGCTTATGGGCATAAGCATCATTAAGATCAAAATGGTTGAATTTGAATTTCTTTTTCAGGTAAGAAATCTCTTTTTCTGAAGCTTTGATTATATTCAGCCAGCTCAATTTTCTGGATTTGATAATATGGCTTTCAGGCATGGGGGTAAGTAAAAAGTATAAAGTAGAATTATTTATATTATAACATAAAATTTAATTAATTACCAATAGCCAATAACCAAATTTTAATGATTTAAACATTTTTAGATATTAATTATTGAAGTTTAGAATTTGTTTGGTGGTTGAGATTTGGCGCTTGGTTATTAAAACTTTAACTTTTAAGCCAAATATAGTATAATTATAACAGCTTAATATTTTAGTTAAAATAAGAGTATGCCCAGGAAAATTCAGGATATAATAAAAGAACAAGACATTTCAGGCGGCCGGGAAACGCCCTTAAATTCCGAGCAAATTAAAAAAATACCGGCTGAATTTGAAGTTGAAAAAAAAATAGAAGCTCCAAGGCCACCCGAAGACCAGGAATACAAAGAGCCGGCAAAAAAAACAGCCGAAGCCGAACCAGTTGTTCCGTCTGCTGCCGGACAGATTCAGCCGCCAGCCAAAAGCCCTGTTTTGGAAAAAATAGAGGATATTTTAGAAGAAGATTTAGAAGAAATATATTTTCAAATGCCGCCGGAAAAACAGGCGGAGTTCCGGCAGACAGGGGAAGAAACAGCCGGCAAAATTGAAGCTTTGCTCCGCTCCACTAAAATTAAAATTAAAAAAATTTTAGATTTAATAAGAAATTGGCTAAAAATCATTCCTGGGGTGAATAAGTATTTTTTGGACCAGGAAGCTAAAATAAAAACTGACAAAATATTAGATATAAAAGAATCTCACAAAGAGCTGCCTCAAGATCAAAACAAAATTTAAAATAAAATGGAAAATTTTTCAATCCAATTAGGCTTTTTAGAAATAACAGGCCCAATCTTGCTGATAATGGGAGGCTTGGTTTTGCTTGTGGTGATTTTTGTTTTTTTATTTTTGTATTATTTTTCTAAAAGCCTTTCCAGAAAAATTTATAAAAATTTGACCAGTTTTAAGCAGGTTGTTTTATTGGTTTTGGTGCCTAAATATGAAGTTGAAGAAGGCGGAAAAATTTCTGAGGCTAAGAGCCAGCAGGAATTGGCGGAAAAAATAGCCATCATGGAATCTTTTTTTGCCAATATCGCTGGTTTGCTATCTCAAAAGGGCTTAAAATATGAATTTACCGGCAGGACTGATCATTTTTCTTTTGAGATAGTTTTTAAAAAGGGGCTGATTTATTTTTATGTAGTTACGCCGGAAAATCTAAAGGGGTTTATAGAAGAGCAAATTACAGCGCAGTTCCCAAATGCCCAGATTGAAGAAGTCGAGGATTATAATATTTTTGATCCGAAAGGAGTGGTAATTGGCTCAATGCTTAAATTTAGAAAAGAATATATTTTTCCCATAAAAACCTACCGCAAATTAGAAACAGATTCTTTGAATGCTTTAACTAATGCTTTAAGCAAATTGGATAAGAACGCGGGCGCAGCCATTCAGTTTGTCGCCAGGTCTTCCAGGCCCGAGTGGCATAAATGGGGTCAAAAAACAGCTTCTGTAGCTTATCAGGGCAAAAAAATCAATGAAGCGATTGTCGAGGCAAGGTCTGGGTTTTCCTTGAAAAAAATTGCAAAATTTTTTGAAGGCTGGGGTGGCGGTAAAAAAACAGAAGCAGGCCAAATGCCCAAAAAAGAATATCAGCTTTCAGCTTTGGAACAGGAGATTATTAAAGGCATTGAAGAAAAAGCAGCCAAAGGCGGTTTAGATGTAAATATTAGAATTTTAGTTTCTGCAGATACAGAAACCAAGGCTCAGTCTTATTTAGAAAATATTTTAAACAGCTTTAGCCAGTTTAATATTTATGAATATGGCAATGCTTTTAAAAGATATTCTTCCCAAAAGAAGAAAATAATTTCTGATTTTATTTTCAGAGAATTTGAAGAAAAAGCCAAGATGATTATGAATACAGAGGAATTCGCTTCTCTTTTCCATTTTCCATTGGGGCATACTGAAACGCCAAATATTGTTTGGCTGACTGCCAAAAAATCAGCCCCGCCGACTGATTTGCCAGCGGAAGGCCTGCTCATTGGCTATAATGATTTCCGTAATATTTATAGGGAAATTAAGCTGACAGACGATGATCGGCGGCGCCATGTTTATGTTATTGGCCAGACCGGCACAGGCAAATCAGTTATTCAGATCAATATGGCTTTGCAGGACATTATAAACGGCAAGGGTATTTGTTTTATTGATCCGCACGGCGATGCCATTGATGAACTGCTGACTTTTGTGCCCAAAGAAAGGGCAGAAGACGTGATTATTTTTGATCCTTCGGATTCCAGGCGGCCATTGGCTATTAATATGCTGGAATTTGACATGCCGGAACAAAAAACTTTTGTGATTAATGAAATGATGAATATCTTTGACAAGCTATATGATTTAAAAGCCACGGGCGGACCCATGTTTGAACAATATATGAGAAATACCATGCTTTTGATGATGGAAGACCCTGAATCAGGTTCAACTTTACTGGAAATTTCTAAAGTCTTGGCTGATGAAGAATTCAGGCGCTACAAGTTATCTAAAACAAAAACCCAGGTGGTTAAAGATTTTTGGGAAAAGGAAGCGGAAAAAGCCGGCGGAGAAGCAGCTTTGGCCAATATGGTGCCTTATATTACTTCTAAATTAACTACTTTTATTGCTAATGACATTATGCGGCCGATTGTGGCTCAGCAAAAAAGCTCTTTTAATTTTGCCAAAGCAATGAACGAGCAGAAAATAATTTTAGTTAAATTGACCAAAGGATTGATCGGGGATATTAACGCAAATTTGCTGGGCATGGTGATAATTGGTAAAATTTTAATGGCTGCTTTGGGCCGGGCATCTTTGCCGGCAGAAGAAAGAAAAGATTTTTATCTTTATATTGATGAGTTCCAGAATTTTTTAACAGAAGGCATTCAGGTGATTTTATCAGAGGCCAGAAAATATAAGCTTAACCTGACCATTGCCCACCAGTTTATCGGCCAGCTGGTAAAAGATAATGATACCAGATTTAAAGACGCGGTTTTTGGCAATGTAGGCACAAAAGTAGCTTTTAGGGTCGGAGTGGAAGATGCGGACATCTTTGCCAAAGAATTTGCCCCGGTTTTTAATTCATATGATGTCATGAATGTGCCAAATTTAAACGGTTATATCAAGCCGTTAATTAATGGCCGGGTGGTTGAGCCTTTTAGTTTCAAATTAATGCCTTTTGACTGGCGGCCAAATTCAAATAAAGAATTAGCCCAAGCGATAAAAGAACTTTCCCGCTTGAAATATGGCCGGGATAGGAATATAGTAGAAGCAGAAATAATTGAGAGGTCAAAAATCGGCACTAACAGGGATTTTGTCAGCCGCGCCAAGGATGAATTTAGCGAGGATTTTTTTGATTAACCCACGAACACACAAATCCGAGTACAAATTTTACAAATGAAAAAACATTGACAAATTTGTATAATTTGTAAAAGATTTGTAAATTTGCAGGGATAGAAGCAGACAAATAAATATAGAGATATAAAATAAATTAAAGATCAATATAAAAAATAAAAAAACAAAGCGCATGAAAAACAAAAACCAAAATTCAGTTAATATTTCAGCCAGCAAATACGAGCTGATTAAAAACATTTTAAAAAATATCCATGATA
>Ga0209498_1002432_pt1 | contig 11220 bp, 8 predicted proteins | sample WalLakDeSediment_FD_184131 | JGI IMG/M metagenome (GOLD analysis project Ga0209498, IMG submission 184131) | Lake sediment microbial communities from Walker lake, Nevada to study Microbial Dark Matter (Phase II) - Walker Lake 11/02/13 Deep... | ecosystem: Environmental > Aquatic > Freshwater >...
AGAAACGGAATTCGCCTGAAATTATGCTCGAGCGATAATTGAACAAAATGATCTCCGCCGAATTCTTTGGTTCTCATCCCCCGGAGCGTGCCGACTTTTGCCAGACCCGAGAGATCGGAGTCCAGCTCAAAGAAGCGCTGGATCGGAACGTCTCCTGACGATGTGCCCCCTGCAATAAGATACGTGAGTGCCGGACTGAGTGCGTGACGGCTGTACATCGTGGTAAACCGACCCTGTACCGTCGCGAACAATCGTGTATAATCGAAGTCGCTTCCGGTGAAGGAGGGAGAGGTGTGCTCGATCGACACTTTCCATTTTAAATCTGCGGGCAACAGGAAAAAATCGGTTGATGGTTTGCGCTCCGCCAGCAGCGTTAGTCCGCGTAATCTTCCTTCCGGTATGACCGGATTCGGTTTGTATTTTCTACTGCGGAAAAAAACGGAAAAGTCGGTGTTCTTATCCATCGAAGAATGTTTCTCATCTATGTAGCCTAGTTCAAATCGCGTGGTGCTGCGGCGGAAACGTGGTCCGCCGTGAATGTTTACTTCAAAGAACCCGCGCCATCCGTCGGCAAGAAAATAATCAAGATAATCTTTTTTGTCGAATAATGCCCCGACGGCAACCGCAAACGAGCCGAAGTATTGTTCGTTCGGGATTGTTGAGGTCCGGCTGAATATTTCGGAACCAAGACCGAACACCCTTGATCTTGATGGATAGAGAACCCCGCCGGCCGAGTATTTCCACTGCTTATCCGAAAATCCGTATCCCAGCGATCCGAAAAGACGCGCATAGGGTGTGATGGTATCCAGATGTATTTTGCCGCCCAGATAAAAACCTTCGACACGGTTGAATCGTCCGTCAAAATACTCAAGCGGTCTGAACAGATTATCCAGACTCCCCGATCCGCGATTTCGGTTACCTCCGTCTGCTACCAGACTATCGATCCGGTCGTATGCCCGTATCTCATCCGGTGTGAGCGGAAGTACATTGTGATCCTCCCAAAACGTCGAATCGAATGTCGCCGCTTCACCGGCAACGATAAATGTTTCTTCGGCGGCAAATATGGTATCGGGTATTTCAGTGTTGATCATATAATCGTATATCACGGTGGATTTCTCGTAAAGAAAATCACCGATACGCCAGCCGGGTAATGCAAGCGTGAACCCCGCCGTAAACTGAAAGTTGGACGGCATCCAGAATCGTTCTTCATAAAATCTGAACTGTTGCCGGTAGCGCGCATATAATTGCTGGATGATAGGGATGTGAAATGCCTCATTCGGTGTAAGATCGACATCGACGACTGCATATGTTTCATCGGCAATGGAAATATAGCCTTTAAAAAGCGGCTGCAACCGGGTTTTAGGAATGACTTTTATATCGTATATCTCTATATCATCCAGTTTCCGAATGCCAGTGAGTTTATAGTCGTAATACCGCAACGCGTCCGGTGCGGTAACGCCGACGAAAACGAAGTCGACAAGCTCTATCTCATCGTCGTTGAAGTTCATTATCTCGCCCATACGCGCCAGCTGAAATTCATCGGGCAGGTTCGCCGACTGTCTCCGCTGTGTTACTATCTCCCGCATGCCGAAATCCCGGTGCCAGTAGATATCGGAATATGCCTCCGAGATAGTATTAATGTTGTTATTCATCGTTAACTTGTCGCGTGCGAACGCACTGCCGATGAACGATACAAGCTCTCCCCGCCATATGGGTTTATTTTCGATTGCACGTCTGATAATTTCAATTGCCGGATCCTCGTCGGTTATGACAACTTCCGGCATGACGATCGGTGTCGGTTTTAGTGTTACATAATGCTCGAGTTGTTGCGGTATGATAACGAGGGTAGTGTCCGACCGGTATCCGATATGGCTTACGATAATGCGGTGCTCTCCGCGCTGAACGGGAAGATGAAACTCGCCGAAGCGATTGGAGACGGTGCCGCGGGAAGATCCTTGAATCCATATGTTCGCCGACGGAAGGGGTTGGCGTGTTTGCTCATCGATGATGCGCCCCTGCAGCGTATACGTTTCCTGTGAAACTGCGGGGAAAGATAGAAAATAAAAAAGAGCCAATACAACACTCAAAAACATCAAGCGATCTCTCTTGGTTTATTTTGAAACAATTAGATCTTTTATATGGAGAACATGTAAGATATAAAAAATCGGATTGAAAATGAAAAAATAGGGGTTCATCTACATTCGATCGGCGAAATGTGTCGACGTCGGCGAAGGAACTCCAGCAACCGGCAGTGTACCGTGTCAAATTCGACACGAGAAATCTATCAACCGGCGTCTAATGCCGTTTATTTACATTTCTTTGACATTTTTCTGACAACTCCTGCATAGTTTCTCTGTATTATTTATATGAAGCAACCAACGAAAGGATCGAATTATGCAAACGGAGATGCATGTACAGGAACTGAGATATGAAAGAATACCCGGTGAGAGGGCTAAAACGCGCGTTATTCTCAACCCTGCATCGGCCGGCGGTAAAACACGGCGGAATATGAATACCATCCTCGATGCGCTTCGCCGGGAATTCGGTGCGGAGTTATTCTGTCACGTGACCAGATCGGCAGGCGATGCCGAAATACTCGCACGAAAAGCCGTACGTGCCGGATGCGATACCCTCGTTGCAGTGGGAGGAGACGGGACACTGCAGGAAGTCGTAAACGGTTTTTTCGAAAACGGCCGATCCGTTAATCCCGAATGCCGGCTCGGAATTATCGGCAGCGGAACGGGGAGAGGATTCCCCTTAAGCCTGCGATTGCCCAAATCACTCGAGGAGCAAATCAAAGTAATACGGAGAGACAGGGTGAAGAGGGTAGATGTCGGAAGGATTACCTATAGAAATATACGAGGGTTTAAGCTTGATCGTTATTTTATCAACGAATGCCAGGCAGGTATTGGTGGAGAAGTAGTAAAACGGGTTCAGAACAATCATAAACGACTGGGTGGTTTGCTTGCCTTCGGAAGCGTTACCGTTCGGACTGCGTTACAGTATCGCGAGCCGGTCATCAGAGTAACAATCGATAATAAATCTGTTATTGAAGATCGCGCGCTTGGAATAGTCGTCGCAAACGGTGAATTTACCGGAGGCGGTATGAATCTTGCCCCCGGTGCTGACTTGAGCGACGGTTGGTTCAATGTGCTGATAATCCACGCCCAGAGTGTTCCGCAGCGGTTGCGTAATTTTCCGCTCATTTATTCGGGTAAACATATTAACTCCCCGAAGTTTTCGTATTGCAAAGCAAAGCATCTTAAAATTGAATCGACTCAAAATGTAGATCTCGAAGCAGACGGTGAACTGCTTGGGTATTTACCGTGTACTATCGGGATGTGTGCAGGTTCGATTCCTGTCCTCTACTAACATATTTAATGGATACATGTATGGAATCAACTCACACATACCTGCTCCGAAAAGAATTCGAATTAAGGATATTTATTTCTCTGGGGATTGTCGTGATAATTGCCGGACTCTCTTTTACGCTTTTAAAAAATTCTCCGGCATTGCTAATTCTAATCGGAGAGTTTTTTGGCATCCCGGAAAGAGAGGCGATACGTGTGGGGTATTTCTTCGTTGCGGGTGTGATGATGATTGTCTCTCTTCTCAGGATGTGGGCTGGTAGTATTCTATCGTCGGAGAGAGTTATGGCGTTCAGGGTTCAAGTCGATTCTCTTCATATGAAGGGACCGTATAGACTGGTACGTAATCCTATATATCTTGCGGATCTTATTGCATTTGCAGGGTTTACATTGGTGTTGCCGTGGATTGGAATCCTGCTGCCGATTCTGATATATATTCATTATATACGGTTGATTGACTATGAGGAAATTTCATTAAACCCGTTATATGGTCAGATGTATCAAGAATATCGGAAAACAACGCCACGACTTTTACCGAATATTGAGAGTCTTAAGAAAATTCATTTTGCTTTCAGAGAATTTTCAATAAATAAAGACGGATTCCGCCATAACGGAATTTACGTCCTTTTTGTTCCGGGATTTATAATCGCATCGTTTACCGGTGAATTATATCTTGCTCTTCTTATTGGATTTCCTTGTGTTATCGATTGGGCGATTGTCCATACAAAACTCGGGGTGAAAAATAAAGAGACCGGGTCGCCATCGCAGACGGGTAAAGGAGTATTTGGGGATGTTCTGTATGCAAACTGCTGGGAAGATCCTCAAACCGACCGCCGGGCATTGTCAATAAACAATGATGACGTCGTCTTTTCTATTACTTCCGGGGGGTGTAATGTACTTGCATTTCTAATCGACAATCCGAAGAAAGTCATTGCACTCGATATAAATCCACATCAGAATTATCTTCTTGAATTGAAGATAGCAGCTTTTAAAATGTTAACCTATGACGAGCTTCTCGGCTTCGTGGGAGTTGATGCGTGCACGGCACGCCGGGAAACATACCGAAAGCTGCGAGAGTGTTTAACGGACTCAAGCCGTTCATACTGGGATTCCCGGCGCAAGAAAATCGAAATGGGTATTATTCATTGCGGAAGGTACGAACGGTATATGCGGATGCTCCGTACGCTTCTGATAGTTTTAATCGGACGCCGTGTCATCGATTCGATTATGAAGACCGAAAATCCGGAAGAACGAAAAAGGATATTTAATGCGAAATGGGAAAACCGGCGGTGGCGTTTGTTTACGAGAATTATGCTTTCCCGGGCAGTTATGACTGCGTTGTTCGATAAAGCGTTTTTCAAATATCTCGAAAATGATTTTTCTTTCGGGATGCATTTCGCACAAAAGGCACGGCGTGCGTTAACCGATCTTCCGGTCTCCGCCAATCCATATCTGCACTATATACTAACCGGAGGGTACCGTAAGGGGAGCGGTATTCCTCTGTATCTGCGTCCTGAACATTTTTCAGCAATCAAAGCGCGGGTTGACAGGATTGAAATTGTCACAGAAAGTTGCGAGGATTATTTCCTGAAACTTCCTCCTCAATTCATTTCAAAGTTTAATTTCTCAAATATTTTCGAATGGATGCCCGAAGAGCAATTCGAAGCATTGTTAAACATGGCATGGAATATTTCTACGGACGGTGCAGTTATCGTTTACAGGAACCTCTTGGTTTACAGGGAACATCCTCACACACTCCGTCATTTGATTATTTCCCATAAGGAGAAAGCACGGGTTTTGCTCGATGAGGATCTGTCATTCATCTATAATAATTATGTGATGGAAGAATTCAAAAAAGAGACTACGGTATGTCATACAAAATTAAAATTGTCGAAGATCGCCGTACGTTAAGTGATTTTTTACGGGTTCCCGATCTTATATATCGCAATGATCCTAACTGGATTCCCCCTATTCGCAAAATGGTCGGGCGTACGCTCGATATCCGGAAGAATCCTTATTTCGCCCGGGCATCACGCGAGCTTTTTGTATGCTATAAAAATAAATATGCTGTCGGACGGACGGCAGTGTTCATCAATCCCCGTTACCATGTATCTGACTCGAACCGGCTTGCGCTGTTCGGTTATTTTGAATGCATACATGACAGTGAAGCTGCCGGTTATCTTTTTCAGGCAATGGAAGATTATTGCATGAAGCAAAATATTACATTGTTAGAAGGACCATTCAATCCGAATCACTATTCTGAGATAGGATTTAAGATCGATTCGTTTAATACTTCGCCCGTATACTTTCAGGCATATAATCCGGACTACTATAATAGCTTACTTAAAGAGCATGGGTTTACGATATATAAAACACTTCATACACGCAGGAATGATACCATAGCAGAATACGTCCGGAACCGGTACGGAGAAAAATTTGCCTCAGCCGGTACTAACAGATTTACCGTCAGAACACTCAGGATGAACAATCTTACCGATGAACTTGAGCGGGTGAGAGAAGTCTTCAACGATGCCTTTTCCGGAAACTGGCGGTTTCTTCCCGTCAGCAGAGAGGAATATCATTTTGCCGCTAAACATCTTCGTTATGTAACCTTTCCCGAACTGATTGTCATCGTAGAAGATCGTGGTGTGCCGGTTGGAGTTCTCCAATGTGTGCTGGATATCAACCCGTTGCTGAAACAGTTGAACGGAACGATCGGGCCGGCTAAGTATATCAAATATATCCGGGGAATGAAAAAAATCGATACGCTTATCATTTATGCAGTCGGTATTAAGAAAGCATATAAAGGAACGGCGGTATTTGATTGTCTGGTCAGGGCTTTGGCCGGGATGGTATTGAATTTTAAAAAACTTGAAACGACGTGGATGTCCGATGATAACCTGCCGGCATTGGCTGCGAGCAGAAAATTCGGATTGGTTCCTGACAAACATTTTGCAATGTACCAAAAAGCGATAGGATAATAGAATGAATAAAATACTCCCGCCGGAAACATGGGGACTTCGGGTCGATGCTGACAATATGCTTTGTATCGATTCCATTCGGCTTGTCGATCTTGCAAAAGAATTCGGTACGCCGCTTCACGTTGTAAACAAAGAACGGTTGGAACATACCGCACGGTCGTTTGTTTCCACGGTGAAAAAAATATATCCGGGAAAATCATCCGTTCATTATGCATGTAAGTGTAATTCCGTCTCGGGAGTTGTGAAGATCATACGGAGCGCCGGCTTAAAAGCCGAAGTAATGTCGATATTTGAATTAAAGCTGGCGTTGCTGCTCGGTTATAGCGGAAATGACATAATAGTCAATGGCCCATATAAAACGGATGAACTCCTGCGTTTTTGTATTGAAAACACAGTTCGGTTGATTATAGTTGACTCTATCACAGAGCTTCATACACTGAATCGCATTGCGGATGAATCCGGCAGCGAAGTCGGCGTTCTGCTCCGGCTCAATCCCGATATTACACCGAAAGGTATGAACAGCGGATCGGCAACGGGGAGCAGAAAGGGAAGTCCGTTCGGACTCGACGTAAAGGGTGGTGAAGCAATTCGGGCTCTCGAACTTTTACCTCAGATGCGCAGGCTTCGGTTTTTCGGCTATCACTTCCACATCGGAACGGGAATACGATATCCGGAAGATTATAAACGAACGTTGCGTTCTCTTCGTTCGCTTTTTGGGGAAACAAAGAGACGCGGCTTCGATATTCAAATTATCGATACCGGCGGCGGTATTGCGTCAATGACAACACGGGAATTAACCGCGAAAGAATTACTGCTTTACCAGGGATTCAATCGATTCCCGAATAATTCGGGAGAGAGACGAACGATAGCTCTCGACAGTTTTATCGGGACGATTACGGAAGGAATCCAGGAGTTATTTTCACCGGCAGAATTACCCGAACTGATACTCGAACCGGGGAGGTGCATTGCGAGTCCGAATCAACTTTTACTGCTGACGGTACACCGGGTAAAGAACAGACCGGGAGTGGGAACATGGTTTATCACCGACGGCGGTCTCGGAACGGTTACCATGCCGACATACTATGAATACCACGAAGTGTTTTTATGTAATGATGTTTACCGCCCACGCAATAAAAAGGTGACAATCGCGGGTCCCGGTTGTTTTGCTGCCGATATTGTTTATAAAAACAAACGTATGCCGGAAAGCTATCCCGGTGAGGTACTGGCGATCATGGACAGCGGCGCATATTTTACCGCACTCGAATCGTCTTTCGGCTATCCGCGTCCGGCAATTGTTTCGGTATCGCATGACCGTGTTCAGTTGATGAGAAAACGTGAAACATTTCACGATATGATCCATTGTGATAAGGTAGTCGAACAATGTACGCAATAAAATTTTTACGAAAACAACCATTGCGTCTGGTATTTACCATCGGTGGAATTGCACTTTGTGTGATTCTCATGCTGTTCCTTTTTTCCGTATACGGGGGCGTTGCGGACGGTTCGGTAAAGTACATCCGTGAAAACAAAGTCGATCTGTGGGTGTTGCAGCGCAATGCTACAAATATTTTACGCGGTACCTCATTTTTATCGACCGGTCACGGGAGTGTCTTAAAATCTATCGAAGGAGTTGAAGTTGCAGCACCGGTATTGTTTGTGCTTGTGACGGTAAAGAAAGAGGGGAAAGAATCAACGGTGTATCTGACCGGATACGATCCTCTCACCGGGCCCGGCGGTCCGCCGGAAATCGTGGCGGGTCGTTCCGTACGATCAGATGACGAAATAGTTCTTGACAGATCCTTTGCGGCTAAATTCGGTTATGCTCTCGGCGATGATGTCCTGATAAATGACGAAACGTTAGTCGTAGTCGGATTGAGCGGCGGGACGAATGCTTTTGTAATTCAATATGCTTTTATCACGCTGCAGAAAGCACGCGAGGTGATCGGGTTTTCAGGGATTGTTACGTGCTTTCTGTTACGCATCCACGATAGTTATGATGCTGCTACAGTTGCGGAAACCATACGTGATGAACTGCCGGGTTTGGAAGTATATACCCACGATGTATTCTTACGAAACAATATCCGCGAGATGGAAGCCGGATTTCTGCCTCTACTCTATACGATTGCTTCGATCGGTGCGATCGTGCTGACCGTAATATTAAGCATGCTATTATCAATAAATATTATCGAGCGTAGGAAAGATTTCGCCGTAATCAAAACGCTCGGAGCACCGATACGCTTTCTGAATAACGCAATAATTATACAGGCATGCGGTATATCACTCGCGGGGTGCGCCGCCGGACTTATACTGTTTTTTCCTATGGTGACAGTTATTGAGAAACTGTCGCCTGAAGTCAGTACGAAAACTTCGGTATTCCAGATAATTACGATTGTTGTTGTGGTAATTATCATTGCATTGATAAGCTCGTGGTTTTCGCTGCGGAGATTGAGACGGATATACCCTCTGGAGGCATTCACATGAACAACGTAGCGGAACGAAACAACGTCTTCGAGATTAAAGGCGTCACGAAGATCTTCAACGGAGAAAGTACGCGTACATTCGCAGTCCGGGATGTGTCTCTCAAAGCAGGTGAAGGAGAGTTTATTATTCTGATGGGACCGAGCGGAAGCGGTAAAACAACCCTGCTTACGATGATTGCCGGATTGGTGAGTGCAAATGAGGGAACCGTACACATATTCGGGAAAAATATAACCCATTATACCCAGCGTGAACTTCAGAAAATTCGGGCAGAAAGAATAGGTTTCATCTTTCAGAATTTTCACCTCATCGATTCATTGACCGTCCTTGAGAACATATCACTTGTTCAGCACTTTTCCGGTACCGGCAGAACTCATACACGTTTGCATGGAATGGAGTTGCTCCGTTCGTTCAAGATGGAATGTCATGCTCATAAATTTCCTCAGCAACTAAGTCAGGGCGAGAAACAACGCGTTGCAGTCGCACGTGCAATTATTAATAATCCGCGTCTTATCATCGCAGATGAACCGACGGCGAGTCTCGAATCACGTCAGGGATTTGAAATAATCAATCTTCTCAATAATTACAAAAAGGATCATCGTGCCTGTGTGATCGCCGCTTCCCACGATATCCGCTTAAAAAGGTACGCCGACAGGGTAGTATGGATGGAAGACGGGTATATTAAGGTCGATTGATATCCACTAATTAATGACCATTTTTTGACATTTTAATGACAATAATGTATGAGCCGGTCGTTATGTTGTGTATAGAAGGATTAATAAACGAAAATATATGCGAGATAGAATTTATGAAAGATAAAGTAATAATAATTACCGGTGCCGCGAGCGGTATCGGAGCTGAGACGGCAAAGCTGCTGGCAAATGAGGGGGCGAAGCTTGTTGTTGCAGATATACATGAAGAAGCTCTTTTAAGGTGCGTGACCGGACTTCGCGCAATACACGATGACGTCGTTGCAGTACCGATCGATGTCAGTATTCGGGATTCCTGGGAGTCTGTTGTACATGCGGCAATAAATGCATTCGAAAAAATAGATATTCTGATAAACTGTGCGGGTATTGCCTGTCCCGATCCTCATGCTGTTATACCGGAAGAAAGTATGCGGCGGCATATAGATGTCAATTTAACCGGTGCGATGCTCGGAACGCATGTAATGCTCAGGTATTTTCTAAGACAGGAGAGAGGACATATTATTCATATAGCATCGCTTGCCGCACTTGCACCATTACCCAATGAAGCGGCATATACTGCATCCAAGTTCGGTTTGCGCGGGTTTTGTCTCGCCGTTGATCTTGAATTAAGAAAATCACCTGTAAATATTTCAATTATATGTCCCGATGCAGTGAACACTCCGATGCTCGTTCATGAAGCGATGAACGGCGTCTCATCATTGGTTTTTTCGGGGACTGTTTTGCAACCGGAAACGATCACAAGAGCGGTGTACAAAACAATTCTGAAGCCGAGACGGGAAGTACTCGTTCCGGGTTATCGTGGATGGTTATGTAAACTGGCATGTGTAGCACCGGGGTTGTTATCGTTGTTGTTTCCGATTATGGATCGACTCGGAAAACGGAATCTCGAAAAATATATCAGACGGTTCAAAGAAAAAGAAATAACGAATACTATGGAAGGGATTATAAAATGAAATCCATTATCATTTGGTTATTGATGATACTATGCAGCGTCTTTTTATTCAACGGATGTAGCATGGTAGGATACGGAATTGGAGTCGAATATGATTCTAATACCGCAAAAGCTGCCGGAACGGAACCCATCACGTTTGATGATCTTACCGTAGGTCAGAGGGTAAAGATTGAGTTATATAATAATGATGTCATAGGGGGGATATACGAAGGGGTCAGAGAGAGTGGATCAGAAGAGGGATTGGTTCTCCTGGTCATGATGAAAGATAGGAGAGCTCGTGTTCCCTATACATCTATTGAACAAATATATGAAGGCGTTGAGGAAAAAGCATATGGGAGAGTAATTGGATTTCTGATCGGTTTTGGAATAGATACATATCTGTTCACTAAATATGTAAAAATAAATTTTCGATTGTTTAAAGGTGAAGGATTTGGAGCATGGGGTAAGTAAAGTCATTTTCAATTATCCATCAATTGATAATCCCCTATTTTGACTTTATCCATAAAATCCTTATTTTCCCGTACCACACAACATTAAAGGAACGTTGCCATGCGTTCTATGCTTATCATTGAGGATGATCCCGCAATTCTCAGGGGATTGAAAGAAAGCTTCGAACAGGAAAACTATCGCGTGCTTACCGTGCAGGACGGGCTGAAGGGTTTTGAAATGGCAAAGCGTGAGAACATCGATATCATTATCCTCGACCTCATGCTTCCCGGTATGAACGGTCA
>Ga0209498_1002433_pt1 | contig 11218 bp, 8 predicted proteins | sample WalLakDeSediment_FD_184131 | JGI IMG/M metagenome (GOLD analysis project Ga0209498, IMG submission 184131) | Lake sediment microbial communities from Walker lake, Nevada to study Microbial Dark Matter (Phase II) - Walker Lake 11/02/13 Deep... | ecosystem: Environmental > Aquatic > Freshwater >...
CGCTCTTCCTTCCCGCTCATCGGCGGTGGCGCCGAAACGGCCGAACGTGAGGCGGGCGAGCAGGTAGTCGGCGCTGTTGCCCAGCAGGTTGCCGGTGCGAATCATGCGCAGGACGGTTTCGATGGCCTCGCTACGCTGCGGGCCGTAGATCTCAACCAGTCTGGCGCGCGCGATGGGGTCGGGACGGCCGTTGCTTTCGGCCCAGTGCTGCGCGTAGAGCAGGGCGGGCAGCTCGTCCGCGGGCGCGTCGTCGACGATGCCGTCGTTGAGCCGGCGAATCTCGTCCGCCGCAAGCCCGGCGCTGAGCGCCTCGCGGGCGTGGAAATAGGAACAGTAGCGGCATTGGTTAACGGCCGTGACCGCCAGCATCAGCCGCTCCCGCAACTGCGGCGATACCAGTCCGCCGCGCATGGCGGCGCGCAGTTGTTCACGCTGGCGCAACGGCCAGGCAAAATCGCGGGCCAATTCGCTCACGCTGCCATAGATTCTACGTTTGAATTTCATTGAAAATATACTCGAAAGTCTAGCCCGGTAACGGATTCTTATTTCCTTGAGAATTCGTCGATGATTTTGTGAGGACCAGCAGCCAGCAGATAATAGATATTGCCTTCTTGACGAAAAACGCAACGGTATGCACGGTCAATGTAGAATTCCCAATATTCGGTACCGCGGATACGGTGGACTTGCAATGATGGATGTCTTGGATTCTCTGCCAGAAAGCGGAGTTGTTTCTTGAACTTCTTCTGTGTCTCCGGAGGCAGGTCTTGGTAATCGGTTTTAAGGCGCTCAGCCAGGACAATTTTCTGGTTATTCATCGAGCCAATCGATTAATGCCGCGACGTCATTGGCGTCGGCGCTTTTTGAGCGCCCTTCTACGATATCCGCCTCGGCTTCACTGATGCGTTTCTGCCAGGTTTGTGTCCAAAAGTAATCTTGATTGCCGTACTGTTCCCGCATCAACTTTTGAATTTTCTGGAAGGTCTCATAGCTCATTAGCACTTCACGCGCCTTCCCTTCTTTATCATAGTAAATACGCACTTCCTCAAGAGAAATTGTTGCCTTACTCACTGATTACCTCCATCTTGTAGCTGGACTGTCATCATAAATCCATTGTAACCTAATTCAGCGTAATGACACGACCTTCATGGTTGTTGCAGCAATTCCAATTATGGGGGCGCCTGCCAGGGCGAGAGCGGCGGAAGCGAGATCGTGGCCGCCGCTCCCGCCCCTACGCCAATGTTTCCATAATTGGAATTGCTGTGGTTGTTGGTAATGGTGAAAGCCGCGTTTGTGGGTTGGGAGGTATCTTCTCAATAACTTGGGGGGCTCGGGCCGGTCTCTGACCGTGCCCGCCGGGTGATTCTGCGCTTAAAGTTGATGCTCATTTGAAATCAATCTAGATCCACTGCTTGTGTCTGGAAATACGGTGGCTTTAATGTGTGTGAGCGAAGACCGTTTGAATCACGATACTCAATTCCGCGTAATTGGTCTAACTTCTGTTGAAGGCGCTGCCATAATCGATATTCGCCGGCCCATTGGACGTATTCATCGTCGCGACCTTCCAAATCTTCGGCCGTCATCGTCGCAATAAATTGTTCGGACTCAATGTTGTATTTGTTTTCAAAATGCAGTAATCGGACTTGCGCCTGAGATAGGGCGAGTTCTAATCGCGCAATTTCGCCGTCGATTGCTGATTTAATCAAATGCTGCACACCGCTATATTTTTGTGTATCCATATAAATTGTTGTCATGCAGTCAACTCCGAAAACCTTTCAAACGTAATTCCGTAATTCGAGTGTTAAAGCTTTCACGGCGTTCGCATCGCTGTACTACGGTCACGTTCACATTGTGAATCCATTGTAACCCAAATCGGCGTAAATACACGCCGTTCGCAAATTAAGACAATCTGCGAAACCCTGGTACAATTTCACAACCTTGCAAAGGCCCCATTTTGTAGAACGCATGCACACCAGGAGAAATAACCATGACCACAACCAACCGCCCACGCGCCGAAATTCCCACCCGTTACCAGTGGGACGTGGCCTCCATCTTTGCCACGCCGGAGGATTGGGAAACGGCCGTCGCCGCCTACCAACAGCAGCTTCAGGCCAGCGCCCAATTCAAGGGTCGCCTGCACGAAGGGCCCGGCGTGCTGGCCGATTTCCTCGCCGCCTCCGAAGCGCTCAGCGGCGCCATGGGCAAAATCTACGTCTACGCCAGCGCCTGCTACAGCGTTGATACCAACGACCAGGAGGCCGCCGCGCGCAATGACCGCGCGCGCGGGCTGTTCGGCATGACGATGGCCGCCGTCGCCTTCGCCCAGCCGGAGATGCTGGCGATTGGCTTTGAGACTCTGCGCCAATGGCTGGAAGCGGAACCGCGCCTGGCCGACTATGGCCACTATCTGGACCGCCTGGAGCGGCAGCAGGCCCACGTGCGCTCGGCCGAGGTGGAGCAGTTGCTGGGCATGGTGCAGGACGCCTTCGGCACGGCCGCCGCCACGCACGGCGTGCTGGCCAACACCGACCTTAAGTTTGAACCGGCCGTCGGCAGCGACGGCCAGACCTACGCCATCACCCAGGGGACCATTGGCGGCCTGCTCACCCACGCCGACCGCGAGGTGCGGCGCACCGCCTGGGAGCATTACGCCGACGCCCACCTGGCGTTTAAGAACAGCATGGCCAACGCCCTGGCGGCCGGCGTCAAGCAGGACGTCTTCATGATGCGCGCGCGCGGCTATCGCTCCTCGCTGGAGGCGGCGCTGGAGCGCACGTTCATCCCAACCGAGGTGTTTCACAATTTAATCGCTACCTACAAGGCCAACCTGCCCACCTGGCAGCGCTATTGGGCCATCCGCCGGCGGGCGCTGGGCTACGACGCGCTACACGTCTACGACGTCAAGGCGCCCTTGTCGTTGAACCCGCCGGTAGTGCCGTATGAAACGGCCGTGGAGTGGATTGCGGAAGGGATGCGGCCGTTGGGCGACGAATACGCCTCCGTCCTGCGCGCCGGTACGCTGGAAAAACGCTGGGTCGACGTTTTCCCCAACGAGGGCAAACGCATGGGCGCCTTCTCCTCGGGCGTCAAGGGCACCCATCCCTTCATCATGATGAGCTACACCGACGACCTCTTCGGCCTCAGCACGCTGGCTCACGAGCTGGGTCACTCCCTGCACTCTTACTTCACCTGGCAAAACCAGAACATCTTCGCCTACACGCGCTACGGCCTCTTTGTGGCCGAAGTCGCCTCCAACTTCAACCAGGCCATGGTGCGCGCCCACCTGCTCGCCGCCAACGCCGACCCGGAATTTCAGATTGCCGTGATCGAGGAGGCGATGGCCAACTTCCACCGCTACTTCTTTATCATGCCCACCCTGGCGCGCTTTGAGCTGGCGATCCACGAGCGCGTCGAGCGCGGCCAGGCGCTCAACGCCGACACGCTCATTAAGCTGTTGACAGAGCTGTTTAGCGAAGGGTTTGGGGAGGAAGTCGTCATCGATCACGACCGGATCGGCATTACCTGGGCGCAGTTCCACACCCATCTCTACTCCAACTTCTACGTCTACCAGTACGCCACCGGCATTTCGGCCGCCCACGCCCTGGCGCAGGGTATTCTGGACGGCAAGCCCGGCGCGGCCGCAGATTACCTGGCCTTCCTCAAGGCGGGCGGCTCCGTCTACCCGCTGGACGCGCTCAAAATCGCCGGCGTCGACATGACCACGCCCGCCGCGGTCGAGACGACCTTCGGCGTCCTGGCCGGCTACGTGGATCGGCTAGAGTCGCTCATTGCAAGACGGTAAAAGACATCTGGCGCAGTTGACCGGCGCTTTGAAGAGAGGTTAGCGTCTAATCGCCAAACAGGTATTGTCCGACGAGTTCCTCTTCTTCTAGCTGCTCCAGGTCGATTTCTTCGGACGGCTTCCTGCGGAATTGACTCATATACAGGTCGTAGTAAAAGCCCCGCGCCGCCAGGAGGGAGGTGTGGGTTCCGCGCTCGATGATACGGCCGTGATCCAACACCAACACCTGGTCCGCATTCCGAATCGTGCTGAGGCGGTGGGCGATGACGAAGCTGGTGCGGCCGGCCAGCAGCTTCTCCAGCGCGGCCTGAATCTGCCGCTCCGTGCGCGTATCGACGCTGCTGGTGGCTTCGTCCAGGATCAGGATGCGCGGGTCGATGAGCGCCACGCGCGCAATCGAGAGCAGCTGGCGCTGCCCCTGGCTGAGGCCGGCGCCGCGCTCGCCCAGCACGGTTTCGTAGCCGTCGGGCAGGTTTTGGATGAAGTCGTGGGCGCGCGCCAGTTGGGCGGCGGCGACTACTTCCTCGGCGGTGGCGTCGGGACGGCCGTAACGGATATTGTTCATGACCGTGTCGCTGAACAGGAAAGTGTCCTGCAGCACAATCCCCATCTGGCCGCGCAGGCTCGCGCGCGTCACGTCGCGCACGTCGAAGCCGTCAATCAGCACCCGACTTGCGGCCCCGTCCGGCGCGGGCGCCACGTCCCAGAAGCGCGGCAGCAGGTTGATGATCGTCGTCTTGCCCGCGCCGGTCGGGCCGACGATGGCAATCATCTCGCCCGGTTTGGCTTCAGCGTCAATTCCCTTCAGCACCGGTTCGCCCGCCACGTACTCGGCCCAGACGTTCTCAAAACGCACGTGGCCTTGAATCGTGGGCAGCGTCACGGCGTCGGCTTTGTCCTGGATGTCGGGATGTTCGTCCAGCAGGCTGAAGATGCGCTCCGCGCCGGCGATGGCGCTCTGGATGTTGGTCCACAGGATCGAGATTTGCTGCACCGGCCGGTTAAACTGCTGCGTGTAGCCGATGAAGGTGATGATCAGGCCGACGGAGATGACCGTGCCGGCCATGTCCTGGCCGCTGAGGATGTAGAAGCCGCCCACCGCGGCGACGACGGCCAGGCTCACGTAGCTGAGCGCTTCCAGCGTGGGAGCCAGCGCGCTGGTGAAGACCTGGGCGCGAATGTTGGCGTCCCGGTTGGCGGCGTTTTGCACCGTGAACTGCTGGATATTTTCCGCCTCGCGGCTGAAGGCCTGCACCTCGCGCACGGCCGAAATGCTCTCCTGCAGGTCGGCGTTGACCGAGCCAATCTCCTGCCGCGCGCGGCGGAAGGCGATGCGCGCCTGCTTGGAGAACCAGCGCGTGGCGATGAACATCAGCGGCAGCGTGACCAGGCTGATCAGCGCAAAGAGCCAGCTACGCGCGACCATGACGTAGATGATCCAGACGATCAGCAGCGCGCCTTGAATAACGCTGATTAACCCAAAGCCGATCACCTGCTGCAGCGTGTCGGTGTCGTTGGTGAAGCGGCTCATCAAGTCGCCGGCTTCGTTTTTGGTGAAGTAGCCCAGCGACAGCCGCTGCACGTGTTGGAAGACTTCATCGCGCAGATCGCGCAGCACGTTGAAGCCGGCCCAGCTCATGGTGTAGAACTGGATGCCGCTGACGACGGCGCTGCCGACGTACAGCCCCACGATGAGCAGAATCAGCCCGCCCAGGCCGCGCACCACGTCGGCGGCGGGAGCGGTCAGGTTGGGTGCGGTGTACCAGCAGTTGCCGAAGGCGCCCGCGGCGTCAGGCGCCTGCCCCGTGAGCTCGCCGGCGCCGCCGGCAAACTCGTTCGCGGCGTAGGGTCCCAGGTAGCAGTCGACGGCCTGGCCGGTGAGGTCGGGGATGAGGACCTGCATGTAGGTGCCGGCGATGACGAAGACGGCCGTGACTACCAACGCCAGCCAATACCCCCGAAAATAGCGCCCCAGCCGCTTGAGCGTCTGCCCCAGCCGGGCGGCTTTGCGTTCTTCTGCCCCAAAAATGACTTCTTGTCGTCCAAACATAAGGCCTCCGGATTGACGGTTGGCGGTTAACGGCCGTTAACCGCCAACCGTCAATCTTTCTACATCTTCTGCGAGTTGTGAGTTGTAAATTTCGGCGTAGATGGCGCTGCGCTCCAGCAGCGCTTCGTGCGCGCCGCGGTCCACAATCCTGCCCTTGTCCAGCACCAGGATCTGGTCGGCGTTGAGCACGGTGCTGATGCGCTGGGCGATGACGATGCTGGTGCGGCCCTCCATCAACCGGTCCAGGGCCTTTTGAATCTGGTATTCGGTATTCAGGTCGACGCTGCTGGTCGAATCGTCCAGGATCAGGATGCGCGGGTTGAGCAGCAGCGCGCGCGCGATGGCGAGGCGCTGCTTTTGCCCGCCGCTGAGGGTGGAGCCCCGTTCGCCCACGGCCGTTTCGTACCCCTGCGGAAATTCCATGATGAAGTCGTGGGCCGCGGCGGCCTGGGCGGCGGCGATGATTTCCGCTTCGGTGGCGTCCGGCCGGCCGAAGGCGATGTTGTCGCGAATGGACCCGCTGAACAGCGTCGTCTCTTGCAGCACGATGCCGATCTGCTGGCGCAGGCTTTCGATCGTCACCTCGCGCACGTCGTGGTCGTCGATCAACACCTGTCCTTCGCTCACGTCGTAGAAGCGGGGAATCAGGCTGATGATGCTGCTTTTGCCGCTGCCCGTGGAGCCCAGCAGCGCCACCGTCTGGCCCGGTGCGGCTTCAAAGTCGACGTGGCTGAGCACCGGTTCGCCGCTGCTGTAGTAGCGGAAGGTCACGTCGCGGAAGGTGATACGGCCGTCGATCGCCCCCAATTCCCGCGCCCCCGGCTTATTTTCCACGTCGTTCTTCGTGTCCAAAATCTCGAAGATACGGTTGGCGCTGGCCGCCGCCTGCGCCATCAGGTTGACCAGAAAGCCCAACTGCCCCATCGGGATAAAGACAAACGTCAGGTAGAGGCTGAACTTTTGCCACTCGCCGATGGTGAAGGTCCCCTCGACAATCGCGCGGCCGCCGAAATAGAGGATGGCGGCCTGCCCCAGGTTGGCGATCAGGAAAATGAAGGGAAACAAGAAAGAGAAAACCCGGCTAATCTTGATGCGCTGCTCCAGTTCGGAATCAAGGCTTTCTTTAAAGCGCGCCTGCTCGCGCTGCTCGGTAGTGAATGATTTGACCACCTTTAGCCCGGCCATATTCTCTTGCAGAATCGTGTTGACGCGCCCCAGGCGCTGCTGCACTTCGGCGAACAGCGGCTGGGCGACGGCGCCGAACACCATAAAGATGCCCATCGCCAGGGGCAGCACCGGGAGGATCACCAGCGTTAGCTGCACGCTGCTGGTGAGCAGGATGATTAGCGTACCGCCCAGCAGGATGAACGCCTGCAGGGCAATCAGCAATCCCTGGCCGATGAAAATCCGCAGCTTTTCCACGTCGTCCGTGGCGCGGATCATAAGCTGTCCGGTGCGGTTGCGGTCGTGGTAGCTAAAGCTCAAGCGTTGAATCTTGGCGAAAAGGTCGTTGCGCAGCTCGAAGGCGATATTCTGCGAGAGCGCCTGCGACAGGTAGGTTTGCGCAAAGGTGAACAGCCCGCGCGCGACGGCAAAGAGGATCACGATCAGCCCGGCGTTGAACAAGGCGCGCGGCGCGCCGTCCAGATTCGCCTGCGCGGCCGTCAGGTCCAGCCCCAGCCGCTGCGCGGCAAGCTGCTGAAACTGGGGTGGAATGTCCAGAATGGCCCTGTTGACGGCGTTGTTGATGATGGTGTCGATGATGTTTTGTACCAGTTGCGGCACTGCCAACTGGGCGGCCGTGGCGATAATGAGCGCCGCGGTTGCGGTAAGCGTCAGTTGGGGGTAGCGCCATAGGTAGCGGATGGCGCGCTGCAGCGCTTTGCCGCTGCCGCGCCCGGGGCCGCGCCGGCGTTGCATCCCGCCGCGCCGCTGTTCGGCTGCAATTTGCATCGGTTTATACTCCTTCGAGAACCAGTTCGGCCTGGGCGCCCACGCTGGCGAGCAGGGCGCCCAGGCTTTCCTGCTCACCGGCGTTGAGCGCGGTGAAGCAGTTGGCGATGAGGCTGAAATGTTGGCGGGCATGTTCCTGCACGATCGCCCGCCCGGCCGGCGTAAGCTGAATGTTGAATTTGCGCCGGTCTTGGGCGTCGAGCGCGCGCGCGATCAGCCCCTCCTCTTCCAGGTTGCGCAGTAGCGCGCTGACGGTGTTGCGCGTGACGCCGTGGCGCAGGCTGATTTCGGAAGGATTAAGCCCGCCCTGGCCCTCTTCCAGCTCTTCGCTGTGCAGTAGGGCCATTAGCACCCGGAACTTGGCGAACGAAAGGCCGCTGGCGTCCAGGCTCTGTTCGCCGATCTGGTAGAGGGCGCGTGAGACCATAACAAGCTGTTCCATGAGCTGGATAGCGTTGACGTCGATCTCGGGATTAATCTCTTTGATAAGCGCCAGCCATTTGGCGCGTTTGTGGGGGTCGCGAAATTTCATTTGTCACCAGCCTGCTTCGGCGCCGAAATGTATACCGTAGAATTGTACGGTGACGAACTGCTTTGTCAGGGGGCGTTTAGAATATATTCATAATCATTTGGGTTGATTGATGAGCGGGGCGTCACCGCGCGGGAGAACTTTGCCATTATTGGCAGTTGCAGAGGATGTTGGTTAGAATTTGTGCCATGATGGAGGATCAATGAGCCATAAAATTTTAGTCGTAGAGGATGACGACAGCCTCTTAGAGACCCTTGAATATAACCTGGTGCGCCAGGGTTATGAGGTGCTGCTGGCCAGAGACGGCCGTACCGGTCTCAAGTTGGCGCGTGAGCAGCAGCCCGATTTACTGCTTCTGGACCTGATGCTGCCCGGCCTGGACGGCTTTGAAGTTTGCCGCCAGCTGCGCCAGGAGATGAGCGTCCCCATTTTGATGCTGACGGCGCGCACGGAGGAGGTCGACAAGATTGTCGGCCTGGAGGTGGGGGCTGATGACTACCTGACCAAGCCCTTCAGCATGCGCGAGCTGCTGGCGCGCGTGAAGGCGCTCCTGCGGCGCGTCAAGCTGATTCGTGAGGATTTGGAGGCGGAGCAGGAAGGGCTGGAAACGGCCGTATCGCCCGTCAAACCGGTCACCACCCTCACGTTTGGCAATTTGACCATCGACGAAAACCGGCGCGAGGTGACGCTGGACGGCGCGCCAATCCGCCTGAAACCCAAGGAGTTCGAGCTGCTGATCTTTCTGGCCCGCAACCGGGGCATCGCCCTCTCGCGTGACCTCATTCTGGAGCGCGTCTGGGATTGGTCTTACGACGGCAACAGCCGCACCGTCGACGTGCACGTGCGCTGGCTGCGCGAGAAAATTGAGCCCGATCCCCGCAACGCCGCGCGCATCGTCACCATACGCGGCATTGGCTACCGCTTTGACGGTTAGCGCCCCTACGGTATTGTGTTTCGCACAACGCGTTGGCGGATTGTTACGCTGCTGGGTTTAATCGTCGGCCTGGTGATGGCCGGATTGGCTCTGTTTATCTCTCGCCCTGCCTGCGTAAACAACCCGGCCTGCATTGGGCAAAGCGTGGCGCTGGCCGCCGCGCTTTTGTTTGCTTTGACGGTGGGCTTCACCCTCCTGACCGTTGAGCGCCTGGCGGGCCCCATGCAGGCTCTCGCCCAGATGGCGCGGCGCGTTACCCAGGGAGAGTTGGCCGCAAGCCTTTTGCCCCAGCGGCGCGACGAGGCCGGGCAAGCGATCCAGGCCGTGAACCAGATGGTGGAGCAGTTGCGCGAGCAGATTGGCGACCTGTACGCTGAGCACGAGCAGCTTTCTACCGTCATGACCCACATGGCGGACGGCGTTTTGATTACCGACGATTTGGGGTATGTCAACCTGATCAATCCCGCCGCCGCGCGCCTGCTCAAAACGACCGAAATGGGCGCGCTCGGCCGTTCTTTTGCCGAAGTGGTGCGCCATTACCAGCTCATTGAGCTCTGGCAGCGCTGTAATGATGAAAACCAGGAGCAGGTGGAGGCCGTCGAAATCGGCCGTGAGCTCTTCTTGCAGGCCTACGTGAGCCCCTTCCAGGAGCGCGGCGCGCGCGGCTACCTGGTCATCTTGCAGGATTTAACCCAGGTACGCCGCTTGCAGACGGTGCGGCGCGATTTCATCAGCAACCTCTCGCACGAGCTGCGCACGCCGCTTGCTTCATTGCGCGCCATCGTCGAAACGATCCAGGATGGGGCGCTGGATGACCCACCGGCGGCCCAGCGTTTTCTGGCGCGGGCCGAGCGCGAGGTGGATACGCTCACGCAGATGGTAGAGGAGCTGCTGGAGCTGTCGCGGATTGAGTCGGGACAGGCTCCGTTGCGGCTGGCGCCCACGGCCGTTCCCAACCTGATCCTGCTGCCCATTGAGCGCCTGCGCCCCCAGGCCGACCGCGCCGGCGTCGAGCTAATCCTGGACCTGCCCGCCGACCTGCCGCGCGTCCTGGCCGACGCTGACCGCGTGCAGCAGGTCGTGACCAACCTGGTGCACAACGCCATCAAATTCACCCCGCCGCCGGCCAAGATCACCGTCCACGCCGCGGTCGAGACCCAAAATGGAGCCCGCGCGGTCGTTATTTCCGTCAAAGATACCGGCGTCGGCATTCCGGCCAGGGATTTACCGCGCATCTTTGAACGCTTTTACAAATCGGACCGCGCCCGCACGCGCAGCCAGGGCGGGACCGGGCTGGGGCTGGCGATAGCCCGCCATATTGTGGAAGCGCATAACGGCCGTATCTGGGCCACCAGCAAAGAAGGCAAAGGCAGCGTCTTTTACTTCACGCTGCCCATCAGTTTGTAAGCGCTGCGGCCGTTTTCCCGGCGCCTATTTCTATGCTTCACGCACCCATATCTCGCCATTTGTTGACAATCCGTTAACGCAACCTTAGCCAAACGTTAACCGGCTATTGATTCCAGGTTAAATCCTTTGTGCTATTCTTCACTCAAGTTCGTTCTTGCACATCTAGATCACGCACCGAGCAAATAAAGTGTGACCTGCGCCTGAGGTAAGCCCCATGGGCCGGCCTCGGGCGCTTTGTGAGAACGAGTATATTATTATCTCTACACTTGGAGGAGAATTAAAATGCGCAAATCAATGTTTATCGTGCTGCTGGTTATGGCAGTCGCCCTGGCTGCTTGTGGCGGCACAACGGCCGAACCCCAGGTCATTACCGAAGTCGTCGAAGTGACCCGCGTCGTCGAACAGGTGCAAACGGTCGTGGAGACCGTCACCGAGACCATCGTCGAGACGGTCGAGGTTGAAGTTGTCGCGCTGCCCCCGGTAGATCCCCTGTCCGTGCGTGGCGCCATCGTGACGGCCGGCAGCTCCACCGTCTTCCCCCTCACC
>Ga0209498_1002435_pt1 | contig 11212 bp, 14 predicted proteins | sample WalLakDeSediment_FD_184131 | JGI IMG/M metagenome (GOLD analysis project Ga0209498, IMG submission 184131) | Lake sediment microbial communities from Walker lake, Nevada to study Microbial Dark Matter (Phase II) - Walker Lake 11/02/13 Deep... | ecosystem: Environmental > Aquatic > Freshwater >...
TATGAGCGTAATGGAAAATCCCGATGTCCGAGAAGTTTACCCTGTAGAAGGTTGTTGCGATGCTCTCGTTTTGATGCAAATGGGTTATGATTCAGCTATTGGCATGATCGGTGTCGATAACCGGATAATAATAGAAACGCTGGCAATTTCTGATAAAAAAATAGCCGTAGCCCTTGACTATGATGAAGCCGGAAAGAAAAAAACTTACGGCTGGCATATTGAAAGAAAAGACGGAACAAGGCAATGGGAGCCAGGTTTGCTCGAACGTCTTGAACAAAAAGGCAAAACTAAAAAAGACCTGCGAGACCTTACCGAAGAATATGTAAAATCGCATCCTGAAATACAGGAAATCATAAACAGAAGTTTAAGCGAAACACCGGAAAAACCAAAACTCGACTGGAACGACTGGTGGATTGCTCTTAAAAAGGAGGCAAATAAATAAAAAGAGCTGGTAGTTAATTCTATCAGCTCTTTTAGCTATCAAATAAAAGCAGAGTAGGCCAGAAACTGCTTTTTTTATAACTTAAGTTTTCCACAGCAGACCAGCTTGACTTGGGTTGTCTGGTGGGATATAGTGGAAATGTAGTGGAGGGTTGTGGAAAACTATGGGGATAAACTATATAAATTGTGGAAAAGTCTTATGTTCATAGGGGAATATACATATTCAATAGACGACAAGAAAAGGTTGGCTGTACCAGTAAAATTCAGAAAGACCCTGGGCAAAAGAGCTGTGATCACCAGGGGCATAGATAATTGTTTGGTAATTTATCCGGCACTGGAGTGGCAAAAATTAGCCAAAAAATTAGAAGCTTTGCCCAGCAGTCAGATCGATGCCAGAAATTTTGCCAGAATGATGCTTTCCGGAGCGTCTGAGGCAGTCTTAGATAAATTAGGCAGGGTTTTGGTACCTGATTATCTTAAAGAATACGCTTTTTTACAAAAGAACGTATCAATATTAGGCCTTTCAAATAAAATAGAAGTTTGGGACCAAAAGAGATGGCAAGAGCACAAGAAGAAAACAGAGACTGCAGTCGGAGACATAGCTGAAAAACTTAAAGAATTAGGAGTATAAAAATATGGTTCATGTTCCTGTTCTGCAAAAAGAAGTTCTTGAAAAATTGGAACCTAAACCGAACGAGAATTTCATTGATTGTACCATCGGCGACGGGGGACACAGCAGCGCCATATTGGAAAGAATAAAACCGCGTGGAAAAGTTTTAGGAATTGATTTCCAGCTACGCATAAGGCCCGAAAAAAGATTAATTTTAGCGGAAGACAATTTTGCAAACTTAAAAAAAATTATTGAAAGACATAATTTTCGGCCGGTAAATGGAATTTTATTTGACTTGGGATATTCAAGCTGGCATTTGGAAGAATCGAATAGGGGATTCTCATTCCAAAAAGGGGAAACGCTGGATATGAGATATAATCTTCAAAGCAGTCTTACTGCAGAAAAAATTATCAATTATTATTCCAAAGTTGAAATAGAAAAAATTTTGGTGCGATACGGCCAAGAGAAAAAAGCGGGAAAAATATCAGAGAAAATAATAGAGGCAAGAAAAGCAAAGCCCGTTAAAACCGCCCTGCAATTGGCAGGAATTATAAAAAGAACAGGGGCTAACCCTCAAAGAACATTCCAGGCCCTTAGAATCGCTGTTAATGATGAACTGAACAATTTAGAAAAAGCCTTGCCGCAAGCCTTGGATGTCCTGGAATATAAAGGAAGATTGGCGGTAATTTCCTTTCACTCCCTGGAGGACAAAATAGTCAAAAGCTTTTTAAGAGAAAAACCAATTATTCCGACATTAAAAGAAATAAGAATTAATCAGCGAGCTCGTTCAGCTAAAATGCGGGTTTTCCAAAAATTATGAAAATCAAGCCATCTATGCCCAAGATTTGTCCAAGGTCCTTAACGATTATAAGTGTCGTATCAATCGCTGTTCTTCTGTTCATTTACATTATGCAGGTTAACCGGTTAGCTGAGACCAGGTTTGAAGTTTCAACTTATAAAAAGGAAATAACGCGCTTATTCCAGGAAAATAAAAATTCAGAAATTTATTACTCCCAAAAAAATTCCCTGGCCAGTCTTGATTCTTTATTGGAAAATTCAAATTATATCAGGATTGACAAAGTACATTATATCCAAATGTTAGAAGATACCATAGCCGTAAAATGAACAACCGCAGGATTAAAATTATTTTTCTTTCAATAGTTTTATTCGCAGCGATCCTAACGGGTCGCCTGGTTTTTCTTCAGATTGTTCGTTACGATTTTTATTTAGCTATGGCCAGAGGCCAACAGCAATTTTTTCCAACCTTGCAGGCAGAAAGAGGAGAAATTTTTTTCCATGGGCAACAACTGCCTGTCGCCACCAATAAGGTCTATTATTACCTGTATCTTTCTCCGGTTGAAATTGCTTTGGAAGAAAAAGAAGAAGTTTCACTGGCTTTAAGTGTAATTACAGAACTGGACAAAGATGTTCTTTTTGAACGAATAAAAAGAAACAGCCTCTATGAACCGCTTAAATATGAACTGGAAGAAGAAGAAATAGAAAAAATACAAAATCTTAATATAAAAGGCGTTTATATCGGCCGGGGGATTCGCAGGTTTTATCCATATGAAAATTTCGCTGCACATGTCCTCGGATTTGTCAACAAAGACGGTTTCGGGCAATACGGAGCAGAGGAATACTGGGATCAAGTTCTCAGGTCAGACAAAAACTCAAGAATAAACCTGACCATTGATTATAATATCCAGTATGAAGCTGAAAAATTATTGGCAAAAGCCAGCCAACAGCTAAAGATCGAAGGGGGAACCATTATCGTTATAGAGCCCAACTCCGGAAAGATTTTAACTTTGGCCCAATGGCCCAGTTTTAATCCCAACCAATACACTAAAGAGGAAATAGCGATTTTTAAATTAGATGCTACCCAGAAAGTTTTTGAACCAGGCTCTGCTTTTAAACCCATTACCATGGCTGCTGCCATTAATCAAGAAAAAATTACTCCGCATACCACATATAATGATCCTGGAATAATTTATATTGGCGGATGGCCCATCCGCAACTATCAACAAAGAACGTACCCTGGCGATATTACCATGATAGAAGTTTTGGAAAAATCCATTAATACCGGAGCTGTTTATGCATTAAACCAGCTGGGGAATAAAGCTTTCGCAGAATACATCGAAAAATTCGGTGTTTTTGAAAAAACAGGAATTGACCTGAGAGGAGAAGTCGTTCCTTTGAATAGGGAATTCAAGCAGGCAAGAGAAATAAACTTTGCTACAGCCAGCTACGGTCAGGGTATAGAAATGACGCCGCTTCAGCTGGTCAGAGTTTTTACTGCTGTTGCCAATGACGGCAAAATGGTCAAACCTTTTTTACTGGAAGGCACAGAACCCGAAGTTTCTCTGCCAATTATATCTCAGAAAAGCGCGGGCCAATTAACAGTCATGATGGTCAGCGTGGTGGAAAACGGATGGGCTAAAGCAGCTAAAATCCCGGGATATTATATTGCAGGTAAAACAGGTACTTCTCAAATTGCTTATGCGGCCCTGGGTGTGGATAAGAAAGGATACTCTGACAAAACCTGGCAGAGTTTTATTGGTTTTGCTCCGGCTTTTGACCCTCAGTTTTTAATTCTGGTAAAACTGGACAACCCTCAAGCAAGAACAGCCGAATATTCAGCCTTGCCCGTATTCCGGGAACTGGCCAAATATATCATAGATTATCAACAAATACCGCCGGATTATGAATAAACTCTTATTCTTCTTCAAGCGTCCTAAGGTGGTTGTTGTTGACGGCAACGGTCAAGCGTGCGCCAAAGAAAGCATTCTGCAGGTTTTAAAGCCTCATTTCAAAATTGGCAAAGAATTATTATTGCTTAATGCCGATGAAAATTGCCTGTTTTATTTAAAAAGATCTAAATTGCCTGTTTTAGTGATAACCCACATCGGTGAATATCATACAGACAAGGAATTTTTTGCAGGAGAATTAAATGCTGCTTCTCGGTCAAAAGAATTAGCCAAAGCTTTACCTAAACACGGCTTTCTAGTTTTAAATTTTGACGATGAAACAGTCAGAAACATCAAAAACAGTACTTCTGCCCGCTCTTTAACGTTTGGTTTTGGAGCCAGGTCTGAAATACAAGCTACCGATACGATTTTAACCCATTCTCCAGATAGAGGAACAAACTTTAAAATAAATTATCAGGGGAATACTGTACCTATTTGGCTGGAAAAAACTTTTGGCAAAGAACAAATTTATTCTGCTCTTGCCGCAGCTGCCGTCGGAAATTTTTTGGGTTTAAATTTAGTTGAAATATCCGGATCACTGAAAAACTATCAAAGTCTGCCGGGAAAAATGCGTCTGATCACAGGGATAAAAAACTCTTTGATTTTAGACGATTCTGCCGGAGCATCAGTTTTTTCCATGATGGAGGCCCTTGATATTCTGGGGAAGATAGATCTTGAGCAGGGACGTAAAATAGCTGTTTTGGGAGATATTTTAGGAGTAGGCGAATATACCGCAGAAACCCATGAGGTTATCGGTGAAAAAGCGGCAAAAACAGCAAATCTTCTTTTTACCGTTGGCAACAGAGCGGGTTTTTTCGCTGAAGGAGCTCTTAAAAAAGGTATGGCGAAAGATAAAATTTTAAAATTCAGGAGGGCGGAAGAAGCAGGTTTAGCCCTTCAAAAAGAAATTAAGCCGGGTGATCTTATCCTGATTGACGGCTCCAAAGAAATGAGTATGATAGAGATAGTCGATGAAATAAAAGCTGGCCCCATCGTCTAGAGGCCCAGGACGCCACTCTCTCACAGTGGAAACACCGGTTCAAATCCGGTTGGGGCCGCCAATAAATAATATTTCTCAAAAATTAAGAAGAATTAATTGCTCTATCGTGCTTTTTATTGACAAAACAACACAAAAGTGCTATAACAGATTCATCTTAAGAATAAGGAGGCAGTAATGTTTTTTACTGAAATCGAAGATTTAGATGATGACATATTAGACCTGCTGGAAGAGTTGGAACTATCTGAATTAGAGATAGTGGGGGGCGACCGGATGGTTATGACCAAGATAGAAGAGAGAGAAGACTGAAGAACCTTCCATAAGCCCTGAGCAAATGCTCAGGGCTTTGCCTTTCTGGTTTTGCATTATGTTATATTTTTGTTATAATAACCGTGAATGAAAAAAACAATCTTAGCTATTTTTATCATACTTGCTGTTTTTGCCATGGGATTGAGCGTGGGTTTTTACTATGGAAAAGCAGAAACACAGTCGAATCAGCCAGAAGATCTTGATTTTTCTCTTTTTTGGCAGGCTTGGGATAGCATCGAACAATATTATGTTGATAAAGATAAGATTGATTATCAGCAAATGATTTACGGAGCCATTAAGGGGATGACGGAATCTCTTGAAGACCCTTACACTGTTTTTATGGATCCGGAAGATCTTAGGGTTTTTGAACAGGAAACTGCAGGCGAATTTGAAGGCATAGGAATAGAAATCGGCATCAGGGAAAATCAGCTTACCGTGATTGCTCCTTTAGCTGGCACCCCGGCAGAAAGAGCAGGATTGAAAGCTGGCGATAAAATTGTTAAGATTGATAACACCGACACTCGCAATATGTCAGTTGATATGGCCGCAAGTCTGATCCGCGGGCCAAAGAATACCAAAGTAACCTTAACAATTCTGCGAGAAGCAAGAACTGAAACTGAAGATTTTGTTATCACCAGAGATGTTATTGAAGTTCCTTCGCTGCAATGGGAATTAATGGAGGACAATATAGCTTACATTAAACTTTACAGGTTCACCAGAACGGCTGGTTCTGATTTTGATGCAGCGGCAGCTGAAATTTTGGCAAGCCCAGCCCAAAAAATAATACTGGATCTAAGAAACAATACCGGCGGCTATTTAGACGTAGCTCAACATATTGCCGGTTGGTTTTTGGAAAAAAACGCTGTGGTAGCTATTGAAGAAATCGGCGTGGAAAAAGAAGGAAAAGTTTATACAGCCAAGGGGCCCTCGAAATTGATTCCTTATCCAACGGTCATCTTAATAAACCGGGGGTCAGCTTCAGCTTCAGAAATTCTGGCTGGCGCTTTAAGAGATAATCGCGGTATAAAATTAATCGGGGAAAAAACATTCGGCAAAGGTTCCATCCAAGAGGTAAGGATGTTAAAAGAGGGCGGAATGAAAATCACCACTGCCAGATGGCTCACTCCGGCTGGTAATTTAATCAATGAAATAGGGCTTGAACCAGACGTAACCGTGGATTTAACCGAAACTCGCCGTGATTCATTGTTTTCTTTCCTGAATCATCATCTTCTGCTTAAAAGCAAAACAGATGACAAAATCTTTACGGCCAGGGACCCTCATCTCAACAAGGCCCTTGAAGTATTAAAAGAAATAAGATAAAATACAAATATGAAAGTTGTCCTTCTTCAAGACATAGATAAAATAGGTAAAAAATACGACGTTAAAAACGTATCTGACGGCCATGCCAGGAATTTTTTGATTCCGCAGGGACTGGCTAAACCGGCAACCGAAGAATCAATGAAGTGGCTGGAAACTCAGAAAGAAATTATTACAAAAAAAGCAGAAGAAGCACTAAAAGAAACCCAGGGTTTTGCTTCCAATATCGACGGAGCGGAAGTGATCATACCGGTTAAAATCGGCAAAGACGAACAATTATTTGAATCAATAACTCCGCAAAAAATATGCGAAAAACTGAAAGAACTGGGTTTCGAGGTTAAAAAAACTCAAATCGTAATGGAGAAAAACATAAAAGCGCTCGGGGAATATCCAATCAAGGTGCGCTTAGAACATAATCTTGAACCAGAGATAAAAATAATGGTGATTGAAGAGAAATAGCGCCTTATGGCCAAATACATTTTTGTGGCTGGAGGAGTAATGTCCGGCATAGGCAAGGGTGTAGCCACTGCCAGCATTGCCAAAATCCTGCAAAGTAAAAATTTCAAAGTAACCTGTATTAAAATCGACCCTTATATCAACGTTGATGCGGGGACCATGAATCCCGTTGAACACGGGGAAACTTTTGTGACTTCGGACGGTACGGAGTGCGATCAGGACGTGGGAAACTATGAAAGATTCATAAATGAAGATCTGACGACAAATAATTATATCACCACGGGTCGCGTTTACCAGACGGTCATCAACAAAGAAAGGAACCTGGAATACGACGGTAAATGCGTTGAAGCTGTCCCGCACATACCTCAGGAAATTATTTTTCGCATAAAAAAAGCGGCGAGATTAACCAAAGCCGATTTTGTTTTGATTGAAATCGGGGGAACGGTAGGGGAATACCAAAACAGCTTATTCCTGGAAGCTGCCAGAATGATGAGGCTGAACAACCCCAAAGACCTTCTTTTTATATTAATAAGTTATTTGCCCGTTCCCCACATGATCGGAGAAATGAAAAGCAAGCCTACCCAGCAGGCAGTCAGATGGCTGAATATGACCGGCATTCAGCCGGATATCATCGTTGCCAGGGCCATACTTCCTTTAGACAAACCGAGAAAGAAAAAGATTTCCACTTTCTGCAACGTATCTGAGGAAGACGTAATTTCAGCGCCGGATATCCATTCAATCTACGAAATACCTCTTAATTTTGAAAAAGATAAAATAGGGGAAAGAATATTGAAAAAATTCGGTTTAAAAGAAAAAAGAGGGGCTGACCTGAAAGACTGGAGAGAAATGGTGCGCATAATCAAAACTTCCCGCAAGCCGGTTAAAATCGGCATCGTGGGCAAATACTTTAAAGATGGCGACTTTGCCTTAATAGATTCTTACATATCTGTTATCGAAGCTGTCAAACACGCTGCCTGTTTTTATAAAAGGAAACCCGAAATCGGCTGGCTGGCTTCGGAAAGATACGAGAAAAACCCGCGCAATCTTGAAGAATTAAAAAACTACCAAGGCATTATCATCCCCGGCGGTTTCGGAGCAAGAGGGGTTAAGGGGAAAATAAAGGCAATTGAATTCTGCAGAAAAAATAAAATTCCTTTCTTGGGACTGTGCTTGGGTATGCAGCTGGCAATAATAGAATTTGCCAGAAACGTTTGCGCCATGAAAGACGCTCACACCACAGAGATCGTAAAATACTGCAAATATCCTGTAATCGACCTGCTTCCCGAACAAAAAGCGCTGATTCAAGAAAAGAAATACGGAGCTACCATGAGATTAGGGGAATATAAATGCAGGATAAAGCCGGGAACCCTGACAAGCCAGGCTTATCGTGGCACAAACATGGTGAAAGAAAGGCACAGGCACCGCTATGAACTGAACAATGAATTCAGAAAAAACCTGGAAAAGAAGGGGTTGATAATATCCGGGGTAAATCCGGAAAAAGACCTGGCGGAAATTATAGAACTGCCCAATCATCCATTCTTCATTGCCTGCCAATTCCATCCCGAATTTAAATCAAGGCCTTTAAGGCCCCATCCTCTATTTAAAGAGTTTATTAAAACAGCGGTCAAAAAACGTTGACAACCTTTGCTATCCTTTGAGAGTTGTCGAAATTCCTTTTTCTTTTTGTGGTAAACTTAACAACTCCCTCTTTAAGAGCGTAAAGGGTATCATCGTTTCCTCTTTTTACATTCTTGCCGGGAAGAAACTTGGTGCCTCTCTGCTTGATAATAATCTGCCCGGGATTAGCTTTCTGTCCTTCATAAAGCTTTACCCCAAGGTATTTCGGCAGGGAATCCCTTCCCAGTTTAGTTGATCCGGCAGCTTTAGTTTTAGCCATATATATTATGTTATCAAAAATCAAAAACTTTGTCAAAAATCATCAGTCAGATATTATTTTGGTAATTGGCGTTGTTTTGATATCCCTGCTTTCTTTCGCCATGGGCTATATCGTTTCCAGAACCTATGAAAAACCGCCGCTGGAATTTGAAAATTTTGAAATAACGGAAGATAAAAAACCATGAGGATTGCTGTTATAGGAGCCGGAATCATCGGACTGTATCTTGCCTGGAAATTGGCGGAGAAAGATAACAAGGTTACAGTTTTCGAAAAAAAGGCAGATATCGGCAAAAACTGCTGTTCAGGGCTTTTCTCTGAAAGAATCCTGAATTTTATACCTCAAAGCAAAAAACTTATACTCAATGAGATAAATTTCGTTCTTATCCATTTTCCTAAAAAAACCCTCAGGGTTGATTTTAAAAAAAAATTCTTTGTCATGGATCATGCAGAACTGGACAAGCTGACGGCCGGATTGGCTCAGAATTCCGGGGCTGAAATAATACTGAACAGTTCTTTTCAAAAACAGGACCAACTCTTTTCTGAATTTGATAAGGTGATCGGCTGTGACGGAGCTTTATCAGAAACCAGAAAGGCATTGGGGCTGAAAGATCCTGAATTCCGAAAGGGCATGCAAAAATTCGATATTTGCTCAGGAACGACCGGAAAAAACAAATACGTTGAAACTTGGCCGATTCCCGGCGGATTTCGCTGGAAAATACCACGCGGCAACAGGATTGAATACGGAGCCATACTCCCTTTAAAAGAGGAAAAAGAGTTTTCTGCCCCGGAAAAGGCCAGCTTTGCCTTAATACCCCAAGGGTTGATTATTCCTAAGAACAACAAAACTACTCTTTGCGGAGATGCTGCCGGCCTGACCAAGCCTTGGTCGGGCGGAGGAGTAATCTGGGGATTAACAGCCGCAGAAATGCTATTGAAAAACTTCCCAAGCCTGATAAAATATGAACAGGCGACAAAAAGATTTTTTTTACCCCAGATATTTTTTTCAAAAATCACCCTGAAGCTCGTTTATTTCTTAGGATTTAAATTTCCTTGGATTTTACCGAAAAGAATAAAAATGGAGGGAGATTTCTTACCATGAAAAAAACCTTTAAACATCTCGGCGTTATTATGGACGGCAACCGACGCTGGGCCAAAAAAAACAACCTGCCTTCTTTCAAGGGACACCAGCACGGTTTAAAAAGAGCGAAAGAAATGGCAAGGTGGTGCAAAAAGAGGGATATAAAAATTTTAACCTTCTATGTTTTTTCCACTGAAAACTGGCAGCGTTCGGAGAAAGAGGTGAGTTTTTTAATGCGCCTGTTCAGCCTTTTTTTAACCAAAGAATTAAAGACGCTGCAGCAGGAGCAGGCCAAATTGTTGGTTATCGGCGACAAGAAAAAACTGCCGGCTTTTCTGCAAAAAAAGATTGAAAATGCGGAAAGTTTGACAAAAAACAACAAAAACCGAATTTTAATCCTAGCTTTTTCCTACGGAGGCAGGAGAGAAATTACAGAGGCTGTCAGGAAAATAATCCAAGAAAAAATACCGCCTGAGAAAATAAACGAGGGGCAAATTGAAAAACGTTTATATACCGCGGGAATACCTGATCCTGACATGATCATCAGAACGGGCGGACACCAGCGTCTTTCTAATTTTTTAACCTGGCAGTCAGCCTATTCGGAACTGTATTTCTGCAAAAAATACTGGCCTGATTTTACGGAAAAAGACCTGGACGAAGCCTTAAATGACTTTACCGGACGCAAAAGAAATTTTGGTAAATAAACCTATGATACAAAACTTAAATGACGAAAACTTTGACAAGGAAATCAACGGAGCCAAAAAGCCGGTTTTGGTTGATTTTTGGATGCAAAGATGCGGCCCCTGCCTCAAGCTGGCGCCGATTTTAGAGAAACTAGCCGAAGATTTTTCGGAAAAAATAATCTTTGCCAAGGTCAATCTGGACGAAGCCCCGGCCACTGCCAGAAAATACGAAGTCAACATGGTACCGCTCATGATTTTATTCGATAAAGGAAAACCTTTAAGCGGTTTTATGGGCTTAAGGCCAGAAAAGGAAATAAAAGACTGGCTGGATCAAAGCCTGGAGAAAAATGGAAATTAAAGAAATAATTCAGGAATACCGGGAATACGCAAAAAAACAGGGCTTTTTACTTAATCCCGAGCAGAACGTAGTGGAAAATATTGCAAAAGGATTGCTGGAAAGAGAACAGAAGTTCGGAAAAAGGTTCTGCCCCTGCCGCAGAATTACCGGTAACAAAGAAGAGGACGAAAAAATAATTTGCCCGTGTTTTTGGCACCTTCAGGAAATTAAAGAAAAAGGGAAATGTCTCTGCGGCTTATTCGTCAGAGAAAATAATTGATAAAAATCAAAAGTTAACCAAAAAAAATCGCCCTGTGGGCGTTTTTTTGTCTTATATAATTTTT
>Ga0209498_1002436_pt1 | contig 11211 bp, 18 predicted proteins | sample WalLakDeSediment_FD_184131 | JGI IMG/M metagenome (GOLD analysis project Ga0209498, IMG submission 184131) | Lake sediment microbial communities from Walker lake, Nevada to study Microbial Dark Matter (Phase II) - Walker Lake 11/02/13 Deep... | ecosystem: Environmental > Aquatic > Freshwater >...
TTGTGTAAGGAAACCCCGCCTTTGATGTTTTTGTTTCTTCTGCTTGCTTCCTGTATTCAATTATTACAAGTGTCCTTCCATAGTCCTCAAACATCTGCACAACATTATCTCTGAGAGCTTCACCAAAGACCTTAAATGTGTGTTGGCCCATAAACTTTATTTTTGTGTGATAGTCTGTTTCTTCTGTTTCAATTATTACTGTCGCTGTTTTTCCGTAAGGCTCAACACTAACCAGATACCCTTCTATTTGTCCTTTGTTAATCATTTAGCTCTCCTTATTTTTATTTCTACATACCAACCTTCTATGCCTACTTCCTTTATTAGAAAATTATACTCTGCACCCTCGACAACTCTATACTCTTCCATATCATCTATAACAACATCATCAAGCCATACTGTTATTTTGCGACCTTTTACTTGTACCATTATAGCGATCTTAAAAAGGTCTTCAGCAATAGAATAGCTGTGTATGTTACGGTATAATATGTAGTCCAGATACTTGTCAAAAAAAGTACCCAACTCTTCTCCGTTATACAGCTTTCTGAATTTCGCAGTCGGCTTTTCAAGGAAATACTCATAATTCCCTGTTTTCGGATTTTTGATACCAACTGGTTTCATCGATCTCACAAGGTTTTCTGTCAATCCGTCAAAGTTGCAAGGAAAAAGGTCTTTAGTTGTGTTCCTAAAATGCCTAGCTTTTTTAACTTGAAACCTCAAGTGTCTAATCCAAGCAACCTGTCTATCAAAAGACTGACAGTTACCATCTACCCTGTGTGGACACTCACCGTGTTCGTGATCTCTGATTAGTCTAGGATAGATGGGATCGGGTTTTTCTCTGGCAGGATTGAAAGAACAGCTGTTTTTTTCGTTACACTTCATCTACACCTCCATTTTCATTTTTTGCCTTGCATCGGCTATATTATCAAGGCTCATTTTATCTATCTCACAGCCATAGTGCTTTTTGACTGATTCGGCTACTGACACCTCTTTATATCCTTTTGCTGTAAAATCTGCTTTAAACTTGTCTATTGCTTCATCTAAGAGCGATTTAGGTTTTGGCTTGGTATCGGTGTTGACTGACTGCTTTTTGTTGTCTGTCGGCTTCTTGCCTTTGCCAAATCGTATAACTCCAAGCTCATCTTTAATTACAAGACCGCCTTTTGTTTCAACAGTCCATTTAGAAAGGTCAAGTTTCCAAGTTTGACGGCACTTTCCTTTGTCAAGCTCAAACTCTTCACTTGTAAGGTTAAGCTTGATTTTTGGCAAGTGATAAAGCTCCGCACCTATACCCCATTTAAATCCGGCTCTTTTAAAGGCATCGCTTGCTTCTCCTTTTTCTGATTCGGTCATTGACTCTACACCTGTATCAGATCTTCCTACCCAGTCTTTAATCTCATCATTCCAAATTTCAATGGTGCAGAACAATCTACCTTTAGAGTCTCTTTCAAACTTGTTTTTCCATTTCATCGGGAACGCTTCATCAAGTCTTTTTGCATCGACTCTGGCAGTTTTATAAATCAGCATTTCCACAAATCCGGTCGTTCCCATAAAGCGACCTATTCTTAACTCCATATCTTCAGGGTCAAGCGGTCTTGTAAGTTTTTCAAGTGACATAGTTACCTCCTGTCAAGTGTTTCGTTAATCTGTTCTTGTTCATTCTGAAACCCTGTAAAAGAGTTCCACTCTCTACCTCTAATTTTCTGCAACCTTACATAACGCAAGGAGCGGTAAAATCCTTCTGCTACTTTTACAATGCCAATAGTGGCAAAGAAAATTAGAATAATGATTAAGATGTTCATTTAATCCTCCCAAGCTTTTCAGCTAATGATTCTTCTGTGTCGTGGTCAAAATAAATAAAAATGTGTTCTCCGTTTTCTGAATTTCCAACACCCCACTTTCCTTGAAAAACTTGAACCGTAAGCTGGTTGCAATGTGGCGACCAGTTTACAAAAATGTCATTTTCTGATTTAAACGACCTCTCAACTACTTCTAACACAACCTTTTTCATCTCTTCTCTGTTCATAGTAACCTCCAAAAATGTTATGTTGCGTAAAGCAACTATGTTATTTACTAAATATTAGATATACTAAGTATAAGTCTTATATTTATATAAGTCTTATATAGTGTGTCTTTGAGCCACTTTGCTATATGTCTGTGGGAGCTTTTGCCCAAAGTGCCTGTAAGGCATTCTGCTATACTAATATTCTGTAAGCTGATATCTTTTTTTCTGATTTTTTGCCAGTATCAGTATTTATAAAGTGCATATTCCAATGCTGAACCATATCGAGGTCTATCAAATGTTTTTTATATCTTTGAATCGTTCTTACAGACAAACCGCAATCATTAGCAAGATCGCTATCAGAACGGAAAAAGAAATCTTCTCCTTTTCCTGTAAATCTTTGCTCTAATTCGTTTAGCACCGTAAAAATCCATCTTGAATAGACTGGTAGCTCTTCATAAGAATACTGAAAAAGCTTTCTGCTTACTTGCATAAAAAAAGAATTGTCATACTTCATAGGGTTGCCCTCCCTCAATGCAGTCAATAAACACATCGTCTAAAGACTGCACCGCCTGATCAGGGAAGGCAACCTTTGACACAGTAAATATACCATATCAAAATTTATTTGTCAACTGTTCTCAATTGTCAATGACCATATCAAACTTTAACTTATCTGTTTTCTGTTGTCAAGGAAAATAATGTTTTATTATACAAATAATTGTAAGTGTAGATAATTGTTAAGAATTATTTTTTTAGATTATTTTATTGTGCCTATTTTTTCGGGTGGTGTGTCAAGGTTCATCACTTCGGTGTTATTGGTAAAATGTGTGATAATAGCTTCTGCAATTGCTTTCCATATTTTTTTAGCTTCGGCTTCATCTGTTACGGTAACTACTGTTTTTAGTTTTGCTACTATTTCATTACTTAAATTTGTTGGATTTAACATTGTTTACTCCTTAAATGATGCTATTTTTGTTATTACAGGCTGTATCTCTAAAAGCATCGCTGTAAAATCAGGTAGGCTTGATAATGTTTGCGGTCCTAATGCGGTCGGTACTGTTGTGGCTACGAGGTTACTTATTATATCTTTTACCGCTGTTGCAAGGTTATGTAATTCTGCTATGAGTTCCGCAGTATTGTTTTTGATTCTTATTTTACCATCTTTTTTAAGATAAATTTCTGATACAAGTGCTCCTGTTGATGTTGTGCAGTAGATCCTTCTTTCGCCTGCTTCGATGTCTGTTTTCATCGGTACAAGAAAAACCGCTCTGTCACCGCCTTCAACATCTTCACATAACATATTATTATCTTTAAGCGGTAACGATTCAAAGCCCGGAATTGTAAAGATAACATCTTCTGCAATATCTTTATTGTATATCTCTATTTTAACAAGGTTTTGACCGTTCTTTTTTTGTGTTGAAAGGCTTTTAACTATTATCATAATCACTCCCAGAACTTAATAAAATCTCCTTCTAACCAACCCGAAGGCACTACACCTATATTACAGCTATTTGATCCGCTCGCAAATCTTAGCCGTGTTGACAGAATAATAAAATCAGTAGGCTTTTTAATAAACAACTCAGGAGCTTCAACCGTTATTTTCTGGCCGGGTCTTATTAGCTCATTGTTAGCGTTCCTGACAAAAGGTAGAGGTATATCAAGAGAAAAGCTTGACACTAACGATCTTGCCACTTGGTTCTGCAAATAATCCTGTGCTGATTCGTTTGTTCTTTCTGTCTGCTGTATAATGTTTTGTCTAAACACATTTATATCAATTTTTGTGTTAGCCTGTGCAGGTGGCCTAACTGTGTTTCCTGCAACTAATACTGTGTAATCAGAATAGATCATATTCGCATCATACTTGACATTCGCACCTTCGGGAGACACAAGATCCAGTACCGGCTCCGGGCCTGACAAGGTTCTAGCTACTCTCAATTTACCATCAGGATTAGAGCAAACTATCAAGCCTCTTTGTCTTGCAAGTGACCTTAAGTATGTGCTTAAATATTCATCCGGAGATATTGCAGTTTTTTCAAACTTTAAGTTAGCCTGTTCTCTTGCATCGGGATCTATTTCTACTTCTATGCCAAACAAATTGCAGTATTTTTCAAAGATAGTTTTCAAGCTTGTTTTGTAGAATGTTCTAGGGTAGAGACCGGTAGGAATATTCATACTGGATAAAATGCCCGGTTTTCCCAGTCCACTTACTACAATAGTTTTAATGTCTGGACTTGGATTAAGCACCGTACCTGTTATTACTTTATCTCCACCGGAATATATTTCTACATCCTGATATTCATAAGGTTTAAATAAATCCCTAAAAATTGATTCATTAGGTAAGCTAAAATCAAAAGTTCCGGCTATAGAATCAAGAGCTTCTGTTACAATTATTTCTGGCACTGATTCTACAGGTTGACCATTTACTACAAGCCCTGTACCTTCAATTTTTTCACTTGGTATTTCAAATAAATTAGGTATCTTTATTTTTAAGCCCGGATATACTGCTACTAAATTATTTAGTTGTCGTATTTCTCCGGCTCTTGCAGTTGATAGCAAAAAAGATTGTGCGATGCTTTCGACTGTTTCGCCAAGTTTAACTATATGTATTCTCATACATAATACCTCAATACTCTTCCGGGTTGCATTTCAAACAGTTCACGACCGCCTATTTCGTTTACTGCAATAAAATCATCGATAGCTTTATCCAGATCTTCCGGTGTTTCCGCACCTATCTTTTTATATACTATACTGTATAATTCAGATGGGTGTGTTAAAACAAAGCTTCTTTCCTGTTTCGCTCTAAAGGCTATTTCAGATAATTTACCGGCACTTGATTTTACAATCTGATTTAACAATTCTCCTTCTTCACTTGTAGCCTCTATATCTTCTTGATTATCTTCTGTAAATTCAGTTACCGTCTGGAATGCTGTAAAGATGTTTTCTGCTTGATTGAATGTAGCTATTTTTGTTATGTAGGTTTCTTCATCAGCACTTATTGATGCTAAACACAGCCCTGCAACGGTAGCAACATAATTAAGCTGTAGTTCAAGCGGATCTCTATTAGGATCGCTTAAAGCATCTTCAAACTCTTCTAGCGTTGTGCGGTAAAAATTAAGTCTATCAAGCGGATTAACAAGTGCTTTTGACATAAACTGTATAAAACCCTGTTGAAGATCCGCAAATGCTTTGGCGTTAGTTTCCAATGTTGTTACTAGCCTTTCAGCGGTTGCAACTATGGCATTAAGTTGTGCCAATGTTTTCGCTGCGTAACTATAAGCATAAGCGGCTTTTGCTACAGTTGACACCGCTTTATCCATACCCTTTTTAATTTTATCAAGTACATTAGGCGGTTTTTTGCTGAGTACATTAGCAAATCTATCTGAATTAGCTTCATTAAGTTGATTAACCGTGTTGTCAACAAACCTGTTAATGTTTTCGGGTTTAACAATATTGGATAAATCTATTGTTTCGTGAAGCAAAATACCAAAAAAAACCTGATTAGCCTCTGTTTTGAGTCTATCGTTACGGAGTAAGCTCAACATCTGTACAAGAAAACTTTTCCGTTTTAAGGGATGATGCAAAATTAGTGGTCTTGGATCTTCTGTAGCTCTCTCAAAAGTTTCTGCTACTTTATCACAGTCAGGACCAGAAAACTTAATTATCCAGTCAAAAACCTGTGAGCCTGACACCCTTCTTTGCACATAATCCTGTGTGTTGGAAAACTCAAAAATTTCTGTTCGTTCTTTTCGGAAATTAGATACATCCTGAAACTCAAAAACGAATCTATCACCGTTAGCAGTTTCAATTACTGCATCGTTTAATCTGTCTTGCCAAGTCATTATATAACCTCCTCAATAACTTTCTTAATAATTATGCTTTATTTTTGATTGAATATCAAGTATAATTTAAGTGTAGGAGGTGATTATAATGGGTGAATGGGTAAAAGTTGATGATACAAACCTTCAAAAGTATATAAGAAAAATCCAGCGTAAAGGTCCTAAACTGGTAAAAAAAGCAACTACAAGATATGTAAACAATATGGTTGCAGAAGTTAAAAAAGAGTCTGCTAAAACACTTGAAAAAGCGTTCCAGTTTAAAAATGCTTCAACAAGAAAATATGCTAACCGGTTTGTGCATTACAAAAAATCAAGTGTAAAAAACTCTCCTATAAGTGAAGTGGGAGCTTTAGGAGATATTGAAGGTAAAAGTTTTCAAACCAGAAAAGGTGGCTTTCTTGCCGCTCAGGAACTAGGAAAAGACATTAAACAAATTAAATCAGGCGGATCAGGTCATAGAAGGAATCTGTTTGTTAGGGTTCCACGCAATACAAAGCCTAAAACATCACCCAGAATCAAAAGAAGCGTTATAGCTAAGCGAACTGGCAATGATAGAGTAAATATGGCTGTAGCTTTTAAAATAGCTCGTAAAAAGCGTATTCCTTATGTAACCAATAAATGGGGCGTGTATCGGGTATTACAAAGAAGTGCAAAAAAAATCTATTCAACAAACAATAAAGAAAGAATCCGTGTAAACAAAAGACAATGGTTACAACCTGCTGTTGACAATGTTCTTGCAAGGCGTGAGCCGATAATGAAAGAGACTATTGATTATCTCATAAAAGAAATAGGGGCGAATTAACACCCCTATACACGGAGGGAACTACTGGACGGAACAGCGAATACGCTGACCGTTTACATCAACATAAACTTCACCCGTTATTTCGAGCAAGTTTATATCAGTTTTAAATACTTTGTCGCTGTGGTCTGTTGCCGTATATTCACACTCATACCGTTTATTGTCAAGTGTAACATATCCACCGTTCTCATTTACAAAAAAGCAAGCATAAACATTTTCCATTTTACCCTGTACTTCTTTCTGTCCTACACTTATGCAAGTGCCAATATTCGGTATAACAAAACTACACCCAGTCATAAAAATTACTGCAAAAATTAAACTTTTCATAATACCCCCATAATTAAAGCTTTGATCCTTTTTTCTAATTCCTTGTTTTTTTCTCCACACTCGCAGAGCATACCGTCTTTACGCCTTAATTCCTGAGATAACTGATCAACCTGTTCTTTCAAAACCATAACTTCAAGCTTAATATTTCTTTTTTCTTTGCTTTCAATATTGGCTTTTTCTATCAGGTCAAGCACTTTCCCGAAAGTTTCAAGTAAAGCTGTCGTTGCTGTTACTGTTGCGAATACTTTGTTCATTTGTGGTAATCCTGCCAAACTTTTTTAAACCACGCTACCGCCTGATCATCCTGCTCAAATTTTGTGTAGCCTGAAAGTTTTTCAGCTACCTCAATCAAAATTTCCTGCACTTTTTTCTTTGTAAGAAAGTACATTAAAAACTTAATAATCGTTTTCATTTTACACCACCTTGTAAACAATAAATAAAAGATTTTTGGTTTTTAATTCTGCTTCGCTTGCATCTGTAACATTACCTGCTGAAACAACTATATTGTTATCAACATTATTTGAAAACTTGAACTCTCCCGGATTAGGCACATAAATATCGTGTGTAGCTGTAACGCTAACGGCTGCCGTGTCTGTTGTTCCGACTAAAGCACCTACGCCGTGTGCAAGTGAAGCCTGCACAACACAATCTATTGTCTCAGAATCTTCAAACCCTACTCTCAATTTAAAATAAGCTTCTTTACCTGTACTGCTCCAATCAAGATATTCAAAGCTTGCGTTATATCCTTCCTCATACATAGCTCCCATTATTCCTATCTCACCTGTACCAGTATCTATAACACCTGTTCTTATTATGGCTACAGGCTTTAGGAATCCAACTGCATCTGCTACCTGTGAAATTGATCTTTGTTCCGGTAAGTCGTTTGGTTCTATTCCTGCTCTTCTTAAAACTTCATAACAGAATTGAATAACATCGCCTAATGTTCTTTCACTTGTTTCTGTTCCCGGCGTTGAATCTTTGTTTTTAAATCTTCCCTGTGGAAAATTTGCAAGATCGCTTGTGTCAATGTTCGGAATTGGTAAATCTTTTAAACTTCTCATTCTTTACTCCTTAAGTATAATTTATAATCAGTATTGCAATGCTTTTAAGCTCTTTTATTCCTAAAAGCAGTTCCCTTAATTCTCTTCTACGCTCTTCCGGGCATTCTCCAGGCTTCATAAATTCATCACCGCAAACAATAAAAAAACCGTTCCAAGTATGTTCAAGATACATTCCCCACGCTTCATCAGATATATTGTTAATTACAAGATCTCCACCTGTATCGTAAAACCCCATTTCAAGATCAAGACTCATTTCAAGGTCAAGTGCCATTTGTTCCATAGGTTGCGAATATCTGTAGTTCTGAGGATCGTTTGTAAGAAACTTTGTCTTTTTGCTCATTTCAAGGTCAAGTGCCATTTCTAAATCTAACGACATTTCTTCTGCTTGAATATCTACAGGAAATTTATTAGCATAAGCGTATAAATCAAAGCCTGCTTCCTGCAATTCTGTTGTAATATCTTCTGCCCTTAATCCGCCTGTATCAGATAGCTTTCTTATTACCGCTTTTTCCTGTTGTTCAATTGTGCCTGCAGGTGTTAAGCTTAATGCTCTTTGCCAGTTTCTTAAATTATCACCAAAAAGCATCTGCCGGATTGAAGCCTTTTCATTGGTTTCAAGTTCAAGCCTTCTTATTTCAGTCGCAAGACCGTTTACCATAAGCTCGTAATTACGACCGTGCCAAGCTGATCCTGTAGGGTGTCTCCTCATTATACCCCTACCGTGTACATTGCCTATAGTCGTTTCGGCTGTTAGCGTGAACTCTGTGACTTCATCAGATACAACTTCGCCTGTATCTTCAATCAAACCATCAAAAATAGCTTCGTATGTTACAGGTACATCAGTAAAATAATCTGTTGACTCAAATACATCTGTATCTTCAAAAACGGTGGCATTGTACGAACCCGCAACCAAAGGAACCACATCAAGAACCATAAATACCTGTACAGGATCAGGAGCGACTGACTGTGTATAGACTTCACCATCTAACCAGCCGGAATAATATTTTCTGTTGAGAGGTTCTGTTATGAGTACACTTTGATTAAGTAACATTACGCCTCCTGAATATCAATACTTGTTCCTGATCCTATTGTAAAAGTGCCCGCTGTTCGCCTTGCGATAATAGTTATTTCATCGTTTCTTTTAAGCTCAAAAAGTATTTTTACTATAAAAGCCTGAGCACCTTCTCCCGAGCCAAATCGTGAGTATATGTCTCTTGTAGTATAATCTGTTTCGACACCAGTTACACCATCTTTAATCCTTATAGTAGCGTAACATTCACCCACACCCCCACCTGTCTTAATCGCCTGAATAACACCATTGACAAAAAAGTCTTTAGGGAGCAAAGATGTGTATCTTAACCAAGTCGTACCATCTCTTACAACAGCAACAAATCTTTTTAACTTTTCTGTAACTGTTTTTGCAGATGCCATTATCTCCTGCCAGTCTGTGGTGTCTCCTGCGAGATCAACATCATCATCAAGATATTCACTTGCAAGTCGTTTTATATTGTACGACTGGATTATATCCCAATGGTCAGTCAGGAAAGTGTGGGCATATAAGCGGACACCTTCTGTTGCGTGTTCCAATGTGCCATACTTGACACCCAACTGTCTGTCTGTACCCCTTGACATAACAGGGATTGTGTTTCCATTGTTAGATTTTTCTATATATGTGTGAATATACTTTCTTTCAAAAGCACCTGTTACTTTTGGCAAAAGAACACCGCCGGGATAATCTCTACAATCAACTGCCAACATTAAATTAAGATCTTCGGGAGTAACAACTTTTGTATCAAGTATATGATAGACACAACCTACACAAGGCTCAAAAATTAAATCATCGTCAAAAGTAAGGGTATCAGCAGTATTTGACAGAACTACTCCATACTCCATATCACCGTTTATTTCGATTTTAACGATTTTATCTATCCATTCATCTACTGTCCAAGTTTTTGTGCTATCTACAAGCGTTGTTATTGTGCCGCCTGTCACATCGCCTGTATCGTGTGGAGCTTCTGGAACAAAATTTATAGTTTTAATAAAATCTTGTTTCCCTTCAACCTTGTTAGCTTCATCTATTGCAAGGTTAAGTTTTGCTCTTGCAGTAGATCCTGTTTCGCCGTTACTTATATGATCTATCATTTAATCCTCCCAAGTTGCGGTATCATCCCAGATACCTCTATCTCGCCAAATACCGCCTGCAAGCAACCATTTAGCCACCTTTTTTTTAATTAACCAAAAAAACGGAACACCTAAACCGTTCATATTACCCCCTGCAAGCTACTACGCCTGTTGCTGTTGATGTTGCATATACTTTTGTACAATGTGCGAACAAATAACCTCCATCATCTACGGTAAAGGTTATCTCTTCACCGCCATCATACAAATCTACTACGACCGTTCCGCCATCATTGGCGTGAAGAAAAGCCGGTCTTTCGAGTTCTACATCTTCTGATAAATCAAGCTCTTCTGCTTCTGTAATAAAAAGATTAGGTACATTTACTCTTACACCTTTTTCGATTACACCTTTTTGTAGAGTGTTTACTCCTTCTGTCATTTTAATCTCCTTTTGTTGTGTTGCACTATCATCTATATCCCCTTACTGTTGTTATATTGGCTCCTCTACCTTTGAAATCTTCACCCTGAAATTTTGTTTTTCGTTAATAAGGTCGCATACAAAGTTGAAATCCGAATCCAGTATCCTAATCCTACTATCTGTTTCGACAGAGTGGGTGCCTGCCTGTGTGTAAGACAGTGCGTATAATCCTTCGCTGTAACTCACATCTGTCATGTTAACAACCACAAGTCCTCTTTCATCCCCGACAGTTGTATAGGGTTGGGTGGCGGATAAAGTTTCCGTGCTGGGATTCCATGTTCCAAGTGTAAGTCTGTTGTTCTGGTTTCTGTGTATGAATTGTCCAAGCCCTTTGTTGACCCAGGTCAGTTCGTTTGAATAACCTGTAAATGCGGTAATACCATACACAGATGGGTAAAATGTTTTCGTGGTGTGATTATAAACTCGAACTCTGGTCGTATCACTCAGCGAAATTGTTATATCATCCGCAAATATAAGGTTTGGTGAATAGCCCCAGTTTCCTTCATCATTGACAACAGCAGTCCCAGATGTGTACACATTGTCGGTGATATTATATTTCATGGTTACATTTTTCTGCTGATATGTCTGGGTAC
>Ga0209498_1002437_pt1 | contig 11203 bp, 7 predicted proteins | sample WalLakDeSediment_FD_184131 | JGI IMG/M metagenome (GOLD analysis project Ga0209498, IMG submission 184131) | Lake sediment microbial communities from Walker lake, Nevada to study Microbial Dark Matter (Phase II) - Walker Lake 11/02/13 Deep... | ecosystem: Environmental > Aquatic > Freshwater >...
GGTGGACCAGAGCTTCGTCGAGGTGGCCAAGCTCCTCATGGCGGAGGGGCACTACCCGGCTCTGGCCACCCACGACGACCGCATCATCGCCACCCTCAAAGCCTTCGCCAAACAGGAGGACATCGGGCCGGAACGCTTCGAGTTCCAGGTGCTCCACGGGGTTCGCCGGGATCTCCAGCAGCAGCTCCGGCAGGAGGGCTACAACGTCCGGGTCTATGTCCCGTTCGGGGAGTCCTGGTATCCCTATCTCATGCGCCGCCTGGCCGAGCACCCGGCAAACATGGCATTCTTCGTTGGCAGTGCCATGAATGAGTCCCCTGTCCCCCAATGGCGGAAGCCCGAATCGTACAGGCCGCCGCTGGAAATCAGCAGTTGACCCCGCAGACTCTCCATTTGCTCACCTCGTCTCGACGCTCAAGGACCACAGGCCTCTCCTGAGAACGCAGATAGGGCTGGTGAGCAGCGCTACGGCCACAGCCCGGGTGGAAGCGGCCAAGGGACCCTCCCGAGGAGAGGAAGGGACGCCCTTCGACAAGGGGTTACGGGCCCGGCCCCGCGGGCGGCACCTCGCTTAGCACGGGCCGCCCTGCTGCACTGACCCTAGTTCAGACCCCACTTGGCCCGTACGCTGTCGGGGTGGGCTCCGGCCTCCAACTCGGCCTGATAGGGATCGTAACGGAATCCCGGCCGGTCCGTGGACCGGATCCGGACACCCGGCCCCGCCTCGGGGACCCGGGGGTCATTTCTTCGGAAGCGATATTCGACAAAGGACTGTGGAGTCTCGCCCCGAGCCACTGCGGCAAAGAAAGAGAGGGCGTCAGCGTAGTGGTCACCGCCTCCGCCGGACAGGGCGTAGCTCCCGTAGCCATGCCCGTCCTGAGCTCCCAGAAGGAGTCGCACGGGGGCCCCCCGCTCCCGAAGCTCTCCAAACAGGGAGAAGAGCCCCTTGGCTTCCGGCATCACCGGAGAAAAGTACACGGGAGCATTGAAGGCCGGTTGGATAGGATCGAAGAGCCCTCCCTGGATCACGACGGGGAGATCGCCCCTGAGAACCGGCTCATGGGCGCCATGGGTTCCGAATCCCAGCACCACGCCGGCCACCGGCGCCGGACTGGTAGGGACGGTGAGAGTGACGCGACTCGCCAAGGATCCTCCCGCACTGGCGCCCATGACCACGTAGGATCCAGGGAAGCCGTGCGTGGTCCTTGCGATGGTGTGGGCGTGAAGCCACCCGTCCAGGATGTCGGTGCGAGCCAGTTCCAAGGCGACCTCGAAGCGTGTACGGTCCAAAGAGGTGATGGGCTGCCCGGATACGGCTTCATTTCCCTGCCCATGCCATCCTCGCCGGTATTCCATGCTGACGCACCAGGCGCCCAGTTCCCTCAGCGCTCGACAAGCACCCACGACGGAGGCATTATTCGCGTAGCCGACGTTGTAGCCTCCCCCGTGAATGTAGAGGACCGTGACTTCCAGTGGCGCCGCAAGAGGCGCATAGACGTCGTAGAAGAGGACCTGCCGATCGCCGAGGGCATTAGGGCGAGTGCTGGACTGAAGGGTCTCCCCCGCGAAGAGGTGGCGGACGGCACCCTCAGGCACGTTCAGTACCCGGGGATCGTCGGGCATTCCCACGGAGGTACCAGGACCTTGGGTAGGCGGGTCATCCGCATTGGATGGACTGCCGCCCTGGCATCCGCCAAAGAGCAGGAGCAGAGCCGGAAGAAGAGCCAGACGGAGTGGGACCGTCAAGTACACCTCCTGTCGCCTCTCGGGTTCCGGGTGGAAGAATGAAGGAGCGAGCCTCCCTCCACAGGAGGCCCCGGGGGAGTCGCAGCAACTTGCGAAGGGCACGGGCTTGGGGCAATGGCGACAAGCGCGCCCATCTCCGGCAACTGAGGGCCTCGCACTGGACTGACCCCGGAGAGGTCCCGTTGGCGAGCGGCTCTGACAAAGGTGGACTCCATCGATTCGGAGCACCGTAGGGAGAAAGCCGACCTCTTCCGGTAATCTGATTATCATATTTTCAGACAAGCTGCTCACCTGGAGACATCCTTGGACCGCATCAGCATCACCCACCTGGCTCGGAACCTGGCGGACGTGGTGAACCGCGTGGCTTATCGGGGTGAGCGGTTTACGGTGGTGCGGGGAGGCCGCCCTGTGGTGGAACTGGTTCCTCCCGCCCAGGGTCGCCGGCTGGGAGACCTACCGGCCATCCTGGCCCATCTTCCACCCCTTGGCGAAGAAGAGGCGGAGCACATGGGCGCCGACCTGGACAAGGCTCGAGCGGGCCTCGGGAGCGCTGAGGGGGATCCGTGGGCCTCCTGATGGACACGTCGGTCTTCATGGACCATGAGCGTGGCCGGCTGGACCTGGCTTCCCTGGTGCAGGGGCGGGAGGACGAGGAGATCTACCTATCCGTCATCACGGGAAGCGAGCTCCTCCACGGGGTCCACCGGGCCCTGGACCCGGCGACTCGGGCGCGACGGTCCGCCTTCGTGGAGGCCATCCTGGCAGAGTTCCAGCTTCTCCCGGTCGACCTCCTCACGGCCCGGACCCACGCCCGCCTATGGGCGGACCTGGCCGCTCAAGGTACCCCCATTGGAGCCCACGACCTCTGGCTCGCCGCCACCTGCATCGGCCGCGGCCTCACCCTGGCCACCGGGAACCCCCGGGACTTCGGACGGGTGCCCGGCCTGACCTTCGAGGTCTGGGGGCCGGGGGGATAGGCGGTTGGGGGCCAGACAGTCCAGTGCTCGCCTGTCAAAAGGACACGACTAACTGTCTATCATTCTTCCGCAGTAGCAGTTCAGCGGACGAGAAACCATGTACGCAAGACAAAGATTGCAGTGAACGCATTTCGATGGTGCCCGGCTTCCATTTCTTATCTGCTCCGGGAAACTCGGATCGGCGATTAGTGCCCGGCTGAGAGAGATGTAGTCTGCGTCACCATTCTCTATGATCTCTTCCATGCTGGCGGGGTCAGTTACACCGCCGACGAGAAACACCGGCACGTTCACCTTGTCTTTGATGGCTCTGGCGCTTCCTCTGTTGTACGCTTGCACCAGAGGAGGAGTCCTCATCATCTTGCGGCCAAAACGTTTCATCATGAAGTGGAACAGGAAGTTCTTGCTCCGGTACATCGGCCATTCTTTCAGCATCGCCTCAATGGGGATCTCTCCCCTGAGCTGAGAAAGCCCATCTTCTGCAATTCCACAGCTTACTTCTATTCCGTCGAAACCCATTTCCCCCATCATCTGCGCCATCACAGCGCCTTCTTCTGTCTTGAGTCCATCCTTCATGTTGTCGTAGCCGTTGACCTTGATGAGAATCGGGAAATCATCTCCAACTTGCTTTCGGCATCGCTTGTAGATCACTCGGACGAAGCGCATCCGGTTCTCCAGACTGCCACCCCACCTATCTGTCCGGCGATTGGTATAGGGGCACAGGAATTGATTGATGAGGTACCCGTGCGCCGCATGGATCTGAACCGCGTCGAAACCAGCTTCCTTGACCCGGCGGGCCGCAAGGGCAAAGGCATCTGCGACTCTCTCAATGTCTTCTTCGGTCATGGCCCGGGGCGTCACGAACAGTGCTTTGTCCTTCACAACCGAGGGGGCAATCGGTTGCGTCCCGATAGCCTCTCCGGTTGTTTGCCGTCCGGCATGAACGATCTGCATGGCGATTCGGGCGCCCATCCCATGAACAAGCTGGACCAGATCCCGGTATCTGGGAATGCACTCGTCCATGTGAATTCCGAGCTCACCGAAGAGCGGCAGTTTCCCATCCGGCGACACGTAGGCGGCCCCTGTGATGATCAAGCCAACCCCGCCCTTGGCCAGCCGTTCGTACAAGCAATGCAAGTCTCGAGTGGGAAACCCGTTGGAGTCAGCCATCCCCTCGACTGTCGCTGAGCGTACCAGCCGGTTCTTCAGCTCTATTCCCTTGACGTTTGTGCTTTGGAAGAGGATGGACATGTCAATCTCCTGGGAACGCCGTGGGCATTCAGGCTACCGATCCCGAACTCGTGGAATCCCATGCATGCAGCAGAACTCGGTACCCTCGTTGGTCAGTTGACCGAATCGAACCCGCGATTGCGAATGCGGGACCTCAGCTTCACGGCGAAGCCAGCGGCACCGCCCGCGAACTGGTTCAGATCACTCTTGCCTAATGGGCTTGACGATGGGCAGCATTTCCACCCCAGCCGTGGAAAATGCAGTGACATCGATGGCAACGTACTGCCGGCCCTGACTCACTGCAACGATCCTGTCGAGCTGGCGCCGGCTGGTGGCCCCCGGGGCATCCGGGGTGACCGGCTGGGAATGCCCGGTCGGGCCGGGACGTCCCGGGACCGGGGAGAAAGGCACCACGAAGGTCCCCGGGGGGAGAGCCTCTCCCTCGGTGAAGACCCCCCTCCTTTCTCCCACCCCGCCATGGGTCACCCACTGCCAGGCAGCCTCGCCGGGTCTCCCCCAACGTTCACCTACCGCGAGGCAACCTCCCCCGGATGACCCCTACCGCTTACCCCCCATCACCCTCCCTCTTCAAGAGCCTGTCATGCCAGGCCATGTACTCCCGGTACCGGTGGACGTTGTAGGACGGGATCCGTAGCCCGTGGGGCTGGCCCGGGTAGACCACCAGGCGGGTCTCGATGCCTCTGCGCCGCAGGGCCTGGTAGAGCTGCTCCGAGTTCAGGACGGGCACGTTCCAGTCGCTCTCTCCGGAGAGGAAGATGGTGGGAGTGGTGACGCGGTGGATGTCGTTGAAGGGTGACAGCTTCTCCCAGAGCTCCCGGCTCTCCCATGGAAGCCCCCACTCCCGCTCGTTGCCCAGCTGGTAGTGGTCATGGCCGAAGTTGGTCACCAGAAGCCCCATGGAGGCCCCCGAGTCGGCGGACTTGAAGCGGTCCGTCTTGGTGATGACGTAGTTGGTGAGGATGCCGCCGTAGGACCATCCCCCCACCCCCAGGCGGTCCCCGTCGGCCCAACCCTGGGCGATGGTGTAGTCCACTCCCGCCATGACGTCCTCGAAGTCGGGAATCCCCCACTTCTGCCAGAGGGCGAAGCCGAACTCCCGGCCGTAGCCCGAGGAGCCCCGGGGGTTGGTGAGGATGGCCAGGTATCCGTTGGCGGCGAAGAGCTGGGCCTCGAAGTGGAAGCCTACGCCGTACATGCCGTTGGGTCCGCCGTGGATCCTGAGCATGGCGGGGTAACGAGTCCCCTCCTGGAACCCCGGGGGAAAGTAGACCCAACCCTCGATGATGGTGCCGTCGGCGGAGGGGTAGCGGATGCTCCGGACCTCCGCCAGCTCCAGGGACGCCATCAATGAATCGTTGACCTGGGTGAGTTGCCTGAGATTCTCCCCGTCCCGGACGAAAACCTCGCCGGGCATGTGGGGGGACGAAACCACGGTGGCCAGCGTACCTCCGTCGCTCGAGGAGTACCCGGAGGCCATGATCTCACCATCGATGAGACGGGTGACGGCCCCCGTCTGGACGTCCACCCGGGCCACGTGCCCTTCCCCTTCGTCGCTCACCGAGACCAGGATTCCCCGGCCGTCGGCGGTGAACTGGGGGGAGCCCACGTTCCGGTCCAGGGCCTCCGTGAGGATCCTCCGCGGGCCCCTCCCCTCGGAGGGAGCCAACGCCAGGTGGGTGGTCTCGAAGGCGGCGTAGCGGGGGTCGTTGATCCCGGTGGTGTAGGCGATCCACTTCCCGTCGGGAGACCAGGCGGGGCTCCCGTCTCCTCCCTCATAGTCCGTGATGCGGACAAGGGTGCCCCCCTTGTCCGTGTTGTCCGCCGCCACCACCCACACGTCGGAGTTGGAGTTGGCGTCGGGATCCTCGGTGCGGTTGCTGACGAAGGCGATCCTGGTGCCGTCGGGGGACCAGGCGGGGCTTCCCTCGTCCCAGGGCCCCGAGGTGATCTGGGTGAGCTTCTTCGAGGCAACCTCGAAGACGTAGAGATGGGTCTTCCGGGTGTCGGTGAGGTATCCGGTCCCGTCCCGCTTGATCTGGAGACGGTCCATGACCCAGGGCTCCCGGGTCCGGGAGCGGGCCCCTGCACCACCCTCGCCGGATGCCGCCGACTCTTCCGCGTCCCGGATGGTGAGGGCCAGGCGGGAGCCGTCGGGAGACCACTCGTAGCTCCCCACCCCCTGCTCCACCTCCGTGAGCTGCTGGGCCTCGCCTCCCCGGCGGTCCAGGAGCCAGACCTGACTCCGGCCGTTCTCACCCCGGCTGGCGGTGAAGGAGAGGTACTTCCCGTCGGGGCTCCACCTGGGATTGGAGGCGGACTCGCCGGACATGGTGAGGGGGATGGGATCGCCCCCCCGGGTGGAAACCATCCAGATCTGGGTTGTGGAGCGCTCCTTCTCCAGCTCCGTGGTGGTGAGGGTGTAGGCCACCCACTCCCCGTCGGGGCTGATCTGGGCTCCCGCCACCCGCTTGATGGCGAACTGGTCCTCGATCTCAAGGCGCCGGGGGGCGTCGGTGGAGCTGATGAAGGCTCCTGACGCCCCGTGGGAGCCAAGTTGGTCCTCCATGGCAAGGCGCCGGGGGGCGTCGGTCTGGGCGGAGACGGGCGCTGAGAGAATAGGCGCAAAGGCAAAGGCGAGGACGGCGGTGAGGAACCCTGCCCGAAGGGCCCTGGAGCCATGGTAGCACGAAGCGTCTGCATTGCTGCGAATAAGCGTTCTCATGGCTCTACCTCCCTCCCTCGTCCACGGGTCTCTCGGCCTGCTTCACGTACTTCCCGTACCAGTCCAGGTACCGCTGGTAGCGGTCCGCCTGGAAGGCCGGAACCCTCAGGCCGTGGGCCTCCCCGGGATAGACCACCAGCTGGGTCTCCCGGCCCAGGCGCCGCAGCGCCTGGTACATCTGCTCCGAGCTGTGGATGGGAACGTTCCAGTCCTTCTCCCCCCCCATGAAGAGGGTGGGGGTGGTGACCCGGTCCACGCGGTTGAAGGGGCTGATGCGCTCGTAGGCCTCCCGGTTCTCCCAGGGGAGGCCCAACTCCGTCTCCCACTCCAGCTGGTAGTGGTCGTGGCCGTAGCTGGCCACATAGAGGGCGTCGCTGGCCCCGGAGATGGCCCCCTTGAAGCGGTCCGTCTTGGTGATGACGTGGTTGGTGAGGATGCCCCCGTAGGACCATCCTCCAACCCCCAGCCGCTCCGGGTCCGCCCAGCCCCGGGTGATGGCATGGTCCACGCCGGCCATGACGTCGTCGTAGTCCTTGTTCCCCCAGTCCGCCCAGATGGCGTGGCTGAAAGCCTGGCCGTACCCGGAGGAGCCTCGGGGATTGGGAGCCACCACAACGTACCCGTTGGCGGCGAAGAGGTGGGCCTCGAAGTTGAAGGAGTGGGCGTACTGGCTCACGGGCCCCCCGTGGATGCGGAGCAGCGTGGGGTACTTCAGCCCCTCTTGATGTCCCGGGGGAAGGTAGAAGAAGGACTCGATCTCCGTCCCGTCGGCGCTGGGGTAGCTGGCCTCCACCACCTCGCCCAGGCGCACGCTCTTCATCCAGCTCTCGTTCAGCCGGGTAAGGGGGGTGAGCTGCCCCCGGGCCCCCACGGAGAAGAGGTCACCCGGCAGGTCCATGCGGGCCACCGAAGCCACCACCTCACCGCCGGGACCCAGGTCGAAGGCCCCCACGCTGAGGGGGCCCGACACGGGACGGTCCAGGCGGCCCGTCCGGACCTCCACCCGCCCCAGGTGGTTCTCCCCGGAGTCCTCCAGGCGGACGTAGATGTGCCGGCCGTCGGGGCTGAACCGGGGTCCGCTGACGTTGCGGTCCAGGGCCTCCGTGAGGATCCGCACCTCCCCGCTCCCGTCGGCCCGGGCCACTGCCAGCTTGTTCACAGCGTACCACATGATCCCCGGCTCCGTGACGGTGACGTGGGCGATCCACTCCCCGTCGGGGCTCCACTCCGGCTGGGTGTCGGCACCCGGGTTCGTGGTGACCTGGACCAGGGTAGCGCCCATGTCGGTGTTGTCCGCCGAGACCACCCAGATGTCCGTGTTGGAGTTGCCGTCGGGGTTCTCGGTGCGGTTGGCCACGAAGGCCACCCGGATGCCGTCGGGGCTCCACTTCGGGGACGAAGCGTCGAAGTCCCCGGAGGTGATCTGCCGGGTCTCCTTGGTGGCCAGGTCGAAGACATGCAGGTGGGTCCGCCGGTCCCCCGTGAGATACCCCACCCCGTCCCGCTTGAACTGGAGACGATCGATCTCCCAGGGGGGCGTGCTCCTGGGCCGTTCGTGGGCCGGAAGGGTGTCCACCGGGTTCGGATCACGTATGGAGAGGAGGAGGCGGCTCCCGTCGGGAGACCACTCGTATCCGCTGATGCCCCACTTCTCGTGGGTGAGCTCCTGCCCCTCCCCCATGCGCCGGTCCATGATCCAGACCTGGGCATAGGCGCTGTCCCCCCGGGTGGCCATGAAGGAGAGGTACTTCCCGTCGGGGCTCCAGGCCGGGCTGCCGGCGGAGTACCCCTTGGCCGTCATGGGAAGGGGATCGCCCCCCGCCGTGGGGACCATCCAGACGCGGGTCTCCCCGGAGGCGGAGGGGGAGGCGGGAGTACTCACCGTGTAGGCCACCCACGCCCCATCGGGGCTCACCTGGGGGCTCCCCACCCTCTGGATCCGGAAGAGGTCGTCGATCTGGAGGGGCCGGGCCTCGGGTCCCGGCGAGCGCTCCTGGGCCCCGCGGACTCCTGATGCCGGCAGGCCCTCCTGGGCCGCCACAAACGTCGGGGACGGAAGGAACCCCGACAGGAGGGCCAGAAGGAGAGCCGGCAGGAAGAGGCATGGCATCATGAGTGGCCCCCCCCCTCGGCGTGACGGCCGGGCGTGCCTTGCCGGTGCTGCCTTGGCGGGAGCCGGGGAACTGTGGGGCATGGAGATCCTCCAAGCGTGGCGGTTCAGGGCTCCTCACAGGAGTAGGGAGCCAAAGGGGTCAAGATCCGCCGAACTCCGGGCCGGCGCCAGGGGAACGGCGGTCCCGTCTCCTCGGATGCCGCCGCGGGGGGAGGGCCACCGGGCCGCCCCCCTCCCGGCAGTCCTTGCCAGAAACCCCGTTTCCCCATAGCATCACGGTCTGTTTTTGGGGCCTTGGCACGCAGAGGTGCGCCCGGCGGATGTATGGGCGGGAGCGCCAGGCGACAGTTGGCGAGCAAATTCGCGCCCTGGGGCAGCGGTTCCGGTCCGCCCCTGGGGCGCCAGGTATATGAGGAGTCGTAGGAACCATGGACGTGATCCTGGGAATCCGCAGGGAAGACAAGAATCAGTGGGAGCGCCGGGTGCCTCTGACCCCGGGAGACGTGAGAGAGCTCCAGGAGGAAGGGGGTATGCGCTTCCTGGTGCAAACCTCTCCCATCCGGGTCTTCACCGATGAGGAGTACCGTGAGGCTGGAGCCGACGTGGTGGAGGACCTCACCCCCGCCTCCATCGTCCTGGCCGTGAAGGAGATCCCCACCAGGGAGCTGCGTCCCGAGAGGGCCTACGTCTTCTTCGCCCACGTCATCAAGGGCCAGGCGTACAACATGCCCATGCTCCGGCACCTCCTGGACTCCCGGTGCAGCCTGGTGGACTACGAGCGCGTCGTGGATGACCAGGGGCGCCGCCTCATCTTTTTCGGGGTGGAGGCCGGGCAGGCTGGAGCCCTGGAGACCCTATGGGCCCTGGGGCAGCGGCTGAGGGTCCGGGGCGTTGAGACTCCCCTCTCGGAGCTCCGCCACGCTTACGAGTACGAGGACCTGGCCGCCGCCAAGGAGCACCTCCGGGCCATCGGCCAGGCCGTCCTGGAGCAGGGCTCCGGCCAATCCAGCGACTCAGGGGATCCCGGCGAAGCCGGACCCGGCTCCGCCCAGGGCTTCCCCTGGCCCCTGGTCTTCGGCGTGGCGGGGTACGGGAACGTGGCCCGGGGCTGCCAGGAGATCCTGGACTGCCTCCCGGTGGGGGAGGTGGCGGTGGCGGATCTGCCGGAAGCACGGGCGTCCTCCACCCTTCCCTTCCTGAAGGTGACCTTCCGGGAGGAGGACATGGTGAGACCGGCCCAGGAGGGGGCGGCCTTCGAGCTCCAGGACTACTACCAGCACCCGGAGAAGTACGCCGGGCTCTTCGAGGACCACCTGCCCCACCTGGACGTCCTCCTGAACACCATCTACTGGGACGAGCGCTACCCCAGGCTGGTCACCCGGGAGTGGGCCAGGGCCAACTACGGCCCCGGCCGGGACGCCCGGCTCCAGGTCATCGGCGACATCAGCTGCGACGTGGAGGGGAGCATCGAGCTTACCCTCAAGACCACCCAGCCCGACGAGCCCTGCTTCGTGTATGACCCCGACACCGACTCTGTGGTCATGGGGGTAGACGGCAACGGCCCCGCTGTCATGGCGGTTGACAACCTTCCCTGCGAGCTGGCCCGGGAAGCCTCGGAGCATTTCAGCCACGTCCTGCGGACCATGGTCCCGGAGATGGCCAGGGCCGATTGGTCCGCCGATTTCGAGACGTTGGACCTGCCTTCCCACCTGAAGAAGGCGGTCATCGTGCACCGGGGTCGATTGACCCCGGATTATGAGTACCTGACCCGGTATCTTTGATCACCTGACCCGGTATCTTTGAGCCGGACCCCGGGGCCAGCGAGCCCCTCAAACTGCGACGCAAGGGGAGGAAGCCGACATGAAGAAGGTTCTGGTGCTGGGGGCGGGCCTCGTAGCCCGGCCTCTCGTCCGTTACCTGCTGGACAAGGGATACGAGCTCACCCTGGCCACCCGGACGGTGTCCAAGGCCGAGAGCATGCTGGATGGACACCCCAACGGTAAGGCCTTCACCCTGAACCTCAAGGACGAGGCGGGGCTGGAGGAGTTCATCAAGGGGTGCGACCTGGCCATCAGCCTGGTGCCCCCTGCCATGCACACCCTGGTGGCCCGGTTCTGCATCAAGCACAAGAAGCAGATGGTCACCACCAGCTACGTCTCCGACGAGATGCAGGCCCTGGACGGGCCCGCCCGGGAGGCGGGGGTTACGGTCCTGAACGAGATCGGCGTGGATCCGGGCATCGATCACATGTCCGCCATGCGCATCATCGACGCGGTGCACAAGAAGGGCGGCACCATCGAGTCCTTCAAGTCGTACTGCGGCGGCCTTCCCGCCCCTCAGCACAACGACAACCCCTTCGGCTACAAGTTCTCATGGGCCCCCCGGGGCGTCCTCCTG
>Ga0209498_1002438_pt1 | contig 11199 bp, 10 predicted proteins | sample WalLakDeSediment_FD_184131 | JGI IMG/M metagenome (GOLD analysis project Ga0209498, IMG submission 184131) | Lake sediment microbial communities from Walker lake, Nevada to study Microbial Dark Matter (Phase II) - Walker Lake 11/02/13 Deep... | ecosystem: Environmental > Aquatic > Freshwater >...
CTGCGGTTCAGCGCCCCGTACATGCACGACGGCGCCGCGCTGACCGTCGACGACGCGATCATGGCCCACGCCGGCGAGGCCGACGCCGTCCGCCTGGCCTACGAAGGGCTCAGCGCCGCCCAGCAAGGCGCGCTCTTGGACTTCCTCGAGTCCCTATGATCGGGCGCCTGATCATGATCATGATCATGATCAGCCTCGGCGCTTGCGAAGCCGAGCCCGATCATTGCATCGAGGATATTCGCGCGCAGGTGCTCGACCAACACATTCAGGTCGAGGTCGCGGGCCACAGCCTGCTCGCCGAGCTCGCCGACACGGCCCACGAGCGCGAGCTCGGCTGGAAGCACCGGGTCTGCGATCGCGTAGCGATCTTGCTGGTCCCCGACACCCCGGCCTCGGCGATGCCGGTGTGGGGCTGCGCCCTGAGCCAAGCTATCGACGCCTATTTCGTGGCCGCGGGCGAGGTCATCGCAATCGAGCGAATCGAGCCCTGCGCCGAGCCCTGCGGCGCGTGCCCACGCTTGGGTGAGGCGCTCGAGGTCGACGCGGTGCTCGAGGTCCCGGCCGGCGCCCTTGCGGACGTCGGCCTGGGCGCGCCGCTGAGCTTCTGAGTTATTGACGGCACATTGTCATGAGTCGCGGCGCTCGCCGGTTGTTCGAGTGGGCTCGCGAACACAATAGTTGAGCGCACCTTAGCGATCGTGGCGCCGGGTCGAGAGCAGCCCGCTGCGCAGACCAACGCCGTCGAGCGCGGCTGCGTTGGCGGCTCCTCTAATACCACTGAATCGCGCCTTTGAATCGATTGGTCGTCGGGTCAGCAAACCAGTGCAAGCGTATTCAACCCATGACGCGATTCGTAAAACTACCACAATGGCTCTCGACCAGCACCGTGTTCGGCCTCGCGCTGCTCTTGGCCCCGCTCGGCTGCCCCCAACCCGATCCAGTAGACCCGCCGAGTCCGCCAGGCGACGGCGACGGCGACGGCGACGGCGACGGCGACGGCGACGGCGACGGTGATGGCGACGGCGACGGCGTGCCCGGTGACGGCGACGGCGTGCCCGGTGACGGTGACGGCGACGGTGACGGCGACGGCGACGGCGACGGCGACGGTGACGGCGACGGCGACGTCTTCCCCGAGGGCCCCTATCCAAACTGCGGCTGGAACCCCAACCCCAACAACCCCTGGTACGCCTGCAACTTCACCCTCGAGAACCCCGAGATCCCGATCTCGTGCGGGGACATCGAGCCGATGCCTGGCGAGCCGTGCCCCGACGAGCTCACTGTCGTCGGATGCTGCGACATGAACGGCGACAACTGGTGGTGTGAGGGCGGTCTGGTCGCGTTCGAAGAGTGCAACGGCGACGGCGACGGCGACGGCGACGGCGACGGCGACGGCGACGGCGACGGCGACGGCGACGGCGACGGCGACGGCGACGGCGACGGCGACGGCGACGAGTGACCGCTTGCCAGCGAGCCCCCGCCCGCGAGCCGCTCACGAGCCTCGCGGCGGGGTCTCGCTCCCCGACTCCGCTACTCGACGGCGATCTCGCCGGGCATGATCGTGCTCGCCGTGTCTTGCGGTATGAACAAGATCGACAGCGGTAGCCGCGAGATCGCAGCGTCGAGCACCAACGGCAGCTTGGCCTGCTCGCGGCCTTGCTTCGCGGCGACAGCTTGGTTCATGGGCTCGACCACCAAGCCCCCAGCGCCGCGCAAGATCAGCTGCACCAAGGTCAGCTTGCGCGGCAACAGGCGCAGCTCGAGGTCCTTGTACTGGGCCACGCCCGAACGCTGGCGCAGCTCCGCGATGGCCTCGCGCATGCCCCCGAATTCGTCGATCAGGCCGATGTCCTTGGCCCGCTTGCCCGACCACACCCGCCCGCGCGCGAGCTTGTCGACCTCGGCCTTGGTCATGCCGCGGCCCCCGGCGACGCGCGCCAAGAACAGCTGGTAGGTCCGGTCGATGTTGTTTTGAACCTTGGCGAGCTGCGCTTCGGACCAGGGCGCAAAGATCGAATTCATGTCGACGGCCGGCCCGCCCCGCTCGATCCGATCGATGGCGACGCCGAGCATGTTCATGAGCGCCGAGACGTCGAAGTGCATGAACACCACCCCGATCGAGCCGGTGATCGTCAAGGGCTCGGCGAAGATCTGATTGGCGCCGGCGGCGATGTAATAGCCGCCGCTCGCGGCCACGTCGGACATCGAGACCACGATCGGCGGGCTCGCCTTGGGATCCTTCTCCCAGGCCTCGTGGGTGCGCTGGACCTCGCGCCACATGACCTCGCTGGCGAACGCCGATCCGCCGCCGCTGTCGACCCGCAACAAGACGCCCTTGCAGGCCTTGTCGCCGCGCACGGCCTCGAGCGTGCGGGCGATCTCGTCGCCGCCGGTCATCACGATGTCGAGCAGCGGGATCGTCCGGCTGTCGCCGTTGATGATCGTGCCCTCGACGATGACCACGGCGATGTAGGGGGCCTTGCTCCAAGTCGTGAGTTCGGCGTCGGTCGGCGGGAACGAGCGCAGCGAGACGTCGGCTCCGAGCGCGGCGGACAGGGTCTTGCCGAGCTCGTCGCGATGGATCACCGCGTCGGCGAAGCCGAGCTCGACGGCCTCGTCCGGGCCGAGCGGCGCGGCGCGGACGATCGCGCGGACCTTGGCCTTGGCCAGCCCGCGGGCCTGGGCGATGTCGTGGACGACCGCCTCCCAGGTGTCCTCGAGCAGCTCGGTCCGCTGGATCGCGTCGTACTCGCTGCGATCGTTGCGCGTGAAATTTTCGTGGGCGCTCTTGAACTCGTCGACGTGCACGGCCTCGACCGAGACGCCGAGCTTGGCGAGGGCGTCGCGGAAGTACAGCCGCCGCGTGCCGATCCCGACCGTGTCGAATTGCCCAGCCGGGTGGGTGTAGATGGCCTCGGCGGCCGACGCGATCCAATAGTCGCGCAGGCTCGGCTCCTCGACGTAGGCGTAGACGTGACCGCCCGCGTCGCGGACCCGGCGGATCGCGTTGCGGAGCTCTTGACCCGCGCCCCAGCCAAGCTTGAAGCCGTCGGCCTTGATCACGATCACCGAGCGCTCGCCGCCGGCCTCGGCCCGCTCGAGCCGGCGCAAGACCGCGATCAAGCCGCGCTGACCGATGATCTTGCCGAGCGCGTAGGGCTCGGCGTCGAGCAGCCGCGCCGGATAGATCCGGCCCTGGCGGGCGGTCGTGAACTGGGCCTTGTAGGCGAGCCCATCGACGCCGCCGCCGAGCCCAGCGTGGAGCCCGAAGCCAAACGAGCTGTAGTCCCACGCGAGCGAGACCGAGACCCCGCCGCGGACCGCCGTGGCCCGCTCGAGGAACGCGAAGGTGTCCGCGTCGAGCACGTTGGTCTGGATTAACTGGGCCTCGCCAGCGACCTCGACGCCCTGGTAGCGCAGCGCGAGGCGGCCGTAGGGCAGCAGATCTTGGTTGACCCGAAACGAACCGAACCCGCGCTGATCGGTCTGATCGACCCGCGCCAAGACCCCACCGGCGAGCTCGAGCCAGTGGTTGCCGAGCGGGCGCACGGCGATCTCACCGGCGAGGTCGAGCACCGATCGAAAGCTGGGGTCGCGCAGGTTCGCCGGCCCGAGCCGGGCGACGGCGCCGAAGCTCGCGTAGTTGGTCATGCGCAGGACCAAGCCGAGGTCGGCCTGGGGCGCGCGCATGATCTCGTTGTTGCGGCGGATCCCGTGGACGCCGATGCCAAAGCTGCCCCACTCGCCCTGGCCGAGCGCGAGGCCGAAGCTGAGCTTGGTCATCGGCCGGTTGTGGGCGAGGTCGACGTCCGCGATCCCGTCGCCGAAGGTCGGCTCGAGCGCCTGGACCCCGAACCCCAAGGCGAACCCCCAGCCGAGGTTGAGGCCCGCGAACGCCCCGAACCCAGCGCCGCGCGCGAGCGTGTTGAGGGTCTGGTAGCCCAGCATGGTCAGGTCGAAGCCGCGGATCGAGCCGAGCAGCGCGGGGTTGAGCTCGAGGCTGCTCGAGTCGCCGACGCCCGCGAGGTTGTGGATCGGCCGATCGACGCCGTCACCGAGCTCGCGGTGCTGGGCCACGGGGTTTTGGGCCAGCGCTGGCGAGGCCGCCACGCTCGCAGCGAGCAGGCCGAGGCCAGTCGAGCGCAGCCGCGCGCCAAGCTTCACTGGATCTCCTCCTCGGGGATCTCATCGACGATCGCCAGCAGGTAGCGGACATCGACGATCCGCAGGCGCTCGTCCCAAGGGACCGAGAGCCCGCGGTGCTTGCCGAACAAGACCTTGGCCCCGAGCGGCACGCCGCTGACGTTGCGGCCGAGATCACCGGGCCGATCGTCGTCGTCGTCGTCGTCGTCGTCGTCGACCTCGAACTTGACCTTGGCCATGGTCCGCGCGACCTCGACGACCTCGCCGAGCAAGGCCTCGCGCGCGTTCTCCTTCGCGCCCTCGGGCAAGAACAAGCCCGACTCGAGCCGATCGGGATCCTTCACGATGCGCACGAGCACGCGGGGGCCGAGGGGCTGCACATGGCGCATCACCTTCGGCGGCGGGGGCGGAGGGGGCGGGTCTTTGCGATCGGGTCCGTCCGAAGACATCGGCGAGAGTCTACGGGGTCCGAGGGCCGCGCGTTCGTTAGACTGCCCAGCGTTCGGCACCCGAATGTCACGGGTCCGTTGCAATCACGCCGGGCGCGCCCCACGCATGTCGCCCGCTTGGGCTCGTTGCGCTGGCCAAGGGGCGTCAGGGTTGCTACAGGCCCTGCGGGAGCATCATGTCCGCCGACGACCACTTCAGGCACGAATCGGTCCAGGACCGCCACTCGATCGTAAAATATCTTCAGGCGCTGACCGCCGGAATTGAGCAGGGCCGCATCGAGCTAGGGACCAGCGAGCACATGCTCGCGCTCGAGCCCGGCGGGATGCTCGAGCTGCAGGTCCGAGCCAAACGCAAGGGCGGCCGGGTCAAGCTCGCGATCAAGCTGCACTGGCGCGAAGACGACGACGAGCACGCCGGCGAGACCCTCGAGATCAAGGCTGGGTAGCCGCGGTGACCACCCGCAGCGAAGCCATCGCCGTCGCCGGCGTCCGTGAGAATTTCAAGTTCCTCGCCCTCGAGGTCGGCAAGCTGCTCGAGGACACCCAGCGCATGCTGATCCAGCCGCGGCCCGAGGTCATGTCGAAGATCGCCGCGCGCGACGACTACATCGACAACCTAAAGAGCATGATCGAGAACAAGTGTTTTCGCCTGCTGACCAACGAGGACCTCGACGAAGCCACCATCGATCTGATCCGGGCGATCAACGTCGCGACCAACAACCTCGAGCGCATCGCCGACTTCGGCGTCAACATCGTCGGCCAGATCCGCTACCTGACCGACACCGACATCCTCCACCGCTTCGATCCCGATCCCTTCTTCACGGCGATCTTCGCGGCGCTGGCCTCGGTCGAGGAGGCCTTGTTTCGCCGGGACATGTCCTTGGCCCTGCGGATCTGCCGGTCCGAGCTCGAGGTCGACGACCTCTACGCCGACGTGTTCCGCCGGATCATGGACGACCTGCGCGAGGGCGACTCGCCCGAGGATCTGGTCACCGCGCTGTTCATCTACCGCTACCTCGAGCGGGCCGGCGACGCCCTGCTCAACATCGGTGAGGCGGCGATCTTTGCGACCGTCGGCGAGAAGCTCAAGGTCAGCGAATTTCAGGCCCTCGAAGAGACGCTCGAGCGCGAGGTCGGCCTCGACCTCGCCGAGGTCGACTACCACGGAATCTGGGAGACCCGATCGGGCAGCCGCATCGGCATGATCCACGCCCACGACTCGGGCAAGCGCTCGGTCGTGTTCAAAGAGGGCCGGACCAAGAAGGTGCTCGAGGAGAAGCAGGCCCTCGAGCTGTGGGAGGAGCTCGAGCCCGGGCTCCCGCCGCGGGTGTTTGGCTACCACGACCACGGCGAAAAGGCCTCGCTGCTGCTCGAGTACCTCCAGGGCGACACCTTCCAGCGGATCATGCTCGACTCCGATCGCCGGGTGTGCACGACCGCCTACATGATGGTCATCGAGACCATCGGCCGGGTCTGGAATTCGACCCTCGAGCGGGTCCCGTCCAAGCCCAACTTCATGCGCCAGGTCATGGGTCGGCTGCCCGACGTGTTCAAGGTCCACCCCGAATTTCGGACCGAGACCGTGCGCGTCGGCGAGCTCGAGGTCCCGGGCTTCGAGGCCCTCCTCGCCAGCGCGAAGACCCTCGACGCCCAGCTCGTCGCGCCGTTTCGGGTGCTGATCCACGGCGACTTCAACACCGACAACATCATCGTGAACCTCCCGCAGCGTCGGGTTCACCTCATCGATCTCCACCGCTCGCGCCCGTTCGACTACCTCCAAGACGTGTCGGTGTTCATCGTGTCCAACTTCCGGATCAAGATCTTCGACCCGGCCCCGCGCCGGCGCCTCGACCAGGTCAGCCTCGAGTTCTTCAGCTTCGCCCGGGAGTTCGCCGACGCCCACGACGACGCGAGCTTCGACGCTCGGCTCGCGCTCGGGCTCGCGCGTTCGCTGCTGACCTCGACCCGGTTCGAGATGGACCCCGAGTTCAGCCTGAGCATGATGCTAAGGGCCCGCTACTTGATCGAGCGGCTGCTCAGCTACCGCCAAACCCAGCGCCCAGCCGCCGACGAGGCCGTCGACTGGAGCGGCTTTCGCCTCGATCCCACGACCCTCGTCCCCTGAACCCACCGGAGACCCCCTTGAAGGACTTTCGCATAGGTGTAGTTGGCATCGCCGACGGTTGGTCGACCCACCGGCTGCTCGACGCCGTCGAGGCTCGGACCGGCTATCGCCGGCTGATCGAGATGCAAGACGTGGTCCTCGAGCTCGACGGCGGCGCCCGGCTGGTTCACCAGGGCCTCGATCTCAGCGAGCTCGACGGCTTGATCGTCAAAAAGATCGCGCGGGACTACAGCCCCGACGCGCTCGACCGCGTCGAGATCCTGCGGATGCTCGCCGGCGCGGGGGTCCGGGTGTTCTCGAGCCCCGACTCGATGATCTCGCTGATCGACCGGCTCTCGTGCACGGTCAAGCTCCAGCTCGGCGGGATCCCGATGCCGCCGACGGTGATCACCGAGAGCGTCGACCAGGCGCTCGCGACCGTGCAGCGCTACGGGGCCGTAGTCGGCAAGCCGCTGTACACCTCGAAGGCCCGGGGCATGCAGGTGTTCGACGCCCGCGGGGTCGACTGGGCTGGCTGCCAAGCCGAGCTGCGCCCGCGGGTCGAGGCGTTCGCCGCCAGCAACCCGGTCATGTACCTCCAGCAGCTCCTCACGCTGCCCGGCCGCGACCTCGGCGTGGTGTTCTTGGGCGGCGAGTACCTCGCAACCTACGCCCGCGTCAGCGCGGGCTCGTGGAGCACCTCGACCAGCAAGGGCGGCAAGTACATGGCCCACGAGCCCAGCGCCGCGATCATCGAGCTCGCCCACCGGGCCCAGGCCCTGTTCAACCTCGACTTCACCTGCGTCGACGTGGTCGAGACCGACGCCGGCCCCAAGGTGTTCGAGGTCTCGGCGTTCGGCGGCTTTCGGGGCCTGCTCCACGCCTGCTCCGTCGACGCGGCCGCGCGCTACGTCGACTACGCCCTCGCGGTCCTCGACGACGCGCGCGAGCCCCGATCGGTGGTCGATCGTGGATAGCGTCGCCGCTGCGGTCGCGGCCCTGCGCGCCGAGCATCCCAGCGTCGGCGGGAGCGGCTGGGACTTCGACGGCTTTCGGGTGTGGGTCGAGAGCAACGAGCCCAAGCTGCTCGCCGAGCTCGACGCCTACTTCGTCGACTTTCGCCGGATCCCCGCGGCCCACGCCGAGGCCGGGTCCGGGCCGATCACCCGAATCACCGCGATCCAAGCCGCGCCGCCAGACTTCGCCAACGGCCACACGCCGACCCTCGGCGAGTACAAGCCCAGCGTCAAAGGCCCCAAGGAGGCCTACTTCGACGTCGACGACGGCCGCGTCGTGCACAAGCTGCGGACCGGGATGTGGTTCTTGTTTGGCCGCGACCATCACCTCGCGATCGGGCCATGCACCGACAACCCCAACCAGGTCATCAATTTCGTCAACAACCGCATGATCCAATGGGCCCTGCACCGCGGCGCGCTGCTCGGCCACGGCTCGGCGGTCTGCCACGCGGCGGGTCCTGATTCGGGCGCCCTGCCCCGCGCGCTTGCGATCGCCGGGTTCTCGGGCATGGGCAAGTCCACGCTCGCGCTCCACTTGATGAACGATCGCCGCCTCGACTTTGTGAGCAACGATCGCGTGATGATCCAGCCCCGCTCAGCCGGCGAACACGGCCGCGTCGAGCTCGAGGGCGTGCCCAAGCACCCGCGCATCAACCCCGGCACCATCCTCAACAACCCCGCGCTCGCCGGCGTGATCGGCCCAAACGAGCGGGCCCAATTCGAGGCGCTCCCGCGCGCCGAACTGTGGCAGCTCGAGCATAAATATGACGGCCTGATCGGCGCGTGCTTCCCCGAGCAGCGGTTTCGCCTCCGGGCCGAGCTCGGCGCCTTGATCCTGCTCAATTGGCAGCTCGGCGCGGGCCCGGCCAAGGCCGCGCGGATCGACGTGCGCGAGCGGCCCGAGCTGCTGTTGGCGCTCATGAAGGAGCCTGGCGTGTTCTACCGCCCGGGCCCGGGCGAGGTCCCGACCCGCGACGTCGATCGCTACATCGAGTTCCTCGCTGGCGTGGAGGTCCTCGAGTTGTCCGGCGGCGTCGACTTCGACCTCGGTCGCGCGGCCGCGCTCGAGCTCCTCGGTCTTTAATCCTGACCATGGCCGATTCATCGCTACCGCCCGGCGCCATGCCAGCCGTCGCGCCCTCGGTCCCCGAGGAGCGTCGCCGGCGGATCAGCTTGACGCAGACCCGCCTAGTCCCCGACGCGATTCGTTTAGCCCGCTATGTTCGGGCCCCCGAGATTGGCCCGACCGTGCTGTTCTTCTCCGGCGGCTCGGCCCTGCGCCACACCAGCCGGACCTTGACCGAGTACACGCATAACTCGGTCCACCTGATCACCCCCTTTGACTCGGGCGGGAGCTCAGCCAAGCTGCGCGACGCGTTCCCGATGATCTCCGTCGGCGACCTGCGCAACCGGCTGATGGCCCTCGCCGACATCCGGCTCAAGGGGCACCCCGAGGTCTACCGCCTGTTCGACACGCGCTTCGCCAAGCACGCGACCCAAGCCGAGCTCCGCGAGCGCCTCGCGACGATGGTCGCTGGCGACGATCCGCTCGTCGCCGAGGTCCCGCTCCCGCTGCGCAAGCTGATCCGCAACCACCTCGGCTACTTCACCGACTACATGCCGCCAAGCTTCGACCTGCGCGGGGCCAGCATCGGCAACTTGATCCTCGCGGGCGGCTACCTCAACAACCGCAGTGACATCGACGCCGTCATCTTCTTGTTCTCCAAGCTCGTCGCCGTGCGCGGCGTCGTGCGCCCGGTCGTCGACCGCAACTTGCACCTCAGCGCCGAGCTCGAGGACGGCTCGATCATCGTCGGCCAGCACCTGATCAGCCACCCAGACAACCCACTCTCGGCGCCGATCCGCGAGCTGCGCTTGACCGACGCGGCCGAGGCTCCGGTGCCGCTCGCCGGGGTCGAGATCGACGATCGCACGACCCAGCTGATCGACCAGGCTGAGCTGATCTGCTTCCCGATCGGCAGCTTTTGGACCTCCGTCATGGCCTGCTTGTTGCCGCGGGGCGTCGGCCGAGCGATCGCTCAGGCCGGCTGCCCAAAAATTTACGTGCCCAACCTCGGCGAGGATCCCGAGGAGTTCGGGCTCGCGCCCCACGACCAGGTCCGGGTCCTGCTCGAGCGGCTGCGCCGGGACGCCGGCCCCGAGACCCCGACGCGGCTGCTGCTTCAGTTCGTGCTCGTCGACAGCGAGCGCGGCGACTACGTCGGCGGCCTCGACATCGACGCGATCGAGGCTCATGGGGTCGAGGTCATCGACACCCCGCTAGTCAGCGACGAGACCGCCCCGCTGATCGAGGCGCGGCGCCTAGTCGAGCTGCTGCTGTCGCTGGTCTAGCTTCACGTGCAATTTGCCCGCGAGGCTTCACCCTTGGTTGCGCTGCTCGAGGACTCGCTGACCGCATGCCTTGCCGCCGACTGCTCCCGCTCTGCCTCGCTAGCCTCTGGGCAGTAGGCCCGATTGGCTGCGCCGCGAAGCTGCCGGAGGCCGCCGCCGCGGGGCCCGAGCGCGCCGGCTTGGAGCGCGCCGAGCCGCAGCCGCTCGGCCCCCCGCCCGAGCCGCCCGCCGAGCCGCCCGAGATCGTCGAACCGCCCGCGCCGCCCCAGCTGATCGAGCCGCAGCCGCTCGGCCCCCCGCCCGAGCCCCGTCGCTCCGCGCACATGGTCGCGCCGACCCCGACCGACGCGCCGCTGGTCCAAGCGAAGATCGACATCGAGCGCTACGACATGAGCGGCCCGTCGATCACCGCGATCCCCTTTGGTGCGAGCCAAGCCACGATCGTCGCCGCGCTCGTCGGGGTCGATGGCCTGCGCCAGCTCAACCTCGGCGGCACGCAGATCGTCGATCTCCACCACATCGCCAGGCTCAGCTCCGTCGAGAGCCTGATCTTGTGGGACAGCTTCGTCATCGACCTCGACCCGATCCGCGGCTTCGATGCGCTGCGGCTCCTCGACATCCGCGGGACCGGCGTCGACAGCCTCGCGCCGATCTCGGGCGCCGTCGAGCTCACCCAGCTGCTCGCGAGCGAGACCAACGTCCGCAGCCTCGCGCCCCTCACCAAGCTCACCCAGCTCGAGATCCTCGACCTCGCCCACACGCCGGTCCGCGATCTCACCCCGCTCGCCGACCTCGATCAGCTCACGGTCCTGCACCTCGACCACACCGCGATCCGCAGCGTCAGCGCCCTCACCAAGCTCAAGCGCCTCCGAACCCTCTCGCTCGCGGGCACCAACATCCGCGACGTCCGCCCGCTGCTCGGGCTCGCCCACCTCGAAGCCCTCGATCTCGCCGACACGCCGATCAAGAGCGTCAGCGAGCTGCGAACCTTGCAGCAGCTCAAGACCCTGGATTTGCGCGGGACTCGAGCGAGCGCCCGGCAGATCGCCGAGCTCGAGGCCGCGATGCCGTTCACGCTGGTGCTCGACGACGCGTGGAAGCGCGAGCAGGGAAGCTAGTCGTGAGCGACTATAATTGC
>Ga0209498_1002439_pt1 | contig 11197 bp, 8 predicted proteins | sample WalLakDeSediment_FD_184131 | JGI IMG/M metagenome (GOLD analysis project Ga0209498, IMG submission 184131) | Lake sediment microbial communities from Walker lake, Nevada to study Microbial Dark Matter (Phase II) - Walker Lake 11/02/13 Deep... | ecosystem: Environmental > Aquatic > Freshwater >...
TCTGCGCTGAGCGACTCCTCTGCGAAGCAGCGGGCGGCTCATGTGGAGATGATGCCCCGGCGGCTCCTCGGCCACGCCCGGGCGCCGTCTCCTTCCTGCACCGTTTCGGCTCGGCTATCAACCGCCACGTCCACCTCCATGCGTGTGTGACTGACGGCGTGTTCATGCCGAACGGTGATGGGCCGCCGGCTTCCCTCCGCCGGCGGCGCGAAGGCGAAGCCGCCGGCTGTAAGACAGCTGCCGGCTCGGCCGATCACCCAGGCTGATCTGGCCTCGCTCGCCGAGAAGGTGCGCCGTCGTGTCGTGCGTTGGTTCCGTATGCAGCGGCTCCTCGACGCTGATGCGGCGGGCGATATGCTCGCTCGAGAGAACAGTTGGTTCTCGGTGGACGCAAGCGTCCGGATCATGCTCATTGACCGCGATGTGCCCAGCTATTTTCAGAGTCTGGAACACCTCCTGCGATACTGCGCCCGGCCGCCCTTTGCACTGGAGCGGCTCTCCGTCCGGCGTGGTGAGGACGGCCGCATCGCCCGCGTCCGCTATGGGCTGCCCCGTCACAAGGCGGCCAACTGGGTCGGCCCGGGGCGCGGGCGCAAGTCCACGCGGCCGGGCGCCAACGGCGTCGTCGAACTCTCACCGTTTGAGTTCCTCGACCGGCTCGCGGATCTGGTCCCGCCGCCGCGGAAGCACCGGCATCGCTACCACGGCGTCTTTGCCCCGAATCACAGGTCACGGCACCGGAGTCTGTTGCGACACGACGTCAAAGCCCCGCTCGCACGACACCTCCCGGATCGCTTGGGCCAAACTCATGGCCCGGGTGGGCGAGGAGTTTCCGCCCGAGTGCCCGGGGTGTGGTGGCGACATCCGGCTCATCGCATTCATCACCGATCCGGGCCCGATCCGGAAGATCCTCACGTACCTCGGTGAACCGCTCGAGCCTCCGCCAGTCTCTCCCGCCCGTGGCCCGCCCACCGACTGGGGAGAGCTCGTCCAGGTCCACTTTCGACCGGGCGATCTTTCAGGGACGGATAGTCGAGCTGCCCGACATCGACATCCACAGCCTCTGACGGCATTCCATGCCACGGTGCGGACGGACCGCGAGAAGAGCGGTTTCAAGGCCGGTCTGCGCTAACGAGAAAAACCCGGCCTCGAGCGTGGATAGGAAGCTCCTCGGCACCTCGAAGCGAGCGTCGCATCCAGCCCGGCCAGGCCCGGCTGTTGCTCCTCATGATCCTCGCTGCTCGGCCGACGCTTGCCGAAGTGCCATTGGCCGACCTATCCTTTAACTATGTCGCCGCTGACGAAATCCCTTATCGAGGAACTCGAACACGCCCCCGAGAGCGTGCAGCGGGAGGTGCTCGCGTTTCTACGGCACCTTCGGGCCCGCGGTGTTGGCGGTGACGGAAGCGAGGACGTGCATGCCCTGCTGCCGCTCGCAGAGTCCGCTTGGGCGGCGGATTGGGATACTCCTGAAGAGGATGAGGCGTGGCGGAATTTGTAAGCGGCGACGTGGTCGTCGTGCCGTTTCCGTTCACTGATCTTCAGGCGAGCAAGCGTCGGCCCGCCGTCGTGCTTGCGACATTCGCACGGGGTGACCTGCTGATCTGCCAGATAACGAGTCGATCGGAATCGCACTCGGCAGCGGTGGCCATCAACGCAGCAGATTTCATGCGGGGCGGAATCGATCGACCAAGTGTGGCTCTTCCGCACCGGCTCGTCACTGTCCATGAAGCGGTCATCTTGCGGGCTGCGGGCGCGCTCACGCCATCCAAGCTGGCCGAGCTTGTGGAACGAGTGTGTGCTGTGATTCGCTCTGGTGGTGCTGCGTGAACAAGCGGTATCCCGCTAAATAATTGAAGAAAACGCGGCATATTTTCTTGAGCGGCCTCCTGGTATTGGCTGCTCTGCCTCACCTAAGGATTATGCCCATGCAAGACAGCCTTTCGGGGCGAGCGGCGGAGCTCGCCCATCTCACAGACCTGATTCGAACCAGCCTGTCGCTGGCCGACGCGGCGATCCCGCTCATCAACGAACAGTTGAACGGGCTCACCGAAATGGGGATCGACAACCTCGAACTCGAAGGTCCCCGAATCTATTCCCGGACAGCGGGCTGGTCGCCCGCGATCGACGATGAGCAGATCATCTACGCCGCGGCACTCACAATGCCTGGCGGCCTCAACTGCACGACTTGGAGTGCCGACGACTACGCAACGCGGTACGGCGACTCGCACCATGAGCCGCCGGTCCTGCGGGATCGCTTCGTCGCATACGACCAACTGCCGCCGATCGTCCGAGCGATGATTCCAGGCGTTGCTCCGAAACTGATCGCCGAACTTCTCTCGTGTTTCCACGTTCTGGCTCGATGATGCCGGTCGTGTCGATTTCCGGCTTGGCCGCGCCGTAGCGGCCGGCTCTCTATCTGTCCGGCAGGCACGGTGCCTCGCCGGAGCGGTTCCCTCGCTGGTGGCGACGCTCGCCATCGGTTTTTTCTCTTGATCCCCATGTGGGGAAGGAATGCGCCTATGTCTTATCATGATGACGAACTTGTTCTCGCCGCCGTCGCTGTTGCCCTGGGTGAAACGCTCACCCTCGTCCGTCGCCGCGGTTTTCACATCGACACTCGTTCCGTGAACGGGTTGCCGCCGCTGACAGCTTTTGAAGGCGGGCCTAAAGATGATGACGGCGACGATACCGTCGACCTCGCGGCATACGGCATCGACTGGGATGCCTGCGATGACTCTCGGCTGCAACGTCGTCCGCGGCGCCTGAGCGGCAGTCGACTCCGCCGCCGGATGGCTTGAAAGCCATCCCGATGAACACGACCGGCGGCGTGCCGACTGGGGCCGATGTGGCTCCCGGGCACGCCGCCGGTATTTCCCTATGAAACTACGACCCATGACTCAGAACACCTCCTCCAACGGCACGCCGGAGCCGGGCGACGACGACGCGGAAGGCATTCCCCGAATCGATGCAAATCCGCCGTATGGGCCGCGGTCCGCCGACGCAGCCGAGCGATTTCGCAAGCTCCTCGCGGATCTCATTGCCAGGCGAATCCTGGCTGAACGCCGGAAACCGCCGGCCGAAGGAGGCGAGGGCAGATGTTGACAATTGATAGACCCGAGCAGCGTATAGCCGTACTTACAAGCGATAAAACAGGTGTTATGGATACGGCGACGGCCGGCTGGCATGAACCTCGCAAAGTTGCTTGCGTTGCCGGGCTCTGGCTGCGAAAATATAGTCTTGTTTATTGGTTCGACGGATCGCCCACTGTCTCATTGGAGGAGACATGACACGCCGTTCTCGCCCCCATTCCGCTCGCCGGCAACGAGCCGCGGTGCACCCGACGCCCGGCCCCGAGGTCGTGGCGTTCATTGCCGCCGTCCTGCGGCAGATGGATCACGCCGCGAACCTCGTGGTTGCGTTCTTTCGCAGCGTCGGCCTGATGGGACCGACCGAGACCGCGTTACCAGTTCTCCCGCGGGAGTTCCTGCTCCAACTGGCGGCGCTCCTGCAGGCCAGGGAGTGGCACGCCGCCGGCGTGATCGACTGGCACGACCCGCACGGGCTGTCCATCGACGACATGATCGGCCAGGCGATCGCCCGGCTGAAGGACGATCCTGAGACGGCCGCTGCGGACCATTGCGGGACCGAGGCGATGACCGATGTTATCCGGATATGGACCGAGACGTGTGCTCCAGACGCCCGCGGCCACCTCGACGCCGACGTGGCGATCCGCTGGGACAGCTCAGTCGACCTGGATCCGCTCATCGACGCCTTTGCCGACTTCCTCTGCCGGCATCGCAATGCTGGCGTCGCCCCGGAGGCCACCTGATGCCAGCTCGTGCCCCCGGGGAAGCCCGCTGCTACCTCCGCCGTAGCTCCGCCAAGCAAGAGTCGTCGCTGGAGATGCAGCTCGAGTATGTGATCGCGGCTGCGAGGCAACATGGCCTCCGGCTTCGTGCCACGCCGGCGGATCTTGCCCACATGCAGGCCAAACGGCTGACCGAATACAAGGACATCTTCCTTGATGACGCCGTCAGTGGCACCCGGACGAAAAGGCCCGCATTCGACGCGATGATCGCGAAGATGAAGGCCGAGCCGACGATCTCGCACCTGTTCGTCCACAAGCGGGACCGGCTCGGCCGGCCGCGCTCGCCGCTCTCGATGATGATCGTCGAGGAAGGCCTCAAGTCGGCCGGTGTGACGATCGTGACGTCCGATGGCGTGATCGCCGCGGGCGCCCGTGGACCCGAGGCGCTCGGACAGTCGCTGACGTCGCTCGTTGGCTACTACGAGAGCGGCGAGTTCAGCCGCAAGCTTTCCGAGCGGGTGGTGATGAGGCACATCGAGCTCGCGACCCAGGGCTACAGCACCGGCGGTATCCCGCCCTATGGCTTTGGGCGGTTTCTCGAAAAGCCCGATGGCACGCTCGTCGAGATCCCGAGGCACCAGCGGCTCACGGAGCGGAACTGCCACATTCGATTCCTGCCTAACGACGAGCAGCGAATCAAGACCTGGATTTGGATGCTGGAGCGACTGGAGGCCGGCTGGAGCACGAAGCGGGTTGCCCAGCGGCTCAATGAGCTTGGCATCCCCACCCGAGACGCCGGTCGCAAGCGGCATGACAACGGGGTCGAGCACGTAGTGTCGGGAAAGTGGCACGAGAGCACGGTCTACGCCCTCGCCACGAACCCGATCATCATCGGCCTCAAGGAATACGGCCGCTACTCCGAGGGCGTACACCACCGTGCCCAGGCGACCGGGTTCCGTCCGGTTTCCGAAGACGAGCTGCTTCTCGACGGCTCCGGCAAGACGATCGAGAACGACGTCTCGGACCGGATCCGTGCCGCAGCCGGTTTCGCTGCACAGTTCGACCCGGAGCGGTGGCACCGGCTCCAAGCCAACCTGAAGGCCCGCGGCACCTCCCAGCGTGGCAAACGGAAGGCGCACGACCCAGCGGCCTACCCGCTGACACCGTGCGTATTCGACCTGACCTGCGGCTGCGGTGGAATCATGCACGGCGTCGTCCGCAAGGATCGCGGGGTCGGGCGACCGATGTACCGCTGCAGCATCTACACGAAGACGCAGGGGGCGAAATGCAACCACAACAACATCGACGGCGAGGCCCTGCTGCAGTTCACGGCGCGGACGCTCGTGACGTTGATGCGGCGGGTCGCGGGCAAGGACAAGCTGCGGGCCGCTGTTGCAGCCCGAATCCGCGAGATGCAGAAGGCACCACCTTCGCCTGACGAGGCGATTCACGCGGAGTTGCTCGCCCAGGTCGAACGGCGGCGGCAGATGGTGGCCCAGGCTCCCAAGCGAATCCTCGAAGAGGATGACGACGACCTCCGTGCCGCCCTCCGGAATGGGTTCCGCGAACTACAGTCCGAGTTGGCCGCGGCAGAGAAGGCCTTGGCGGACGCCGAAAAGCGGATGCCACATCGCCAGCCGCCGACGAACGTCGAGGCCGAGGTCGAGAAGGCCATGGCGCTCATGGACCGCATCGAAACGGTCTGCGGCAATCCGGCGGCCCGCGAGGAACTCAACAAGCTCGTGCAGGATCTCGGCATCCGCATCGGCCTCACCTTCCGAGAAGGTCGGCGGAACAACCGCTCCGTCCGCGTGCTCCAAGGCGGCATCGTCGCCTTCGGCAATCGCCCGTTGCCCTGCACGCTCCGCAACAGCAGCGGCCGTCCGCTGGCCGGCGGCCTGCCGGAGCAGGCGGACGACGGGCATCAGAACGACGATCACGGCGGCCAGCACGACCACCACCATGGACACCCCGGCGAAGCAAACCACTCCGCCGCGGGCAGCAAGAAAGCCCCTTCCGATCGGAAGGGCGGATCGACCGGATCGAAACGCACGTCGCGGGGCGGCGTGCGACCCTCACCGGCCGATCGTCAAGCACCTCGCCAACCATCCGAGACCGGACGGTTATACAAGGCAAGTCGGGGCGACACGATTCGAACGTGCGACCTCTACGTCCCGAACGTAGCGCTCTAGCCAGGCTGAGCTACGCCCCGAGCGGTGGGCTGGCATCGCCAACAGCACCATGGGATTTCGTTGGGAAGCCTACCTGCCGGGGGACCGGTGGGCAACGGCAGCCGGTTTCGGCCGCGGGCCACCGCTCACTCCACCGTCACGCTCTTGGCCAGGTTTCGCGGCTGGTCCACGTCGCAGCCGCGATTCACCGCGATATGGTAGGCCAGGAGTTGGAGCGGGATCACGGCCAGCAAGGGGGAAAGGGCGTCGAACGTCTCCGGGATCTCGATCACGAACTCCGCCAGCCGCTTGACCTCGTCCTGACCAGGGGTCGTCACCGCGATCACCCGTCCCTGCCGGGCCCGCACCTCCTCGATGTTGGCGAGCATCTTGTCGCTGGTGTGGGCCGTGGCCGCGATCACCACCACCGGCATCAGCCGGTCGATGAGCGCGATCGGTCCGTGCTTCATCTCCGCGGCCGGGTAGCCCTCGGCATGGATGTAGGAGATTTCCTTGAGCTTGAGGGCCCCTTCGAGCGCAACCGGAAAATTGAACGACCGCCCGAGATAGAGGAAGTTGGGGGCATATGTGAACCGGTCGGCGAGCGTCTTGATGGCGGCTTCGTGGGCGAGGATGCTGGCGATCTTGTCGGGGATCAGGGCCAATTCGGCGGCGATCGCCGTGGCCTGCTCCCGGTCGATCGATCCCCGGCGCTGGCCCAGGGCTAGCGCCACGAGCACGAGGGCCGTCACCTGGGCGGTGAAGGCTTTCGTCGAGGCCACGCCGATCTCCGGGCCGGCATGGGTGTAGACGCCGGCGTCGGTCTCACGGCCAAGCGTCGAGCCGACTACGTTACAGATGCCCAGCACCAGCGCCCCGCGAGCCCGCGCTTCGCGGAGGGCCGCGATCGTGTCGGCCGTCTCACCGCTTTGCGAGATCGTCAGGAGCACGTCTCCCTCGCCAAGGAGCGGCTCGCGGTAGCGAAACTCCGAGGCATATTCGACCTCGACCGGCAGTCGGGCGAGGTGCTCGATCAGGTATTCACCCACGAGCCCCGAGTGCCAGCTGGTGCCGCAGGCGGCGATCGTGAGCTTGGGCGCACGGGCCACCTGGTCGAGCACCCCGGAGAGGCCGCCGAGCTGCACGCAGCCGTCGGGCCGGAGCCGGCCGCGGAGGCAGTCGGCGATCGACCGCGGCTGCTCGTGGATCTCCTTGAGCATGAAGTGCGGGTAGCCCCCTTTCTCGATCGCGTCGAGCGAGAGGGCCAGCTCGTGCACCTCCTTCGTGAGTGGCACGTCGTCGATCGTGCGGACGTCGCAGGTGCCCGGCCCCACCACCGCGAGCTCACCGTCATCGAGGTAGACAACCTTGTTGGTGTATTCCACGATCGGCGTGGCGTCGGAAGCCACGAACGCTTCCCCGTCCCCGAGGCCGACGAGCAGCGGCGAGCCGCGGCGGGCCACGAACAGCCGGCCCGGCTCCCGCGGGCTCACGATCGCGAGACCGTAGGTGCCGGCCACCTGCTTGAGTGCCAGGCGGATCGCCGCCTCGAGGGTCAGCTCCGGGTCGGTCTCGAGGATCTCCTCGATGAGCTGCACAACCACCTCGGAATCGGTCTGGCTCCGGAACACGCGGCCCTTGGCGGCGAGGGTCTGCTTGAGCGCGGAATAGTTCTCGATGATCCCGTTGTGGACCAGCGCGATCGAGCCCGAGCCGCTCACATGGGGATGGGCGTTGATGTCGTCGGGGCGGCCGTGGGTTGCCCAGCGGGTGTGGCCGATGCCGAGCGATCCCGCAGGAGGATCGGCGGCCAGCCGGCTCTCCAGGTCGCGGACCCGGCCGGAACATTTCACCACGCGGAGCCCGCCGTTGACGACGGCGATCCCGGCCGAGTCATAGCCACGGTACTCGAGCCTGGCCAATCCTTTGAGCAGGATCTCCCGGCAGTCACGGAAACCGATATAGCCGACGATCCCGCACATTCCGTTGCCTCAGGGTGAGCCCGTCCGTCCGTGCGGCCGTGTCGAAGGTATTCTACGCCGGCGGTCGATTTTCCGTCTTGTTGAGCCGAGTTCGATGCTTGTTTCCTGCGGGCGACACCCATGCTGCCACCGGTGATACTCTTCGAAGACGAGGTGAGCATGCACCTCGAGCCGCTCACGCTCACCCGGCCGGTCCACGACCTGCGGGTCGGCCTGCTCACAATCCGCGAACAGTGGATGCGGGCGCTCGGCGTGCGCCGTGCGACAGGTCCCTTGCGGCCGCACCTGCGGGGGCTGTTTCCGCCGCCGCCGAAAGCCGCCCCGGCCGACTCGCTCTGGATCAACGCTCGCTACCTGCCGACGCCGCCGCTCGTCGAGGCGATCCGCAGCCTGTCGGCCGGCCATCTGCGAAGCGGCGCCGACGTTGTCGCCGCCCGGGCTGCTCCCGCCGACTCAACCGCCTGGCTCGCCGCGGGGAGGCCGTTGGCCGGCGGTCGCGGCCGTGAGGTTCCGGGCGATCCGCCGCCGCGGCTCGTGCACCCGTGGGATCTCTTTCGGCTTGGTCCGGCCGGGATTCTGGCCGATGCTGCCGCCTGCGACTGGCCGGCGGGGCGGGGGGCCGGCTGCCACCCGACGGCGATCGTGGACCGGCCCGAGCAACTCTTCATGCACCCGACCGCGATCGTCGAGCCCGGTGGGATCCTCTTGGCCGAGGAGGGGCCGATCCTGCTCGCCGAAGGTGCGCGGGTGATGGCCGGGGCGATGCTCCGCGGACCGGTGGCCGTGGGCCAGCAGGCGACAGTCCGGATGGGGGCGCGGATCTACGGCGGCACCGTGATCGGCCCCCACTGCAAAGTCGGCGGGGAGGTGGCGGCGAGCGTGTTTCACTCCTACTCAAACAAGGCCCACGAGGGCTACGTGGGCAACTCCGTGTTTGGCCAGTGGGTGAATCTGGGTGCCGACACCACCGCCTCGAACCTCAAGATGACCTACGGCACGGTCAAGATGCTCGACTGGCCGGCGGGGGTTGAGGTCGACACCGGCGAGCAGTTTGTGGGCGCGATCATGGCCGACCATTGCAAGACCGGCATCAACACGATGCTCAACACCGGCACCGTCGCGGGTGTCAGCTCGATCATCCTGGGCGCCGGCTTTCCGGCCCGGGCTGTGTCCTCTTTCAAGTGGGTGCAGCCCTGGGCGGTGACCGACTACCGGCTCGACAAGGCCCTGCTCGACATGGAACGGATGATGGCCCGGCGCGGCGTTTCCCTCACGCCCGCCTACCGCCGGATGATGACGGCGATCTACCAGCTCGGCCGAGGGTAGGCCTGGGCTCTGCCTGCGTTCGCGTTGGATTCTAGCGCACTGCCCGCGGCTCCTGTTCAGCGGGCCGCCGCCGACACGCAGACAAGTTCGCGGTCGTTGCGGGCGAAGATCGAGCGGCCTGCGAAGGCCGGGTGGCTCCACACGACCTCGCGGCCGAAGCATTCGTTGGTCGGCTCGAGGAGTTTCATGCGGCCGAGTTCCTCGTATTTCTCCGGCGTCAGTCGGGCCAGGATCAGGTCGCCCGTCTCAGAAAAAATCCAGGTCCGCGTGCCGTCTCCTGGCGGAGCCTCGCGCACAAGAAACGCCGTGCCGTGCTTGCTCCGGCGCTCGCCGCCGGTCGTGGGTTCGAGCGTCTCCCAGCGACGCTCGCCCGTGGTGAGATCGACGGCCGTCAGCATTCCGGTCTGGCAGTCGCAGCCATAGAGCGTGTCGCCGGCGATGAACGGGGTGCTGTTGGCGCAGGAAACGCCCGTCTTCTGCTCGACCTGCCAGAGAAGGCCAGGTGCGGAGCCGTCGGCCGCGAGCCGGAAGAGCGCCCCCACCCCGCCGATCCCGCTGGCGAAGAGGACGCGACCGGCGGGCGTGTCGGCTACCTGCGGGGCCATGATCGACATCCCATACATGGGCTTGAGCGGCTGCGACCAGAGCACGCGGCCGGTGGCGGGCTCGAGGGCGTTGAGCTTGTCGGCGTCCCAGATCAGGAGCTGCCGCGTGCCGCCCTGCTCGATGATCGTGGGGGGGCAGTAGCCGCTTTCGCTGGCCGTGAGGGCCCGCCACCGCTCCTGGCCCGTTTCCTTGTCAAAGGCCACGGCCACGCTGCCGGGTCCGCCGACCAGGCAAATGAGCAGGTCGTCGTCGACGAGCGGATGGCCGCAGAAGCCCCAGATCGGCGTCGGGGCTTGATAGTCCCGCTTCAAGTCCCTGGCCCAGAGCACCCGGCCCGTCTCGGCCTCGAGGCAGGTGAGGTTGCCCTCGGCGCCGAGCGTGTACACCTTGCCGCCGCTCACCGTGGGCGTGCAGCGCGGCCCCGAGGCGTAGGAGATCGCGTAGGGGCAGTCATACTCGTGCGTCCAGAGAAGCTTTCCCGTGACGGCGTCGAGGCACAGCACCCGCTCACGGCCGACAAGCTCGGTGCGGTCGTTGGGGCTGTTGGCCACATCCCCGGCTGGCCGGTCGTAGTCCATGAGATAGACGCGGCCATCCGCCACCGCCGGCCCTGCATAGCCCCCCTTGACGGGCACCCGCCAGGTCACCGGCAGGCCCGCCGCGGGAATCGCCGCCACGAGCCCGGCCTCCCGCCAGACGCCGTCTCGCCGCGGGCCCATCCACTGGGGCCAGTCGTCGCCACGGGCAGACGAGCCACCGTCGAGGGCGAGGCAGACTGCCACCGAGCAGGCCAGGGCGGTGCGAACCAGCTGATCCATCATATATGTGTTGTCTCCGGCTCAGGATGCCGCCGTGGCTGCCTGCGGCAGGTCGGTGCCGACGTCGATTCCATCGGGTCTCCAATCGACGAGTTCGAGCTCGGCGGTCCGCCGTCCCTGAAACTCGTTGATCTTCGGCTTGAAGGCGATCAGGAACGGCTGACCCGGCGCTGGCAGATGCGGCAGCCACTCGGCGCCGCCGAAGGCGACGCCCCGGATCTTCGCGCCGTGCTGCACGAGCCGCATCGCCAAGTGGCGAGCACCGCCGCCGATCGCACGCGGCGGCTCGGCGAGCGCGACCCGCGATGCGCAGAGCACCGGCCGGCGGTTGCCCTGGCCAAACGGCGCGAGCTTTTCAATCTGCTCGACCGACGAGAGCGTGAGGCCCGCGAGCGTGGTCTCGCCGTCGATCGAGAGCTGTGCGCGACGCAGTTCGATCGGCATCCGGGCTGCCACCTCCGCCACGAAAGCCTGCCGAAATTC
>Ga0209498_1002441_pt1 | contig 11196 bp, 12 predicted proteins | sample WalLakDeSediment_FD_184131 | JGI IMG/M metagenome (GOLD analysis project Ga0209498, IMG submission 184131) | Lake sediment microbial communities from Walker lake, Nevada to study Microbial Dark Matter (Phase II) - Walker Lake 11/02/13 Deep... | ecosystem: Environmental > Aquatic > Freshwater >...
TGGGGGACTCGGATTTGGCGGGTACATTCCTGCTTGAGAGAACGCATGAAGCGTTCGAGAACGGCGATGCTGCCGTATTGGCCGACGGCACCGAATCGCTGATGAATATCTCTGAGTTTCTCGGCACACTAGGTCATGAAAAGGGGGGCGGAGAATTGAGAGCCTTGATCGGAGATGAGGTGTCTGGGTATTTTACCGACTCTTTCTGATGGCCAGGGCGAGAACCTGTGTCATTTCCTCGGCAGTGGGCTCCCTACGGAAGAGGGCAAAGCCCACGATGACGCGGGAGAAATGATCCATAATGACGGCGACCCACCAGAAGAAGGGCCAGGTTGGAGAAAAGGCGAAGGGCTCCCAAGAGACCCAGGATCCGTCCACGGGGACTACGGTCAGATCAATGTTCCAGAGTAAGCATTCAGTGAACCCGATCCAGAGATAAACCGTCGTGGGAAGAGGAGACAGATTGGACTGCCGCCATATGCACCTTGGAAGTGAAAGCCCCTCCCACGCCGAAGGCATATTCGGCATCTGGGAGGGGCTTTCAAACCGTTCGAAAACAGGTTTTTTCCCTCTTCCCCGTCAACTGGTTCGTTTGGATTGGGTTCACTGAATGCTTACCACCGAGATTCGCTGGACCCCAACACAGGCAGAGATTCTCTGCGGCCATGTCCACCTTGCTTTTCAAGAAAGCCCGGAGTATATTGAAAACGATGGCCAAAAGGGACATGAACTCCTCCTTTAACGGGTTGGATGATCAGGGACGACCTCGGAGGAGATTATGCTTAGGTGCGAAACTTAGCCAAGGACTCCCATCGCGGATGGAATTAACGATAGCGACAGGGATGGACGGCGGATCCTCGCCTTCCAGGAATGATGCCTCGACCCAATACGGTGTCTTTCTTTAGTGGTTTGAAGAGCGAGCGATGTTCCGCCCTTAAATCCTCTGAATTCTGATCCTTGGACATTGAACGGAGAAGGAGGGATGGAATGCCGCCAGAGTTCCCGTCTAAGATGTCTGCAGGAGACTCTGCGCATCCATTCGATGCGGCGATGAGCTTCATCTTGGGGCTCTTGATCCTTTCCTTTCTCTTGACTTACAAGGATTACTTTTGGCACGACCAGGGGACAATTGGGCAGGACGAATCAAGTCTACTGGAGGTCCGGTTCAGGGATTTGAAGCCATCCCTTCCCCCGGAAGGAACCTTCGGGTTCGTCACCGACAAGGATGATAATCAGATCTATAGAGTGCAATACGTCCTCTGTCCGCTGGTCCTCGTTCGGGGCGTGGCCTCAGACGTGATCGTCGCGGATTTCAGCGCGGGCAAGCGGGTTGCGGCATTTTGCGAGAGCAACGGATTGTCCGTCCTTCGTGACTTCGGAAACGGCACGATGCTTCTGACGCGATCCCAGCCACCTTCCAATGCCTGCGGGCCTGTGGCCTGGAACTTGTTGGGACGTGGGGACGCGTTTCAAGGTCAGCTTGCCTGGCCTCCCCCCCCCCCTGGTTGGACGGGCCGTGTCTTGGCCGCTTTACCTCTCTGGAGGACGCGGAGAGCCCTGACCGAGAGCGCTCAAGGCGAGGCGAAGCATGATGATGTTCGCCGGATGGCTCAGCTTTCTCATTCCATGCTCGATTGGATACCTGGCGGGATTGAGATACAACCGGCCGGACCATCGAAGAAAGTCCATCGCCGCAAACCTGAAATGCGCGTACGGCCACCTCGCGCTCGATGCCCAGCTATCCCTCACTCGCCCTTTGGCCCAAACTGACGAAAGATCCCTAATCTCGTCCCCCTCAAAGCAGTAGTCTGCCGGCCACCGATCTCAATTGCCACACACAGGCAGTACGAGGATCGAATCAGCAGAGTTCCTCGGGCCATCCCACGGCTGGCCAGGTCATTCAGGTATGCGGCCCGCTCGGCTGCAAGAGGTCCCTCCCGGTGACGTCGAATAACGGCTGGGTACGTGAATAACTTCTCGAACATCCTGGCACCTCCTTCTAGAAGATGCCTTCATGTTCGCTCAAATTATGTTGTGAAGTCTTCTCCTATGCTCCTTCCAGATAGCCTTTTACCCAAACTTCACAACATAATTGACTTCGCAACATACCGCATCTTATGTTGTCGACAACATAAGATGCGGTAATTCCGCACGTCCGGATCTGTGCGGGGGGCGTCGGGTAACCGGCGTCCCTACCGCGACCAACCGTAGCCCAGAACCCTTTCCGTGCCCTTGAGCTTGAGGGACTCCACGTACTGCAGGAACTGCTTCTTGAGAATCACGGTCTTGATCAACCATTCCAGGGGCACCAGGATGGGATTGGGTTCAGAGCCCGTCATCGTCCATCACTCCCTCCTTGCGAACCTCCTTGGGACCTTTGGCAGGCACCAAGAGGATGCCGCCGACGGACCAATCTGATGGGAAACCACTCCAATCGAGAATGAGTCTATCAAACTGGAGATCCTTTGATCCATCAAAAGAGAAGACGGATGTGTCGCGACGCACTACAGCGGAGAATGGGCCCTCGCACACCCAGGTTGGCCCGTGCCAGAGGCATCTGCCCCTCCCCAAAAACGGGAAGGTCATGTCCAAGGCTTCCCCGCCTTTCATGGACTCCGCCCTGACGACCACGAGGATTTCCTCCGCACGGCAAGACTTATCCAGGGAGACCCCAATCTGGCCATCCGCTGGCAGATGGGAGAGTTCGATGATGATGCCCATGCTTCCCTTGTAGGAGGATGGAACTCTTAGGGACAGAGGCAGAGTGTTCAGAGAGACGAACTCCTGGCCATGGACAGTCCTTTCAGTGGCAGCCCATCCCTGGCCAGGTATGGCGTCCTCCATCCGTCCGAGCATGAGAGCCTCCTGACAGAGGGTTGATTGACGTCCCCAGTGAAGGAAGGTGAGGCTCAGAGAGAGGGCAAGGAGAACTGGGAGGCTCAGGGAGAGGTAACGGAGACACCTTCTATGGCGTGTCGACTTGAGAAGGATGACTACGATAGCTATAGCTATGCCTGTCACCAGGGCCGCGCAGAGCAGGCCTATGGCCGTTGAAGGGCTCACGAGCGGGAAGCGTTCCCACCCTGTCCCGTCACCATAGGCAAAGGTCCCTGCCCTGAGACACAGGAGGGATGCTGCGACCAGCCGTGGAGAGGTGAAGGGCGCCAGACGCAGGGGATCCTCGTAGCCGAGATGCAGGCAGTAGAATCCTGCCATGAGGATGAGATTCCAAGCCGAGAGGGCGAAGGCGCCGAAAAAAATGGTAAGGCGATGTTTTCTTAGAGCGTTCTGTATGGCCGTGGCCATGGGAACGGCCAGGAAGGGCAGGATGCCGATGAATCGTCTTGGACCGAAGCTGCCTCCCTGCCACCACTCGGCCAGTGACCCGTTGAGGATGACCTGGAGGAGAAACCCTGTGAGAATCCATGCCGAAGCCGACTTGTCGCGCCTCCAGAGCGTGAGCGTTCCTGGCACGAAGAGGAGAACGGCAGGGGTCCAGGTGAAGAGACCTTTTCTCAGGGAGAAGAGAACCTGCGGTGCGAACTGGCCTGGAAAGGCCGCGAAACGCCACTTGCTGTGGCCCAGGATGCTGCCCTGCACCACCTGCCACAGAGCCAGCTGGGGGGAGGCCATGGCCATCGCGGGAAGAGCCATGCAGATGAGATACATCACAGCCCTGGAGCGCGTGTGTCGGCGTGGTTTGAGAAGCTCCATGGCAGTCTCTCCCGCGGGAATGACCAGACAGAGTCCGTCCTGGAGCCTGACCAAGGCTGCCAGCCCTGCTGCCATCCCCAATCCGATGGCCATGGAAACGCTGGGATTCTGCCTGTACTGAAGCCAGAGGAAGAGAAGGAGGGACCCGCAGAGAAAGGAGGCCGAGTGGGCGAAGGATGGCTCGACGGAGGTGAATGCCAGGAGGGGAGTGGCCGCCCACAGGAGGGCTGCCGTGATGAGGGCCGAATCCCTGCCCGCCAGCCTGGCGAGTGCCTGGACCGTGAAGAGGAGACCTGCCAGTCCCAATGCCAGGGATGTGAAGCAAACGCTGCTGACGCATAGGGCGTTGATGCCAGGGGGGGCCGAGTAGAGGGATGCCTTGCCCAGTATCGCCACGATGTGGCTTGCTGTCCAGTAGACAGGCGCCCACATCAGGGGAGCCCCGATGAATTGCGGCATGGTCACGTACCCTCCTTGAGATCTCCAGAGGTAGGGGGATCCTGATTCCATGAGATACCAGGGGAGGACCTGATGGTAGGCGTTGAGATCCCTGTCCTCCACGATGGAGAGAAGCTGGGAGTAGTACCAGTGCCCGTCGGCGGATATCCAGGGCCTGAAGAAGAGGAGAGAGAGGAGAATCGCCGCGATCAGGAAGAGCAGGGGGAGATCGGGCCGCTTCATCTCAGGGTTTCTCAGGTTCATCCCTGTATCGCCTGGCTAATTATGAGAACGAAAGTGGAAGGAATAGGGTGACACTCCAGGTTTATGGGATATGGAGATAAACTCATTTTCCAGCAACCAAGTTTGAACCGCGAGACGCCAAGCAGCGTCTATACTATACTCCTTCCTATCGATAAAATTCAACGTATTTTCCTTGATTTCTTGATTTCTTCATAGATCTCCTTTCTTCTTCTGTTTGGGAAGAGGCGGTGGGTATCCTGGGCAGAGTGGAAGACCTGCCATGGACACCGCATGCCGAGGATGGGGCGGGGATCCAGGTTGAGTAGTCGACCCTGTAGGCAAACGTGAGCGTTTAGCATCGGCACGGGGACCGGGTCCATAATGCGTTCCTTGATCTGTCGCTGGGCGTATTCGACGCCGCCGTTGTACTGGGGGTAGTATCGCCTCCATCGCCTTCGTCTGCCAGTGATTCAGGCTCGCCCACTGTACCTCCAACTCCTTGCAGATCTCCGACGGTTTCCTCCGTTCCGACCACACCGCCAGAACCGCTTCCGCCTTCTCCCGGGCCGTCCACACCCGTTGTTCCTTCTTCTTCTTCTTCTCCGCCGTCGTCCTCGTTGTCCTCGTCGTCTTTGACATCGCAAACCAACTCCTCGCCCTTGTTCTCTTCCGTTCCGTCAAGGTTCCCGCTTTGCCTTCTTCGCAACCAGCTCCCTGAACCATCTCTGAAGCGTCTCCGGGGTCGCAATGTTGGCTATCTGCTTTCGAACCTTGGCGTCCAGCTCTCTGGCCTTGATCGCCAAGCGCCTTCTCTGGTCGTCCGTAAAGCGGATGCGACGCCCATCGAACTGCTCTTTGTAGACCCGAAGCTCTTCCTGCTGATACTCGGTGATCTTCAATTGGTGCCTATTGACCCACCCCGAGACAAGAACTTGCCTGCTAGCTCCAGGATTCTGAGTTCATGTGGAGGGGAATAGTTCCAGGAATAAGTAATCTGATTGCACTCTTGGTGCGCGGGGTGTCTTGGCGTTCAGATCTCCCCCCTCAAGACTCACATCCCCGGCCACGGGCGTCACTCCCTCATCCTCCACAATCGCCTTGACTTGTCTTCCCCCACAGAGCGTCCATGTCCTGAACTTGGGGCATGGGAGTTGAGACACGACGTCAAAGGCCCCACCCCGCAAGCCAAGACAGGAGGCCCTCATGGACGTGGTGTTTGAAGGGAAGCTTTCGCGCTTCTTAGTACGGAAGATGGACCGCAAGGACATCCTGGGGTATACGAAGCGCGTAGGCCTGGACAGGGACGGACAAGAATGCCCCACGGCATTTCTGATGGAGGACGGATCTCAAATTCTGGCCAATGGCTGCACGGCGGAGATGTACGTCTCGGAAGCAGGCGACGCGGTGGAGAAGAAGGATCTCTTCTCTTGTGACGAGGACGGGAAGCCGCTGCCTGAACTTGGTCCCACAGGAGACGAAGCCCAGGATCTGACAGGGCCCGTCTCAGCGTCTGAGTTCTTGGGACACGTGGCCAGGGCTCTATACACTATTTATATAGAGGAGCCTTTCCCGTCTGAATTGGCCAGGCAGCTTGATGCAGGAAAGATCTTGCGTGTGCCGTTCAGGCCTCGCAAGACGTACCAAGACCGCCCTGCGTTCTTGCTCAAGGGCATGGATGAATACTTCCTTGTCGTCACGCAGCCGTGTCGCTATGAGTTCTCGTATCCAGGAGAGTTGGCGCCATTCCTGGAGGAGGAGGAATCTGACGACGCAGACAGTGAAGACACCTTCGATCTCGGCGCGGCCACCTGGGGAGGGATGCTATGAGCATACGGAAGATAAGCATTTCGGATGATCGGGAGAGAAGTGCCGTCGTGGCGTTGGAGGGGTGCCGGATAATGCGAGCGCCTCGATACCAGGACGGGCTGGGCTGCATGGTTCATCACGTGAGGCTGGTGAAGACAGACATCAGCGTGCATCACGATGTCCGCGTTACCATGCAACACCTGCTCACGGTTCGTCAGCGATGACGACCTGGTACGAATACCCCTGCTCGGTGAGGAAGAGCTTGCGGTGGTGGGCAAATTCCTCCTCGCATGTGTCACGCGAAACCAGAGTAAAGAAGTGGGCCGCGCGACCGTCTGCCTTGGGCCGCAGGATGCGGCCGAGTCGCTGAGCTTCCTCCTGTCTTGAACCGAACATCCCGGAGACCTGAATGAGCACGTCCGCGTCAGGTAGGTCGATGGCGAAGTTTCCGACCTTGGAAAGCACTATGCAGCTCAGCTTCCCACGACGAAATCGCTCATAGATTTGTTCGCGTTCAGTCTGCGGAGTCTTTCCAGTCACCAGGGGCGCTCCGATCTTCTTGGCGATGGCCTCCACCTGAGCGATGTACTCTCCGATGATGAGCACGCGACCTTTTTCGTGCTGTTCGAGCAGTTGGCGCAGACGGGCCATCTTGGCAGGATTCTCTGCGGCGATACGGAACTGGGCCCTCCTATTCGCCAGGGCGTATTCCATGCGCCGCTCCTGGGTCATGGGAATTCGCTCCTCCACACACGAGGCGCTGGCAATCCAGTTTTGGCGTTCGAGCTCCCGCCACGGTACGTCAAAGCGCTTCGCCCCGATGAGAGCGAACACGTCACTTTCGCGGTTGTCTTCTCGGACCAGTGTGGCGGTGAGCCCCAATCGACGACGGCCCTGCAGGTCGGCGGTTGCGCGAAACACCGGCGCGGGCAGCAGATGGACCTCGTCATAAATGATGAGGCCCCAGGAGCGCGCCCGAAACAGCTCGAGGTGTGGAAACTCGCTCTCGCGATCCGAGCGCCACGTCAGGATCTGATAGGTGGTGAGCGTCACGGGACCGGTGTTCTTGTGCTCTCCGGTGTACTCCGCGATCTCGTCGGGCTGCAGGCTGGTCTTGTCGCAGATTTCACGGCGCCATTGCTTGACCGAGGTCAAGCTCGTTGTGAGCACCAGGGCCGTTTGTCCGACCATCTCCATGGCAGCGAGACCAACGATGGTCTTGCCCGCTCCACAGGGAAGTACGATCACACCACTGCCACCGCGAGCTGAGCCCGAGGCGTAGAACGACTCGGCTGCCTGCCTTTGATAGTCGCGAACGGAAAAGGGGTTGTTCGATGCTGTTCGGTCTCGGAGCGTCATGGCCAGAGCGTCGCCGCTCACGTAGCCGGCCAGGTCTTCGGCCGGATACCCAGCCGACACCAACGCCTGTTTGAGCACACCCCGGGCTCCTGGCGCTACGCGGAAGCTGGTACCGTCGATGCGGTCTGTGAGGTACCTTCCGGCCTTCCGATCGCGGCTCAAAAGCTCGGCAATGACCTCGTCTCCGCAGGTGCACCGCAGCATTCCGTCGTCGCGGCTGATGACGACGCGACCAAATCGCCCCGCCAGGTCGAACACGGTCTGATCCACGTTCTCCGGAACCGGGTATCGAGAGTGTTTATGGAGGGCCGCCACCATCTCAGCAGCCGCGAGCCCCGCCGCCCGGGCATTCCAGATGGAAAGCGGCGTCAAGCGGTAGGTGTGCACGTGCTCGGGGCTCTTCACCAGCTCGGCGAAGGGGGCGATGGCTTCGCGGGCTTCTTCTGCACGCGGTGAATGAAGTTCGAGCAACACGCTGCAGTCACTCTGCACCACCAGGGCATTGTCGGGAGAGACACCCATGCGGTCAGGCTCCAACCGTTTGCGATGCCGACTTGTTGGCCGAGGCCTTTCGGCGAGGCTTGGCTGTTTTGACTTCGCCCATGGCTACCAGATAGCCGACCTCTCGCAGTGTGTGCTTGAATGCGGCCTCCGAAGAGGCCGGCACCACGAGATGTCGCTCACCCGCCAACATGCAATGCCTGCGTGTCCGCGAATCGTTGGCGATGAGCGCCGCCAATGCGGGATCAGCGCACTCGACGAGTCGGGCCAGGCCTTGGTCCTGGACCTTGGTGCTGCGCTCCTCCACGTCATCGAGAAGACGCGTGACCGTATCGGGGATCGCAACGCTACTGCGTGCGCTGAGAAATTCTCGAACCTCGTCGATAGGCCGCCCCTCTTCGACTGCGACAAGCAGTTTCGATTGGTCCAGCCGCCAGACGAGATCCGAAACCTGGGTTGCGTAGGTGTCGAGGGCAATGCGGTCGCCCTGATCGAGCTCGGCGCCGATGGCCGTGATCTCGAGATTCGGGAGCACGCTGAGCACCGGCTTTGTTTCCACGCGGGCGGGTTGGTACTCGGCCTCGATGCCGAGACAATAGGCGCCGAGCGCCGTGATACGGAAGTACATCAACCCGTCGTATCTGCTGAAATAGACGAGCTCGTCCGTGCCCCAGAGGCCACCGTAGTTGTAGCGCGCGCCGGTCGGTGGGATGAGCGCGACATCGATCACCCCGAGGGTGGCCGCATACTCGAGAAGGAAGGCGAGAAGGTAGCGCTCATCGAGTATCTGCTCGCCGCCTTCGTACCCCAACGATCCGTACTGCTTTTCGCAGATGTACAAGTCCCACGCATTGCGAGAAACCGTGAAGTCGTTTCCGGAGGCGCAGACGAAACGGTGAAACTCGTCCGCGGAGATCCAGGAGCCCGCGGGGCACTCGGCCAGGGTGTCGGCAATGGCGTCTCGCCTGGACGACAGAGCGGTGAGGCCCCGTTTGCCCTTGCCGGTCTGCCCCTTGATGCACTCAACCCGCGACAGCTCATCCAAAATCGTCGTGTCGATCCACTTGGACCAGAGCCTGTGCAGAGTTTCGCCAGCCGGCTGAGCCAGCGCATTTCGCCCGGCCTTAGTGAGCTGAAGCTTCGAGCCCGAGAGCTGCGCGAGTCCCCCGGCTTGCACAATCAGCGGCCAGGCAAAGGCGCGGATCGACCCAGCGTTTTCGTCGTGCCACTTGCTCTTGGCCGGGAGAACCGGGTAATAGTCGCCGCCTTCCAGAATTTTGGTGATCGCCTTGACGGTCGCAGCAGATGGACGCCGGGTCTTGTCGCTCACCGAGACCTTGCCAGAATCAACAAGACGCAGCACCGAAAGCAGCTCTCGCTGAGCGGTCAATTCCGTCAGGTGAGCTTCTAGGACGACTACCTCCATGCCTTTTTCCTCGGTTCTCGTCTTCGAGTTCCATCTGGACCACGGCAGATCGTAGGCGGCGGGAAGCTCGGGGAAGGTCTTGATCTTAGCCGCAGCAGGCTTTGGTACGAATGCCTTGAGCCGTTCCTTGAGGTCTTCGGGCATCACCCCGCCGTAAAAGAAGAACGACAAAGGAGACGGTTCTCGGCGGTAGCCGTACTTGTCGGCCGTTCCCCAGTTGGGGCTGCGGCCATACTTGGCGGCGAAGCGGTCGGCGAGGAATTGGGTCGAGCTTGAGTGGACCACCTCGGCCACTGCCGCGCGCTGCAGCTCGTCGAGCCCTTGCCAGACCGATTTCAGCCGGTCGCCAGCCAAGTGTTTCTTGATCACTGCAGCGATGTCGGCCTTCCTCGTCGGGATCTTCTGCTTGGTGAGTTTGGCCAGCTTTTTGAGGTCGTCGGCGTTCATGTGCTCGATGAGCGCGGCATCGAGTGTGGGGATCCTCCCGTCTGAGTAATATCGTCTCATTTTGTCTCCATCATCGGCGTTGGTTGCATTCGCCGACGGCTATTCTGGTTTCGTCTGTTTACGCCCATCGTCCGACTCACTCTGCTTCGCGGTCTTCCCATGCCGTCTTGGCACGCACATCGTCGATCAGGAAGCGCACGCCCTGATTGTCCGTCGGGTTGAGCCAGAGCATCCTTTCGAAGACGCGCTCTGCCTCCTCGAAACGTTCGAGTCGCCACAGGCACAACCCGAACCCGTGCATGCAACGTAGGAAGGGCCGGTTGTCGATGTGCCCCCAGGGCAAGAGATCGTCGAAGTCCGGCCCGAGGGAGAGCTCCCCGATGCGCACGCCGACCTCGTAATGGCGTATCGCCTCCTTGGCCCAGCTATCGAAGACGAAGTTGCCAAGATGGGCGTGTGCGTCGAGGCAGCGCAGATCCGCTTGGCAAAGCTCCATCAATATCTGCCTGGCGGCAACGGGATCGCCGCTATCCTTCAAGTCGTTGGACTCGCAGATCGGATCGGAGTCGAAATCATCCGGGTCTCGGCCCGGCACGATCTGTTCCATCTCGAACGACGGTCTCGAACCGCGGGCGATGATCGGCTTGGCCCACTCCTCGATCGGCTCGTCGTCCTCGCCCCAGTAGTGCTCCTCGGGTGTCCATAGTCCCTGGTCCTCGAGCTTCAGCGGAACCAGCCCCAAGGCGTCGACGTCGAGGCGCGAGGATTCAATCTCGCCGGAAAGATACGGGTGTCCAGCGTAGGTCCACTGCTTGCGCGGTTTCACCGCCGCGATCTCGCCCGGCACGATGTCCCACAGCCGACTCGCACGCAACGTGATGACTCGGTCGCTTTCCACGAGGCGGCACCTGGCGGCTTTCTCCTTCACTGATAGGACGACCAGCTCGATCGGGCGACTCAAATCGAGGTCCGTGGCAGCGACCTTGTGCCGGCGTTTTTTGCGAGAGGGAGGAGCGGCTTGCTCAGGCCAGGGATCGAGCCCCGACCATTTGCGGTAGGCGGCGATGAGATGGCCGCCTTTGGATTGCTCCGCGAGCGCTACCTCGGACGCAGACACCGTGTGCTCCGAGCCGTCTTCCCTTCTGCATCGGGCCACGAGCCCGCGCCGTTGATTGCCGTCGTAATCAAATCCGATCACGGAGACCGGCTCACCGATGACAAACGCATCGCAGGGCAGCTCGATAGCGTCCTCGAGAGCGCAG
>Ga0209498_1002442_pt1 | contig 11195 bp, 17 predicted proteins | sample WalLakDeSediment_FD_184131 | JGI IMG/M metagenome (GOLD analysis project Ga0209498, IMG submission 184131) | Lake sediment microbial communities from Walker lake, Nevada to study Microbial Dark Matter (Phase II) - Walker Lake 11/02/13 Deep... | ecosystem: Environmental > Aquatic > Freshwater >...
ATGTAGGGGCAGGTCATAAAAACGCCACCAGCGGCCTCTCAGAGCGTGGTTTATCGTAAAGCGCCAGGCCGCCACGAATGAGGGAGGCCAATACCGGGCAAAAAAGGCGCCGGTCTGTGCCCGGGCCGACCCTGGGCCATGCGTCCTTTCATCTTATTCTTATAAGAGAGACGGCCATTCTCGGGGCATAATCGGCGCCTTATCTCCGGTCGGCAAACCCGAGTTTTAACACTTCCGAAGCATAAGTAGCGGGATTCTGAACTCGGAATCGCCGGATCCCCCTCTTCGGCATTTAGACACTTGCGCGGAAGTGTAAGTGGCTTGCTCCCCCTGAGCTGCTGGGTTCCAACAAAGGCAAGGCAATCCAGATAGCCACAGCGATTGAAGGGCACCCTGAGCTGGCGGTCAAGCGAACCGGACAGTCAATACTGTCAGCATAGACCCGCCCTGGCCCTGGGCTTGACAAGGGATTTATGGTGTGTTACAATTTTGTGGTACAATGAGATCAGGGTGCATCACAGGCGTGGCACCACCTAACAGACCATGGTGTGTGACAGGCAAAAATAGATACACAGGAGGTATTGAAATGGGAAGCAAATTCATAAGCTGTAGGCTACCGGAGGACTTGTACGACGAATTCTCGGCAAGGTGCGCCGACGAAGGTGTGACGGTATCGCAACAAGTGAGGCTCTTTATCGACGAGTTTCTGTACCCGTCTACCAAAGATCAGGCTGCGGCACCGGCTGAGACCCCTGCACCAGCGGAGAGTGATCCGGACCGGCTGGCAGCCATAGAGAGTACACTTGCCGACCTCTCGCGCCTGCTTCGGCACGTCGCGGACCAACTCAAAGAGCAGAATGGCCGGCTCGAATATGTCGAAGAGCTAGTGAGCGACGATAGACAGCTTGACCTCGGTAGTTCAGTAACCGAGGACCGGGCGAAGGGATCGGCTGAAGGCTCACTCTCGGCAGTCCGCCAAGACCAGGCTGACGGTAACCATGAGGCCCAGGCTGCTGGTGAATCCGAGCCGGGCGAGCCTGACGAAGAGGACAACACCCGTTTTGATATCGAGAGACCGTTCGACCTCTTGTTTAAGAAGCCCGCCAGCGGAGACCGGATTGCATGAGCTGGTTCATTGACCAGGACATCGAGGCCAATGAGCTTCCGGGAGGCACTGAATGAGCGAGAACTTCGCAGTTAGGAACTTTGACATAATCACGGCAGGGCTACACACTGGACAGCCTGTCAAGTTCAACGTTGCTTATACCATCGAGAACTTGCGTTGGCCTTTAGTCGCTGTCTGGCGAGTCAAGATTGAGTTCGAGTTCAATGGCATACGCGGCTATATTATCGATGACCTGAGTGGCCGCTACGGGTCGAAGGCCAGCAAGGAAGTTACTCTGGCCGGTGTGATGCCAAGAGAAGGGCTCAAGGGCCCCGTGACATTCCGTGGTGCTGCCTGGCCAACATTTCTGCCGCCAATCGATCCCATGCTGAAAACCTTTGCTGTAAGACTCCACAGCCTCCCCAACCTGGACGACACCGTGCCTGAACCGCCAGACGACGACTACAAGCCACCGGTCGTCTGCATAGAAGGCCAGACCATGTGCAAAGACCACCATCTTTGGGAGTGTGTCCAGGGCCGATGGGTAGTTAACGAATACTGGGCTCCAGAGTGTGGCCCGTCGCCTACACCACCGTCGCCGCCACCGGGCCCTGACCCTACTCCTCCAGGCGAAGGCATAGCCGGCTGGTTCGAGCGCAACAAGAAGCTCATCATCGGGATATCCGCAGCCGTCATCGTCATAGCTATCATCGTGGTTATTGCCAAAGTCCAGGTGCGGAGCCCCGTCAAAGAATGGCCCAAGGCGCCGAGGTTCCAAGCGCCAGTAACGCGGAGGTAAGTCGATGACATACCAACTCATAGCTGAGGGAGACCGGAACCTACACGAGATCGGCAATTATGACGCTTATTTCCGGCACGGCGACCGGGGATACCTCGAGCTGCACCTGGCTCACACTGCCGTTCCTAATCTCATTTCCCAGCTAGACCAGGCGCTCCGCTTAAGCGAGATCACCAATTACCAGATAGTGCCTCACGGCAACCGCTTACAGATACACTTTCAGAAGAACTCGCCGGGCCTCGGGACCATCGCTGTCATCATTGTGAGCCTGACCGTTCTCGCGGTTTTGGTTGTCGGATGGCAGCTCTTCAAAGCATCGCCGGGCCTGTTCGTCGCCTGGACCGTTGCCGCCATCGTAGCGGTGGTCTTGATAGTCGTGGCTGTAGCGGCCGTCACCAAAGCCGTCACGACATGACCGCCAGGCAATGAGTGACGACGACTAACCATGAAGCTGACCACTGGACAAATAGGCACCCTGAGTATCCTAATACTGGCCCTGGTGCTGATTGTGATTGCCACTAGCCGGGGCAAAGCGCCCTGGTATTGGGATGCTGCGATCGCTGTGCCGCCGAATGCGGTCGGCTCAGAATAGCCACGAGCATAGAATATCACTGATAGGGAGGCACATCAATGAAAGAGTGGTCACTAGCCGGAGCAATCATCACGATCGCCGTGATTGTAGCCGCTTTGCTAATCACCGATTATCTACGCAGGGCACGGGAAGTGTAACTCGCGGTACCGCTCCTTTCCGGTCCTGCCGTGTCTTACCAGGTGTCTCTGTAGCTTCGTCATTGGTGCCTCGCGAGCCCGCCTGTGTCTTTACACTCCCGGCAGGGATATCGCCCTGCAAACCCTATAACTCATCTATCCCTGGGAGATTCTAGGCGATTTCTGGCGCGGGCCCGCGACAGATTCTCGGCCATCTTTGTCCTCCGCTCCGCTGAAATCTCCACCGGTGCCCGCGGAGGCCGGATTCTCTTCTTGTCGATCTGGTACTCCCTGCCGCCGCAGCCATTGATGTTAGTCGGTTTTAGGCCCAGGCGGCCTTCAAGGTGCTTCTGCCAAGTCTTGTTGTAGGTGAAGATGATCGCCTCGGGCCCGGCTTCGTCCAAGGTAATGATGGTCTCGCGCTCTTCCAACGTTAGCCCCGACGGTCGGGCTCTGTGATTCTCTGTCATGTATATCCCCCTATGAGCGCCGGTACAGCCGGCGCTGGTTTCCCCGGGCCGGTTTCCACACGACCCCGATGGTTGCTGACAAGTGTTTAGGAGATTTCATCACGTAATCCCCTTAACACTTAACCTATTCACTGGTGGCATGAGGCCCGGCTTCAACAATAGTAGCTTCCCGTATCTACATTGGCGCCTTGTCCCCGTGGTGTAGCGTATACAGGTCACGCGCCCTTGCGCATAAAGGTTCATGCAGGCACGGTGCAATGCCTGGTATTCGGCCTCGCTGTGGTTATCCGGCAGCAGTTCCACCAGGTAGAATCCCCAGGGCCGCCGTTCTACTTCGTCCAGTATCAGTCTTTGCTTAACCCCTGGGCCCTTACTCATGGTTACCCCCGTTGTCCGTAAAGACATCATTGTGGTGCGGGATCCGGTTAATCGTCATTGCCAGCTTTGCGACCGGCAGTATCCTTTCGGGCAACGGGCATGGTGGTGGTAACATTTCCACCACCCACGGCAGCTACGGGATGGGGGGTGACATCACCCCCCGCGCCAGCTATGAGATGGGGGGTGATCCCCCGTTCTTCCAGGCGGCGCGCCAGCGTCGTGCGTGGTACACCGGCGGCCTTCGCCGCTGCGTACATCGACAAGCTGCCGTCCTGCAGGCCGGCGATCACCGTTGCCGGGATCCGAACACGCGCCCTGGGCCGCCCGATGTGTTTGCCTTCGCGCTTTACCCGGGCCATGCCTGCCTTCACGCGCTCAGATATCATGTCGCGCTCGAGCTCGCCCACGGCACCCAGGATATAGAACAGAAAGCGGCCCTGGGAAGTGGTGTCGATATTCTGCGTGGTCACCACAAAGTCTACACCGCGGCGTTCCCAAGCCCGGGTCATGTCCAGTAGGTCAGGCAGACTCCGGGCAAGGCGGTCCAGCTTGTAGACCACGACGACGTTGACCCGCCGCCAGGCTATGTCGTGTTGAAGCTGGCGAAGAGCTGGCCGGCTAGTGGTGGCACCGCTGGCGTGGTCGATGTATTCCTGATAGGCCCATCCGCGGTCGTCACAGTATGCCCGGAGTTCGTGTAGCTGCGTCTCGGGATTCTGGCTCTTGTCCCGGGTGCTGACCCTGGCGTAGATCGCTGCCTTCATCTAATTCTTACCAAACGCGGCCGGCAGTAGTAGATAGGTAGACTTGCCCCGGTGGGCCCACACCACGGGCTGCCCACTATTCAACCTCAGATTGGTGGCCTGTATAGCACACGTCTCACACAGCCAGAGGCCCTTCAGACTGGCCTTGCCGGGCTCACCGCAGATGACGCAATGCTTACTACTTATGTTGGACTTCATGGTCACTCACTATCGAATACCCGCGCGCCGCCTACCGGACCGTGGCACCTGGCGCACATCATCACACCATCCTTCGTAAACCAATACCGGGTGCCTTTACAGTTCGGGCACTGGAAGTCATAGGTAGGCTTACCGTCGGCCAGGTTGGTGACAGGTTTTGATGGGTTTTTAGCTTTGGTGACGAGTTTTGATGGGTTAATTGGGTTAATTGGGTTAACCGTTTTCACTAAAGTTTTTCCAGTAGATGCCTCGTGTAATAAACTTTCTGAAAAATCGTTAACCTGGTTATACGAGTTAACCGTTTCCTCATCCGCTAACACCCTGATTCCCTGCCAAGTAGCCTTGTTACCATGCCGCCGCCCAGCTATTGCGCCTTTTTCTCGTATTCTGTTGCTGAAGTTCGGCTTGCTGATAAGGTAGGCGTCGTTATCTTCGCACCAATTCTTATAAGCTTTGTAAAGCTGGCTCTGGTCTATGCTTTCACCTTTCTTGAAAAGGCAGCGCTCAGCCAGAAAGTCGTGTAGTATATCCTGCTGGTCGCGGTATTCTACGACTGCCTGTCTTACCGCCTCCGGCTCTCCCAGGTTGCCAATCTTCCGCCACTCCATACACCCGCGCACTAGCCATGTCAGTATCGCCGCGCCGTGAGCACTGGCAAGGTATTCGCCATATCCCTTTATGCGGTCAGCTTCCGGTATCTCAATCGTAAACGGTATCTTTTTCAACCTATACCAGATGCTATTAGTAGTGTCGGTAATTACCGGCTCATGGTTACCTGATAACCATAGCTTGTGTGTTGGCTGAAAGTTATAGCCGCGCTCAAACTTATGCTCACACCATAGCGGCTCGCCGCCGGTCATTCGCTTTACCAGGCCAACCGATAGCCTTTGGCCGTCTTCTAATTCGGTGCTGCAAACCAAGCGCTTGTTTTTAAGACTGGCTATTGCCTCATCCGGCCCCCCGCGCTTGTTCTTATCTACCATAAAAGCTGTAGGCGGCATTTGTGTAGCATAATTGCGCATCACCAGGCGGCAAGCGTTCAGAAGTGTTGACTTGCCATTAAAGCCCCCGCCGTAGCAAAAGAAAAACACCTGCTCTGACTGGTCGCCGGTAATGCTGTAGCCAAGCGCCCGCTGGATATAGGCTATCAGGTCGGTATTACCGTTGAATATTCGGTGTAGGAATGTGTCCCATTCGGCGCTGGTGGCCTCGGTATCATAATCAATTGGTAGTATTTCCGTAATCAGATCAGCCGGGTCATACGGCTTCAATACCCCGGTTCTTAGGTCAATGGTGCCGTTATTGACGTTCAATAACCAGTGATTAGCGTCAAGGTCTGCCAGACCGACGGCAACCCCTGACTCAGATTCGGCAGATTTTATCATGGCGTCAAGTCTTACCTGGCGCTCGGTAGCTCTGGCGTGCTTTACAAGCTCTTTTCTCATATCATCGTCTGATTCGTCTGCCGCTTCTCGGTAGATATCGCGCGCTGTCTTTTTTGCCAGCTTCGCAATCCTGACGCCGCCTATGTCCCATTCCCACACCTTACCAGTCCATATTAGCCATGCTTTACGCTCCGGGCTATATCGGATAATGTCACCGTAAAGGCTGACAAGCCGCTCTGCATTTCCGTAATCAGTAAGGTTAAAATGTGCTGGCTGTTCAGTGTCCGGCTTTGGTTCATACCGGCTCACACTGCCGGCTATGGTCAATACCTCGCGCTCTGATAGCGACGGCTGGCATTGCCTGGCGTTTATCTCTAATAAAGCGGCTTCTATGGCGCTTTGGTCAGCCCCCTTACTCCGCATAGCTCCCGCTATGCTGGTCAGCGTAGCATTACGTTTTGTCTCTGGTATCGGTTCACCCTGTTTGGTCTTAGATACTGGCTTGCTGCCGCTCAATGCTGCCAATATACGCTCCGGCACCTTCTGCCAGGATATCAGGTTATCGACAGACGGTAAGGTAAGAATCTTGTATTTACCCAGGGCGCTACTCCCTGCGATATTGACAAAGCCGCCCACGCCTCGAACGTCCACGCCTGGAAGTACACCGGCTTTTGTCGCTAAAGGGTGCCCCGTAGTGTCGATATACCAGTGGCAGCCGCCGCGTGGTGTGATAACGTGGGGCTGACCGAGCTCGGCTTCGAGTGTAATTCGAGCCTGCTCACTATCCGCGTCGAGTACAGCTAGCGTCTCATTGGTGACAATGCCCCACAACCTGGGGCGGAACTTCGTCTGCCAGCTTTCTAACTCTGCCCCAGATGGTTGCCCTTGTTGATACCTGGTCCATTCAACCAGGGGATGCTTGCCTTTCTCGCCGCCGCCGGACGGGACCACGGCATACCCCATGACATGAAGCTGGAAGGCAGTCGTGTAAATGTCGGCACTCGCTAGGCAAGCTGGGTTTTCAACTTCTGTGCTCGGCGAGCCTCGCGCCAGGGGCGACCGGCCGCCCTGATTATCCCGGGTACTCATGGCGGGCCTCCCTGTATGGATTTATCGTGCGTTTGCGCAGCTCACGGCAGGCCGGGCATCTCTTCACGTCCGCCAACCCCTTCGAAAAATAGAACGATTGTTCTCCGGCGGTCCAGACAAACGAGTGATCACAATCGCAACAGCGAAGTACCTTGTCTCGGAAATCTCTGTAGCTCATACTGTCTGTTCCCCCCTTGCGTGTTATGACTTCACAGAGCCGGGTCTGTCTGTGTCTATATCGCCTATATCCTCGCCGTCAAGCAATGCCAAAACTCTCTTGCGAGGGAGCACCATGCGCCGCCCCAGGCGGATTACTTCAACGGGCAAGGCGTTATTGGCTGCCAGATAGTAGGCATGGTTGACCGAGATCCCGGCTAGCTTGGCAAACTCAGCGATTGGCATAGTTCTAGTGTTCGCTTCCATCTTCCTCTCCAAACAACTCAGCTTCGGATACCTTCAGAGCCTTTGCCAGCGCCTTGCGCGCCCTCGGCCAGGGCTTACGCTTTCCGAGTTCAAAATCGCTGATCGACGTACTAGGCACTTTTGAAAGGTATGACAGCTGAATCTGGCTCAACCCTTTCACAACCCTTTGTTCACGAAGTTTGCTATTGCTCATGTTCCCCCTCTTGACAAGTCTTTCATATTAGTTTAAACTTAGCGGTACAATGTTTCAGTATCGATGTTACACACAGCTCGGAAATGTGTCAATAGCAAAAGCCGCTATAGCATACGGGCAACTTTGCATAACGGGAGAAAATTAGCTTCAAAACGTCCATATAGCCCATGCCGAGAAAGGAAGTTACTGAATGGCAAAAGGGACAGTCATAACCCCAGAGATTGAAGCCATCATTGCGCGTGTCTACCGGGATCATCCTAAGTGGAAGGCGCCAAAGGTACGGCACGAGGTAAGGACTTTGCTTTACAGCGAAAAACGCGAGGGGCGCCTCACTGTATCGGACCAAGAGATAAAGAAGTGGCCTAGCCTAAGCGTTGTGCAGAAGGTGCTTGCCAAAGTAAGAAAACAGGCACTCCAGCCAAGTAGCGAAGATCAACCCTGGACTATCTTCACATTGGATGATTACCCTATCCCCCTAGAAGCGCTACCAAGGGTATTGCAGGAGTACCACAGTGGAAGCATAGGCGATAGAGGGTGTTTTACGATCAGGCACGCTAAATGGGTAGCACGCTTATCAGTAGTTGAGCCGCCTGAAAGATTCCGATCACCTGAAGCATTCCCTATCTTTTATTGCTTGGTTGCCACTATTGAGGTTTTGTTCGAACTCATCGACAGGCCCCCCGATTTTGACCTGGTTGAACGCATGTTGGCAGCAGCTCAAGCAAGAGCCCGGGCAGAACGTGAGGGGCGCAAGCAACTCGCTGATCAACTGCGCGAGGCAGAAAACCAGGCCTTGGCCCAACTCCTGGCCTGGTTTGGTGGTGAGCTTATAAAGGCCTGGCTGAAAGACCGGGAGCAACGAAACGGATCCAAGCGGAAGAAGGCGAAGAATGACCAAGGCTGAGGCAGGGCGGATCGGCGGACTGACAACGCTCAGGCGCTATGGCAAACAGGGCATGGCCGAGCGTGGCAAGCGGGGCGGCCGGCCGCGATCCCTTACCCTAGAGCAAATACGGCAGCAACAGCATCTTGAGGCTCAGACAAAATATAAAGGAGGCACGGATACCCCGGGCAGCCTGATAGAGCTGAAGAGGCTGTGGAAATCTGCCGCCAGGTCGAGGCGTGAAAGCATACCGAACGAAGAGGGGCCGGGTGACCCCATCATCCGGCCCCCGGAGGTGACTAACCATGACCGCTAACTGGCCGCTGACTATCGAGCTCACACCAAACGGCAAAACACTGGCTGTCGTGTATCCCTCTCGCGTCCAGGGAAGGCTCGTTGCTGGCCTTCTCCGTATGCTAGGCGAGCCGGAGACGATCGCCGCCGGAGAGTTGGACCCCGACAATATCCTGATACTCTTCCCGCACCAGGACATGCCCGAGGATCTGGCAGACATGGCAGAACGCATGAGCTCCGCGAACCTGTTACACTCGCTCGGTTTCGACCAGGCGGGCGATCACCATGATGCACAGCCCGGCCCGGCGGCAAGCGAAGGCAGCCCCGGTCCTGCGCCGGATCCCCGGGGTATTGAAGAGTATGAGGTCGCGGGCAACTGGCTTGAGCCTGACATTTGCGAGGGTGACCTGGTGAGAGTAGACAGGAGCCAGGCCGCCGCGGACGGCGATGTGGTTTTCATGCCCTGGCGAGAGCGGCAATGCATTGTCCAGCGTTATCGCGTCGACCCGGGCGGGCAGCATTATCTCCAGGACCGCTACGGCAATCGCCGAATCCCCGCCGATGCGAGTTTCATCGTCGTGACAGAGAGACAGCGGAAGCTGAAGCAAAGAGAGGTGGAATTATGACAACCAGAACAAGAGGTAGCATCAGGCAGAGAGGCCGGGATAGTTGGCAAATCCAGATATACACCGGCAAAGGTCAGGACGGAAAACCCTTGCGTCACCTTGAAACCGTGAAGGGCCGCAAGGGTGATGCTCAGAGAAGGCTGACAGAGTTGCTGGCCAGTCTGGACAAAGGTGTCTATGTCCCGCCAGGTAAGCTCACGTTGGCAGACCTGTTGAACCAGTGGCTCCAGGGATACGTCACGACTAATTGCAGTATCAGGACGCAGGACACCATCCAGAGCATAGTAGATCACCACCTGATACCGGCCCTCGGGCACATCCAGCTCAGGCAGCTTCAGCCGCCGGCGATTCAGGCGTACTACTCCCAGGCCCTTCAAAAGCCGCTATCAGCCCGGTCGGTCCACTATCATCATCGGTTACTCAAACAGGCTTTGAAGTACGCTCTCCGGCAGGGATACCTGGGCCGCAACCCCTGTGACCTGGTGTATCCCCCGTCACCGAAAGGCAAGCCCATGCGCACGCTGACGCAGAGCGAAGTCACCGACTTGCTCATAGCCGCCAGCAGCAATACCCACTACCCTATCATCTACACGGCAGTATCAACCGGTCTCCGGCAAGCTGAGTTGTTGGGCCTCAGATGGCGTGACATCGACGTGGCTTCCCGTTCTATATCAGTGAATCGCGTACTCTATAAGAGGCGTGGCATATGCCAGTTCAACGAACCAAAGACGGCTCACAGCCGCCGCAGGGTGTCAATGACGTCCAAGTTGGCCGAGTTCCTGGCAGAATACAGGCTGGAGCGCGAACGCCTCTATCATCAGGTCTGCGAAACCATCACCCTTGACGACCTTGTGTTCGATAACCATGAAGGCAAGCCTGTCGACCCGGGCGTGCTCACGCACAACTTCGCCCGGATAGCTAAGAGAGCGGGTCTGGAGAATGTGAGATTCCACGATCTCAGGCATACCTTCGCAAGTCTCATGCTTCTCCGGGGTGTACCCGCGAAGGTGATCAGTGAGGCTCTAGGCCATGCGTCCGTTGCCTTTACATTGCAGGTCTATTCCCATATACTACCCGGGATGCACTCAGAGGCTATGGCGCTACTGGACCAGGTTCTACCGGCTGCTACCAACGGCGCTCAGGAGTTTAACGTCAATTTAACGTCAACTCGGGCCAAAACAGCGCCAAAACCCTGAGATTTAGCTTTGAGTCCCTGTAGCTCAGTGGATAGAGCGGCTGCCTTCTAAGCCTGAGTGCGATTCCACAAGGGGTCACTTTAGCTACAAATTAGAACAACTGTGCTGAATGACAAAATCCCGATCCCTTCGTAAGCCCCCAGGCTCTCCAAACCCTTCCCAAACATTTTAACGTCAATTTAACGTCAATTTTCGGCATGGCCCCCGGGCGTTTTCAGCTACGAAAATCTAGTATTGCATATATTGAACATAAGCTCCGGATCCGCGCAGCCCGGAGCTCCGCCGCCCTACCTCCTCTTGTCGGCTGCTCTCTCTTGTGCCCGACCTCGATCTTTGCTCCCTCCATGTGGGGCCGGCTGCGCCGGCCACCACCACCGCAGACCTTAGCACCTGCGCACTCCCGGGCCGGTGATCGCCCCGGCCAGTCGAAGGGATTACCGGGCACTGCCGCGTCCCGCTGACACCCGTGCCAATTCGACCCTTGCCGGTCGCCGGAAACGGCCCACCCGCGGGCCATTGCTGGAAAACAGCGCGTTTTCAGGCCGATTGTGTATCAGATGTAGGGGCAGGTCATAAAAACGCCACCAGCGGCCTCTCAGAGCGTGGTTTATCGTAAAGCGCCAGGCCGCCACGAATGAGGGAGGCCAATACCGGGCAAAAAAGGCGCCGGTCTGTGCCCGGGCC
>Ga0209498_1002443_pt1 | contig 11195 bp, 10 predicted proteins | sample WalLakDeSediment_FD_184131 | JGI IMG/M metagenome (GOLD analysis project Ga0209498, IMG submission 184131) | Lake sediment microbial communities from Walker lake, Nevada to study Microbial Dark Matter (Phase II) - Walker Lake 11/02/13 Deep... | ecosystem: Environmental > Aquatic > Freshwater >...
AAAATACATCTACCTGAACAAGCCCATTGTTGTCTTGTTTTTCAATGAGATGTACCAGCGCCGGTCGTATCTGAAAATGCGGCTTAAGGCCTACGTGTTGGATATCCGTTATGAGTTTGATTTCAGGAGCGATATGACCGAAACGGTCATCCGGGAGCTGCTCAGCCAGGGGATCATTAAAAAGGAAGACATGGATTAGGTTATTTGCTCACCACTTTTTATAAGGGGTCCTGATAAGCATGACATTGTAATATTTCAAATCCCCGGTGACCTCCTCTCCTAACCAGCCAGGTTTCTCAAATGCTTCCTGCTCTGATGAAAGCTCAATCTCAGCAACGGTCAGGCCCTGGTTATCACCATAAAATTCATCCACCTCGAAGGTATGGTCTCCCGCTTTCACAAGGTAGCGTGTTTTATCAATAACACCCGGTTCGCATATCTTCAGCAATTCTTCTACCTCTGAAACAGGGATCTCCTTCTCCCATTCATAGCGGCTGGCGCCTGAAGCATTGCCTATTCCCTTGACGGTAATAAATCCTTTATTTCCCTGAATGCGAACCCTCACTGTTCTTTCAGGTACTGAAGAAAGGTAACCCTGTATGATGCGGGCCTGTTGTTGGGCAAAAGGCTTGAATTCGCCTTTTACCAGGAATTTGCGTTCTATTTCTTGAGCCATTTATCCAATTTTTTCTTTTTTTTCCCTTTGGTTAAACCTTTACAGCGGCCAGATCCACATAATAAGTGGTATCCCTATTACAGCAATGATGACCTCCAGCGGCAATCCCATTCGCCAATAGTCTGTGAATTTATATCCGCCCGGACCCATTACCAGTGTATTGGATTGATGACCGATCGGTGTAAGGAAGGCACAGGAACCTCCTATTGCAACCGCCATCAGGAAAGGGTCGATGGATAATCCCAGCCCTTTGGCCACACCGATGGCAATAGGCGCCATCAGCACAACGGTGGCTGCGTTATTAATGATATCGGATAAAAACATGGTGATAACGAGGACAATGGTCAAAACAGCCCAGGGTTGCAGGCTGTGCCCAACCGTCAGGACAAACCCGGCTATCCTCCCTGCGCCGCCGCTGGTTTCCAGGGCGATGCCCACAGGGATCATCGCGCCCAGGAGAATGATGACCGGCCAGTCGATGCTGGTGTAGAATTCCTTAAGCGGCAACACACGGGTCAGGATCATGGCTATGGCGGCCATGGTAAAAGCAACCTGTACCGGCAACAGGTGCGTAACCACCAACACAATGGCTGCCGCAAAGATACCCAGGGCCAGGGGGATTTTCGTTTTGGAGCCCAGCCGCAAACCCCGGCGGGCCAGCGGCAGGCAGCCCATCGAGGTGATCGTATCATAAAGCAAATGCTCGCGGCCCTGCAACAATAACACATCACCGGTCCGGAAGATCACATGGTCGAGGCGGCGCTGGATTCTGAAACCCCGGCGGGCAACCGCCAGCAGGTTGATCCCGTAACGGCTGCGCATCCTTAGGGATACGGCAGTCCGGTCAATCAACGATGAGTCGGCCATGACAACCGCTTCCGTAATGGCAATTTTATCCGACCCTTCGGCATCCTTCCGGAATTTCTTCCCTCCAACCAATATAACACCGGTGTCATGCATGAACGCCTTCAGTTCCTGAGCATCGGTTTCAAGTATGATAATGTCGTTCACGAGCAGATGTTCCTCAGGATCAGGCGCATGGATTCGCTTATCCTGGCGGACAAGGCCCAGGATCTGCACATCGGCCTTTGAGATCCTGGACAACTCGTCAATGCTCTTCCCTGCCATTTTGGATGCTTTTGTAACTTTCACCTCAGTGATATAGTCGTCAATGTTAAAAAGATCGGCATCCGATTTTGCTGCAGCCCGTTTTGGTAACAACCGCCATCCGACCAATGTTATAAAAGCGATCCCTACCACTGTCAGGACGATCCCGACAGGAGTGAAACTGAACATCCCGAAAGGTTCTCCCATTTCATCGCCACGAAAAGTGGCAATGATGATATTGGGCGGCGTACCGATAAGCGTAGTCATCCCTCCAAGCAATGATGCAAAAGCAATCGGCATCAGGATATAGGAAGGCGAATACCCGTTTTTCCGGGCCATGTGGATAGCCACAGGCATCATAATGGCCAGCGCGCCGACATTGTTCATGAAAGCTGATGCAACCGCCACGATGATGGAAAGGGCAAATATCTGCAGCAACAGATTTTTGCCTAGTTTTATCACCCATTTGCCCAGCAGATCCACCACCCCGGAGTATTCCAAAGCTTTACCAATGATCAAAACTGCCGCCACCGTGATCACGGCCGGATGCCCGAAGCCCTGGAAAGCCGTTTCAGGATCAATGACCCTGAAAATGATCAGGATGCCCATGGCAATCAGCGCCACCAGGTCATGCCGGATGCGTCCCCAGGCGAAAAGGACCAGGGTAAGGATCAGGGTCGCGAATACTATATGATGAGGCATGCGGTGCCTTTGAATGTTAAATTGTTAATCAAACACGAACTCATTCTGCTGTTCAAATTTAAATAGTTTTTTTTAATCACAGGGATGGAGTCCCTGTTTAAGTCCCTGTGAATTCTAAATTACTTCTAAATAAGCTTACATATGAAGAGTGTTACATTAGTATAACTAATTTCGCTCCGTTGTGAAAAGCTTTGTGAAAAATATAACAATAAAAGCAACCGCCATTCTTCTGATTATGGTGATCGGGTCTATGCTTGTTAATAATAATGTATTTATTCACGAGCATATCCTGCCCGACGGAACCGCCGTTACCCACGCACATCCTTATGATAAATCCGAAAATCCGGAAGAAAAACATCAGCATTCCAAAGCGGAATTTGTCTTCCTGGATAACCTGAAAGTAATTTCCATAGCCGTTGGTTTCAGCCTGGTCATCTGGGTGCCTTTTATATGCACTGCCGGCATGGTCAATCCCATCACGGCATATTCGCCGGCAATCTGTCTTATCAAAAAGGGCAGATCCCCTCCATCCGCCTGATCACATATCGGAAGCATCCCTGAGCCGGGTGCTTTCCGGCAATCCAGTGCCCTCTTCACCGGAATGGGCCTCATATCAGGCAAAATATCACTCATTTCCTCACATTTTACAAAGTTACTAATATGAAAAAGTTCCAGATATATATCATACTTATATCATTCTTTTCAACACCCGTTCTGTTCGCTGAAGGTCCCCCGACAAATGCCAGTGTGACCGGCCATGTCGTTAACACCCGCGGTGAACACCTGCCCTTCGCTGCCATCAGTATAAAAGGCACCACCATTGGCACAACCAGCGATGAATCAGGATATTTCCAGTTGATCAACCTTCCGGAGGGCCGTTTTATCATCGCAGTTCAATATCTCGGTTATCAGGCTGAATCCCACGAAATCAACATCATCAGAGGAGAAACGGTCGAATTGAATTTCCAGCTTACAGAGGATTTACTGGGACTAAGAGAGGTGGTAGTCACCGGCGACCGGAATGAATCCAATCGCAAAGAATCTACAATTATCGTCAACACCCTGAATTCCAAACTCTTCAATACCACCCAGTCAGTCACCCTAAGCGAAGGCCTGAACTTCTGCACGGGCCTCAGGACGGAAAACAACTGCCAGAACTGCGGTTTTACGCAATTGCGAATGAATGGCTTGGAGGGGCCTTACTCACAGATCCTGATCAACAACCGGCCCATTAACAGCGGATTGGCCGGAGTTTACGGGCTGGAACTGATACCGTCAAGTATGATCGAACGGGTTGAAGTGGTGCGCGGCGGAGGATCCGTTCTATACGGCAGCAACGCCATTGCCGGTACAGTCAATCTTATCCTGAAAGATCCCATTTACAACTCCTATGAGTTTGGCCTGAACAGCGGACTGACCGGTATCGGATCCGGTTATGATGAACCGGCGAAGGACATCAGCGTCAACCTGAACGGGTCCATTACTTCGGCAGACAGTAAAACCGGGATGTCCCTTTACGGGTATTACCGCGACAGGGGTCCCTTCGATGCAAATAATGAAGGGTTTTCCGAACTATCATCCATCCGGAACACTACGGTCGGAAGCCGCTTATTTCACCGATTTGGAAACAGAAGCAGGATCACGGCCGACTTCTTCAGCCTGAATGAAAAAAGACGCGGCGGCGACAAATTCGAAGAACTGCCTCATATGTCGGGAATTACAGAAGCCGTTGAACACAACATCCTCAATGGAGCCCTTACATTCGAGACTTTTATCCGTTCATTCGACCGCTTGTCAGTTTACGCCTCCGGGCAAGGCGTCTTCCGCAATTCATACTATGGCGCCAATGCTTCGCTCAGTGATTACGGAAAAACACGTGACAATACATATAACATTGGCGCTCAATACAATGCCCGTTTCGGGACATCTGATCTGGTGGCAGGGATTGAGCAAACCACCAACCACTTGCTGGATAAAAAACAAGGGTATTATGACCTGGATGGGGCAACCATAAACTACAACGACTCCTCGGTGTTCATCCCCGTTGTTGAAACCCGTGTCATTTCCGACCAGTCGATGTACACCACCGGATTATTCCTACAATATGAAAGGGATTTCGGTAAATTAAAAGCTTCAGCCGGTGTGCGATATGATTATTACCGCATACAAAATCTCCATGATGAAGGGACGGACAAACAGGGCAATGTGATCAGTCCCCGCATCACCATGAAATACGACATACTGGAATCCCTCCAGGCCCGGGCCAGTTATTCCCAGGGTTACCGGGCGCCGCAAATTTTTGACGAGGACCTGCACACCGAAACTTCCGGCGCACGGCAGGTGATCCATGTCAATGATCCCGGCCTGACCGAGGAAAAGAGCCACAGTATGATGGCATCCCTGGATTTCAACAAACAGTTCAATGGCCTGAGCCTTGGATTTCTGGTGGAAGGGTTCTACGCCTTGTTGCAGGATGCATTCTCACAGGAAATCAGCCAACCGAATGAAAACGGCACTGTCTATTATACCCGTGTAAATGCGGAAGATGGAGCGGTTGTTGGCGGGATCAACATGGAACTGACGCTGGCGCCCTCTTCCAGGTTTTTCCTGAAAGGAGGGTTTACCCTTCAGGGCAGCAGGTACGAGGAACCGCAGGAGTTTGACGAAAAGCGTTTCCTGAGAACACCGGGAGATTATGGGTATGTCATGCTCGACTGGCAGGCCTTCCGGAACGCCGGTCTTTCTTTCAACGGGACCTATACCGGAAAGATGCTGGTGCCATATTTCGGACCTGAGGCAGCCAACCCGGAAGAAGGCGAACTCAGGGTATCGTACAGGTTTTTTGATGCAGGGGTGAAGATCCGCTACAATATAAAGCTGAATGGCGCGAAATTACAATTGTTCGCGGGCGTCAGGAACATTTTTAACGCTTACCAGGATGATTTTGACCGGGGAATTGACCGCGATCCGGGGTATATCTACGGGCCAGCGGCCCCCCGGACAGTTTATTTCGGGTTAAAAGTGGGCAATATGCTGCAATAGTTTTATTTTAGTGGCTCAAATCCAATTTTGAGCCCATGTCTTTAAAACTGAAAGCCCTGCCCCTCCACTGGCAGATCCTCATCGCCCTGGTCCTCGCCATCGTTTTCGGGGTATATTTTCCCGGGCAGGTCGATTATATCAGCTGGATGGGAACCATCTTCCTTCGTGCCCTGCAGATGATCATCATTCCGCTGGTCATCAGTTCGATCATCTCGGGTGTTACCAATATCGGCAATGCAGAAAACCTGGGCCGTTTAGGGTTAAAGACGATCGTCTATTACATTTCCACCAGCACGCTGGCTATCCTGACCGGGCTGGCGCTGGTGAATATCGTAAAGCCGGGTGTGGGGGCCGACCTCAACCTGACACAGGATGCCGAGCTGGGCCTGGTGGAACACTCCTTCAAAGACACGCTCATCCGCATCATTCCTGACAACATCTTCTCTTCGATGACCCAGAACGGGGAATTGCTGTCGGTCATTTTCTTTGCCCTCATCTTTGGATTTTTTATCACACAAGTATCGCCAAAACCCCGCGAAACGCTGACAGGCTTTTTCAACGCGGTTTTTGATGTTATGATGAAGGTGACCATGTTCATCATACGTTTCACACCTTTCGGCATTTTTGGACTGGTGGCAGACAGGATTGCCCGGCAGGACGACCTGGGAGCGCTGGTGCAAAGCATGGGCAGCTATATGCTGGTGGTGTTGGCCGGGCTGGCCATTCATGCCATGGTCACCCTGCCGCTCATAGCCCGGTTTATCGGTAAAATCAACCCACTGAAGCATTTTCATGCTGTCAAGACCGCTCTGCTGACGGCTTTTTCTACCTCTTCCTCCAATGCCACCCTGCCCCTTACGATACAATCGGTCGAAGAAAACGACGGCGTTTCGAACAAGATCTCCAGCTTCACGCTGCCACTGGGCGCCACGATCAACATGGACGGCACAGCGTTGTATGAGTGCGTTGCCGTGATGTTCATCGCGCAGGCCTACGGTTTTGATCTCACTTTCGGGCAGCAGGTCATCGTGGTGATCACATCTATACTGGCTTCTATCGGCGCCGCCGGCGTACCCATGGCCGGTCTGGTGATGATCACGATCATTCTGTCGGCGGTGGGCCTGCCGCTGGAAGGCGTCGGCCTGATCCTGGCCGTCGACCGCATCCTCGACATGTTCCGCACTTCCGTCAACGTCTGGAGCGACTCCTGCGGGGCGGTGGTGATTGCCAGGAGCGAAGGGGAGGAACTTAAGGTTTAAGGGCGTAGAGTGTAGAGCGTAGAGCTTTGGGCAAAGCGCTGAACTCCAGAGGAGTTCCATGATTGTAGCCCCGGGTGCCTTGATATAAAGAGAATTCTCTTATTTCCGGGTCAATATCCTGTCGGAACGGTGGCTTACATTGCTGAAAGGATGGTTGTCGATGGCTGGGATCTTCTTTGAGATAAGCTTGTTGATATCGCGCAGATAGGCCTTTTCATCCGCATCGCAGAATGAAAGCGCTTTCCCGCCGAGTCCCGCCCTGCCGGTACGGCCGATGCGGTGGACATAGGTTTCGGGTATGTTCGGGATCTCATAATTGATCACATGCGACAGCTCATCAATGTCGATCCCCCTTGCTGCGATATCGGTGGCGATCAGCAAACGGATCTTCCTCTCTTTGAAATTCCTGAGGGCCCGCTGACGGGCGTTCTGCGTTTTGTTCCCGTGGATGGCCTCGGCAAGGATCCCCTGCCGTTTAAGATATTTCACTAGCTTGTCGGCTCCGTACTTTGTCCGGGTAAATACCAGCGCCGACAGTACAGAGCGATCTTTCAGCACATGCGACAGCAGGGCGGGCTTGTCTTTCTTATCCACGAAATAAACCGACTGCTCGATGATATCAACTGTTGAAGATACTGGCGTCACAGCGACCATCACCGGTGAAGTCAGGATGGTGTCCGCCAGTTTCACGATTTCCGGTGGCATAGTGGCGGAAAAAAGCAAAGTTTGCCTTTTTTGAGGAAGCAGCGCAATCACTTTTTTGACATCGTGAATAAAGCCCATGTCAAGCATCCGGTCGCCTTCATCCAGGACGAATATCTTCACGCCGGTGAGGTGGATGAAGTTTTGCCCGATAAGGTCGAGCAGCCTGCCCGGTGTCGCGATCAATATATCGACCCCCGCTTTAAGCGACTCGGTTTGAGGATGTTGCGTAACGCCGCCAAAAATGACCGTGTGCCGCAATCCGGTATGTTTGCCATAGGCTGTAAAACTTTCCCCGATCTGGATGGCCAGTTCACGGGTGGGCGTCAGGATCAGGCTTTTAATCTTGCGGTAGCCATTCAGGGGCGTATTCTCCTGCTTTAACATCTGCAGGATGGGTATCGCAAAAGCGGCTGTTTTACCGGTGCCGGTCTGTGCGCAGCCGATCAGGTCTTTACGGTCGAGTAAAACAGGAATGGCTTGTTCCTGGATAGGTGTGGGAGTTGTATATCCTTCTGTTTTTAAAGCCCGCAGAATGGGCTCAATAAGTCTTAAATCTTCGAATCTCATAATAAATTATTAAGTAATTAGCTAACTGCCAATGATATATTGGGATAAATCAGCGGTCTGAGAATGGGAATTTCTTTAACGGGAAGTCACACTACAGGCACAAAGATTGCCAAAGGGGCAGCTTTCTGGCTGCAAAGATAGTGAAAAACCCGTAACTTTCACATCAATCCAAATATAAAGGGATGGAGTCCCTGCAACAGGGTTTCCAACCCCGGGGTTGGAAACCCATATAAAATCTCCAATTATCTTTGCAGAATCAATTAAGAACCAAATCAACATGAACTGTTCTAAGATCATTATTCCCTTGCTGGCCATCCTCTGCCTTGCCGCATGCAAAAAATCAAACGATCCGAAATATCCCGATTTGGACCGGGAGGATAAAATCCCAGCCGATATCGACAAACGAGATCCGTCAACCGACCACCACCCTCCCATCCTTCATTCCGGCGAATTCCATGACCCAGAGCCATTGGATTATCCTGTGAATACGGCAGGGGCGGAAGACTCCCCCTTTGTTCTACCGGATGGCAAAACGCTTTACTTTTTCTTTACGCCCGATGTCCGTGTTGTTCCTGAGCAGCAAGTACTGGATGAGGTTTCAGGAATCTGGGTTACGCATAATCAAGGCGGTGCCTGGAGCAAACCGGAGCGCGTCTGGCTGCAGGAACCGGGAAAACTGGCCCTGGATGGGGCCGTTTGCATTCAAAACGATGAAATGTGGTTTGCCTCTGCCCGGGAAGGGTTTACCGGTGTCAATATGTTTATTTCCCTGTGGAAAGATGGTAAATGGGGAAACTGGACTTATGCCGGCGACCGGCTGATGAAAGAGATCGGTATCGGCGAGGTGCACCTGCACGGCGATACGCTCTATTTCCATTCCTACCGGCACGGCAGTCTCGGCGGGCTGGATATCTGGAAAACCATCAGAAACGGCGCCACATGGTCGGACCCGGTCAATATTTCAGCAGTGAATAGCAGTGCGTCAGAAAGTTTACCGTTTATCACCCATGATGGCAGCGAACTCTGGTTCACACGCACTTATCTTGGCACACCTGGAATCTTCCGGTCAAAAAAAGTGAACCATCAATGGAGCGAACCGGAACTGATCCTTTCCCAATTCGCCGGCGAACCCACCCTCGATGATGCCGGAAACCTCTATTTCGTCCATCATTTCTACGAAAACAATGTAATGATCGAGGCGGATATCTACATAGCCGAACGAAAATAAATTGAAATTTCTCCGCTGCTGCTGCTTCAATTATTTTCATACAATGGCCATCCCATATTCAAAATAAATACTGAAATAATGCCTTTACCGCTTTTCCCCTACCGATATCGTTTCGCAGGCCTTGGCCTGATGCTTACCGGATTGATTGCCGGGTATTTATATTACTTCTGTGGTAAACCATAATTCTTCGAAGTTCCCGTTTTTGCTATCATCACATCCTATGTTGAAACCCTGACATGGATTGTCGCCCGGACTTCCGATAGGAATATTCATTGATTCTTCGAATGATTGCCTTATGAGCTCAGGGCGTAGAGAAAGGGCGTAGGGCATAGGGCGTAGGGCGTAGAGCTTAGAACGTAGGGCTTAGAGCGTAGGGCGTAGGGCGTAGGGCGTAGAGTGTAGAGCATGGAACTTATGGCAAAGCGCCGAACTCCAGAGGAGTTCCCTGTTTGTAGCAAGGAAAGATGGCCCATCCAGTCTCCCCTCCCTTTAGTAATGCATCGGAAAGTGCAACGGATTCACAGGGAGGGGATTAAGGGGTGGGTGAGTGATTGGGCGATTTTAGATTTGGGATTTGGGATTTGGAATTTATGCATTAAATGGGTTGACGGAGGAGGAGGCCTTCATTGAACATCGAGGCATCGAAGCATCGAAACATTGAACATTTCATTTAGCATGGGGCATGGTGCATAGGGAGTGGGGCGTAGAGCATAGGGCGTAGAGCGTAGGGTGTAGAGCGTAGGGTGTAGAGCGTAGGGTGTAGAGCGGAACTCCAGAGGAGTTCCCTGTTTGTAGTTTTTTGTAGTAATTTTGAAATCAGCAAATATCACTTGCGCTATGAAAAGGATCATTTGCACGTTAATCATTTTATTTCTTAGCTATTCATCTTATAATCAAAACTTCATCTCTGAATCAAAGCAGTGGAATGTAGTGCTCTTCAGTTGGGGCGGCATCAGTACAGAAATTTTTAGAATATCTGAGGATTCCATTGTAAATACCTTAAGCTATAAAAAAATCTGGGTGTCCTATGATTCACTTAATTCATGGGTATTCCAGGGATTATTGAGAGAAGATTCAAACATGGTATTTTATATTCCCCCCAATAGGACCGAGGGTAAACTTTATGACTTTAATCTTGAAGCAGGCGACTCTTCTTTCGTTAAAAATATATTTTGTGAAGATGAAATTCCAATCTATGTTTCGAATGTAGATACGGTTGATTATTTTGGAATTCAAAGAAAAAGATGGACGCTGGAAAATGAAATATTTGGAAAGGAATACTGGGTGGAAGGCATTGGGAGCCTCAATGGGCCCCTTTATACGAAATACACTGCCTGTATTATCTGTCCTGAATGGAACCTGCTCTGCTATTTTGATTCCGGCCTATTGCAATATTCGTTATATGGCGGAGGCGACTGCTTTACTGTTGGCATTAACGAAAAAACAATATCCGGTAGAATTCACATAAAACCAAATCCTGTGAGAAGAGGGGATAATATCGAAATCCGGCTCAGCCAAAAGCCATTTCTTATCAACATTTTCAACGTATCCGGCGCATTGGTCTCAACGTTTTCTTCAAATATAAGTGACCCGGTCAGAATAGAAACATACAACTTAATGCCCGGATTATATATTCTACAGTGCTTATCCTATGGAAATAAAACCGTTATTGCAAAATTTATTGTTATGTAAAAGGGTTTCCAACCCCGGGGTTGGAAACCCATTCTTTTTTGATCAAAAAGACTAACTTTGTCCTGATAAAATTCATTCCTCATGAATCACGTAACCTTAACAATGGCAGCTACGTCATTATTCTTACTGATAATCTCCTGCCAACCCAAAGAACAACCCAAAGAAGCAACCACTATGGACACAGAAATGCTCAAAGGAAATATTGAACCCTATTATT
>Ga0209498_1002444_pt1 | contig 11195 bp, 6 predicted proteins | sample WalLakDeSediment_FD_184131 | JGI IMG/M metagenome (GOLD analysis project Ga0209498, IMG submission 184131) | Lake sediment microbial communities from Walker lake, Nevada to study Microbial Dark Matter (Phase II) - Walker Lake 11/02/13 Deep... | ecosystem: Environmental > Aquatic > Freshwater >...
GGCCTTAATCTCTGATAAACCTCAACCACCGCCTCAGCCTGATTATGGGTCAGATCTTTTTTCAGGGTTTCTTCGATATAATCTGTTTCTCCTTTGTTGACGTCCTGAAATTTTTCTTTAAGGCTTAAATTATCGGCAATGCCAAAAGCCCGCAGCAAAGTGGTGGCAGCCACCTTTCTTTTGCGGTCAATTTTCACCCCGATAAAACCCGAAGACTCTGTTTCAAATTCCAACCAGGCTCCCCGGTTGGGAATGATTTTCGCCCCGAAATGTTTTTTACCGGCTATCTGCTGGCTGGTAAAAAAAGCTCCCGGGCTCCGGATCAACTGAGAGATGGCAACTCTTTCAACGCCATTAACAACAAAAGTTCCCCTTTCTGTCATCAAGGGGAAATCAGTTATAAATACTTCCTGTTCTTTAATCTCTTTGGTTTTGAGGTTAACCAGTTTTGTCTTGACCCGCAGAGGTGCCTCAAAAGAATCGTTGTTCCGCTTGGCCTCCAAATCATCTTTATACTTGGCTTCTCCGAGTTTAAAATCCTGAAACCAAAGCTCCAATTCTTTCTTAGTATAATCCCGAATAGGAGAAACTTCCTGGAGAAGCTCTTTCAAATCTCTCTGCCAAAAAAGATTCCAGTTTTCTTTTTCCAGACCCAAGAGATGCGGCAATGGAAGAGAAACTCTGGCTTTGCCAAAATTTTTAGTTTGAATAGTACTCATAACATTTAACCAACGCCGAGGTTGGTTATTTTTGAATAAGCTAAAATGCCCTAAAAAAATCCCGCTTTAGGGCAAGCTTTTATGTTTAATTTTTCAAGACGAATTAATCAAAATAAAGCGAAAAAAAGTGATTAAAAAATCAATGACCCTATTATATGCCTTTCATGAAATGGTGTCAACCCCCTTCTTTTTGCGCTTGCGCAAAAGGAGGGGGTCAAGGGAAAAATCTATTAAAAATCAATTAAGGCCTCTGGTATAAATTCCGGCACGGACTCTGACTCTGTTTCTTCCCCCAAATCTTCCCCTTCATTTTCTATCTCCTCTTCTGAGTCTTCCTCCGCTTGCTCTTCCGGTTCGGGCGGACTTTTCAATAATTCCAATTTTTGAATCACATCCTGGTTGCCGGGATTCAATCCTAAAACTCTTTCAAATGCCCAAATCGCTTGCTCGGCTCGGCCCTTGGCAATATAAGCTACTCCCAGAGAATAAAGAGCATTGGAATGTTGGGGTAGCCAGGTGGTCACTGCCTCAAAAATTTCAATGGCCTGATCAGCCCTGCCGACATTATAATAAAGTCGGCCCAGCTGGAAATGAGCTTCAATATTCCAGGGTTCTCGGGTAATTAAGTTTTCCAGCCGTGTTATGGCTTCTTCCAAAATATTTTCTCTCTCTAGAAGCATGGCCTCCTGAATTATGGCGTCAGCATAATATGGTTTTTTCTCCAGGGCTTTTTGAAAGTAATCTTTGGCTTTTTGTTCCTCTCCCAGGGCAAAATGAAGTTTGCCTAATTCCGTATAAATAATCGGGTTGCTGGGTTCTAAAGTCAGGGCTTTTTCAAACGATCTTATTCCCCACTCTGCCGCGCCGGCCGCTATGCCGATAATTTCCCGGTAAATAACCCCTAAGTTTTTCCAGTTAACTGCGGAGTTAGGCTGCAAATCAGTTGCTATTCTTGCTTCGCCAATAGCTCTGGCAACCATATTTTGAACCTTGATTTCATCCTGCCGCTCTAAGGGTTTTTGCGCTTCCTGAAAAGCTTCAAAAAGAAAAACTCTGGAAAGAGCCAGCCTATATTGAGACAGACGCGGATTCAATTCAGCCGCTTTTTCCAGTTTTTCTGTTCTCTCCTGGCCGGAAGAAGTCAGTCCTTTCTGATAATTAACATCTGCCAGATAATAACTCGCTCCGAAATAATAAAGACCTAAAATAACTATTCCCAAAACAACCACTAAAGTAGAAAATACCAAAGACAGCTCGGGCATTTCTTTTAAAGAAACTGTCTTCTCTTTAATAAGTCCCTGCCGGGAAACAGCTCCCAGACCCAAAACAAGCCAGAAAGTAAAAGCTAAAACAGTATTTTGATAATAGACAAACTGACCGATCAGCAAAGCCAAAAAGGCCATCAAAAGAGCTAACTGAAAAGTTGAAAGTTTCGCTTTAAGCAAAAACCAGGAAATAATTAAAAACATGCCGATTAAGACCAGATATGACAACAGTCCTAAAAATCCCATCGTCCCCAGAATCTCGGCAAAATGAGAGCCGGGCCGATCAAAGATTATTTGCCAGAAAGGAGTCTGATTGAATTCAGCCGGCTTAAACTTGGCAAAATCATAAAAATAAGTTCCGATGCCCGAGCCCAAAAATCCTGATTTTACATTTTCGGTCGCCGCCCCCAAAGCAGTTTGCCAGGAAATCCCCTGCCCCAAAACCTGCTCTTTGGGAATGGTAACGGTGCTAATGCTGAAAAAGAGAAAGGTAGCGGCTATAATTATTAAAAAAATAGGCAGTAAAAGTCGACTAACCTGCTCTTTAAAACTTCTTGTCATCAAAGCAAAAACTAAAAACAACGAAAACGACACCAGTAAAACAACCCAGGCCAAGCTGTAATCAACAATTATTAAAACCCCCAGCGAAGCCAGAATCAATAATGAATAAAAAATATTTTGAAGTTTGCAGTTTGAATCTTGTGGTCTTGAGCTCAAAAGAAGTCCTGCAAAAAGAACTATTGTAGCTGCCAAAAAAATCGTCAGACCCTCCATTGAACCGGAAGCCGGATTAAATATCGTTTGCAGCATAACTCGGGGGAAAATTTCCATTGCCGAATTCAGTTTTGCCCATATTCCGAAAATAGAAAAATAACTGAACAGAATAACGAAAAATATTGACCAGGAAAATACTTTAAAAATTCCGTTAATGCTTAATCCGCGCCCATTAGCTTTACCATCTGGATTAATTTGGGTATTATTTGTCAGCAGAAAATAAAATACTCCCAAGCTTAACAATCCGATTAATCCGTCGGAAAATCTCCCGTAAAAACCTAAAATGCTTGAGGTTTTATCAACCGAAAATACTGCCGACAGGATTGCGACAAATAAAAAAGCCAAAACAAAAATATCCAGAGGAGTTTTTCTGAATTTGATTTCTTTGTCTATGAAAACCATTTTTGCCAGCCAGGCAAAAAGAGCAATCGAAACCAAGAAAAACAAAAGATACTGTTTATTAAACTCAAACGCCTCAAAAGAAAAAGGCAGCCAAAAAAGCGGCAGGAGAAACACTAATACATATATACTATATTTGATAAGCTTACTTAGAAAGTTTTGCATATTTTATTTCAATTAATTATTATATAACTTTTTTATATTATTATCAATTAATCTGAAGAGATCTAACCTCTTCCACGACTTATGCGATGCTTTGATAATGGCTTACTCTTTCTGCTGTATTATCGTATTTTAAAACCAGGCAAACAGCATCTATCCTGCAGGGTCCTTGCCATCTTTTCCAGGCTGCATAAGCTCTGGCATTACCCCAAAGTTTTCTTAATTTATTTTTATTAATAGTTTCTTCCGGTGTCCCGAAATCCTCTCCCCTTTTTGTTCTTACCTCTATAAAGATCAGCTCGTTTCCTTTCTTGGCAACCAAATCAATTTCCCCGTATTTTGTTTTATAATTTTGTTCAATTATTTTATAACCCTTGTTCTCCAAATACTCCTTGGCGATATTTTCACCCAATTTACCGGTAGCAAGATTAAACTCTTTGTCCATTTTTAATTTTTAAATTATACTTCTTCATATATTTTCGGCCGGTACTGCAAAGCTTCTGCCATATGGGAAACAGTTATTTCCGGAACTCCCTCCAGGTCAGCTATCGTCCTGGCAACTTTTATCATTTTCATATAAGACCTGGCTGACAACTGGAATTTTAAACTGGCCTGCCTCAAAAGCTGTTCTGTTTCTTTTGTTAAACTGCAGTATTTTTTAATGTGGCTGTTTTTCATCTGAGCGTTTGATTTAATGGATTCTGCATTAAAACGTTTTTCCTGTCTTTTTCTGGCCAGAATTACCCTTTTTTTGATTTCTTTTGACGACTGTAAAAATTCCGATGCTTTCTGGTTTTCTGAAAATTCTTCCACATCAACCGGCTGAACATTAATATGCAGGTCAATTCTGTCTAAAATAGGCCCGGAAATTCTCTTTTGGTATTTTCTGATCTGGCGGGGAGTGCAAACACAGTTTTTCTTGGGATGATCAGAATATCCGCAAGGGCAGGGATTGGCAGAAGCCACCAGCATAAAATTGGCAGGATATTTTACCGTTTCTTTACTTCGGGAAATGGTTAAATATCCGTCTTCCAAGGGCTGGCGCATCGCTTCCATAACCTGCCTTGGAAATTCATTGAACTCATCCAAAAAGAGTACGCCGTGATGGGCCAAACTGACTTCACCGGGATGCGGCCTTGTGCCGCCGCCGATAAGCCCGACAGGAGAAGCTGTATGATGCGGCGCCCTGAATTGCCGATAAGTTATCAGAGAGCCTCCGGGAGGAATGTTGCCTGCCAGAGAATGTATTTTGGTTACTTCCAATGATTCTGCTTCTCCCAGGGGAGGCAAAATTCCGGGCAAAGCCCTGGCCAGCATTGTTTTTCCTGAGCCCGGACTGCCGACCATAATAATATTATGGCCGCCGGCAGCTGCTATTTCTGCCGCTCTTTTGGCCTGCTCCTGGCCTAAAATTTCTTTCATGTCAAACTCAGCCGGAACAGGCAATCTGTCTTCAGGTTCTTTATAAACAGCGGGATCAATTGATGTTTTTCCTGAAAAATAGGAAACGAGCTGGAAAAGATTTTCTACCGGATATACTTTTATTCCCTTGATGGCTGCTGCTTCGTTGGCCGAATCTTTGGGTACGAATAAATTTTTAAATCCTTTCTCTTTGGCAAAAAGAGCCAGAAGAAAAGATCCTTTGGTATGCCGTAAATGGCCGTCTAAAGATAATTCCCCGAAAAACAGGGATTTTTCCGGCACTTCAAATTGCAGCACGCTTTTTAAAATTCCCAGAGCAATCGGCAAATCATAAAATGAACCTTCCTTGGGAACATCTGCCGGAGCCAGATTGACGGTAATTTTCTTTGCCGGAAATTCAACGCCCGAACTCAAAATAGCCGCCCTGACCCTTTCCTTGCTTTCATCAACCGCTTTGTCAGGCAAGCCGACAATTTCAAATCCGGGTAATCCCCTGCCGGCAATATTAATTTCAACATCTACTCCAATTGTTTCCAGGCCACGGTTGGCAACCGATAATATTTTCACCAACATAATAAATTATCTGTCCGTATAATATTTATTGCCTTCCTGGCTGATAAATCCCTTTATTTGCATTAATGATAATTTGCTTCCAAGGTCAGCTATTGGCACCTTTAAAATTCTTGCCAAGCTATCCATTTCTAAGGGCTCTATTTTCAGCTGTTCAATTATTTTCTGTTCCAAGTTTGCTATTTTCTCTGAGTCTGGCTTAGCTTCTTTTAGCGGGCTTATTTTACTAAAAGATATATTATAATGTTTTAAAATGTCTTTTGCCTCTGTCACAACAGCAGCTCCTTCTTTAAGCAGCTGGGCTGTTCCTTTGGAAGCTTCGCTGGTTATCGGGCCGGGGACAACAAATATTTTTCTCCTGAATTTCTTGCTCAATTCAGCGGTAATCATCGTGCCGCTGTTCAGTCCTGCTTCAACAATTAAAACCGCTTTTGATAAACCTGCCACTATTCTGTTTCTCCGGACATAAGTCCAGCTGGCCGGCGGAAAATCTCCCTCAAACTCAGAAATAATCAGTCCTTTATTTTCTAAAATTTTATTGTAAAGTTCTTCCTGGTATTCGGGATGTATTATATTTATTCCGCAGGGCATTACGGCAATTGTTCGTCCGCCCGTCTCCACTGCTGCCTTGTGGGCTGCTTCATCTCCCCCGTACATAAATCCGGAAACTATGGTGACTCCGGCTGCGGCAATTTCACTTACCAGCTGCTCTGTAATTTTTCTTCCGTAACTCGTCAACCGTCTTGAGCCGACCACTGCCAGACAATTATCAAAAATATTATTTTTATCTTCAGTTATTGCGGAAGGCCACTCGCCTTTATAATATAATTTTTTTGGCGCCTCTTTGCCGATTTTTTTTAATAATTCCGGATACCTTTTATCATCTATAGCAATAATCTTTTCCATAAACCTGAAGAGGTCGGACCTCTTCCAATAATTATACTGTACGGGCCAGAGTAAAGCCCCAAGCTTTTTTAATTCCTGAATTTTTTAATACCCGGCAGCACTCTCCCATGGTCGCTCCGCTTGTCCAGACATCGTCAACCAATAAAACATTGTCATAAGGGATCGGCCCTTTTATCATCCGAAAAGAATCTTTAACATTGGCTATTCTTTCTTCTTTGTTCAGCTCGGTTTGCGAGACCGTATCTTTTATTTTTTCAAGCAATGGCAGTACTTCTCTGCCTGTTGTCTGCCCTACTTTCCTGGCAATCAGCTCTGCCTGATTAAATCCTCTTTGCCTCTCTTTTCTTCTGAACATCGGCACAAAGCAGATTGCCGTGTCTTTTGGAATATACGGCTCTCTTATTTCAAAAGCCTTTTCTACCAGCTCATTTATCGCATCAAACATGCTTTCGTATTTAATTTTCAACAATAATCTTTTTATAATCCCTTCATAATCCCAGACGCTTATTAAGCCGTCCAACTCTTTCTTGCCTGAACAATATGAATGGCTTTGCCCGTCAAAGTTTGCTCTTTGGCAGACAGGACAAATTAACGAGGATTCAGAAATAAACAGCCTGCACTCATCGCAAATATACTTTCCCTCTTCTCCGCAGCCTGCGCATCTTTTCGGCAAAAAAATATCTATTATATTCTCTTTCAGTTGACTCCACATTTTTCCTCCTTGGCTAAGCCAAGTTATCCCCTCCTTGGCTAAGCCAAGGAGGTAAAGAAAATTTATTCTAATAAGAATTCTTTTGATAACCCGAATTTTTTCTTCCCGAGAATAATATCAGCTATAAATTTTTCGTATTTTTTAGAATCAGGAAAAAAATTCTTCATAATATCCTTATCGACAATTATAGAATCTCGCCTGCCCGAATATTCAGGATGCGTACTCCATGGATAGTGTTTTATAAATTCGAGGATTTCTTCCGGATTCTGTGCCTCTGATTTCAATTCAAGTTCTATTTCTTGCCCTGGGTTAATCGCGTTGACATAGGCAAGAAGATAGATAAATTGCTCATCGCTTTCTACCTCTACTGCCTTAAATGTTCCCTGAAATAAACTGCCGACTCTCTCATATTTTTTATTGAAAAATCCCGTATAACCCGTACTCAATTTATGCATAAACCGCGAGATGCCATTTTTTTGAGTCTCCTCAAGCAATAAATGAAAATGATTCGGCTTTAAACAATCCGCCAAAATACGAACTAACGGTTTCCGATCAATCTTTTTGCGTAACATATATTCTCTTAAAATACCGAAGTGCATTTTTCCTCTTTCTTGTTCTAGCGCATACAAAAGATTGGCAGAAGAATTTTTGTCATTAAACAAATACATTCCCTGTAAAAATCGCCACCTGTCGCCGTCCGATAAAAAGATGGGGCGTTTTTCCACGCCGCGATTGAATACGTGATAAATTTTGCCTATTTTAAATTTTAATCTTCTCATAGATTATACGCATCAACATCTCTGTTTATTATTTTACCGCAAATAAATTCCGCTTCTACCTCCTTGGCTTAGCCAAGGAGTGGATAACTTCTACCTCCTTGGCTAAGCCAAGGGGGGAAATTAAGTTTGCAGGTTTGGCAAGCTTGCATTGCGTTAGCGGATTAAATAATTTTTGCGTTAACGGAAATAGATATTGAAGCCGGCGCTGTAGTCCTGGAGGATTTGCTCGTGGGTGCGGGCGTAGTTATATATTCTGACGTCGTCCACCAGGCCAGTGAATTTGCCGATTTGCACGAGGTCACCATCAATATGAACAGGGAAAGAAGTCGGCACAGCGTCAGCCACTCCGTTGACATAGTAAGTGCTGTTAACTTTGGCTGCGTGCTCCCAGACGCCGTTGGTCTGCACCCATAGAGAAATAGTGGTTTTGTCCTGGGTAACTGTTGCTTCAATATAATAGTTTGCGCCGAAAAAACTGAGAGCCGAGCCGTATTTGCCTTCTGCCCAACTAGGGCCGACAACCTCGCCATTTGAGTCCTGGACACAGCGGACCGAAAAGCCGTTTGCCCGACCGCGGTCGTCGTACATGCTGGCACCGACGCTGTGGAAGAACAGGTACCAAGCGTAGGGGGCGGAAACCGTAGAAGACCAGTAGTAGCTGCGCAAGTCCACATAGTAGAGCGAGCCACTGCCCCACCAGCGGTGGCCAGCTGCTGTTAATTTAATACTGGTATAGGCGCGCACTAGACGGTCTGATATGCCCGTGTCCCAGCTATTCATTTCATCTTCCCATTCTGTTTTTGTCGGCACTCGCCAGCCGTCTGGACAGGGATCGTTTGTGCCCCCGTCTCCTTGCCATAAAGTATTGTCTGTGTGATCCAGCCAGTTTTCATTATCATATATAAACTTATTGTGTCCGGGATCAGAGGTGGTGGCTTGGGTGGTGGTAAATCTGTCAGGATTAGTGGCAGGGTCTACTAGCGCTCTGTCTTGGTGATCATCATCAAGTCTTCCCCATTGAAAGAGATCGCCGTAAGCCAAGGTATCAGTGGCGTTTACGGCTGCCTGGGAAGCGCCCAAGTTTCTGTCCATCCAGCATTTTCCGGTGGAGGCGTTTAATATAGTGCCGTAGGTTACTGGTACTGGTTCTTTTTTGTAGGTGAAAGTGATCTCGTCGCCGCATTGCCAGGGTCCCGGAATTTGAATGTGGTTTCTTGAGATACTGGAATCATGGGCCATAAGGCCTTTACCTTCGTTGAACTTCCAATGGACAATAGGTTGGCCGCGGTTAAAAAGATAACGCACTTCAACTACTGACAAAGCGCGGCTGTAAATGCGGACTTCATCTATTATGCCTGCAAAATAAGAATCAGAGCCGGTTTTGCCGATCTGGACAGTATTACCATCAACGTGTATCGGAAAAGCGCTGGGAGTGCCTAAAACTCCGTTGACATAATCAGTGCCATTAACCCTGGCTATATGCTCCCAGTCAGAGCCGGCCGGCTTTATCCATAAAGAATAACTTGTTTTTGTCTGGGAAACCGTGGCTGCTGCATAATTGCTTGCGCCGTCAAAATCCAGGGCTGAGCCGAGTTTGCCAAGAGTCCAGCTGGCGCCAAAGATTTCAGCGTCATTGTTATTGCCTGAAATATCATAAGTAGTAGTGCCTGTGCCTTGGTCAAAAGACCAATGAGCAGCCAGGTCCAGGGTCATACAAGCGCCCGGGTCGTCGTCGCATGAGGACTGGGGCCCGAAATAAGCTGCCATACCGTTATTAAAGTCCTGTTTAATCTGGCTCGCTGTTCTGGCATAGCTGTAAATCCTGACATCGTCTATCAGGCCAGTGAATTTGCCGATTTGCACGGTACTGCCGGAAATATCAATCGGGAAAGAGGTCGGCACAGCGTCAGCCACTCCGTTGACATAGTAAGTGCCCTCAACATAAGCAACATGCTCCCAGACATCGCTGTTTTCCACCCATAAAGAAACAGTGGTTGTCGCATGGTCAATGGTCGCCTCAACATAGTCGCCGGCTCCGGAAAAACTGAGAGCTGTGCCGAATTTGCCTGAAACATAGGTGGCTCCGGTAATTGTTCCATTGCTGCCGGCAAAAGGCTGGCCGGAATCGTAAGCTGTGGTTCCGCTTCCTTCATTAAACTTCCAATGGGACATAGGCCTTCCTTGGTTGAAAAGATAATTTATTTCAATTTCGCTTAATTCGCGATTGTAAATGCGCACCTCGTCTATCATTCCTTCAAAATAGGAGTCAGCACCGGTTTTGCCGATTTGCACCGTGTTACCTGAAACATATATCGGGAAAGTCGGGGTGCCGCTGGTAGCTGTACCGTTTATATAGTAATTGTCATTAACTTTAACTATGTGCTGCCAGTCAGAGCCGGCCGGCTTTATCCATAAAGAATAACTTGTTTTTGTTTGGGGAACCTCAGCTTCAATATAATCGTCTGCACCGAAAAAACTGAGAGCCGAACCATATTTGCCTTCTGCCCAACTAGGGCCGACAACCTCGCCATTTGAGTCCTGGACACAGCGGACCGAAAAGCCGCCTGCCCGGCGGAAGTTGATGCCCACGTCGGCACTCGCGCTGCCGAAGGTCAGGCTCCAGGCGCCGGTGTCGTAAACCGTAGAAGACCAGTAGTAGCCGAACGTGCCCACATTGCTGAGCGAGCCAATGCTGCTGCTCCGGTAGCCGGCTGCTGGTAATTTAAGGGGACTGGCAATGGCGCCGGCTGAATTATTACCCCCTGTCCAGCTTAAACGTTCTGCATCCCATTCGTCTTTTGTAGGCACGCGCCAGCCGGCTGGGCAAGGATTGTTAACGCCTGTGCCGTCTTCTTTCCACATATCAGGGTTTTGCGTCCAGCGCCAGTCATAATTAGTTCCTGAACCTGCTGTTATGAATAAACTGTGGCCAGGGTCGTCTGAGCCTGATGTTGTGCTGGTTGTGGTATGGTCAGGGGTGCCTGAATTCCAGGCGGTCCAGGTAATGCTTTGATGGTCGTCATCAAGCCGCCCCCATTGGAATAAGTCGCCGTAGGCCTGGTAGTCGGTGGAAGACGCAGCCACTTGTTCAGCGCCCAGGTTTCTGTCCATCCAGCATTTGGCGCCTATTTCGCCGCCGTAATCTTTTGCTACTGTGCCGTAGGTTTCTTGTTCTTCTTTATAGGTAAAAGTGATGTCGTCGCCGCATTGCCACAGTCTTACACTATTCCCATCCACTGCTGTATTATCTGTAGTGCCTGCTTCAAAATCCGCAGCCAAGCTGTGAGTGACAGAACCATCAGCAATAGCGCCAGCGACTCTTAAATTGCCAAAAACATCCAATTTATATTCCGGCGTGCTGGTGCCGATGCCGACGTTGCCGGAAAAAGTGGAGGTAGCTGTTGCCCTGAAAGTGCCGTCTACATCCAAAGTATATTGGGGAGAGGTAGTGGCTATGCCAAGATAGCTGCCTGACTGGTAAATAGTG
>Ga0209498_1002446_pt1 | contig 11191 bp, 8 predicted proteins | sample WalLakDeSediment_FD_184131 | JGI IMG/M metagenome (GOLD analysis project Ga0209498, IMG submission 184131) | Lake sediment microbial communities from Walker lake, Nevada to study Microbial Dark Matter (Phase II) - Walker Lake 11/02/13 Deep... | ecosystem: Environmental > Aquatic > Freshwater >...
TAAAGCAAAAGCCGAAGAAGCAGAAGAGAAACCTGAAGAAGTAGAAGCTAAGCCTAAAAAAGTGAAAGCTAAAGCAAAAGCCGAAGAAGTAGAAGCTAAGCCTAAAAAAGTGAAAACTAAAGCAAAAGCCGAAGCAGCAGAAGCTAAAACTGAAGCAGCAGAAGATAAACCTGAAGAAGTGGAAGCTGAAGGCGGCCAGGAATAAATGTCCAGGTTTAAAAGAAAAAACGAGCATCTGCTGATTGCCGCGCGGGGAAAACCGGGGCGGGCTGATTTTGCGGATATCAGTTTTGTTCATAACTGCCTGCCTGAACTTGACTTAAAACAGATTAGCGTTCAAACAGATTATTTAGGGCGAACTCACCGTTCGCCTCTTTTTATTAATGCGATCACCGGCGGCACAGCTCTGGCCCGAACCATTAATGCCAATCTGGCTGCTGTTGCCGGCCGGCTTTCCCTGCCGATGGCCGTGGGTTCGCAGCTGGTAGCGCTTGAACACCCGGCCTGCCGGGATAGCTTTACCGTAGTCAGGAAATTTAATCCCCATGGTCAAATCTGGGCCAATATCGGTTCCTACGCCACAGTGGAGATGGCCCTGCAGGCGATCGAGATGGTCAGGGCAGACGCCCTGCAAATTCATTTAAACGTTGCCCAGGAACTGGCTATGGGTGAAGGTGAGTGTACTTTTTCCGGCGCCTTTGAGCGGATCAAAGAGATTGCGCATCAAGCCGGCGTACCTGTAATAGTTAAGGAAGTAGGCTTTGGAATGGCAGCCGAAGCGGTTGCCAAGCTAACTGAAGCCGGAGTGCAGGCCTTAGACTGCGGCGGACACGGTGGCACTGATTTTTTAGAGATCGAATCAGTCCGCCAGGGTCAGGCGCGCCGCAATCCTTTAAGAACCTGGGGCATACCCAGCGCGATCAGCCTGATCGAAACAGTTGAAACCTCAGGTTCCCGGACAGAGGTTTTTGCCGGAGGAGGAATCTGGAATGCCCTGGACCTGGCTAAAGCACTTGCCCTGGGCGCCAAAGCTGTTGGTATGGCCGGGCTGCCGCTCTACTTTTTGCTGCGTAGAGGACGCGGCGCCCTTTTGCGCAAAATATGCTCGATCGAAAAGGAATTAAAAGAAATCATGCTCAGCGTTGGTGCCGGTAGCATCAGGCAGCTGTCAGAAAAGCCACTGGTAATCAGCGGATACACAGCCGAGTGGCTTGAAAGGCGGGGGTTCGATCCCGGACATTATGCCCGCCGCGCAATGAAGACCCCCGGGAGTGAGCTTTGATGCCTGAACAAACACTGGAAAACGGGCACCTGATCGCCAAAGTTACACCAGGTTCACCGGCTGCCAGGGTCGGCATCAGGGCTGGTTGGAAGCTGATTCGCATCGACAATCAGCGCATTGGTGACCTGATTGATTACCGGATCCTCGAAGCCGATGAACGACTCACTCTTTTAATTGCCCGTGATGATGGAAAACTAAAAAGGATTAGGATCCGGAAATCTGCTGGCAGCAGCCTTGGCCTGAGCTTCGATCCGCTGACTATCGACCGCCTGCAGAGTTGTCCCAATCAGTGTCTGTTTTGCTTTGTCGACCAGAACCCGCCGGGGCTGCGCGGAGCTTTGTATGTTAAAGATGATGATTACCGGCTTTCCTTTTTATACGGAAACTTTATAACTCTAAACCGGGTCAGGGAAGACGATCTGAAGCGGATAATCAGGCTGCAGATGGGCCCGCTTTATGTTTCAGTACATACCACCAACCCCGAACTGAGAACCCAAATGATGGGCTCAAAACTGGCAAAAAAGGGTCTTGATAATTTAAGACAGCTGGTCCGGGCCGGAATTAAAATTCACAGCCAGTTGGTGCTTTGCCCCGGTCTTAATACAGGCTCTGAGTTGGAAAGATCGATCGCCGATCTGGCGACCCTGGGCGAAAATATTTTAAGTGTGGCCCTGGTGCCCGTTGGACTGACCAGACACCGATCAGAAAATTCCTCACTCAGGAGTTATACGGCGGATGAGGCCCTTCACCTGGTTGAACAGATTGAAGTTTTACAGCATCATTTTTTAGCCGACCGCGCCGGCCGCTTTGTATTTTTAGCCGACGAATTTTACAACCTGGCCTCCCGGGCTTATCCCCCGGCAGCCTCCTATGAAGGATATCCACAGCTGGAAAATGGGGTCGGTCTGGCAAGGCTTTTTCTGGAAGAGCTGGAGCAACTGAAAGAAAAACTCCCGCGGCTTAATCTTTTCCGCCGGGAACTGACCATAACCATCGTTACCGGTAAAGCTGCATTATCTCTTTTAGAACAGCTCGTAGCTAAGCTGAGGCTAATTGAGGGGCTTCAAGTAAACCTGGTCGTTGCTGAGAATTACTTCTTTGGGCACGAAGTAACTGTATCCGGATTGCTTACCGGCAGTGATTTGCTAAAAGCCCTGGAGAAAAAAGAAAAGGGAGAACTGATTTTTATCGCGAATAACCTCTTACGAGACGGCGGCGATCTTTTCTTGGATGATTTAAGCATTGAAGAAGTCGAAGCTATTTTAAAGGTTCCGCTGAAAGTAGTAAAGGGACCGCTTGCGTTAATTGAGGTCTTAAGCGGTTACCTGGCCTGCAAAACCGGGTCAGGATTGGAAGGAGAGCAGCTGTGAATAATATTGTAGCTATAGTTGGCAGACCAAATGTGGGCAAATCAACCCTTTTTAACCGTCTGACAACTGCCCGAACCGCTATTGAAGAAAAAGTTCCCGGTGTTACCCGGGACCGCCTTTACGGAATTGCTGAATGGAGCGGGAGGGAGCTGGTAATTATTGATACCGGGGGTGTAACCTTCGGTAGTGAAGACCATATTTCTGTCCTGGTCAGGCGACAAGTTGAACTTGCTGTAGAGGAAGCCAAACTGATTATATTTTTGCTCGATGGCCGTGAAGGCTTAACGGCCCTGGATGAAGAGATCGGCTTGATGCTCAGGCGCAGCGGTAAAGAGGTTATTGTTGTGGTCAATAAAATAGATAATTTTGAACAGGAAACCAGCAAATTCGGTTTTTACAGCCTGGGCTTCGGTGATCCTGTAACAATTTCTGCTGTTCATGGCAAAGGCAGCGGAGAACTGCTCGACCTAATCTTGAATCTTCTTCCTTCAGATGCGAAACAAGAAGAAGAGAACTATCGGCCGGAAACAGTAAAAGTAGCGGTCATCGGCAGGCCTAACGTTGGTAAATCTTCGCTGATCAATAAAATGCTTGGTGAAGAACGAGTAATTGTAAGCGAGATTCCGGGAACAACCAGGGATGCCATCGATACCTATTTTGAATACGGGGAGCAGCCCTACCTGTTTATTGATACGGCTGGGATCAGGCGTAAAAGTAAAATTAAGGAATCTGTCGAGTATTATAGTATTTTGCGTGCGCTTAAGGCGGTCCAGCGAGCAGATCTGGCCCTTCTGCTGCTTGATGGGGTAGAAGGAGCCACAGAACAGGATCAACGTCTGGCTGGGTATGTTGACCAGGCTGGGCGGGGCTTGATCTTAGTAGTTAATAAGTGGGATTTGGCGCGGGGTACTGAACATGCCCGGGCAGAATATATTGATAATTTAAAGCGCCAATTTAATTTTGTTCCCTATGCTCACCATGTTTTTCTTTCAGCCCTGACTGGTTGGAAGCTCGATAAACTCTATCCTGTTGTTCTGCAAACCTGGCAGGAACAGCACAAGCGCATCAGCACCTCGCTTTTAAACGAACTGTTAGAGGATGCTTTGGCGGTGAATCCTCCACCTGCCGTGAAGGGTAAGCGGGTCAGGCTCTTTTACATGACCCAACCGGAGGTGAAACCGCCAACATTTGTGATTTTCGCCAATGAGCCGGATTTAGTTCACTTTTCATATATGCGCTATCTTGAAAACAGGCTTAGAGAATCTTTTGGCTTCAAAGGCACCCCAATTGTTATTAAGCTTAAAAAACGCCAGCGCAGAGGTGATTAACTCTTGATTATTGTTATCTTGATTTTTTCTTATTTGATTGGCTCGATCCCTTTTGGCTATATTTTTGCTAAAACGTTTGGTAAAACTGATATCCGTGAACATGGCAGCGGTAATATCGGAGCGACCAATGTCTTAAGGGTTATGGGCTGGAAGCTGGCCCTGCCGGTTTTTATACTTGATCTACTGAAAGGTTTTATAGCGGTTTTTCTGGCGAAAGTAGTGGATAGCGGTTCTTTACTTCCGCTGGCTGCCGGGATGCTGGTAATGATTGGGCACAGTTTTCCACTGTTCCTGTGCTTTAAGGGCGGGAAAGCTGCTGCCACGGCCATTGGGGTGCTGCTGGCTCTCTCCGGATGGGTAACCCTCTCTTTATTTGCAGCCGCTATGCTCATTTTAGCTTTAACACGTTACGTGTCGCTTGCTTCCATGATCGGATCGCTACTGGTGCCTCTTTTTTTCTGGCTTTTCGGTTTTGATCTTTCCTATATCATTTTTGGGTTAGCTCTTGCAATCCTGGTAATTATTCGTCACCAGGCCAATATCAAACGCTTGCTGAGCGGCACCGAACCAAAGCTGAAACTTGGCTCCCGCTAATAGAAAGGTTTTAATTTTAACCGGAGTGCGATGGATAGTTATAATAACTGATAGCATGAGATCAGCGGAGGTGTTCAATGATGATCAGGAAAGAGCTGCTCGAGTTGCTCTTTGAAGCAGCCAGTATCCAGCGTTGGAACGACCATATTCGTCCCGAACACTTTACAGAACTGGACAAACAATCGCATAAAATGGTTTATGCTTATGTCCTGGCCAAGATTGAAGAGGCCGATCACGGTGTTAGCATAGACTGGCCTCAGCTGATTGAGGGCGGGCTTTTCGAGTTCTTACATCGCATTGTGCTAACGGACATTAAGCCGCCGATCTACTATAAACTGATGACTGAAAAAGGTGAGCAGTTGAACCGGTGGGTCATCGATCAGTTAAGAGACAGGATTGCCGACCTGAAGAAGGATCTGGTAACGTCAATGGAAGACTATTTCTCTAACGAGAAACCCAACACTTTAGAAAAAAAGATTCTTAAGGCCGCCCACTATCTGGCTACCAACTGGGAGTTTGCGATCATTTACCGCTTAAATGAGGGGCTTTACGGACTTGATGACACCAGGGCGGCTATTGAAAACCAGATAGAGGAGCATTATGATTTAGCCGGGGTTCAAAAGCTAGCCCTGGGCAAAAAAACGGCAAACTTTCTTGACCTGGTAGGCCAGCTAAGGTTCCAGCAGCGCTGGGCCCAGTCGCCACGGGTGCCGAAGACTTCCGTGATGGGTCATATGCTGATTGTGGCGATGATGAGTTACCTCTGCTCGGTAGAGCTGGAAGCCTGTCCAAAACGCATTTACAATAACTATTTTGCCGGTCTCTTTCATGATCTGCCCGAGGTGCTGACCAGGGATATCGTCTCACCGGTAAAACGCTCGGTAGCCGGTATTGAAGAACTGATCAAAGATATCGAACACCGCCAGCTCGAAGAGAGGATCTTCCCTCTGCTGCCTGCCACCTGGCACGCAGAGCTGCGCTATTTCACGGAAGATGAATTTTCCAGCAAGATTATCGACCATGGAGAAGTTAAAATTGTCCAGGCCCATGAACTTGGAGAGCTTTATAATCATAACAGCTACTCTCCTTTGGATGGCGAAATGATCAGGGCCTGCGATCAGCTTGCCGCCTATATTGAGACATTTCTTTCCATTTCGCATGGAATCAAATCTTCGCATTTGGAAGAGGGAAACCGCCAGCTCTACAGCAGCAACAGCAATAAAATTATATCCGGGCTTAACTTCGGTCAGCTTTTCAGCTATTTTAAGGTCTAGTTTGAGCGGTTTGCTTTTTGCCGCCCCTTACGTTGACTTTTATGGCTGCTTGCATTAAAATGATGAGGTAGTTAAATTGCATTACTTCAGTGAATAATTATCGGGGCGTGGCGCAGCTTGGTAGCGCGCTTGACTGGGGGTCAAGAGGTCGAAGGTTCAAATCCTTTCGCTCCGACCACTATTTATCTTAAAAGGGAGTGATGCCAAGGGTCTAATTATAAGCCGTGTTTATCTTCAGAAAGGATGTGCCCCAGTAGTGAAAAAAAAGATTTTTGTAACCGCTATTGTAACAATATTCGTCTTGCTGATCTTTGCTATGCCGGCTATGGCTGAAGTTAACAGATACCGCTATTCAAGCATGCACTTCAAGTACATAGGCGATATTATCCATGAAAGAACGTACGATTTTAAGTTGCATGGTGGCAGTGCCTTCTTCTCGGTTGAAGGCAGAGGTTCAGCCAGTGGATCCCTTTTTGTTACGGAAGTTAATTATAATAAGCCTAAACTGGATGCAGAGTTATTCCGGGTAACTGCCCTGAGCATTCAGGCTTATATTACAGGTACCACCGCCTTGGATGCTTTGGAAGAAGAAAAAATGCTAATTATGTCTGTTATTAAACTACCTCAACAGCGATTAGAGATGTCAACCGGGGTAGAGATGGATCCAGGTGAAACCGGGTTCATCAGCCATGACATTCTATCCAGCCAGAGATCAGATGGAAATTACCTTAAAGTAACCAATCACTTCGGCAATTCCGGGGGAACAACTAAAAGAATTCTTGATATACACGGTTACCTAAAAGATCAGATGCGGGTTGACGGTTATGCCGAGGTTTGGGACACTACGGAGATGCGTGACGGCAAGCATAGATCTGGCTTCTGGGATATGCTGCCCTAAGTTAGACAACTACCAGTTTATATAAGAAGGTTTTCCGTAAAAAGACAAGTAGCGGAAGACCTTCTTTTTTGACAGTCAAAATCCTCCCCGCTATACTATAAGAAGGGGTAAACAAGAAGGAAAGAGAGGTAGTTGCAGTAATGGCAGAAGAAACTCTGCACGAAAAACAGCAAAAGTCATTTTTCCGCGCCGAGGTTTTAAGGGGCAATATTGCCGATTACCAGGACGCTTTGCAGGCCATGCCAACCGGCTTTGGCCGGTGGTTGCAGATCCTGGAAAACCAGTCTAAAATCAAGAACTATTTTAAAGCGAGCGATGAAGAATGGGAAAACTGGCACTGGCAGATGAAAAACCGGATCACTGACACCGCCGTTTTAAAAGAGCTCTTGCCGCTTGAAGAAAGCGAACTGGATGAGATAGAGAAAACAGGATCTAAATACCGCTGGGCAATATCTCCCTACTACCTTAGCCTGATTGACCCTGCTGCCAAGAACGATCCGGTTAAGCTGCAGTGTGTTCCCTCGATCAGCGAGTATCTTGATCAGGGCGGCTACGAAGACCCGATGGGAGAAGAGTACACCTCTCCGGTTCCGGCGGTGACCCGTCGTTACGCCGATCGCCTGATTGTCAAAGTTACCAATCAGTGTGCTATGTACTGCCGCCACTGTCAGCGACGCCGCGCCATCGGCGAGCATGATTTAACCACCCCGCGGGCCGAGTTGGAAGAGGCTATCGAATATATTCGCCGCAATCGGGAAGTTAGGGATGTGCTTTTAACCGGCGGTGACGGATTTATGGTTGACAATAAAACCATCGCCTGGCTGCTGGGCGAACTTGAAGCGATACCTCACGTTGAGATCAAGCGTTTCGGAACACGCACTCCGGTAACCATGCCGCAGCGAATTGACGACGAACTATGCCAGATTTTGTCCGAGCACCTGCCACTCTACGTGAATTCACATTTTAATCATCCCATGGAGGTAACTCCGCGGGCCCAGGAAGCCTGCTTTAAGCTGGCCAGGACCGGAGTGAGCTTGGGCAATCAGACGGTTCTTTTAAAAGGAATCAATAATGATCCCTTTGTGATCAGGAAGTTGAACCAGGATCTATTGAAGATCATGGTTCGCCCTTACTATATATTTCATGCCAAGGCGGTTAAGGGAACAGCTCACTTCAGAACCAAAGTTGAGGAAGGGATCGAGATCATGGAGAAACTGCGCGGCTATACTTCCGGTATTGCGGTTCCGACCTTTGTGGTCAACGCCCCGCTCGGACGCGGCAAAACACCAATGCTGCCAGAGTATCTGGTCAGCAGCGGCAAGGATTACATTATGATCAGAACCTGGGAAAATAAAGTCGTCCGCTATGAAAATAAGTAATTAAAAAACTTTAGCTTCGTACATAATCAAAAATAGGCTTCCAGTCGACATGCTCTTCCATGGTGTCCTGCACTATGGCGATCGCTTCTTTGTTTTGTGGGTGAATACTGCGGTAGACACTCTGCAGGTTTTCAACCGTTGAATAGGTATCTTCATGCACCAATATTACCGGGACGCCTTTTTCTTCCGCCTTGGAAAGAACTCGCACGTCGGGGTAAAGTCCACCAGTGAAGATTATGACCGAGGTGCTTGTTTCGAGGGCGGTGAGAGCCATGTCGCTGCGATCGCCACCGGTGATCAGCGCTTTGTTTGGCGCTCTTCGTAAATAACCCAGCGCGCTTTCTATTGTCATCGTGCCGATTACCACCTCTTCAACCAGGCGATTTAAATTATCAGGAGCAGCCAGCAGTTCGCCGTGCAGCGCATCATAAAATTCAGCAACCGTGGGCGATGATATTTCAAGCCGGCGCGGAATTACCCCGAGGACAGGAAAACCCTTTTCTTCAATTGCACTACGGTATAAACTGCTGCTCTTGTTCCACTGGGCCTGGTTAACGTTGTTAAAGATACAGCCGATCACCTTTGTATTTTGGGCTGACCAGGTGTCAAGGTAATGCAGGTTTTCGTCCAGTTGAAAATCGTTATCGGCTCTAATAACTGGTAAGACCGCGGCACCGAGGGAGGTGGCCAGCGAAAAATCATCAAAACCCCTGTAGGTACCGACAAAAGGTTCAAAGCTGCCGTCGATCAGCACCAGATCATAGCCTTCCCGGCATCTATCAAAGGCCTCGGTGATCTGAGGGAGCAGTTTGGGAAATTCCTTGATAAAATGGGCTGTCAGGTACTGATCATTAACTGTAACCGGCGAAATAGTATTGCAGGAAAAAGGCAGCTCAAGCACTTCCCTCATTAAGGTAACATCGTCGTCATCTTTTTTAACCGTTCCTTTACGAAAGCCGATCGGTTTAAAATAAGATACCTTCAGACCTTCTTTTTTTAGCTTCATCCCGACCCCGAGAGCGGTTGCCGTTTTACCGCCGCCCGCTTTTCCGGAAAAATAGATTGCCTTCATTTTAATACACCTCGCAGTTAATGATCGTTTCCTTCAATGGTTATCTTAACATCCAGGGCGGTAACGCCCTTGTGGTGAACACGCAGCGGGTTAATGTCCATCTCGGTGATCTGCTTCAGGTCTGTTACCAGGCAGGCTGTGCGCAGGATTGCATCAATCAGGGAGCTGATATCAGCAGGTTTTTTGCCCCGGTAACCTTTAAGAAGCGTATAGGCCTTGGTTTCGGCAATCATCTTTTCAACCGCGTCGTATGACACAAGCGCTGTTGCGAGCCTAAATGTTACTTCTTCCAGCAGGTTGACGTAGATTCCGCCCAGTCCAAAAACGATTAACGGGCCGAACTGGAGATCCCTCGACATGCCGATGATCACTTCCACCCCGTCATCGACCATGTTTTGTACTTCAACACCATAAATCGGGGCATCGGGCATGAAGTAGCGCACCTTCTCCATGATTCTGTTGTAAGCCCGTCGCACCTCTGCTTCACTGTGGAGGCCGATCTCAACGCCGCCAACATCGGTTTTATGAGCTATCCGCGGTGAAGAGATTTTTAAAGCTACCGGAAGCCCGACTTTCGCAGCTATCTCAGCTGCCTCATCTTCGGTCTGAGCCAGGTAACTGTGGCTTACGGGAATCCCGTAGGCAGCCATCACCGATGAAGCTTCATGGCCCAAAAGAACTACGCGGCGATCGGCCAAAACATCGTTAATCACTTTTTGGGCGGCTTCCCGATCGATATCCGGCAGAGTTACAGGTTCCTGGGCAGCAGGGCTGTTCTTATACTCTGCATACTCGATCATTCCTTTCAGGGCTCGAACTGACGGTTCAGGAAAAGTAAAAGTCGGAACTCCGTTTTCAATAAGGTGATTTTTACCTTCAAGCAAGGATTTACCGCCCATGTAAACAGCCATAACCGGTTTCTCCTCATACTGCCTGCTTAATTCGACGATAGATCTGGCGGTTTCCTCCGGTTCGGTAACTGCAGCCGGGCAGAGGAGAACCAGGGCGCTGTCAACGTTGCTGTCCTTCAGAACCGCGTCTAGGGCAAAGTGATAGCGATCGTTGCGCGCATCGCCGATCAAATCCACCGGGTTATAGATATTGGCAGCAGGCGGCAGGGTGGCACGCAGCAGATCGATGGTCTTTTTGGTAAAGCGGGCCATTTTAAGACCGTTTTTTTCAACCGCGTCAGTAGTGACAATCGCCGGGCCGCCGGCGTTGGTTACAATCGCTACCCGGGGCTGCAGGGGTAGCGGCTGTGCTGAAAAGGCACGGGCCAAATCAAATAGCTCGTTCATGCTTTCTGCCCTTAAAACCCCGCTTTGTTTAAAAGCTGCATCGTAAGCCCGGTTACTGCCGGCCAGGGCGCCGGTATGCGAACTTGCTGCCTGCGCCCCGGCTGTACTGGTGCCTGATTTAAGGATCACAATCGGTTTTTTTTGCGCGGCAGCAGAACAGACCTTAACAAAGCGATCTCCATCAGAGACATCTTCGATGTAGCAGAGAATGACGCTGGTCTGGGGATCGTCGGCGCAGCTTTCGATAAAATCAACCTCACTCAAATCGGCTTTATTGCCAAGGCTGATAAAGCTGGAAAAGCCAAGTCCCATATCGAAGCTCCAGTCCAGGATCGAAACCAGCATGGCGCCGCTCTGCGAAATAAAAGAGATATTGCCCCGGTTTGGAAACCCGTTGGCAAAAGAGGCGTTGATTGGCGTGTGGGTATTCATTAACCCAACACAATTAGGTCCAAGCATGCGCATCCCGTACTCTCTGCAGATTAGGAGCAGCTCCTGCTCAAGCTTGCTGCCCTCTTTACCAACCTCTTTAAAACCGGCTGTGATTACAATCAAACCTTTTACTCCGGCTTCACCGCACTTACGGGCCACCTGGTTTACTCTGGCCGCCGGTATTGATATAACAGCCATTTCAACAGGAGCCCCAATATCGTTAATACTGCAATAGCACTTACGGCCGCTGATTTCTGTTTCACG
>Ga0209498_1002447_pt1 | contig 11185 bp, 4 predicted proteins | sample WalLakDeSediment_FD_184131 | JGI IMG/M metagenome (GOLD analysis project Ga0209498, IMG submission 184131) | Lake sediment microbial communities from Walker lake, Nevada to study Microbial Dark Matter (Phase II) - Walker Lake 11/02/13 Deep... | ecosystem: Environmental > Aquatic > Freshwater >...
CAACATCTCCACCGCCAGCACGCCGGACTGCTGCTGCAAGTTTCCTTCAACGACCAGACGAGGGTCTATGTCCCAACCGGCATCTCGCACAGCTTGCTCATAGCCCTGGCGCCGCTGATGAACGTCATCAATGGCTATGGGATTAATATGAGACGCCGTGATATGCACAATGTCGCGGTGGCCCATGTCTATCAGGTAGCGCGTAGCCTTGTAGCCGCCCTCGAAATTTTTCACATAGAGGCAGTTGTCGGGCAGCAAGGCTGTCTTGCGGGCCGCGATAACGAGCGGCGTCTTCCGAGCCACTGCCTGTAGATTTTCTTCGGGCAGCTGCCCGCCAATGACAATGAGGCCATCGACGCGCCGATCGAGTAGTTGATAGAGGGCGCGTAATTCCATGTCTGGCTGCCAACGGCCGTCGGCAAACAGCGGCCAATAATCTGTCTTTTCCAGCCCCAGCAAAATACCCTGTAAAATACCGTCATAGAACGGGCTGCCAAAATTTTGGGTAATGACGCCAATCGTCATAGATTGGCCGCTGGCCAAACTTTTGGCAAAGATGTTGGGGCGGTATTGCAGCTCTTCCACCGCTTGCAGTACCGCCTGATGCTTGTCCTCAGCAACTCTGGCCGAGCCGCGTAGAACGCGCGAAACCGTGCTGGCTGAGACGTTGGCCTTAGCGGCAATGTCCGTGATTGTTACTTTTGTACTGGCCTCTAGGTTCATCTCACATCTCCGCGTCTAAAGGGGTAAAGATCGCCTTCCGAATCTTGCCACCACGATTGTACTCTGAAATCACTTTCATAGGCCACAAGTTGGCTGTCAAAAACTGAATTGGCACTCTATTACAGGAGAAGTCCTCTTTTCTTCGCTCGAATGAAATCGCGCAGCAGCCGCAAACTTATTGACAAAACGGCAAGAGATTGCTAAAATCATGAAAACGCTTTCAGAAATGATACGGATTTTAGCCCCATTTCTTAAAAAGCGTTTCCCTCGAAGTTGACTGACCTTTATCAACCGACTGGGCACTATCGCCCTATTGTATCCCCAAAGTATGTGTTTTACAGTTCAAGTGGCCACGGCCGTGAGACAGGGAGGTGATTATCCAACAAGTAAGCAACAAACAACCTAAACGCCGTATCGTTATACCCGTCTGATGGGTAAATTTAGATGAAGTCTTTTATTCACGAGAGTGAGGAGAACACAGATGAACAAGTCACGTTATTTCTGGCTTATAAGCCTTTTAGTTATTGTAGCCCTGGCGCTGGTCGCTTGCGGTGGTGAAACTACGGAAACCACCGAAACGACTACTGGTACAGATACTACCGCTGCCACGGTGGCTCCAGCCGCGCCGACGACCGCTCCCGCGACCGGCGCGCCCGTGCGCATTCGCTGGTTTGTCGGTCTAGGCGCCGGTTCTGACGAACCGACCTTCGCCCCCCAACAAGCTGTTGTAGACCAATTCAACGCTTCCCAAAATGAAATCGAACTCGTCCTGGAAATCGTAGCCAACGACACCGCCTACGACGCCTTGGCCACCCAGATCGCCGGCGGCAACGCCCCCGACATTGTTGGGCCGGTGGGTATTCGCGGCCGTGACAGCTTCAAAGGCGCCTGGCTCGACCTGCAACCTTTCATGGACGCCAACAACTATGACCTGTCCGACTTCGACCCGGCCATGGTTGACTTCTACAATGTCCAGGAAGAAGGCCAGTTAGGCATCCCCTTCGCCATCTTCCCCTCCTTTGTTCTCTACAACAAAGACCTGTTTGACGAAGCCGGTCTGGCCTACCCGCCCCACGAGTTTGGCGCTCCCTACATTGACGCCGACGGCAATTCCCGCGACTGGAACATGGACACCCTGCGCGAACTGGCGATGCAGTTGACCGTAGACCGCAACGGCAACGACGCCTTCGACGCCGACTTCGACCCCACCAACATTGTTCAGTTTGGCTTTATGAACCAATGGACCGACCCGCGCGGCGTTGGCACCTTCTTCGGCTCTGGTTCGCTGGTCGCCGACGACGGCTCCGCCCAAATCCCGACCGCCTGGGAAGCTGCCTGGCGCTGGACCTACGACGGCTGGTGGACTGACTGGTTCATCCCCAACGGCCCCTACGGCGGCGCGGAATTCCTGCAAGGTCCCGGCGGCCCCTTCTCCTCCGGCAACCTGGGGATGATGCACAACCACCTCTGGTACGTGGCTCCCTGGGCCTTGGGCGACGCCAACTTTAGCTGGGATTTGGCCGCCACCCCCAACTATAACGGCGAAATCACCTCCAAGATGCACGCCGACACCTTTGGCATTCTGCGCGGTAGCCGTAACTCCGAAGCCGCTTTCAAAGTGTTGACCTACCTGCTCAGCCCCGAAGTTGCCCCGCAACTGCTGGACATCTACGGCGGTATGCCCGCCCGCATCAGCCTGCAAGAACCCTGGCTGAACAACTACTTTGAGACCAACTTCCCCGCCCAGAACATTGACAAGCAGGTCGTCATTGACGCCATGGCTTACGCCGATAACCCCAACCACGAAAGCTACATGCCCAGTTTCCTGGAAACGACCGACCGTTACAACGAATTCTGGAACCGCCTCGCCAACGAGCCGGGTCTGAACTTTGACGCCGAGGTAGCGACGCTAAAGAACGCGCTCCAGGCCATTTTCACCGCCGCTAGATAAGATAATGTATTAGCTTAAAGACCCTAAGGGTTTCCCAAACCCTTAGGGTCTTTTTTTACCAGGCAGGTTCCAAATGACTACAGCAATCGGTCGCAAAACTATCTTAGGCTTTCCCAGGCAGCGCAAACCAAACTCTAGTCTGCTGCGCTACCGGCAGAAGTGGGGCTGGATTTTTATCACCCCCTGGCTTATTGGCTTTTCGCTCTTTTACTTTTTGCCCATGGTGGCTTCGTTTGGCTTCTCTCTTGTTAGCTTCAACTTAGCCACGCCCGATCAGATTGAGTTTGTCGGCGCGGACAACTGGCGGCGCGCCTTCGTGGACGACCCGGAAGTGTTGGCTTCCTTTATTAAGACATTCCGCTTTTCAGCCATCACACTGCCGGCCGGGATGATTTTTGCCATCTTTGTCGCCTTGCTGATGAATTCCAAGCACGTCCACGGCAAGATATTCATGCGCACCCTCTTCTACGCCCCGGTGATGATCCCCGGCGTAGCCGCCACTCTGATTTGGAGCGGCGTGCTGAATGAGCAGACCGGCTGGGTCAATATGCTGCTGCAAAATATCTTCGGCATTCAAGCGGTTGGCGTAGAAGGCATCCGCTGGCTGCAAAATCCCCAGCTCATCTACTACACCTATACCTTAATGGGTTTCTGGGGGGTGGGCAACGCCATGATCATTATCCTGGCGGGCCTGCAAGGGGTGCCGACCGAACTGTATGAAGCGGCCGAAATTGACGGCGCCAATTATTGGCAGCGGCTTTTCAAGATTACCCTGCCCATGATCTCCCCCGTTATTTTCTACAACCTGATCATCGGGGTCATTGGCCTGATGCAATACTTCTTGGTGCCGTATGTGTTGAACGGCGGCGACGGCTCGCCGCAGGGGGCCACTCGCTTCATTGCCGTCTGGTTCTACAAGCAATCCTTCGCCTTCTTTAACATGGGCTATGGGGCCACCATCGCCTGGATGATTTTCCTGGTCGGCATTGCTCTCACCATAGCGCTCTTTGGTTCTGCCCGCTACTGGGTCTATTACTCCGGATCGGAGGATTAGTCATGGTCAACAAACTAAACGAATTACGTTCATCCAAAAAAGTGCGGGAGGGCTTCAACGGCTTTGCCCTGACCAGTTTCGGCATCCTGGTTGTCGCCATTTTTCTAATGCCCCTGGTTTACGGCATTGTCACCTCGCTGAAAACGGACAACCAGATCACGACGCTGGGCGCCCCCTGGTGGCCGGCCTCGGCGCGAACATTTGAGTATGACGGCCGTACCTACGACATCTTCCGGGTGGTGGAATGTGATGCGGACGACAACCCTATCCCCTGGGGACATGACGCTGACAGTCTAACGACGCCGGACTGCGGGGGTTTGTTTGGCGGCGCTGTTTACAACTGGGCGCTGGTCAACCGGCAGCGAGAATCAGCCGAATTTATAGACCCAGACAATCCCGAAGCGGGACTCATTACCTGGCAAGGCCGCTGGCGGACGCTGGAACGGGATTGGGTCTTTGACGCGCAGTGGAGCAATTATCTGAAGGCGTGGGACACGATCAAATTTCCCCGCCTGCTGGCGAATACGCTAGTTTACGCCCTTATCACGACCGTTGCCGTCGTCGGGTCGAGCGCGTTGGTCGCTTACGGCTTCGCCCGCTACCCCATTCCGTATAAAAATGTCCTGTTCATGATCGTCATCGCCACGATCATTTTGCCTGGCGCGGTGACGCTGATCCCTCAGTACGCCGTCTTCAACCAGATAGGCTGGGTGGGCACCTGGCTGCCGCTGATTGTGCCAGCCTTTTTCGCCAACGGCTACAACATTTTCCTGCTGCGCCAGTTCTTCATGAGCATCCCCAAGGAAATGGAGGAGGCGGCCATGATAGACGGCGCGGGGCCAATGCGCACCTTTGTCTCAGTCATCCTGCCCCAGTCTGTGCCGGCGCTGGTGGCGGCCAGTCTGTTCCATTTCTTCTTCGCCTGGAATCACTTCTTTGAGCCGTTGGTCTACCTGGCGGGCAGCCCGGACAAATATCCGATCACGGTTGGTTTGACCGCCTTCAACAATCTCTATTCGCAGCAAACCAATTTGATTCAGGCGGCCTCGTTAATCTCGGCGATTATCCCCCTGATCGTCTTCTTCTTTGCCCAACGGGTTTTCCTGCAAGGCATTGTGTTTACGGGGGTGGATAAGTAAATCTGACGGCCGACCGCTGACCGCCGACCGTTGCGTCAAGTAAGAAGCGCAGTTGGCGGTCGGCGGTCAAATTCCACAACAACTCCCATAAAAAAGGGGCCGCCCACCGTGCTGAAAGAGAGGCGGGCAACCCCAGCAGCATGAACATTGGCTGCCGACACAGCCAGATGTTCAGACGAAAGGCAAGTATATAATGAAACTGCAAAAAGGAATACCCTTATTGTTTGCCCTGCTGGTTGGCGTTCTGCTGACCTACGTTTTTGCAAGCAATCTGGTTTTAGCCAACACGGCCGACTCCCAAACAACCGTCACCGCTGTTGTCTCCACCTGGGACCCCATCACCTTCGACTCGAACGACGTCACCTACACCCTGACGGGCTTTGGCGGCGCAGACGACTCGACCGTTGTCGTCGATCCCACGGATCCCACCAACAACGTGGCCAGGGTCGTCAAGTCGGCGACGGCTGCGACGTGGGCCGGAACCACGGTGTCCACCGGTCCGAACTTCTCGGTGCCGACGCTGCCCTTCACAGCCAGCGACACCACGATGACGGTGCGGGTCTGGTCGCCTGACGCGGGCATCCAGGTCCGGCTGAAGGTCGAGGATGCGGCGGATCCGACCAAGTCGGTCGAGACCGAGGCGACGACCACGGTGGCTAACGACTGGGAGACGCTGACCTTCGATTTCGCCAATCAGGCAGCCGGCACCGCGCCGCTGAACCTGACCCACACCTACAACAAGGTCTCCATCTTCTTCAACTTTGGCGTGGACGGCGCTACGGCGGGGGAGAAGACCTACTACTTTGACGACGTGACCTTCAGCGGCGGCACAACGCCGCCGCCGCCCGCCTGGCCCCCCATCACCTTCGACTCGAGCGAGGTCACCTACACTCTGACGGGCTTTGGCGGCGCAGACGACTCGACCGTTGTCGTCGATCCCACGGATCCCACCAACAACGTGGCCAGGGTCTTCAAGTCGGCGACGGCAGAGCTGTGGGCCGGGACCACGGTGTCCACCGGCCCGAACAACACGGTTCCGACGCTGCTGTTCACGACCGACAACACGACGATGACGGTGCGGGTCTGGTCGCCTGACGCGGGCATTCAGGTTCGGCTGAAGGTCGAGGATGCCGCAGACGGGAGCAAGTCGGTCGAGACCGAGGCGACGACCACGGTGGCCAATGACTGGGAGACGCTGACCTTCGATTTTGCCAATGAGGCGGCCGGCACGCCGCCGCTGAATCTGGCCTACACCTACAACCGGGTCTCCATCTTCTTCAACTTCGGCGTCCCCGGCTCTGTGGCGGGGGAGAAGACCTACTACTTTGACGACGTGACCTTCAGCGGCGGCACGACGCCGCCGCCGCCCGCCTGGGATCCCATCACCTTCGACTCGCCTGAGGTCACCTACACCTTGACGGGCTTTGGCGGCGCAGAGGACTCGACCGTTGTCGTCGATCCCACGGATCCCACCAACAACGTGGCCAAGGTCGTCAAGTCGGCGACGGCAGAGCTGTGGGCCGGGACCACGGTGTCCACCGGCCCGAACCTCACGGTTCCGACGCTGCTGTTCACGGCTGACGACACCACGATGACGGTGCGGGTCTGGTCGCCTGACGCGGGCATCCAGGTTCGGCTGAAGGTCGAGGATGCGGCAGACGGGAGCAAGTCGGTCGAGACCGAGGCGACGACCACGGTGGCCAATGACTGGGAGACGCTGACCTTCGACTTCGCCAACCCGGCGGCCGGCACACCGCCGCTGAACCTAAGCTATACCTACAACAGGCTCTCCATCTTCTTCAACTTCGGCGTGCCCGGCTCTGTGGCGGGGGAGAAGACCTATTACTTCGACGACGTGACCTTCAGCGGCGGTACGACGCCCCCGCCCCCACCGCCCACCTGGGATCCCATTACCTTCGACTCGCCTGAGGTCACCTACACCTTGACGGGCTTTGGCGGCGCAGAGGACTCGACCGTTGTCGTCGATCCCACGGATCCCACCAACAACGTGGCCAGGGTGGTCAAGTCGGCGACGGCTGAGTTGTGGGCCGGGACCACAGTGTCCACCGGCCCGAACTTCTCGGTGCCGACGTTGCCCTTCACTGCCAGTAGCACCACAATGACGGTGCGGGTCTGGTCGCCTGACGCTGGCATCCAGGTCCGGTTGAAGGTCGAGGATGCGTCGGATCCGACCAAGTCGGTCGAGACCGAGGCCACGGTGACCACAGCTGCCGGTTGGGAGACGCTGACCTTCGACTTTGCCAACCAGGCGGCCGGCACCGCGCCGCTGAACCTGGCCTACACCTACAACAAGGTCTCCATCTTCTTCAACTTCGGCGTCCCCGGCTCCGTGGCAGGCGAGAAGATCTACTACTTCGACGACGTGACCTTCGGCGGCGGCGCGACGCCCCCGCCTCCACCCGGCTCCGGAAAATCGGTCCTGGTAGACGACTTCGAGGACGGCCTGCCCGCCGGCGAAGACGCCTACGGCAACGGCATCGGCTTCGTCACCTGGGGTGATTTCTGGACGGGGACAACCGTTGCCATTACGACCACATTGGTCGCCGACGACGATCCGCTGGCCCTGCCCGGTCAATCCGGCGACAACCACCTCTTGCAGTTCGACGCCAACGTCAACGGCTGGGGCGGCCTCACCCACGCCTTCGAGAACGAAGATGTAGACACCTGGGTCACGCAAGATTGGACCAGCTACGAAGGCATTAGCTTCTGGCTCTACGGCCAAAACACGGGCAACGACCTCCTCTTCGAGATTCAAGACAACCGCAACCCCGGCTCCACCGGAAATGACGCGGAAATTTGGAGCTACGGCTTTGTAGATGACTTCTCCGGCTGGCGGCAAATTGTTCTTGGCTTTGACCAATTCATCCGCAAAGAGATCGGCAACGGCGCGCCCAATGACGGCTTCGGCCGTGACGAGGTTCACGGCTGGGCCTTTGGCTCGCTGTCCACCGGCGGCGCGGACGTCACCTACTACCTGGACAACGTCGCCCTCATCGTCCGCACGACCATCGTAGACGACTTTGAAGACGGCCTGCCTTCCGGCGAAGACGCCTACGGCAACGGCATCGGCTTCGTCACCTGGGGCGACTTCTGGACCGGCACGACTGTTGCCATTACGACCACATTGGTCGCCGACGACGACCCGCTGGCCCTGCCCGGCCAGTCTGGCGACAACCACCTGCTCCAGTTTGAGGCCAACGTCAACGGCTGGGGCGGCGTGACCCACGCCTTCGAGAACGAGGACGTGGATACCTGGGTCACGCAAGATTGGAGCAGTTACGAGGGGATTGCCTTCTGGCTGTACGGTCAAAACACCGGTAACGACCTCCTCTTTGAGGTTCAGGACAACCGCAACCCCGGCTCCACCGTCGCCGACGTCGAGATTTGGAGCCACGCCTTCGTGGACGATTTCTCCGGCTGGCGGCTGTTTGTCCTCGACTTTGACGAGGATTTCATTCGCAAAGAGATTGGCAACGGCGCGCCCAATGACGGCTTCGGCCGGGACGAGGTGCATGGCTGGGCCTTCGGCTCGCTCAACACCGGCGGCGCGGACGTCACCTACTATCTGGACAACGTGATGGTCTACGGCAACACTGGCAGCGACCAACCGCTGTTCGTCGCCTTTGCCTCTGGGCAGGCAAGTGTGATTGAGGGACAGACGGCCGTCTTAACCGTCGCCCTCAGCCGCGCTTACAGCGAGACTGTCACTGTCGCCTACGCCACGGCCGAAAGCAACGGCCGTCCCTATCAATATACGGCCGTCAGCGGCATTCTCACCTTCCCGGCGGGCACGCTGACCCAAACGATCAGCATCGACACCTACCATGACGGCAAGCACACCCGCGACGTCCGGGTGGCGGTCAACCTGTATGAGGAAGATGTCCCGCTCGGCTTCCAACGCCGGGCTATCCTGACCATTGCGGACATTGACCCGGCCGATCCCCGCCTGGTAGACGACTTCCAGGGGGCGCACCCCTTCATCTATCAGGAAGGCGACGTGGCTTTGTCCATCACCACCTTGACCGATGACAACCCGCTGGCCGTTCCCGGCCAAATGGCTTACGAAGATGTGCTCACCGTCGAGTTTGACGGTGCCAGCTCCTTCGGCCGCGTTTTTGCCCAAGGGCAAGATTGGAGCGGTTATGACGGGCTGAGCTTCTGGTTCTACGGCCAGAACAGCGGCGATACCTTTACCTTCCAACTGCGGGAGAATATGGCGGCGACAACGGCCGACGTTGACCCCAACGACTGGGTGCTGGTTTGGAGCGACGAGTTTGACGGCCCGGCCGGAACGCGCCCCAATCCCAACGTCTGGAAGTTTGAAGTGGGCGACGGCGCCTTGAACAATATCGTCGGCTGGGGTAACAGCGAATTCCAATACTATACCGACAGCGCTGAAAACAGCTTCATGGACGGCGACGGCAATCTGGTCATCCGCCTGCAAGACACCGCCCCCGACACCGACCTGGTCTGCTGGTACGGCCCGTGCGAATACACCTCCGCCCGCCTGCTCACCCAGGATCGGCTTGACTTTGAATACGGCCGTATCGAAGCCCGCGTCCTCGTTCCCGACGGTCCCGGCGGCCTCTGGCCCGCCTTCTGGATGCTGGGCAGCAACATCCCCGAAGTGGGCTGGCCGCAGTCCGGCGAAATTGACATCATGGAATATGTCAGCCGCCTGCCCAACGAAATCTTCGGCACCATTCACGGCCCCGGCTATCAAGGCGGCGCGTCGTTCGGCAATATCTACAACTTCGGCGAGCCGGTAGCCAACGCCTACCACACCTACGCCGTGGAATGGATGCCCGACCTGATTATCTGGTACGTAGACGACATTCAATACCATCAGGCTGTTCCCGCCAATGTGGCCCCCAACGAATGGGTCTTCAACCATCCCTTCTTCATGCTGCTGAACGCGGCCATTGGCGGCAACTTCGGCGGCGCGATTTCGGGCGACATGACCTTCCCGCAGGACACGCTGGTGGATTATGTGCGCGTCTATCAAGCGGCCGACACGGCCGAACGGTTTGAAGCCAGCTTTGTAGACAACTTTACCGGCTGGCAGCAAATCACGCTGCCCTTTGCCGCCCTCACCCGCAGCGCCGACCAACCGGCTGGCGCGCCCGACGACGGCCTGACCCTGACCGAAGTCTGGGGCTACGACATCCTCCTGCCCGCCGACGGTGGCGGCCTCTTCCACATGGATCGGGTTTACCTGGTTACGCTGGCCGAGCCAACGCCGGAAGAGATGATCGACAACCTGATTGAGGATGTGGCTCAACTGGTAGCCGATGGCGATCTGCGCTCAACAGATGGCAACCGGTTGAGTATTCGCCTGAATCTGGCCAAGTTCCACCTGGAAAACGGCCGCACTCAGCAAGCCCTCCGCAATCTGAATCTGTTCATAGCTGACGTGGAAAGGCTGGTGCGTATCGGTCGGTTAAACGCAGGGCATGGTGAGGTGTTGGTAATCCAGGCGCAAGCGATTATCGCCGCGATCGAGAGTGAATACAGCAATTCTCAATTTGACCGCCAATTGCCTATGAATTCCATTCATAGGCTAACGCCGGCAAAAGTGCTCCAGCGCGTTACCAGAGATGTGGTCAACGTGCTTGAGCACGCTTACTTACGCTAGCCGCCGATTTCAATCGCGCCGCCGCCGGCAGACAGGCTAAATTGAGAATTGCTGGAGTCAATAGATGCACAACCGCTCTTGCCTGCCGGTTATCATTCGGTAGAAAGCTCTAAAGTCGTGGTGGCGCATGTGACCGCGCCACCACGACTGTTAGGAAAGCTCGCGATTGTAATCTGGGTTCACTCTGAACAAAGTGTCCTCACAAACTTTGGGTTGTAGCCGCGGTATCTTTACCGCGGCTACAAAATTTACCAGGAGATTGGGAGGATTTACGAACCATATCCGTTTTCTTATGAACACCCCTTTACGACGTTGGCTCCGTTTTTGGCTGATTGCGCTCCTGTTTTTGGTCGCCTGCCGCCAATCCGAACCAACGTCAGATAAACCTGATCATGTAGATGGCGCGACGGCCGTCGCCGATTCGACCGCCTACCTGGACCCCTCCATACCCATCGCGGCGCGGGTGGACGACCTGCTGGCGCGGATGACGCTAGCCGAAAAGATTGGCCAGATGACCCTGGCAGAGAAAAACAGCGTCCTGCCCGCCGACATCAGAAACAGAGCCATCGGCGCCGTCCTCAGCGGCGGCGGCGGCGCGCCGCGCATCAACCAACCGGCCGAATGGCTCAAAATGGTCAACGGCTACCAGGATTACGCCCTGG
>Ga0209498_1002450_pt1 | contig 11176 bp, 13 predicted proteins | sample WalLakDeSediment_FD_184131 | JGI IMG/M metagenome (GOLD analysis project Ga0209498, IMG submission 184131) | Lake sediment microbial communities from Walker lake, Nevada to study Microbial Dark Matter (Phase II) - Walker Lake 11/02/13 Deep... | ecosystem: Environmental > Aquatic > Freshwater >...
CCGGTAAACAGGTTGGCTTTGTTCCATACACTTTCGCCGTGGCGAATCAATACGAGTTTGTACATGGTCTGTACCTCCTTATCATCGTCGTATAGTCTTTAGTCTGATAGTCAACGCAATAAGTTGCCGCGCCAGTTCAGTCACAGCGTTGCTTTGGTAGAACAGCACGCGCCTTCATCGAACCTGTCCTGTATTGTACTTGTTGAAGGCGATTTATCAATCCCCTGGCTTCGTCGCCTGCGCTGAATTTGGCGCACCTCATATAAAAAGCGCTTTGTGATCAATGTCGGCCCATAGTCTAGGCGAAACGCGGCAATACACAAGTCGGCTTCGCCCCTCTTTAGCCTCCCCGCCAATCTGCTGTACAATTGAGGGGACGAGTTGCGAGTTAAGAGTTACGAGCTTATGGGAGGGAGATGAGCTTATGGCCGATCTTTTTACACCGCTGACCTTGCGTGGGCTGACGCTCCGCAACCGGATTTTGATGCCGCCGATGTGCATGTATTCGGCGGAACCAGACGGGATCGCCACGGACTGGCATCTCTCGCACTACCACGCCCGCGCGCAAGGTGGCGTGGCACTGATCCTGATGGAAGCGACCGCCGTGGAGCCGCGGGGGCGCATCAGCATCAACGATCTGGGGCTATGGGACGACGGGCAAATCGCGCCGCTGGCCCGGATCGCACGGCTCGTTCGCGCAGAAGGCGCCGCGTTCGGCGTTCAACTGGCCCACGCCGGGCGCAAGGCGTGGAGCGCGGAACGTGCTTTTGGCCCGGAGACGCCCGTCGCGCCGAGCGCCGTCGCGTACAACGACGAATCGAACACGCCGCACGCCCTCACGCTCGATGAGATCGACGCGCTGGTGGAGCGGTGGCAGGCAGCAGCGCAGCGCGCAGAAGCAGCGGGGCTGGACGTGATCGAGATTCACGCTGCGCACGGCTACCTCACTCACGAATTCCTCTCACCCCTCGCCAACTACCGCGACGATGCTTACGGCGGCGATCTACCCAACCGGATGCGCTTTTTGTTGCGCATCGCAGACGCCGTCCGCGCCGTGTGGCCGGCCGAGAAACCGCTCTTCGTGCGCGTCTCTGCCCACGATTGGGTGGAAGGCGGCCTCACGCTCGACGATACAGTCGTCGTCGCGCGGGCGTTGCGCGAGCATGGCGTGGACCTCGTCCACTGCTCCGGCGGCGGGATGGCAGGCGCGCGCCCACCGGCATTTGGACCGGGCTATATGATCCCGTTTGCCGAGCGCGTTCGCCGGGAAGCAAACATCCCCACCGCCGCCGTGGGCCTCATCACCGCGCCAGAACTGGCCGACGCGATCATCCGTAATGGGCAAGCCGATCTCGTCGCGCTGGGCCGGGAATTGCTGCGGCATCCGCACTGGCCGCTAGATGCTGCGCGGATGCTCGGTCACGACACGGTATGGCCGAGGCAATATGAGCGAGGGAAGTAAACAGAGCCTATTCGCTATCGACCGAAGCCAGTGCGCCGTGGACCGTTGACCGGTCAGACCGCTCGTGGGTCCGCAATCACCCCCACCAGCGCCGACGCCGCCACCGTCGCCGGGCTGCCCAGGTAGGTGAAGGCTTCCTTCGATCCCATCCGGCCCTTGAAGTTGCGGTTCGCCGTCGAGATCGTCACCTCGCCGGGGGCCATACAGCCCTCGTGCGCGCCCAGGCACGGGCCGCAGCCGGGATTGAGCAACGTCGCGCCCGCCGCTACCAAATCGGCAATGATGCCGCGCTCGATAGCCGCCAGCAGGGTCTCGCGGGAAGCGGGCAACACCAGCAGTCGCACGCCCGGCGCAATGTGTTTACCGTGCAGGATATCCGCCGCTGTCGCCAAGTCCTCCAATCGCCCGTTGGTGCAGGTGCCGATGAGCGCCTGATCGATCTTCACACCTACCACGTCCGTCACCGGGACGACGTTATCAACCGTGTGCGGTTTCGCCACCTGTGGCGCGAGATCGCTCACATCGTATTCGATGACACGGACATAAACGGCGTCTGGGTCACTACGAAATACGGCGGCCCAACCGCGCAGCGTCTCGGCGTCCCAGGAGGTGCGACCTGCCAGCCATTCCAGCGTCGTCTCGTCGGCTTCGACGACGGCGTTCTTCGCGCCCATTTCGGCGGCCATGTTGCAGAGCGCCATCCGCCCGGCGATGCTCATCGTGCGCACGGCCTCGCCTGCGAACTCCACCGAGCAGTAATCCGCCCCATCGGCGCGCAGGTCGCCGATGATGCGCAGGATCACGTCCTTGGCGGAAACGCGCGACGGCAGCGCGCCATGGAGGACGATGCGCAGCGTCTCCGGCACGCGTAGCCAGACGGAACCGGTCGCCGTCACCGCGGCGGCCTCGGTGCGCCCGATCCCCGCCGCAAACGCGCCGAACGCGCCGTGTGTGGGCGTGTGCGAGTCGCTGCCGACGATCACCGCGCCAGGCCAGGCATGCCCCTTCTCCGGCAAGACTTGGTGGCAGATGCCCTCGCCGATGTCGTAGAACGCTTCAATGCCCTGTTCCGCCACGAACGCGCGCGTCGCTTTGTGGCTGATGGCATACGTTTCGTTGGCCGCCGGCGTGACGTGGTCGAACACGATGACGTGCATCGCCGGATTGGCGACTTTGTCCACACCGATCTCGCGGAACTTGGCGGCAATCGCCGACGTGTTATCGTGCGTGAGCAGCTTGTCAGGCCGCACCGTCACAATCTGCCCCGGCACGACGCTATCCAGCCCGGCTTTGCGAGCGAGCACTTTTTCGGCAAAGGTAAGTCCCATCGTTTACTCCGGTTACAAGTTTCAGGTTGAAGATTGCAAGTTGCCGTAGGCAAACAGGTCGCCCGCCTGGTAAATGTCCATCTGTACCTGCGAGAATGGCTGTGCGGCGAAAGTCTGTGCGCCATCAAGAATCACCGTCCCCGTCTCGAAATCCACACTGACTATATCGCCGCTGTGAAAAGCGGCGGCGATTCCGGTCAAACCGGGCAGACTCACGACAGGCAATCCGCTGTTGATCGCATTGCGTTTGTAGATCGCGCCGAAGCTCTCCGCGATAATCGCCGCGATGCCGAGCGCACAGAAGCAATCCACCGCCTGCTGTCGCGACGATCCCGCCCCGAAGTTGCGGCCCGCCATCACGATGTCGCCGGGCTGCGCGCGTTTTGCGAAATCCTCCCACCCGCGCAGGTTGTCGAGCGCATACTGGCCCATCTGTGCCACGTCGGTGATGTGCAGGTAGCGGTTGTGGAAGATCATGTCGGTGTCGATGTCGTCATAGAGCGTGCCATCCAGCGCAGTGAACACCCAAAGACGTCCGGTGATTTGTGTTAGCCTCATCGTTTACCCCAGTTCGAATCCCGTCTGCTCGTAATAGTGCAGCAAGGCGGTTGGTAACTGCTGCCGCACCGTCTCCGCACGTTCGATGACGCGGCGTATCCATCGTGTGCTTGAATCGGTCGCCGAGAGCAACTCGGCGGCCTCCTGAACTGTGACCCAGCACGCCGCGTCGTGTTCGGCGCTGATGTGCAGTGGATCGACATTTTCCACAGCGCAAAGGTAAACCACACCGAGAAGCTCGTTATCCGGTGTCGGTGCGCCCCGGTAGAAGTGCGTCGTCCCCAGGATGCACAGCACACGGACGGCGATGTTCAACTCCTCGCGCACCTCGCGATGCAGCGCGTCCTCGAAACCCTCGCCCTGATCCACGCGCCCGGTCACACACTCCCACACGCCCGGCGCAAAATCCTTGCTCGCCACCCGGCGCAACAGCAAGTAACGCTGTTTTTCCGGGGACCAGATGACGGCGCCGATGCCACAAGTGAAATGTACGATTGTCATTAGAATTCCTGTTACAAAAACTCAATATCGAAGTAAAACCGAATCCGCTCAGTCACCTAATTTCTCACGAAGTTTGGACGGGTAATGTGGACGTAGCTCATACACAAACGTCGATTCATAAGCAAAATCAGACTCAATCTCGTCCTGATGATCAAAGTAGTAAGCCAAAGCAGCGTAAATTTCCGCCAGCGTTAGCCCTGGATACAAATCCAGAATCTCATCGGGGGATAACCCTCGCTTTTCGTGCCAGGTCACAATGTCCATCACGCGAATACGATGACCTTCGATGCGTGGTTTCCCACCAAAAACGTCAGGCGTGCTGACAATGTGTTGTACCAAAACGTTTTCCATAAATTGTCTCCTGATTTTCTATCACAATCGCCCTGCTAGACCGGCAACGCAATCTCCCCCTTGAGCGCGCACCACGCCGCCGTGACGGGGCTGGCCAGGTACGTCTCGCCCGCGCCCTGCTTGCCGGGGAAGTTGCGGTTGCTTGTGCTGACCTGGACTTCGCCTTTGCCCGTCATCCCCAGGTGGCCCGACGCACAGCCGCCGCAGCCGGGGTTGCTGATGATGAACCCGGCATCGAACAGCGTTTGCAACACGCCCGACGCGAGCATCTGCGCATAGACGCGCCGCGTCGCCGGTACGACGGTCGCCATCACGTGCGGGGCGATGCGTTTGCCGCGCACGATCTCCGCGACGGCGGCAAAGTCTTCGAAACGCCCGTTGGTACATGAGCCAAGAAAGACGCTGTCGATGCGCCGCCCGGCCACTTCGCGCACCGGTTTTACGTTCGTCGGACTCGGCGGGCAGGCGATGAGCGGCGTTAAGTCGCTGATGTCGATCTCGATCGTTTCGATGTAGTCTGCGTCGGGGTCAGGGAGTAGGGAGTAGGGAGTAGGGAGTAAGGATTCGCCGATCCATGATTCGTAATTCGTGATTCGTAATTCGTGATTCGTAATTCGTGATTCGCCATTCGCCGATTCGCTGATTCGCTGATTCGCCGATTCGCTGATTGGGAAGCCGACAATGCCGCCCATCTCCGTGACCTGGCTGGCGAGGGTGATGCGGCCGGCGAGGTCGAGGGCGTCGATAGCCGGACCGTAGAATTCGATTGCACGGCCCAACGCGCCGCTGGAGCCGAGATCGCGCATGACGGCTAACGTGAGGTCGCGGGCGGTGCAGGGTGGACGCAACTCGCCTTTGAGGATCACCTTCATCGTCGGCGGGACCTCGAACCATGTGCGCCCGGTCTTGAAGGCGAAAGCGATGTCCTGGTCGCCCATCCCCTGCCCAAAGACGCCCACCGCGCCGAGGATATTGAGGTGGCTGTCGGTGCCGGCGAAGGTGCTGCCTGGTTGCACCAGCCCTTCCTCAATGGCGACGTGGGAGCCGATACCCGCGTTCACGTCGAAGACGCGCACGCCCTGCGTCCGCGCCCACTCGCGGCACAGTTGTTGGTTGTTGGCGTAGGGAATGTTGCTCGGCGGCACGACCAGGTCGAAGGTGAAGAACGTCCTGGCGGGATCGGCGACCAGCGCGTCGCCGTAGTGCTCGCGGTAGTTCTTGACCACGTTTGCGCCGCCGAAATCGCGCGCCGTACGCACGTCCAGGTCGAGCCAGATGATGTCGCCTGTGGCGACAGAAACCCCAGGCGTAGTATGTGCCGCAAAAATCTTTTGGATGAGCGTTTGTCCTGGCATAGGTCTACACATCCTCAAGCGCATCAAGCATTTGAGCGACCGTCTGCGCAAGCGTGTCTACTTCATTGGCCACTACATCCCAAACAATGACGTAATCCACACCGAAATAGCCGTGAATCAGATAATCGCGCATCCTGGCAATGGCGCGCCATTCGACTTGCGGATACTGCTGCCGCACGGTTTCCGGGATATGTTTGACCGCCTCCCCAATAATTTCGATACTGCGCACGAAGGCGCGCTTCAAGGTCGCATCCTCCAAAAAGGTTTCGCGGCTGATGCGCTGCGCCATATCTGTCAAATAGCGCGTCTCATCCAGAATATGATGAAGATATTCACGCACTGAGAGTGACATATTCCACTTCCTGCAAAATATGGGGGCCGATGTACGGACTCAACGATTCGACTGTAATCAAATCCACTTTTCTGCCGAGAATTTCCTCAAGAAAAAACGCCAGTTGCATAAAATTCTTGAAGGTCTTCTGCTCCGGGATGAATTCCACCAGAATATCCACATCGCTTTGCGGAGCGGGTTTCTCGCGCACGAATGAACCAAAGAGGCCGCATCGTTTGACCCCCAAGGCTTTTAGTTGGTGTCGCTGCTCGCTGAGACGCTCAAGCAGATCAGTTTTCGTTTGCACAACCGCCATTTTTGCCTCCAAATCGCAAACTTCAATGCGCCGGCGCCAGGTACAACAACACGGCAAGATAGTGGCACACGCTGCCAAGCAGCACGAAGAGGTGCCAAACGCCATGCATGTACGGGACTTTCTTCAGCGCGTAGAAAATGACGCCGATCGTGTACGCCGCGCCGCCCATCGCGAGCCAGACCAGCCCGCCCACGGGGATGTTGACCAGCAAAGTCCTGATCACCAGCACGCCCAACCAGCCCATCAAGATATACATCAGGACGGACAGCTTTTGCAGGCGATTGATGAACAGCGCCTTGAAGCTCACGCCCAAAATCGCCAGCCCCCAGATAAGGATGAGGAACGTCCACCCCCACGCGCCCTGCACGCCGAGGAGCAGGAACGGCGTGTACGTCCCGGCGATAAGCAGGAAGATCGAAGCGTGATCGATGATACGGAAGACGCGTTTGACCTTCGGATGCTGAAAGCTGTGGTACAGCGTCGAGGCGACGTACAGCGTCACCAGCGACGCGCCGTAGATGCTGAAGCTCATCACCTGCGTCACGTTGCCGTACAGCACTGCCAGCACCACCAGCACCGTCAGTCCGGCCACGCTCAACGCCGCGCCGATCCCGTGGGTGACGCTGTTCATGATTTCCTCGCCCAAAGAGTAAAAACGGGTGAGTGCGCGATCCTTCAAATCCTTCAATTGATCAGATGTCATAGTCCCTCGATTACTATGGAATATACCCGCAGCCCTCGCACACATACGGATGCGTACAGCACCCCACAACGGTATACGCCGCATCGACCAGTGTGTGCTCCTGCCCTTCGACTGCGCCGCAAAGCCGGCACTGCCGCCGCCAGCAATAGACGGCGTCCGCGCCCAAGTCTATCCATTGATGCGCGCACGGCGTTTCTTGTTCGGCGGGATGATGATCAGCCGATTCTCGATTCAAGCGACTTCCCCTGCCCCAACCGCAGCACGGCGTGGAAGCTGATGAAATCCGCGTGATGCACAATCGTCGCTTCCGTCGTGCGCTTCACCTTGTCGCCTTCCTCGGCGTGGGCGGCGATGATGTGCTGCACTTCGACGGGCAACCCGCAGCGCGCGGCCAGTTCCACGCCGGTGAACGGGTGCCGCAGCATCTTCCCCGCTGCCGTCTGGACGAAGACGCCCGGCTCGCGTTCCTCATATTCTACCAGCTTGCCTACATCCCGTAGGATACCACCGGAAATGAGAATGTCCATATCTACCGGCAGTCGCTCGCCGTACAAGCCGGCGAAGACTTCCGCCGCCTTGATCGCAATCTGCGCCACGGCCCGCGTGTGCTCGATGAAGTTCACCGGGCACGGGTTGATGAGCAGCGAGAACGGCATCCGCGCCAGCGCCGCCAGCGTCCATCCACCTTCTCGCATCCCCAGTTCCCACGTCTGGATCGTCCGCTCACGCAAATCCGCGTCGGCAATTAAGCTGAATTCAGGGATTGTATTAAGTAATTCTTCGCGCATTTTATCCTCCAGTTACAAGTTGAAAGTTGCAAGTTGTTCTATCAACCCAGCTAACCTTCAACCTTCAACCTACAACCTTCAACCTTCAACTATAAACCTCTCTCCTCCGGCCCGTTATACGCGTGCGCCGTCGGAGAAATTTGCCGCATCGGGCGTTGGTTCACGATTTCGTCGAAGACGTGCGCGGTGAGGCCGACGGTGCGGGCGATCGCGAAGAGGCCGTTGCCCATCTCCGGCGGGAAATCCATCTCGCACAGCACCGCCGCGACAGCGCCGTCCACGTTGATCGGCAATTCCTTGCCGAGCGACTCCTTCATCGCCTGTTGAAGCGCCTGCGCCATCGCCACGTACGCTCCGGCGACGCCTGCTTCCTCGGCAATGGCGAACAGCCGCGCCGTGCGGGGATCGTCCGTGTGAATACGATGCCCGTAACCGGGGACGCGCTTCTTCTGCGCGCGGTACTCGGCCATCAGCGCGCGCGCCGTCGTCAGCGCGTCCTCGCCCGCTTCGCGCTGCCGCGCCACAGCTTCGAGCAACACCTGCATACAGCCCTCAATCGCGCCGCCGTGATGCCGGTTGATTGCCATCACACCCGCCGCGATGCCCGTCGTGAGTGACGCGCCGCCGGAAGCCACCGTCCGCGCCGCCAGCGCCGAGGGCGGCGTGGCCCCATGATCCACACTGGCGACGAGCAGCGCGTCCATCACACGCCCCTGGGCCTCCGTGGGCAACTCGCCCTTGAGCGTCAAATAGACCACGTGCGCAAACGGGATGCGTCCCATCAGCTCATCGATCCGGTACCCGCGCACGGCCACCTTGTTCGGCTCGATCTTCGTAATCGGTTGCGTCCATGTCTGTTCCGTCATGCCTTTTCTCCTTGCAGTTACAAGTTGAAAGTTACAAGTTGAAAGTTGTTTGGCAAACAAGGCAACTTTCAACCTTCAACTTTGAACTTTCAACTAAGTCTTGCCAACACCGCCTTCGTCGCCTCCGGCAGGTCCATAAACTGCTCCACCACCGTCGCGCCGACTTCGCGCAGGCGGGCTACCTTGCCCTCATACGTGCCGCGCCCGCCTTCGACGATGGCGCCGGCGTGCGAGAAGCGCGTGCCGCTCTTCGCCGCTTTCCCGCCGATGTAGGCGATCAACGGCTTGGTAAACGCACCCGCTTCGATGAGGTCGGCCACGCGCTCCTCCTGGCTCGTGCCGATCTCGCCGAACATGACGACGGCCTTCGTATCGGGGTCGCGCTCGAATTCCAGCATCACGTCGGGATGCGGCAGCCCCACCACCGCATCGCCGCCCACATGGACGAGCGTCGTCGCGCCGATGCCCGCCCGCGCCAGGTAGTACGCCATCGACGACGTGATCCCGCCGCTGCGCGAGGCCACGCCCACCGGGCCGGGGATGAACCATTCCCTCGCCGCCGCCGCCCGCCCGCCGATCATGCCGAGCACCCCCCTGTCTGGGCTGAGGACGCCGAGCGTGTTCGGCCCGACGAAGCGCGCACCGGCGGATTTGGCGCGCTTGGCAATTGCCAGCACATCGTAAATCGGCACGCGGTCGGGGACGATGACGAGCAGCTTCACGCCCGCATCAATGGCTTCCAGCGCCGCGCTCCGCACCAACGGCGCGGGGATGAACAGCACGCTGATGTCAATCGGCCCGGCTTGCTCCCACGCCTCGACGACGGTGTCGTACACAGGGATGCCCTCGACGGATTCGCCGCCGCGTCCTGGCGTCACGCCGGCGACGACTTGGGTCCCGTATTCCACCATCAATTTCGTCCGCGCCATACCTTCGCGGCCCGTAATGCCCTGCACTAAAACTCGTTTAGTCTGATCTATTAGAATTGACATCGTATTTCTCCTACGCATCCAACCCTGGGATAGGAAGTGTAACTTTTCCACCCCCCGCCCCATAGAGCAGGCAATCGACTTCACACCCCAAACATTCTGAGCAACGCCCTTTCTTCGCATCTGCCGCCGCAATGTTCAGTACAGGGCAGCCCGCATCATCAAGCTTCAGAATTTTCATCCCACACGCCTCGATACACACCTTGCTCTCGCACGTCGCGCAAATAGCGTGATCGTAAGTGACGGTGCCACCGGTGACAGTCTCGAAGGTGTAGGGGGTTGTGGGTTGTGGGTTATGGGTTGTGGGAAGCGGGGCTTTTATTTCTTGCTTCTTGCCTCTTGCCTCTTGAATCAAGGTGTCGAGCCGAGCCGCGCAAAAGTCCGGCGAATCATCCTTCTTGTAGCCTTCTACCTTTGCGGGGATGCGTCCGTTCAGCGCTTCAAAGATTTCCACGGCTTTGTCTTCCGCATTACCGCCCAGGCGAATGACAGCGGGGACATCCAACTGTGTTTCAAGGAACGCCTTGAACAGCCCGCGCGCCGAGTAAAACTGCTCCTGGCTGGCGACGCCGGAGCCGGAGCCGAAGTAGCCATCGATTGGCCCGGTGGCGAGGATGATTTTCGCCGCGCGGTAGACCTTGCTCGCAGGCGGATTTCCGCTGGTGTCCACGAAGGTCGCCAGCTTGTAGCCTTGACGCAGCACCGCGTCCATGCTCATCATCGAACCGCCGCCGCCCGCGCCGTGGAAGCCCACGTAGCCCTGGCCTTTCTCAAAATCCTCCGCCATCTGGATGAAGTAGAACGTGCCGCGGTAATCGCCCGCTTCCACATCGTAGGCGATTTTCTCCAGCTTCGTCGGCGGGCGGTCGTACTCGCGGGCAATGGCGATGCCCAAATCCTTGTGGCGGAACACGGCGTAATCGTCCACGGTGACACGACAGTCGGCGGCGACGAGCTTGCCGTCGGCGGTCAGCGCCAGCGGGTTGATCTCGGCGGCGCGAGCCTCATACGTTCGCGCCACGTCGTAGAGCTGCACCAGCAACGCGCCCAGGTCGCGTTGCAACGTCCCGTGGATGCCCGTCTTGCGCACCACATCGCGCGCCTGGTAGTCTTGCAGGCCAAACTCGATGTCCACGTGCGTCGTGGCGACTTTGTCAGGATGCTCCCTGGCGATGTCCTCGATGCCCGTGCCGCCGACGCCGGCAAACATCACCAGCGGGGCCTGCGCCCGGTCATCCACGATGACGCCGGCGTAGAACTCGCGGGCGATGTCGATCTGCTCCTCCACGAGAACTTGCTCCACGGTGAAACCCTTCACCTTGAGGCCGAGAATGGCCCGCGCCGCCTCCGTTGCCTCATCGGGCGTGGCAGCCTTGCGAATACCGCCGGCGCTCGCCCGCCCCGTAATCCACGCCTGCGCCTTCACCATCACCGGCTTGCCGATTTCCTCCGCGATCTCGCGGGCTTCGTCGGGCGTCGTCGCGGCCCGCCCCTGTGGAACCGCAATTTTGAACTGTTTGAGCAAAGCTTTGCCCTGATACTCGTGCAATCGTGCCATGGCATACCCTCCTCACGAAAATAGTTGAAGTTGCAGGTTACAAGTTGAGAGTTGGAAAACCCGTTGACAG
>Ga0209498_1002451_pt1 | contig 11174 bp, 10 predicted proteins | sample WalLakDeSediment_FD_184131 | JGI IMG/M metagenome (GOLD analysis project Ga0209498, IMG submission 184131) | Lake sediment microbial communities from Walker lake, Nevada to study Microbial Dark Matter (Phase II) - Walker Lake 11/02/13 Deep... | ecosystem: Environmental > Aquatic > Freshwater >...
TTCCACCAAAGTAGCGGACAACGACAATCCCGACATCGGTCAAGTTCGCGCCGTCGATGCATGCGAGAATGCGTTTCCCCGCCGTACCAGCGGGTTCGCCGTCATCGCTGTAACGGAACATCGTGCCGTCGTACCCCATGCGCCAGGCGAAACAATGATGCGTAGCGTTGTAATGAACGACGCGGAGTTTTTCCAGAGCAGTGGTGAATTCTTCCGCTTTCGTACACGGAAAAGCATAGGATAAGAAACGCGAACCCAGTATTTTTATTTCTGTTTCGCGGTTGTCACGAATCGTCAGGTACTCATCGTCCTGAAGATGGTTGTTCCCCGCATCGTCGGATTTTTCGTGACTCATTAGATTATTTCGTTGCATGGAATCGAAGCATAATCCTAAGCTACGCATTTTCGGGGAGGTCTTCCAGAAATGAACATCGGCATCACATGTTATCCGACGTATGGTGGCAGCGGAGTCGTCGCGACTGAATTGGGGATCGCGCTCGCCGACCGAGGCCATGAAGTGCATTTCGTAACGTACGACAGGCCATTCCGTCTCGATCATTTTCATGACCGCGTGTATTTCCACGCCGTCGAATCGACCAATTACCCATTGTTTGATTTCAGCATGTACTCGCTCGCGCTCACGAGCAAGCTTGTGGAAGTGGCGCAGTATAGAAAGCTTGAAATTTTACACATGCATTACGCGATTCCGCATGCGGTCAGTGCCTACCTGGCCCGCGAAATACTCGGCAGGGATAAAATCAAGACGGTTACGACGTTGCATGGGACGGATTCGACATTGGTGGGGCTGGAACCGTCATTTCTCCCGTTGATGAAATTCGCTCTGCAGAACAGTGACGGAGTCACGGCGGTGTCGAATTTCCTTCGCGACAAGACCTTAAGCACATATCAGCTCGATTGCGAGATCGAAGTGATGCCGAATTTCATTGACACAGATGCTTGGAAACCGATTGAAGCATGCAAATACCGCGAAGCTTTCGCACCGAACGGTGAGAAAATACTGGTTCATACTTCGAATTTTCGGCCGGTCAAACGCGTGACCGACGTAATTCGAACGTTCGAAATCGTAAGTAAAAGTCTTCCGGCACGCCTGTTGCTGATCGGTGACGGCCCTGACCGCTCCGAATGCGAGAATCTCTGTCGCGAACTCGAAATCTGCGATCAGGTGCGATTTCTGGGCAAACAGGATGCTTTGCCCGATATTCTCGCAGCTTCCGACCTGTTTCTCTTGCCGAGTCAATCCGAAAGTTTCGGATTATCCGCACTCGAAGCGATGGCATGCGGCCTCCCCGTGATATCCACGAGCATTGGTGGAATCCCCGAAGTGAATGTACATGCGAATACCGGATACATTGCCGAAATCGGTGATATCGATCGTATGGCGAAATACGCGGTTGAATTGCTTACAAATGATGACAAGTACACATCGTTTTCCAGAGCTGCCCGCCGAAGGGCTGTGGAGATGTTCGACAAAGAACGCATCGTTCCGATGTACGAAGATTTCTATACGCGCATACTGTCGCGCTAATGCATGCTTCTCCCGCCGTCGGCAGGCGCGGCCGGGTAAATGACTTGTTTTGTTTTGCTTCCGGTATCTATCTTGTTTAATGAAAGCTCCGAGAAACAACGAGTGATTTACATGCGTACGGTCGGACATCGTTCACTTCTATTTTTCATCATATTGACATCGTCGGTACTGATGCAGGGGTGTGCAGTCTGGAATTTCATCGATGTTCGTTGGCAGAATGCCACGGGGTATTTCAATACGTACTACAACGCATCGCGTCTCTTCAAGGAAGCCGAGAAGGAAATCGCCGAGCATCGGTTCAACCGAAGCATTAATCCCCAGAGTGCGCCGGTCGGTGCGGGATTCGATCCCGCAACACTCTCGGCGGAAGAAAGCCACATTCATATTAAACGACACGTGTCCATGATGGATGCCGGTGCTCCATCCACAGCCATTCAAAAGCTGGACAGGGTTATTGAGAAATGTTCGCGCTTGCTGGTGCATTATCCGAAAAGCAAGTGGGTAGACAATGCACTGTTGTTGATTGGTAAGAGTTACTACTACAAACTTGAATATTTGCGTGCCGAACGAAAATACCACGAGTTGCTTGACGGCTATCCGAACAGCAAGCTGGTGACGGAAACGATTCTCTGGCTGGGCAAAGCCTATGTCCGACTCGAACAGTGGGACGTTGCGGAGGAAATGTTCGAACGTGCCGTCCGCGATGCGCTAAAAGAGAGAAAAGCCGATATTGCGACGATGGCGTACTTCGAGATGGGGAAAATGTATCTGCTCATGAACCGCCGTGCTGATGCCATCACCGCATTCGAACAGGCAACGCAGTTCGAATCGAAAAGAGACCTTCGAATTCAGGTGCAACTCACGCTCGCACGCGAATACGAGCGGATGGGCAACGCCGAGAATGCTGCTCAGGCTTACAGGGATATTTTCAAACTCAAACCGGGCTTAGATCTCGCCTTTATCGCGGAGTTGAACTACGCCAAGTTGTCGCGTGAGAGTGGAAATCTCGAAGAGGCGAGCAATACGCTGATCGAGATGCTGGATAATCCGATGTACCTGGACCACGATGCGAAAATCCAGCTCGAGATAGCGAATCTGTACCAGGAGTATTTCAAGCGTTATAAAGATCTCGACGAGGAACTCTCGTCCGATGCCTTCCATGCTGCGATGGATCAGTACTTCTTCGTCGATAGCACGTTCAGAGGGCATCCGGAGGCAGCCGAGGCGTTGTTCGCAATGGGCAGAATTTATGAAATCGAATTGGGCGATTACGACAACGCCTTCGAGAACTACAACAATGCGAAACTCGCCAATCCCGGCAGTGAAGCAGCGCAGCTTGGTGGGAAGAAAGCCGAGGTGTTCGGTGATTATCGAAAACTCAGGCGTCGTCTCTTCGATGTCGATACGACACTGTTTTTCGTTCGTAATCCCGATACTCTTCGCGTGCGCGATTCCTTGCAAGCCATAGCGGATTCACTTGAACGCGAGCGGAAGCTGACCGAACGCGACACGGAGAGTTCGATGAGCGAAGCCGAACGCATGGCCGAACGATTCCGACGCAGGCGGCCTCACGGACGCAATACAGGTCGAATCAATCCATGGCAGATGGAAGAAGAGAAAGCACAGGTTGCCGCATCGATCGGTATGCTGAATACCGAACAGGCAGTCTTGGCAACCGGACCTCTGTACAGGCGCGTGAATCTTTCCGCGATCGACCCGGACTCGCTCCAATCCGAGTTGGCCATTTTGCAAATGGAGATGGGTTGGATGATGTTTGATCGTATCGGAAACATCGATTCCGCTCATTACTATTACAACCTGTCGCTCATCAACAAATTGCCCGATACATTTCGACCACAAGCTGTTTACACTCTCGCTGTGATCGAGCGAAGGTTGGGCAACGATGAGGAAGCCCGAAATTACGAGGATAGGCTGGTCAACAATTTTCCACGCAGCGGCTATGCTGCTGATATACTGCGTGCACGCGGGCTCGAACCTCCGAAAGACAGTACGCAAATCATCCAGGAAGCCTACGATGTTGCGGCTGCATTGCTTGAGAGGAATAACGTGACGGCTGGTATTGCGGCGTTGCGTGATTTCATCGAACGATTTCCTGACTCGGAACAGGCCATACGTGCGACATTGGCGATTGCAATGGCACTCGAGGAAACGCAGGGACAGGAAGCGCTTGCGATGTACAAGGACATGGTGAATAAGTATCCGAGTTCCAAGTATTCTCAACGTGGAAAGGAAATCCTCGCAGCGATTGAAAAAGCGGAACGGGACAAGGAGTTGCAGACGCAGCGTGAAATCGAAATGGAGCAGCAGCGCCTTGCCGAAGAGGAAGAACGGAGAAGACGCGAACAGCGGCTCAGAAACCCACTTCTGGATGAAGAGTTGCGCGTGAAGCGTGAATCCGTTCGTGCGACGATGGAAGAAGAGGAAGTAGATCCGTCTCGCGATGATGATTTTCCTTTGCTGCCCCCTGGCGAGCGAACACCCAAAAAAGAACCTGAAAAGGCGGTTCCGATAGAACGGGAACCGAACATCGGTCCCGGTAGCGAGATGCGTCTCCCTGGCGACGTTCCCAGGCGCGTTACGCCGACAACCATCGATCCGGAATAATATGTCCATTGTCAATACCGCGTTTCCAGTCGAGTCGAACGAACTCGTCGCCCAGGATACCTGGGCGCTGCGCTTCCGTTCGCCGGAACTTGCCACCATGCTGCTTCCAGGCCAATTTCTCAATATTCTCACCGATGACGGTGTAGACCCTCTCCTGCGACGTCCGTACAGCATTTCGAACATCTACGGCGATTTGTGTGAAATTCTGTTCACCGTCGTCGGTAAAGGAAGTGGATTGCTGTCGCGTAAACGGCCAGGGGACCATATCGGTGTTCTGGGGCCGCTGGGTAACACGTTCGGTTATACCAAAGACTTCGCTACTGCGCTCATCGTGGCAGGTGGGATAGGGGTTGCTCCTTTCCCTCTCCTCACAACGGAACTGCTGCAACGAGGCCGTCCGGTATTGACATTTCTCGGCGCACGCAATGCCTCGAAGGTTGTGACGAGGGGATTAGTGAACGTTCATATCGCGACGGACGATGGTAGCACGGGGTATCACGGGACAATCACTGAGTGTCTCGGGGATTTTCTGGCCGGGAACGTCATCGACGATGCGATGATTTTCGCCTGCGGTCCCACTCCAATGTTGAATTCCGTGCGTGACTTCGCTCTCGACCATGAGTTGCGCTGCGAACTTTCACTCGAGTCGGAAATGGCTTGCGGTATTGGCATTTGCCAAGGCTGTCCGATCGAACGATGCAATTGCGAAGAGGCGTATGCTTTGGTTTGTACGGAAGGTCCGTGTTTCGATGCACGGGACATCAAGTTTCACGAACATCAGCTCCGATGAACACTTCTATCGATTTTGCCGGTATTCATCTCCACAACCGCGTACTGGTTGCGTCGGGCACGTTTGGTTACGGCAACGAAGCCGCAGCTTTCACCGATCTTCGCTCTATCGGCGGCATAGTCACGAAATCCGTGAGCAGATTGCCCCGGCATGGGAACCAACCGACGCGAATAGCCGAAACGCCAGCCGGAATGCTCAATTCCATCGGTCTCGCCAATGTCGGTGTCGAGGCATTCATCGCCGACAAACTTCCCTTTCTGCGTACCATTGGCACATCCATCATTGTCAACATCGCAGCGAGTTCCATTGACGAATACTGCGACGTACTCGAACGGCTTGATGATGAAGACGGTATTGACGGATACGAAATCAATGTCTCATGCCCCAACGTCAAGGAAGGCGGACTGAACTTCGGTACGCGTTGCGAAATGACGGAGACGATTACGCGTGAAATGCGCAAGCGGACGCGCCGAGCTTTGATTGTCAAGCTCACTCCGAACGTAACTCATATTGCTGATTTCGCACGCGCATGCGAAGCCGAGGGTGCCGACGCTGTGTCGCTTATCAACACGTTGGTCGGAATGGCGGTCGACGTGAATACGAGGCGACCGAAATTGTCCACCATCACCGGAGGGTTGTCCGGGCCGGCCATCAAACCAGTCGCTCTCGCGAAAGTGTACGAGGTATCGAAGGTTGTTGCTATTCCTATCATCGGTATCGGTGGAATTATGACGTGGGAGGACGCCATAGAGTTCATGCTCGTCGGTGCGACGGCGGTACAGATCGGAACGGCGAATTTCAGAGATCCCGACAGTGCCGTGAAAATTGCGCGAGGGATGGAAGCATATTGTAAGGAACACAACATCGAGGACATTCAGGAACTTGTCGGGAGTATGCGTGTGGCAGGTGATATCACTGCTCCGGGCTTCGTGAATGTTGTAAGACAGGCATGACGACGCAATTTCGGAACACAACATCGCCCGGACCGTCGCCGGATAAGGAACAAGGTCCATTTTTCACAGTTGAAGATGCCCGCGGAGTTATCCGAATCGACGGTCGTGACGCGCTGGATCTGATCAATCGGCTCGGGACAAATAGAATCGATCACCTGCGTCCGGGCGAGGTTCGCGAGACATTGCTGACCACCGAGAAAGGACGTATCATAGACGCTATTCTGGTACATGTCCGGGAAAGCGACGTACAACTGCTCACGTCGGCCGGCAAACAGTCCGAAGCTCTGGCGTGGTTGGAGAAGTTCACAATCATGGAAGAGTGCGAGTATACGGACGACAGCGCGTTGTATGCGCAGTGTTCCGTTTACAATATCCGGAATACTCCTGCTGGGTTGATTCTGCCGGAACCGTGTCGTGTTCAGCTTGCTGTGTTAGACGGCATAGAGACGACTATTCTGCGACATGACAGCGTTACGGGTTCCGGATTGCGTTTGATCTGCAAGCGCGACCAACTCGCGTCGATACGTGATTATCTGCAACATCAGGGAATACCGCTGTTCGGACGGCAGGCATTCGATCTCTGGCGCGTACGAACATTGACTCCGGCCGTGGGTTATGAACTGTCGGAGCGGACGAACCCTCTTGAGTCTGGTGCAACGCGTTCGGTAGATTTTCATAAGGGCTGCTACATCGGTCAGGAAGTGATAGCACGCTTGGACAGTTATGATAAGGTGCAGCGCACGCTTTGTCGTCTCTCATGGGATGATGCACCGTCGCTAGTCGCCCCTGGCTCGGAATTGTTGAGCGAAGGGGTGAACGCTGGTTTCGTCACGACACATGTGCCTCTCGAAGGTGATGCCGGATACGTCGGAATTGCCTGTATTCGTACGTCCATGGCGACGGAAGGCCGCATGTTGCAATACCATGAGGGTGAGGCGAATTACACTGTAATCGTCGGTAGCACCGTCGTGTCAAGCGACTGACATCGTCCGACACCCGTTCATCATCATCCCTGCTACGCGTGGCCAAGGCAAACAGCATCGGGAGTAATTATGTGCAAGGAAAAACGTATCGTGTTCATCACCGGCTCGGGGCGACGGGTCGGTCGTCAGCTTGCGTTCGCTTTTGCCGATCAGGGGTATGATATAATACTTCATGCGAACGAATCGCGACAAGGCATGCATGAAGCTGCTGATGCCATACTGCGCAGAGGAAAAGAGGCGCATTGCGTTGTCGGCGATTTGCGCAATGTCACCGATATTCGCCGTATGGCTGACGAAATCGCGAGTATAAGCGATACGCTCGATGTGCTCGTGAACAATGCTGGTGTTTTTCCGGAAGCATCGTTCGAAGCAGTTACCGAGGAAATGTGGGATCTCGCGCTCGATGTCAATACGAAAGCGGTGTTTTTCGTCACACAATGCCTGCTGCCGCTATTGCGAAATGCAAAGGGAAGTATCGTGAACGTGATCTCGGCAGGTGCCTATGAGCCTTGGAGCGGACATATCCCGTACAACGTTTCAAAAGCCGCAACCGTGATGCTTACTCGAGCATTGGCGAAATCCCTCGCTCCGGATATTCGCGTCAATGGTGTCGCTCCCGGGGTTATCGTCGTTCCCGACGAGGAGGAACGCAGGCATATCCCGGAGCAACGCTTTCTGCTGCGCCGCTACGGCACGCCACGCGATCTAGCGGATGCAGTACTGTTTTTAGCGCATGGGACGACGTACATCACCGGGCATATCATACCGGTCAGCGGGGGTGGGACGTGATTTGTCGCAAGCATACAACTTCCGCGCCCGACCGCACACACTGCCACATTCGATTGAAATCCGAATATTCCATCAATTCAATAACATCATGGACAGCGCCTAATGGCTGATCAACCCATCAAAGCCTACAAGGATATCGATTTCCTGAACAGCCCCGATGCAAGGGTTGTTCGTATACTCGCGGAATATCTCGAACCGCAACGCAGACTGCGACAACAGAAAGTACACGATACAGTGGTATTCTTCGGTTCCGCCCGTCTGCTCCCACGCGAGGACGCTCTACAGGAGAAGGAAGAAATACTTGAGGCCATCCGTCGCTCGGGGAAAAAAACCACGCCCAAGTCTATGCTCGATCAATTGCAGCGCGCGGAAACCATGGTTTCGACGTCGCGTTACTACGAAGAAGCCGTCGAACTCGCCCGTCTGCTCACGCAGTGGTCATTGTCGCTCGACAGACAGCGTTTCGTTGTCTGTTCCGGTGGTGGTCCCGGGATTATGGAAGCGGCGAATCGCGGTGCGCACGCGGCGGGTGGGAAATCCATCGGCCTCAACATCAGTCTTCCATTCGAGCAATTCGCGAACAAGTACATCCCGCCGGAACTCAATTTCGAGTTCCATTACTTTTTCATGAGAAAATTCTGGTTCGTCTATCCCGCGAAAGCCATCGTTGTGTTCCCGGGTGGTTTCGGCACCTTGGATGAACTGATGGAAATTCTCACCTTGGTTCAGACGCATAAGCTGCGCAAGGACATTTACATCGTGTTATACGGTGAGGAGTTTTGGAATCGCATAGTGAATTTCCAGGAACTCGTGCGACAGGCGGTGATCAGTCCCGAGGATCTGAGTTTATTCAAGACTTGCAATACTCCCAAAGAAGCATTTAATTACCTTCGAAGGAAACTGACGGATAGGTATTTGACAAAATGAGCACGACCCGCGAACTGTTTGCACTGTACTCATTACTCGATGATCCTCAGGTTTCGGTTCAGCAGGCGGTACGCGAAAGATTACTTGCACTTGGTGAACATGCGGTAGAAGGCCTGAGAGAGTTGACGGAAGTACACGGCAACCTCCATCGAGAGGTAGTGGAGGATCTTATCAACGAGATACGGGTCTCCCGAGCGATGCAGCGTTTTTCCGGCTACGCATCGGGTGACATCGACATTGATCTAGAAGAGGCGACATTCGCGGTGGCGATGTATGGTTTCCCGGATCTCGACGAAACGGTGTATATGCGAAGGCTCGACGATATGGCTGGGGATATTCGCATTTTGGCTGGATTGCGTGCAGCACCGCTGGACGCGTTCATGAAAATGCGTGGCTATCTGTTCAGCGAACTCGGTTTCATCGGGAATCGCGAAGATTACTACAATCCGAACAACAGTTACATCAACAAAGTTATCGACTATCGGAAAGGGATACCTATCACATTGTCCGTGTTGATGGTGTTGCTGGGTCGTCGCCTCGGGCTCAGACTGAACGGTATCGGAATGCCCATGCATTTTCTCATTCAATACGACGACGGTTCCCGGATGTTTTTCGTCGATGCATTCAACAGCGGAATTATCATCACGCGTGATCAATGCCGCCTGATGTTGTCTTCCAGCGGAATCAAGCTTACGCCCGAAATGCTTGCCCCCGTTGTCGCCAGGGATATCATCGAGCGCATGTGGCGCAATCTCTACCTTGCATATCAGCAGCAAGGGGACGATGCCGAAGCTGCTCGTGTCGGAGGCATAGTCAGCCACATCAATCCGGATTTCAAAGTGAACAACACCATGGACGACGATACTGAAGACGATGGGGAGGAGGATCTCTGAAATCACCGATTCGGACGATCCAATTGATTTCACGCCGATGCAGGAACATCGGCTTTTTTCTTATGTAGACCAAAGTCAAGAGAAAAAGTACGAACTGCTTGATTTCTTTCGTTTTCGGCTGCTGAGAGGCTGTTCGGAAATATCCGATCACACGGTCGAATACAAAAGAATGCCGCTCCGGTACGCGCCGTTGCCGTGGCCGGCCGCGGAGCCCACCAGAGAGCTCAAGCGAAGCCGGACACGGCAAGCGCGTGCCGTATCGATCAGTAGAGATACCGCGCGCAGAGCCGATTTCGCTTGGGAAGCGATGATGAACGCGTGTCATTTTTCACTGGCCCGGGATTCTGCTATCCTTTTCTTATTCGCGCCATGATACGCCAAGTACCGAATTCGGTACGGAAAACAATCCCGCCATTTTTTTCACGCCGCTTTTTCACGGCAAAAAAAGCCACGCGACGAAATGGTCAGTGCATCCATGCACCAACCTACATTGGATAATACTCGCGCCGTTCGACCGCAATGCGCCAGAGGATGATCCCGAGTTTCCGGGCCACGGCAACAATCGCCTTCTGCGGCTGTCCGCTGCGCGCGAGAACGCGCTTGTAGATCGCCCCCATGCCGGGGTCGATTCTCCATCCCACCCAGGCGGCTTCGATCAGCAAGGTGCGCAGACACTTCTGACCGACAGGTCGTAGCCGTCCACGTGGCGTTTTCTCTCCGCTGTGATGCACCATTGGCGCGAGCCCGAGATAACTGCTGACCTCATTGCCGGATGTGAAGCGCTCAGGTTGAAACATCTCGGCGACAAAGGTGATGGCGGCGCGAGGGCCGATCCCGGGGACGGTCCGCAACAGTTCCTGGCGTTCGTCCCAGTCCGGATGTGCACGAAGCATGGCCTCGATCTCGAGATCGAGGCTTGTGCGGATGTGCTCGAGCGAGTGCAGTTCGGCAAAATGGTTCTCAAGGAGCACTCGCAGTTCCAACGGCAGCTCGCTCTCAAGGAGCATCTGCACGTTCGCTGCTTTCCACGACGGCAGTTCTATCCCCCGACCATCCTCGTGAAAGAGAAGAAGTGCCCGGATGCGCTGTTTGCATGCGCGTATGCTGTTGCTTAATCGCTGACGGCGTCGCACCACGGCACGAAACAGTTCTTCTTCTCTCGTCGGAATGCTGATGCCCTCAATCATGTCCCGTGCTGCGTACTCGGCGAGGCGTTGACAATCGAGGCGATCGGATTTCGCACCCGGTGCGACCGGGCGCGGTATCCGGCTGGGGGCACCGACACGCACCTTGATTCCTTCGCTGATGAGAACCCGGGCAAGGTGATAGCCAGTGGGCCCGGCTTCATGCACAACGAGCTTTGGCCGGACCCCGTTGCGTTCAAATGTGGCGAGAAGTGCGCGAGGGTCCGGCGGACTCGTCCATGTACAGATATGACCGTCGCCGCGACGCAGTGCTACCGAATAGCTCTTCTTGTGCACATCAAGTCCGACCCACCATTGTTGCTCTTCACAACCCTTGACAAAAGATTCGATCTGTGATAACTTGCGTACAAGTTTCATGCTGGCCTCCTTGTTGTTTGATGAGATCACGAAAGTGCAAAAACTTTCGATCAGAGGCTAGCATGATATTTTTTTCACGCCGCTTTTTCACGGCAAAAAAAGCCAC
>Ga0209498_1002452_pt1 | contig 11174 bp, 10 predicted proteins | sample WalLakDeSediment_FD_184131 | JGI IMG/M metagenome (GOLD analysis project Ga0209498, IMG submission 184131) | Lake sediment microbial communities from Walker lake, Nevada to study Microbial Dark Matter (Phase II) - Walker Lake 11/02/13 Deep... | ecosystem: Environmental > Aquatic > Freshwater >...
GGCCAGTTACAATCCGCGTGGGGCCGAGTTTGACAGGCTCCTGGTGGAACTTTTGCGTAAAGGTCGGGTTGAAGATATCCTTGAGTTTGATCCTCAGTTAGTTGAAGCGGCGGGCGAATGCGGTTTACGTTCTTTTATCATTGCCCTTGGCATGTTTGACGGCGAAGATTTTGCGACAGATATAATATCGTACGAAGGGCCGTTCGGAGTCGGCTATCTTGTAGCCGCCCTTAATGTGGAGAGTAACGATTAACCCTCTTCAGTTAGAAAGGGGTTTAGTTAATGAATAATTTAGAGCCGAAAATCAACCCGGCAGAGCTGGCAAGGAGTGTATTGGAGCATTACCTTGAAAATGGCTTACCCCCAAAGCTGCCTGAAGATCTGCCGTTTGAATATGAAGCGCAGGCCGGTGTATTTGTCTCGCTTAAAAAAGGCGGCAGCCTGCGTGGCTGTATTGGCACTGTATACCCGGCGCGTGGAAATCTGGCTGAAGAGATCGTTGCCAATGCTATCAGCGCCGCAAGAAATGATCCGCGCTTTCCTCCTGTGAACAGAGAAGAACTGCCTGATCTTTCTATCTCCGTTGATATCTTAAGCGCGATGGAAAGGATCAGAAAGATAAGCGAACTCGATCCCAAAAAATACGGAGTTCTGATTCGCAGCGGCCCCCGCAGCGGTTTGTTGCTCCCTGATCTTGAAGGGGTCAATACCGTCGAAGATCAGCTTGCTATTGTCCGCCAAAAAGCCGGCATCGCCCCGGGAGAACCGGTCGAGCTTTACCGTTTTACAGTAACACGCTATGGTGAAAAATAATTAAACATGCCGGAACATGAAACCTGTCACAATGCCCCGACAGGCCAGGAGAAGACTTCAATGCAAAAAGCCCGGTTTTACCGTATAGAAGAAGAGAAGGTTCGCTGCCTGCTTTGCCCCCGCCGCTGCCTTTTAGGTGATGGGCAGGTCGGAACCTGCGGTGCAAGGGAAGCTGCAGGAGGAGAGCTAACTACAACCAACTACGGAAGACTATTGGCTGTAAACTGGGATCCTATTGAAAAAAAACCTTTATACCATTACTTCCCGGGCAGCCAGATACTATCCATAGGTACTTTTGGCTGCAATCTGCTCTGTTCTTTTTGTCAGAACTGGGCTTTAGCCCGCGGTAAGCCCAGCCAGGTTAGCAGTATAGTCAGCCCTGATCAAATCCTGGCCATGTTGGAAAAAGAAGGCGGCCCGGACAAAGTTCCGGGGGTTGCCTATACCTATAATGAGCCGATAATCTGGTATGAATTTGTACACGATACAGCTCGCCTGCTGCATGAGTACGGTTATCACAATGTTCTGGTTACCAATGGCTATATAGAACAGGAACCGTTACAGGAACTACTGCCCTTTATTGACGCGATGAATATTGATGTCAAGGCTTATAGTGATTCTTTTTACAAAGAGTATTGCCATGGCCTGAAAGAGCCTGTTATCAAAACAGTTGAAGCAGCTGTAAAGGCATGTCATGTTGAGATAACCTGCTTGCTGATACCGACCTTAAACGACAACCCTGCAGAGCAGGAAGATTTAGCACGGTGGCTAGGTGGGATCAGCCACGACCTGGTCCTGCACTATTCCCGCTATTTTCCACAGTATAAACTTGATCTGCCGCCGACACCGCCCCATATAATGAAACAGGCCAGGGAAACTGCACGGAAATATTTACGCTATGTTTATCTGGGCAATATCGATTTACCAGGCTCATCTGATACTGTTTGTCCGTATTGCGGCAACCTTTTAGTAACGCGGAGTGCTTACAGAGTCAAGCTGATCGGTCTCGATGGAGCAAGCTGCAGCAACTGTCAAAATCAGATCAGCATTGTTTTATCAGATCCGGAAAAACAACCGGGTGAATCCGGGTAAGTGCTGATTTTTGCGTAATAATATTAACTGTGTGCATTTTTCTGTATTGTTGCAGGTATTTGTCCTTTGGAAAGCGAATAATTTTTTATCAGTGAAAAAACAGGAAAAAGCAGAGAAGCCTGTTTTGTCTGAAATTCATAAAAGAGGGCTCAACAGATTGTGGCTATTTGGGATCGGATTGTCGCAGCGCTGCTTCAATTAAATGTCGAGTGGCTTGACATAGTCGATATTGTTATAATGACCTTTGTCTTTTACCGGCTGATCCTGATCATTCGCGGCACCAGGGCCGAACAGCTGGTAAAGGGATTGATAGTCCTGCTTCTGGCTATGGTTATCAGTGACCAGGCCGGCCTTGATACGATCCACTGGACGCTGCGACAGACGATGACTGTGGGTTTGATTGCCATTCCAATTGTCTTCCAGCCCGAACTTAGGCGCGCCCTTGAGCAGCTCGGCCGCGGTAAAATTTTTAAAACTCCATACTGGAGCACCCATCAATTTGAGAATATGCTTGATGAACTGACCAAAGCCGTCCCGGTTTTGGTTAAAAAGCGTATCGGCGCACTGATCGTTATGGAGCGCTTAACCGGGTTGAAAGAATGGATTAATACCGGTATTCCTGTTGAAGGAGTCGTTACCGCTGAGCTGCTGGTTAATATATTCTTCCCCCGCAGCCCGTTGCATGATGGGGCGGTCATAATTCAGGGCAACCAGATAGTTGCTGCCGGATGTTATTTGCCCCTGACTGAAGATCCTACCCTCGGTAAAGAGTTGGGTACCAGGCACCGTGCCGGTATTGGCATTACCGAACATTCCGATGCAGTGGCTATAATCATTTCCGAAGAAACCGGTATTATTTCAGTTGCCCACGACGGTGTTTTGACCCGCTATCTTGATGAGAAAAAACTGAAAGTATTATTGACAGAACTCTGTTCTCCCGAACGTGTTGAAGGTTTTAGCCTCTTATCGTGGAGGAGTAATAAATAATCATGGAAAAAATCTTGCGAAGCAATAAATTTGCCCTGATCATTGCAGTTTTTTTAGCGATCATTCTCTGGCTTTTTGTGACTGGTGACAAGATCACCCGCAGCACTCCATCGCGCAAAGTCTGGCAGGATGTTCCATTACGCATTGAAAATTTAAACCAGGATTATGTGATCACTGAAATAGCAGCTACTGTTGACATCACCCTGGAAGGCCTGCCCGATGCTTTTGAAGATTTGCCCATACAGGAGATCGTTGCTTTTGTAGATCTTGCCGGTAAAGAACCCGGTAATCACCTGGTACGGGTTCAGGTGAATATACCGCGTGGCCTGAACCTGATTATGATTGAACCTGGGCAGGTCAGGGTAGCTATTGAAGCTTACTATTCTGCAGACTTTACTGTGGAGATTGATATAATAGGCGAGCCTGCGCCTGGATGGAGCCTCGTCGATTATAGTGTTATTCCTGAAGAAGTTTTGGTCGGAGCGCCAGAGTCGATATTTGAAAAAATCGACCGGATTTACATGCTTATCGACATTACCGGTATGCGCTTAATCGAAAACATTGAACTTTCAACGGTGGCTTACGATGAAGACGGAAACCGTGTAGAAGGATTGGTGGTCGATCCCTCCCTGATTACTGTAAGGCTTGAATTTGAAAGGATTATAGAGCAGGATAGAATAAATAATGCTGAAGATCCAGGCTGACCAATAAGTTGTTATACTTTGCCCGGTCGTTTACGATATAATAATCTGGAGAAAAGGCCTAGGAGGTTTTTTATTGGGGAGACTATTTGGAACTGATGGAATCAGGGGTGTGGCAAACCGGGATTTAACCCCTGAGCTGGCCTTTAAAATTGGACGGATTACGGCTGGCCTGCTCGGAAGAGAGCACGGTAAGCCTTTATTTATGATTGGACGGGATACGCGCTTATCCGGTTCAATGCTGGAAGGTTCGCTTACTGCAGGTATTACCTCGGCCGGTGGTGAGGTCCGGCTGTTAGGGGTTGTTTCCACGCCCGCAGTGGCCTACCTGACCAGACAGCTTAATGCTTCAGCCGGAGTGGTTATCTCCGCTTCACATAATCCCATTGAAGATAACGGTCTGAAAATATTTAACGGGGGCGGCTTTAAACTGCCCGATAATCTTGAAGAGGAAATAGAAAAGATTTATTTTAACAGCACAGACGATCTGCCCCGTCCGGAGGGCTCATTGCTTGGCCAGGCTTATATTGATAAAGAAGCACTTGATCTCTACATGAATCACTTGAAAGGATGTGCTGTCTCGTTAGAGGGGCTTAGCCTGGTGGCCGATTGCGCTCATGGTGCTGTTTGCAGGGTAGCAGGTGAACTGTTTCAGCAGCTTGGAGCAAAAGTCATGATGCTGCATGATGCTCCGGATGGCAGCCTCATCAATGTCAACTGCGGAGCGACCGATACTACCGACCTCCAGAAGGCGGTTGTTGATCACGGGGCTTCTATCGGGCTTGCCTTTGATGGTGACGCTGACCGCTTGATAGCCGTAGATGAAAAAGGGGCCATTGTTGACGGTGATGCGGTGATGGCGATCTGCGCCATTGATATGATCAAAAATGGCTTACTAAAACAAAATACCCTGGTAGCCACAGTAATGAGCAATGGTGGCCTTGACATCCTGGCTGAAAAGCACGGAATGAAGGTTATACGCACAACTGTTGGCGACCGTTATGTTCTGGAGAAGATGGTTGAAGGCGGTTATAATCTCGGTGGTGAACAGTCCGGACATATTATTTTTTCCGACCATGCTACTACCGGCGACGGTTTGCTCACTGCCCTTCAGCTTCTAAGAGTAGTCCGGCAGGAAGGACGGCCTTTATCTGATCTTGCGTCCCACCTCGAACGGTTACCCCAGGTTTTAGTAAACCAAAAAGTTGCTACAAAAGAAGGGTGGTCAGATAACCAGAAGATCACTAAAGCAATCGATGAGATCAAACAAAAACTGGGACGGCACGGACGTATCCTGGTTCGCCCCTCAGGCACCGAACCGAAAATCAGGGTAATGCTTGAAGCTCCTCTGCCTGAAGAAGCACTTGCCGAATTTGCCCATTCTCTGGCTGAATTAATTGCCAAAGAACAGGCCTAAACTAATTTCTTAACTGTAAAATGGCGCTTAAACTAATCTGGGGTTTAAGAGGGGAGGGGTTACGGCACCCTTCCCTTTTTGTCAGTCAGGCATATTGATGATATTATTAAAGATATTTTTGCCTATGGAGGGCTTGAAATGTGCGGTATTGTCGGCTATACAGGAACCAGGGAAGCGTGTGCTCTTATCATGGATGGCTTAAAAAAATTGGAGTATCGTGGTTACGATTCAGCAGGGGTTGCCCTGCAGGGTGGCGATAAACTATTTATTGGCAAAGCGGCAGGTTCAGTGACAAACCTTGAAGCATTGTTAGGGGATAAACATAGCGCAGTTACTGTTGGTATCGGCCATACCCGCTGGGCTACCCACGGTCGCCCGACCGACGAAAATGCCCATCCCCACTGCAGTTGTTCTGATGATATAGCTTTGATTCATAATGGTATCATTGAAAATTACCGCCCTCTGCGCCAGTGGCTGATCGAAGAAAGGGGACATATATTTCGCTCGGAGACTGACACAGAGGTTTTAGCCCATCTGATCGAAGAATACTACGAGGGTGATCTGTTAGAAGCGGTGCGGAAAGCCATGGTTCAGGTTAAAGGCTCTTATGGACTGGTAGTGCTAACATCTCATGAAGCGGGGCGAATTGTCTGTGCCCGTCAGGACAGCCCCCTGATCATTGGCTTGGGTAATGGCGAGAACCTTGTTGCTTCCGATATCCCCGCCCTGCTGACCCATACGCGTAAGGCCATGGTCCTCGAAGACGGTGACTTTGCTTCCATAACAGCAGGTAAAGTTGAGATCTGCGATGCTGACGGCTGTTTAATTGATAGAGATGTTCTCGAAGTAACCTGGGATATCGAAGCGGCAGAAAAAGGCGGTTTTGAACATTTTATGCTTAAAGAGATTATGGAGCAGCCTGCCGCAGTAAGAGAAACTTTGCGCCAGCGCGTTGATGCTGTATCCGGAAAAGTAGACTTAAGCGAACTTGAATTTGCAGAAGAAGAACTGAATAACCTTGAGAAAATCTATATAGTTGCCTGCGGTACTGCATTTCATGCCGGCCTTCTGGGCAAGGCCGTAATTGAAAAAGTGGCTGGAATTCCGGTGGAAGTTGATGTGGCCTCGGAATTTCGCTATCGCGACCCGCTGCTAAAAGAAAACCAAATGGTTATAGTGATCAGTCAGTCCGGTGAAACTGCCGACACCCTGGCGGCATTACGCCTGGCCCGCCAAAAAGGGCTTAAAGTGATGGCTATTACCAATGTTGTCGGCAGCTCAGTGTCCCGTGAGGCCGACCGGGTTCTTTATACCTGGGCCGGCCCGGAAATAGCTGTTGCTTCGACTAAAGCTTACCTGACTCAGCTTATAGCCCTCTACCTGATAGCCCTATACCTCGGCGAAGTGCGTGGTAGCGTTGCACCAGAACTCGCAGCCGATTTGACCGTTGGCCTGCTATCTTTGCCCGCACAGTTGGAAAAAGTTCTTTCTGAAGAGAGCCTGGCTGAACTGCGAGCCTATTGTAACCACCTAGCCAGGTGGGATAACGCTTTTTTTGTCGGCCGTAACCTTGACGGCCCGGTGGCAATGGAAGGAGCGCTCAAGCTCAAAGAGATCTCTTATATTCATGCCGAGGCCTACCCTGCAGGAGAACTAAAGCATGGCCCGCTGGCTTTGATTGTCGAGGGCATTCCGGTCATCGCCCTTGCAACTCAAAAAGCGGTACTCGATAAACTGTTAAATAATATCCAGGAGGTTTACGCTCGCGGAGGCGCTGTTTTTGCCATAACTCAGGAAGGTTTTGACGATGTTTCCCGGCAGGTTGACTCTGTTTTTTATCTTCCTCCGGTAAACGATATCCTGGCTCCGGTGTTAAGTGTGGTACCGACCCAGTTGATTGCTTATTTCTCTGCCATCGCCCGTGGCAGTTCGGTAGATAAGCCCCGTAACCTGGCTAAAAGTGTCACGGTGGAGTAAAATAAAAATGATGTTCGATTTCTGTATAAATTTAAAATGCTGACCAGGGCTCTATGTCCGCCCTGGTCGTTTTTCAAGCCATTTACCGCCGACAGAAAAGAAAATCAAACCGGCTAAGGCCAACCAGCCTGTCCAGTCACCCCATTTTGAGTTGATTGTACCCCTGCCATTGCCAATCTGCACATCTGCAACCAGGGTTGCCTCTCCGCCATCGGGGAAAACAGCCAGTTCAAGGATCCGGCCATAGGGATCGATAATTGCCGAGTTGAAACTGCCATCAGCCTTAACCATGGCAATACGGTTTTCAACAGCCCTGAACACTACATGGGTATAATGTTTATCGGCTATACTGCCCCAGTCATTTGAAGGCACACCGACCAGCTGTGCCCCCTGGGTTACCATCTTGCGGGTGGTATCGGTATAGTCAAGGTCATAACAGATTATGGTAGCCAGTGCTCCGATCGATGTTTCGTAAACGGGGTAGGTTCCACGGCTCAAACTGGTCTCACCTCCGAATACTACCGGATGATCCTTACCGAAAACCCCCAGGAATTCACCTTCCGGGTTAATGACGGTTGCTTCATTGCGAAAACCTTCTTCACCAACTACAACTACGTAACCTACTGCCAGGTGCGCATCTGTTTCCTCCGCCAGTTCGGTCAGGTTGAGTCGGTCTTCGACCTGCGGGTCCCAGTTGAAAGAGCCTTCGGGCCAGACTATAAATTGTGCGCCCTCATCTCCGGCTTCCCTGGTCTGTTCAAGCATCCGGTTGTACAGCTGGTTAGTGTCTTGACCCTGCATAATGCTTCTGATTGGGGATACCGCCGGTTGAATAGCGGCTACACGGACAGAAGGTGAATCGATAGGGCTGTTTAACAATATCAGGCTCAGCATTATCCATACTGTTACAATTGAACCCCCGATAATTGCCCAGCGCCGGGATAAACCCACAGTTGTGGGTATGGGAAAAGAATGACGGTTACCTGGTACTTCCAACTGTTTTCTATTATCGAGCCATCCGATAATTTGCAGGGCCAGCACGTGATTGACAAGCATTACCAGCATGCCGGTGCCAATTATACCAAAAATGCTTGCCGGTTGAATCAGCCACAATTGACGGTAAAGAGGGTAGGCAATAAATGCCCAGGTTCCGGCAACGGGAATAAACAACCTGATCATTTCTATTCCGGCCCAGGTTAACACCCCGTTAATAACGAACCAGCGGTATCCGGTACTGCCATGAAAGGCCAGCTGCCCTCGGTCGATAATGGCACTTAAAATAAATGCAAATAGAGGAAGCCAGACCATAAATGTGCCTACCGGACTGAAAACGGGCCCCAGATACCCTTGCAGCCATATAGCTATACCTGTTGCTGTAGCCAGGGATGAAAATTTTTCGGGCATGATCCTGTGCTGGGCCACCAGCACAGGTACAAAACCGATCAGGGCCAGTGGCCAGATTTCATAAGGAGGAAAAGCGAGTACAAAGGCAATTCCTCCGGCTGCAGATATAAATAAAGCCAGCAGAATTCGGACAGGATTGGAGAGCTTTGAGATATTCATTATAGTTCCTCATTTCTTGTTTTAGGGTTTATATATTATTTACCGTAGTTTTTTCTGCCTGACCAGTTACGATAGTCATCAAATTGTCACTATTCATAATGACTTCGGTCATGTTTTTTTCAAAGCGGTCGGAACAGCAGTTTTCAATCAATTAGCAGGATAACATGATCATTTTGTCAAAGTAAAGCCCGGGTATTACTTAAACAGAATTATATACTTAGATTAGGAAGGTTTGGGACATGCTAATACTGCTGGTTGTCGGTTTACTTTTTGCTTTGCTGGGAGTTTTAATTAGACATTTCAAGTGGTACTGGCTGATTTCAGGTTATAACACCATGTCAGGAGAAAGAAAAAAGCAGGTTGATATTGAAGCTCTTGGTAACTTTATGGGTAACTGCCTTTTTCTAATTGCCGGACTGCAATTCCTTGGAGCATATTTGCTTTATATTAATATCCCGGAAGCCTCGCAAATTATTCCCCTTGCCGTCGTAGCCCTGATCATCTATATGCTGTTTAATGCTCAAAAGTATGATTCAGGAGCCCTTAATCCCGATGGCACGATGAAGAAATCAACAAAATTGATTCTTGGTACTATTTTTATTCTTTTTGTGGTTTTAGTAATCTTTATCCTTGCCGGTTAATCTTACCTTTAGGGGTTCCTATTACCCTGAAAAAATTGCTGAAAAGTTTATAGCAAAGGTTGTATTCAAAATGGAACAACATACTGTAACCTGCGAAGATCAAGCTATTACTTTTCTATTGATCAGAAAGAATGTTAAAAACGTTAATCTAAAAGTCCGCCCTGATTCAACCATAGTTGTATCAGCCGACAATAAGGTGCCCTATGAATTTATCGAACAGTTAGTCAGGGAAAAAGCCCGCTGGATCTTAAAAACGAGGGATCGCTTCGACGAAAGGCGCAGCAGGCAAAGAGGGTTACAATATATTTCCGGGGAAATAACTTATTATCTTGGCATTAAGTACCCCTTGCTGGTGCTTCCGGCAAACAATCGTGAGAAGGTTTTTATAGACGGAGATGATCTTGTCCTTCTGGTACAAGACGGTAGCGATTTTACCCGCAGGGAAAAGTTGATTAAACTCTGGTATAAGGAACAGGCCAAAACGGTATTTCATGAATCTCTGGAGAGAATGCATTCCCGGGTAGCCGGGTATGGCATTGATAAGCCTTCAATAACAATCAGGGCAATGAAAACCAGGTGGGGCTCCTGCTCCTGGAAAAAACAGAAAATCACCCTAAGCACTGAGCTGCTGAAAACACCGCAATCCTGTATCGATTACGTGGTCCTTCACGAATTGGCTCACTTTAAACATAGAAATCATGATGCCGCATTTTACATTTTTTTATCCGGGATCATGCCGGACTGGAAGGAGCAGAAATTATATTTAAAAAGCTTTATGGATAATAGCAGTTAGCTGCAGCCATTAATTAGATGAAGGATCTGTTCTTGCCTGCCGGCTAGAACACCCGATACATCAGGAATGATGCCCCGGCTATTATACCGATAACAATACCAATTACTGCGAAAACAAGCCCAATGATGATGAGAATGCCCTGAATCTTGAAGTATGTGTTAAGGTTGGCTGTAAATAAGTTAAATTGCGTAATATCGAGTTCATCCACTGCCGCCGCGATCATTGTATCGGCATTCAGCTTGGCATTGCGTAGTTTTATTCCCAGAATAATTGTTATGACCCCGGGAACTGCTCCGATGATAAAAGCAAAAAGTCCGGCTATTGCAGAGAAGACGCCCGCGATTATCGTCATGATACCTACAAATCCCATCCATGCACTAAGTTGCTTTAGGGTTTCCTTGTTCACAATCATCTTCCTTTCACAGGTTTTATTGGTTTAATATTATTTCGATATTTATAAACTGTTTCCCTCCATTTATCAAGTACGCAGGGACGGAGGTTTTGTACCAAAGCTTTGTTTAATCCGCGACTACCTATAACCTGCCCCCCGAAAACCGATATAGCAAATCAGCCAATAGACAAATGACAATGGAACCTGCCAAAAGTATTTTTTATAATTTCCGCCCCTAATCTGTTCTTTATTATTTCCCGCCTATCGGTTAACATGGAGATACTTCGAAATTAAAAAAATTCTATCATACCAAATCGCACGGGAGCGTACTGCAGGGATTTAGTTACTTATGGTAAAAGCATTTGCCAAAATGATTGCAGGAGGTACTGTAATGACAACTTATGAACATAGAACTAAAGTCAAGAATAAAAATGATCTTCTACATGGAAAATTAGATGAACTGATGGGTGGTTTATTAAAAACACGAGGAGTAAAGCAGGTTCTTGCAGCCATCGAAAGTGGAGATGGATTATTTCAGTGGTCTCGTCTTGGAAGCAGTGCAAAACCGGATGAGCTACAATCTGGCGTTGATCAACCCTTCTGGATTGCCAGCGTTACCAAGCTTTTTATCGCCGCTTCAATCCTTAAATTAGAGGAGAAAAAGCTTCTTTCAATTGATAACCCGGTTAATGAATATTTAGCCCAAGAGCTGGTTGAAGGTCTGCACTGCACGAAAAGTGGGGTTGATAATACCAGCCGAATAACTCTTCGCCACCTGTTAAGCCATACATCAGGACTG
>Ga0209498_1002453_pt1 | contig 11172 bp, 11 predicted proteins | sample WalLakDeSediment_FD_184131 | JGI IMG/M metagenome (GOLD analysis project Ga0209498, IMG submission 184131) | Lake sediment microbial communities from Walker lake, Nevada to study Microbial Dark Matter (Phase II) - Walker Lake 11/02/13 Deep... | ecosystem: Environmental > Aquatic > Freshwater >...
GAGGCGCTGGCCGGCTTCCTCGGCGGTCCCGCTCGCGGCTCGGTTCACGTCGGCCGGATCCTGAGGATCGAGTTCGTGACCGAAGACGTCGCCGTCGTTGATGGCGAGGCCGCCGTCCGCCGGCACGAACGCGAGCGCGGGTTCGAGGTCGTCGACCCGCGCGACGCCTGCTGCTAACCTCGACGTCATGAAGCCGGGCGGCAACCACGCGGGCCAATCGTCGCGGTCTTGGGCGGCACTAGCGGGCTACGCCATCGTGACCTTCGCGTGGACGTGGACGTTCTGGTGGGGCGGCGTCATCGCTGGGGCTCTGTCGATCGACGTCCCCGTGGGCCTCGTCGTCTTCCTCGGGGGCCCCGGTCCGCTGCTCGGCGCGCTCTTCGTCCTGCGGCGGTCCGCGCCGAGCTATCGAAGCGGCTTCCTCGGGCGCATCGTCGACCCGCGGCGGGTCCCGGCCGCCTGGTGGCTGGCGACCGCGGCGGTGGCCGTCCTCCCCGCGCTCGTCGGGTACCTGGGCAGCGCGGCCACGGGTCGTGCCCCGGCGGCGGACCTGGCGCTGTCGGCGGGCGCGGTCGCCTTCGCGGTCGGCTTCGCCCTCGCGGCCGGCTTCGTCGAGGAGCCCGGTTGGCGCGGCGTCGGACACGACGTGCTGCAGAGCCGCGTCAAACCGGCCGTGGGCGCGGTCATCGTCGGGGCCCTCTGGATGCTGTGGCACCTCCCCCTGTTCTTCCTGGAGGGGACCTACCAACATGCCCTCGGCGTCCTCACGGCCAGGTTCTGGGCCTTCAACCTCGCCTTGGTGCTGCTGAGCGTCCTGTACGCGTGGCTGTGCAATGGCTCCCGTGGCAGCATCCTCATTGCCGTCATCGCCCACGCCGGGACGAACATCGCGGGCAGCGTGATCCCGCAGGATGCGCTGACGGACCTGATCCGGACGGCGGCGCTCGTGGTCGCGGCCGCCGCCGTCATCGGGCTCACCCGCGGTGATCTCGCGTACGGCCCGCAGCGGGGTACGCGCGCCACCCACGCGCCCGCTGCGCGTGGCGGCGCCCCTGGCGACCGCGTGGGGGTGGCGTGGGCCCCGGCGGAGCGGCCCAACGCGTCAGGTCCCTGACCGCATGATCTCGTTCGTGATCCCGGCGTACGACGAGGAGCGCCTGCTCCCCGCGACGCTGGCGGCGCTTCACGCCGCCGGACGTGGCCTCGGCGAGGGATACGAGATCGTCGTCGCGGACGACGCGTCGTCGGACGCGACCGCGGCCGTCGCACTGGCCGGAGGCGCTCGGGTCGTGCACGTTGCACACCGACAGATCTCCGCAACCCGCAACTCGGGGGCCCGCGCGGCTCGCGGTGACATCCTGGTGTTCGTCGACGCCGACACGATCGTGCCGCTCGACACGGTCCGCGCCGCGCTGGACGAGATCCGCTCCGGCGCCGTAGGTGGCGGGGCCCACGTTCGGTTCGACGGAACCGTGCCCGTGTACGCGCGGGTCCTCCTGCCCCTGATCATGGGGGTGTTCCGCGCCACGCACTTGGCCGGCGGGTGCTTCCTGTTCTGCACCCGCGCGGCCTTCGACGAGGCCGGCGGCTTCGACGAGGCCCTGTTCGCGGCGGAGGAGATCGCGTTCAGCCGTGCGCTCAAGCGCTCGGGGCGCTTCGTGGTCCTGCGGCAGACCGTGGTCACCTCCGGGCGGAAGCTCCGGGATCCGTCGGCGCCGAACGCGCCCTGGACGATGTTCCGGCTGTTCCTGCGCGGCCCGGGCGTCGTCAGGAGCCGGAAGTACCTCGGGGCGTGGTACGGGGAACGGTCCCAGGACCGCCACGACGGCGGCTGACCGGCCAGTGTGCCACCGGCGCGCGCGATCGCCACACATCGCAACGTGCCACGATGTGACCCATCATGGCGCCGCCCAAGAGCCGGGGGTCTTCGCGTAAGCCGAAGTACGTGTGCCAGTTCCTCATCGTCCTTCCCGGGACCGCTCCCCTGGTGTGGCGCCGGATCCTCGTCCCGCAGGCGTACTCGTTCTGGGACCTCCACGTCGCGATCCAGGACGCGATGGGTTGGATGGACGCGCACCTCCACGAGTTCGAGGTCGTCGACCCGAACGGCCAACTCCAACGCATCGGGATCGCGCTCGACGACCTCGACGACATCCGGCCCACCGCGGCCGGCTGGGACGTGCCGATCGCGAAGGTCCTCGTCCACGGCCTGGGCCCCATGCGCTACCGCTACGACTTCGGCGACGACTGGGCGCACACGGTCGAGCTCGAGGGGCTGGAGGCCGCCGATGGCGGTCCGTACCCCCGGTGCGTCGCCGGCGCGGGCGCCTGCCCACCCGAGGACGTGGGCGGCACGCGTGGCTACGCCGACTTCCTGCAGATCATCCGGAACCCCGCGCACCCTGAGCATGCCGAGACGCTGACGTGGGTCGGCGGGGCGTTCGATGCGCACGCGTTCGACCCGGCGGCGGTGGAGTTCGACGACCCGCGGAAGCGGTGGCGAACGGCGTTCCAGGGGGGGTGACGCGGCATGCCCCCGCGTGACGCCCCCGACCTCACGGTCTTCATCACCAGCCGCGACGCGACCTGCGACGCGTGCCACGAGGACCTCGGTCGGCATGCCTGGATCACCCTCGGCGACGGCGGGCGCGCGTTCTGCCTCGCCTGCGCCGACCTCGACCACCTGGAGTTCCTGCCCGCCGGCGACGCCGCGCTCACCCGCCGCGCGCGGGCGCACTCGACCCTGTCCGCGGTCGTCCTGAAGTGGAGTCGCGCCCGCAAGCGCTACGAGCGGCGGGGCCTGCTGGTCGAGGCCGAAGCGCTCGAGCGCGCCGAGACCGAGTGCCTGTCCGACGCCGACGCCCGTGCCCGCCGCCGCGAGCGCGAGGCCGAGCGCCGCGCCGAACTCGACCGCGACTACCTCGCGAGCTTCGCCGACCGCGTGCGCGAGCTGTACCCCGGCACCCCGCCCGAACGCGAACACGAGATCGCCAAGCACGCCTGCCGGAAGTACAGCGGTCGCGTCGGGCGCTCCGCCGCGGCGAAGGCGCTCGACGCCGAGGCCGTGCGCCTCGCCGTGGCCGCGCACGTGCGCCACCGCGAGACCGACTACGACCAACTGCTGGCGTCGGGTGTGGATCGGCACGAGGCGCGCGACCGCGTTGCGCCGCAGGTCGGCGAGGTCGTGCGGCGGTGGCGGGGCTGAAGGGCGACACGGCTCGATCGCATGGCCTGGCAGCGAGCGCATGGACACCCAGGCACCGGCCGTCGTAGGCGTGCCGGCCATCCCGTGAAGCGCCCCGAACCGGGCGTCGCCTCGCCGGCACGACCGGCGTGAGGTGATCGCGCACGCTCGCCCCACTCGCCGGGGCCGATAGGATGCCCTCGGAGGCACATGAGGTGGTCCACCAACTGGAAGACGAGCGAGAAGCCATCGCCGCCCTCTGCGAGCGGCACGCCGTCGCGCGCATGTACGTGTTCGGCTCCGCATTGCGCGACGACTTCCGCCCCGGCGAGAGCGACATCGATCTGCTCGTCGAGTTCGCGCCCTTGGAGCCCTACGAAAAGGCGAAGGCCTACTTCGCGCTACTGGATGGGCTGAAGGAGCTGTTGGGTACCAACGTGGACCTGGTCTCGGCGGGCGCGATCAGGAACCGCTACATCGCTCGCGAGGTCGACCGCACGAAGCAGATGCTGTATGCCGCGTAGTCCGCTCGCCTACCTGGCGGACATCGTCGAGGCCTGCGACACGATCGATCTCGCGCTGAACGGCCTCGAGTTCGCCGGCTACCGGCGCGACCCAATCATCAGGGCCGCCGTCGAGCGTCAGTTCATCACGATCGGCGAGGCTGTTAACGCTCTCTCGCGGTTGGCGCCGATGCTGGCGGCCGGCATCTCGCATGTCTCGATGATCGTGGCGTTCCGCAACCAGCTGACCCACGACTACCCTTCGATCGACGACGAGATCGTGTGGGGCATCGCCACTCACGACGTCCCCGCACTCAGGGCCGAGTGCGAGACGCTCCTCGATGAGCTCGACGCCGCGGAGTCGCGATCTGCCGGAGCCCTCGGGCCAGCGGACGAGCCGACCTGAACCAGCACGCCGCGCAGCGCTATCGCAGGGGCGCTCATCCGAGTCGCGCGCAGGCGCACTCGACCCTGGCCACCGTCGTCCTGAAGTGGCGCCGCACCCGCATACGCTACGCGCGGCAGGGCTGATAGGCGACGCGGCTCGATCGCAAGTCCGGTCACATCCGCCCCTCTCGTTCGCCCGCGACCATCCGCCCCGCATCGTGGCTCGATAACAAATATGTTACTCTTGCGGTGTGGGCTACACTGTCGAGTACTACAGCGACGCTGTGGCCGAGGAGATCCTCGCGCTCCCGGACTCGCTAGCCGCGAGGTACGTGGTCCTCACGCGCCGCATCGTTGCCGTCGGTCCCAACCTTGGCTCACCGCACACGAACGCGGTCGGCAACGGGCTCTTCGAGCTACGCCTCAAGGGCCAGGAGGGCATCGCCAGGGTGTTCTCCTGCACCCTCGTCGGCCGTCGGGTGATCGTGGTTCACTCGTTCGTCAAGAAGACGCAGAAGACGCCCAAGCGGGACATCGAGATCGCGCGCGCAAGCGCATGAAGGAGGTCAAGCATGCGAACCCATGACGAAGTCGTCGCCGAGCTGATGCATCGCCCCGGCGTTCGCGCGGAAGTCGAGCGCATCGAACGTGAAGAGGGTGCGCTGCTCGACATCTTGCTCAAGGCGCGCACGGAAGCCGGGCTGTCGCAGGCGCAGGTCGCCGAGCGCATGGGGACCCAGGCGCCGGCCGTCGCTCGCCTGGAGCGGGCGCTGGCGACCGGGAAGCACTCGCCATCCCTGACCACCTTGCGCAAATACGCCCAGGCTTGCGGCAAGAAGCTCTCCATCCACCTGTCGTAGCCGGTAACGGGAGCCGAATCCTGCGTCACGACCGCCGTTGACGAAACGGACGCCGCGGACCAACGCATGACGAAGAGCCGATCGATGAAGGCGTCGAGCTGCGCCGCCCCCTCGAGCGCGCCTCAGGCGAGCACGGCGATCGCCTCGATGTAGCCGATACGGATGAGCTCCTCGTCGTCCTCGCCGCCGCCGACGGGGCGCGCGTGCAGGTACGGGATCGAGCCCCGGTAGCGCACAAGCAGCGGCCGGAGGCGGGCCGTGCGCTTGCGTCCCCGCGCGCGCAGCGTCCGGCCGTAGCGCCCGTAGCGCTCGCGCTCCGCCGTGTAGCGCAGTTCGACCTCGTGGCCGCCGGCGATCGCCTCCTCGAGGCGCTCGCGGATGCGGCGCGTGCTGAGGCCGGCGATGAGGGCGTCGACCGGTTCGGCGGCGGCGGGTGCGCCCGCGGGCGCGGGCGCAGATGCGCCGGCGGCCAGCCCGGCAGTCGCCTCGCCGGGCGCGGGCCCGACCGACGCGTCGGGTGCGAACCCGAGCTCCCGCAGCGCCTCCAGCAGCGGCGCGACCGCGGCCGGCTCCACCAGGTAGGCGGCGTCGCTCAGCGCGGCCGTCAGGTGCGGCGCCAGCCGCGGGTGCTGCGCCCAGGCCGACGCCTTCGGGTGCCGGAACAGCACGGCGCTCTGCAGCGCGGGCGCCGGCCCGTCGCCGCTCAGCGCGCGCAGCAGCACGTCCACGTGCGCGGGCGGGGCGGCCGCGAGGCGGGCGCGCAGCGCGTCGCGCCAGCCGCCGGGGAGGGGACCCGCACGGATGGCGCCGGGGTCGAACACCCGCTTCGCGCCCGAGCCGGGGCGCGTAAGCGCGTGCACGACGGCGCGACCCGCGAGGTCGAGCGGCCCGGTAACCCGCAGCGCGCCGGCGCGATCGATCGCGATGCCGCGCTCGGGGGGGTCGCCGTAGCGGTGCCGTTCGCCGACGGGCGGCTTCGTACGCGGCGCGAGCAGGGCGAAGCGCTCGCCCACCGGCCGCGCCCGCCCGAGGCCTGGAAGGGCGGCGTCGCGGGCGGCCTCGTCGGCGAACTCCACGAGGTGGGCGTCCAGCGTGACCCGCAGCCGCTCCCGGCGGGCGGCCCAGTCGCGCAGCGCGCGCTCGACGTTGTCCGGCACGGCGCCCGCGTGCACGCGCAGATCGGCGATCACGCCATCGACGGTTCGCCCCAGGTCGATGGCGCGGCTCGCGCTCCGGCGGTCGATCTCGAGGACCGCCGTGTGCAGGTCGATGCGCACGGCCGTGGCGCAGGTCAGCGCCGAAATCGCGTCGGCGTCGAGGCGGTCCAGGTAGGCATGCACCTCGAAGTTCGGCTGCACCACGATCGCCGGCGTCCCGCCGACCGCCAGTGCGTCGCCGGCTGCCGGTGCGTCGCCGGCCGCCGGCCCGCCGCCCGCGTCGGGCAGGGCCGTCGACGCAGGCCGTGTTGCGGCGGCGCCGAGATCGGGCGGGTCGTCACCCGGAAGGGCGCGCCCGAGCAGCTGCGCGCGCGCCGCGGCGTACCAACGCGCGCCCAGCGCGGGCGCGATCGACTGCGGCTCGGGCGGGTCGCTGGGCGCACCGCCGAACGCCCGCGGCGCGGCGCTGGTGGCCAGCAGCCCCAACCGCACGCAGGCGCCGGCCAGGACGGCGGCGACCTCGGACGGCTGCCGGCGGCCGAACTCGCCCGTGCCGCCGTGCCGATCGGGCCAGCCGTAGACCTGGACCAGCGGCCCGCGCCACAGCGCCGCCGCCGCCGCGTCGAGCGCGACCGGGTGGGACGGCAGCGCGGTCAGGGCGTCGAACACGGAGCGCCGCAGGGCGGCGGTGGGGGCGGCGCCGTAGAGCCCCTCGCTCCAAGCCTCGTCCAGGGTGCCGTCGCCGACGCGGCAGGCGGCGTCGACGATCGCTGCGTACGCGAGGTAGGGCGGCAGCCGCAGCAGCGCGGCGAGCTCGTCGCGGTCGAGCCGCCACGGGTGCGCGCGGCCGCTCGCGGCGAGGTCGCTGGGCGGGCGCATGAGCCCGAGCGCGAAGAGCGTGTGCAGCAGCGTCTCCATGCCCCATGCGCGCAGTGGCCGCTCGCGCTGCGCGCGCCGCACGAAGGGCCGCGCGATCGTGCCGGAGCGCGTGAGCGGCACGCCGCCCAGGTCGAGGACGAGGTGCGCGGCGTCGAGCACCTCGAGCACCACCGCCGCCGGGTGCGGTGCGGCGGCGGGTGCGACGACGGGCGCCGCCCCGTCCGCCGCCAGGTCGAGCGGCGCGGGGGGCGCGGGCCGGCGCATCGGCAGGCGCGCGAGCAGGCGCGAGTCGGCGCCGACCCAGGCGTCGTCGAACACGCCGACGCCCGCGGGCGCGGCCGGACTGCCGCCGCGCACGAGCAGGCCGTCCTCGACGAGGGGCTTCAGGTACGCCTCGGCCCCCGAGTTCCCCAGCCAGCGGTTGAACGCGTACGGCCGGCGCTCGACCGGCGGCGCCGGGAAGCCGCGCAGCGCCGCCTGGGTCGCGAGCTCCCAGGCGTCCGCGGCGCCGCCGCGGCGGGCGAGCTCGGTCAGCAGCTCGAGCTCGATCGGCGCGAGCCGCGCGATCACCGCGTCGAGCCCCTCGGGCGAGGACAGGACCGCGGCGATCGTCGCGCACAGGTCGGCCTTCTTGACGCCCACGCGGCCGTGGGGCGCGAAGCGGCGCCCGATGCGCTGTAGGTCGGGCACCTGCAGGTGCGGCAGCGCGCGCGTCAGGTCGACACCGGCGGCCCCGTTCGAGCGGTCGGCGCTCGGCGCCGCGCCATCGTCGCGCAGCGTGACCGGCAGCGGCGCGTCCGGATCGTCGTCATCGTCGATCAGCCGCTCGAGGCCGAACAGCAGGCGCTGGTCGTCGGTCACGGATCGCCCTCGACGGTGGGGGTGTGGCCCGCCTGGATGAGCGCCAGCAGCAGGCGCGGCGCGACCTGCGGCAGCGCCACCGCGGCGTTCTCCCCGATGCGCGCCAGCACCAGCTCGGCGAGCCGCGGGTCGGCGAGGAGGGCCGCGAGGTCCGCGGGGTCGGCGACCTCGATGAGGGCCAGGCCGTCGTGCACGGCCACGGCCGCGCCCTCGAGCGGCGGGACGTCGGCGGCACCGATCGCGGCTGTCCCGGACGCGACCCGCGCGCGTGCGGGGCTCGATGGGCGTGGACGCTTCGGCATGCTCGGCTCCCGGCTCAGTTGAGGTGCGCCGAATGGCGCGGCGACGGCTGCAGCCACTCCGCGGCGTCCATGATGCGGTAGGAATAGCCCTGCTCGGTGAGGAAGCGCTGGCGGTGGTGCGCGAAGGTCTCCTCGTCGGTCTCGCGCGTGACCAGCGTGTAGAAGGTGGCGCCGACGCCGCGCGCCTTGGGCCGCAGGACGCGGCCGAGCCGCTGCGCCTCCTCCTGGCGCGAGCCGAACGCGCCCGAGACCTGCACGAGCAGCGCGGCGTCGGGCAGGTCGAGCGCGAAGTTGCCGACCTTGGAGAGCACCAGCCGCGTCAGCCGGCCGGACCGGAAGTCGTCGAACAGGCGCTCGCGCTGCGGCTGCGGGGTGTCGCCCTGGATCAGCGGGGCACCGAGGTCGGCCGCGATGCGCTCGAGCTGGTCGAGGTATTGGCCGATCACCAGTGCCGGGGCGTCGGCGTGGAGCGCCAGGATCGCGCGCACCACGGCATCCTTCGCGACGGTGGTGGCGGCCAGCCGGTAGCGGGCGCGCGGCTCCGCGAGCGCGTAGTCCATCCGCTCGCCCTCCGGCAGCCGCAAACGGACCTCGCAGCAGTCGGCGACCGCGATCCAACCGTCGCGCTCCAACTCGCGCCAGGGCCGGTCGTAGCGCTTGGGTCCGATCAGGCTGAAGACGTCGCCCTCGCGGCCGTCCTCGCGCACCAGCGTGGCGGTCAGCCCGAGGCGGCGGCGCGCCTGGATCTCGGCCGTGAGCCGGAACACCGGCGCGGGCAGCAGGTGCACCTCGTCGTAGACGATCAGGCCCCAGTCGTGCTGGCGCATGAGGTCGAGGTGCAGGTACGACGGCTCGGCGTCCGCTCCACCGGCGCCGCGCGCGCGGGTGGTGAGCATCTGGTAGGTGCACAGCGTGACCGGCGCGATCTCCTTGCGCCGGTTCGGGCCGTACTCCGCCACCTGGTCGGGGGTGAGCGTGGTCTTGGCCAGCAGCTCGCGGCGCCACTGGCTGGCGCTGGTGCGGCTGGTGGTCAGCACCAGCGTGCGTTGCCGCACGCGCGCCATCGCCACCAGCCCGACGATCGTCTTGCCCGAGCCGGGCGGCAGCACCACCACCCCCGAGCCGCCGGCGGCGCTGCCGCCCTGGTAGAAGGCGTCGGCCGCCTCCGCCTGGTAGCCGCGGACGTCGACGCCGAGGGCCAGCGAAAGCGGAAGGGAAGCCCCGTCGCGGTACCCGGCGACGTCCTGCACGGGCCAACCGACGCTCAGCAGCGCCTGCTTGAGGACGCCGCGGTTGCCCAGCACGATCGCGAAGGCGCGCGGGCCGCGCGCCGGACCGAGCAGCGGCGCCACCTGCTCGTGGCGCGCCACCTGCACCAGCAGCGGCTCGTCGCCCTCGGCGACCCCCAGCCGCAACTCGTCGTCGACGGAGGTCATCCGCAGGCGCCCCCAGCGGCCGGTGAGCTCCGCGACGTCGACCTCGAGGCTGGGCGGCAGCGGGAACTTGCTGTACCGCCGCAGCGCATCCACGATCGCGGGGCCGTCGTGCCCGGCGCTGGCGGCGTTCCACAGCGACAGCGGGGTGATGCGGTAGGTGTGCAGGTGCTCCGGGCTGCGCTCGAGCTCCGCGAACGGCGCGATCGCGACCCTGGCCGCCTCCGACCGCGGATGGAAGGTCTCCAGCACCACCGTGCGGTCGGCGTGGACGATGAGCGGGTTGGCGGGGTCGGGGCGGGTCACCAGGGCCAAGGTTACCTGGCGCCGCCCTCGTGACCGGCTCCAGCCGCCAACCGCGCGCTCGGCCACCACAGCCACCGGACGCCGACCAGCAGCACGAGCGAGATGGCGCCCCCCACCAGGAAGGAGCTGCCGGCGAACACCGTCCCGAGCCACCCGGCCAGCGGGTAGGCGCCCAGCCACCACAGGTGGCTCCAGGCGAAGTGGGCGCCGTAGACCCGGCCCTGCAGGCGGTGCGGGGTGCGCTCGGCCAGCAGCGTCAGCATCGGCAGGTTGACCCAGTTGGTGCCGATCCCGGCGACGAACCACAGCGCGGCCAGCGGCGCGATGCCCACGAGGTCGGCGGGCAAGACCGCCAGCGAGATCGCCAGCGCGCCGACGCCGAGGAAGGTGGTGCGGGGCACCCGCGACTCCAGCGCGCCCAACGCCAGCGCGGCGAGCGTGGCGCCGGCGCCGAAAGCGGCCATCACCCAGCCGTAGGCGAAGTCGTCGAGCCCGAGGCCGCCCTTGACCAGCACGACCGAGTTGACCAGGATCCAGGCGCCCGCCACCGAGGCGACGAGCTCGAGGGAGAGGCCGTAGCGCACCAGCGGGTCGCGCCACAGGCGCACCGTGCCCTCGGCGAGGTCGCGCCAGCGGCCGCCCGCCGGGGCCGCCTCCGCGGCGGGTCCGGCGCTCGCGGGCGCGGCGTCGGCGGGTGTTACGTCGGCGGCCGCCGCTGCCGCGGCCGAGCCCCCCGTGTCGGGCTCGGGCGTCGCCTCGTCCAGCCGCCGGCGCAGGCTGAGCACCAGGGCCGCCGACACCACCAGCGTGGCCGCCGCGACCCAGAAGAGCGAACGCCCGCCGAACGCGACCGCCAGGCCGCCGGCCAGCCCGGGGCCGAGCACCCCGAGCAGCTCGAAGGTGGCGCCCGAGAGCGAGATCGCCTTCGGGTACTCGGCCCGGGTCGTCACCGCGGGCACCGACGCCTGGTAGGTGGGGGTGAAGAAGGCCGTCAGGGCGTTCATCGCCAGCATGGCCAGGTAGAGCTGGGCCTCGCTGGTCGCGACCGCCAGGCCGGCCAGCACCCCCATGCGGGCCAGCAGCGCGGTCACCATGATCGCCTTGCGGCTGACGCGGTCGGCGAGCACACCGGCGAAGGGCGACAGCACCACGAAGGCCGTCACCCGCAGCGTGAGCGCGATGCCGAGCACGACCGCCGCGCGCTCGCCCGCGAGCTCGAAGGCGAGCAGCGCCAGCGCGACCCACACCAGCGCGTCGCCGAGGAGGTGGACCAGCTGCGCCAGGTAGAGGCGCGCGAAGG
>Ga0209498_1002456_pt1 | contig 11166 bp, 7 predicted proteins | sample WalLakDeSediment_FD_184131 | JGI IMG/M metagenome (GOLD analysis project Ga0209498, IMG submission 184131) | Lake sediment microbial communities from Walker lake, Nevada to study Microbial Dark Matter (Phase II) - Walker Lake 11/02/13 Deep... | ecosystem: Environmental > Aquatic > Freshwater >...
GCCCCAGTCGATTCCGTTGAAAAAAGGCAGATAATAATTATAATGGGAATTCCATACTTTGATGAGCAGGGTATTCACGCCTTTTTGCAAGGATATGCGCAGCGTATCCTCATCGGGCCGGGCCGATTGCCGTTGCGGTTGATGATAAATCATGCGCTGATTCAGAAAGACCTTGATGCCGGCATTGCTGCCCAGCAGCAGAAGGGCTTCGGTTGGCCGGGCACTTTCAATATTTGTATAAGCATAGGCTGCTTTAGCCTGCCTGATTTTGGCGGTAATTTTTCCGGGGTTGTACCAGCCCAGCAGCGCATTGAAATCGAGATAACCCTGCTCATCGGCGGATTGAACGAACCAGCGGCATTGCCCTTTTTCATTCAGGGCGGACTGCTCGATCTTGCCCTCAAAGGGCTCGATCCCCTCTTCGCCGATGGCGTCACGGTCACCGATCTCACCAAAACCGACGATGGGTTGCTCGAAAGGTCCGGCTACCAGCCACAACGCCAACCGGCCGTCATCGGTCAGGCTGACGCGCTGGCGGTTAAAGTTATCACCGGCTGTAGCCTGCGCGAGTGCCCCCTGCAGGAAAATAACAATTAGTAAAAGAAGAGTTGATTTAATCCTGATAAACAAATCTGCTCCCAATCATAACAAATAAATTTCCCAAATCAGGCTTTTATACCGCTCATGGTAAAGCCTTTAATAAAATATTTCTGGAATAAAAAGAAAATCATAATCATCGGCAGCATCATTAATACCGAGGCGGCCATAAGCATGCCCCACTCCGTCTGATGCTGGCCCACAAACATGGCCAGACCCAGCGCCAGCGTGCCCATCGTCTTATCGGACAAATAGATCAATGGACCAATAAAATCATTCCAGGTGAACATAAAGGTCAGAATGGCCACGGTGGCCAGGGCCGGTTTGGCCAGTGGCAAGACAATGCTCCAGTAAATACGGATTTCCGGGCAACCGTCAATCCGCGCCGAATCCAGAAGGTCACGGGGAATGGTCATAAAAAATTGCCGCAATAAGAAAATGTTGAAGGCGCCTCCCCCGAAAAAGGCCGGTACGGTCAATGGCTTAAAGGTGTTCAACCAGCCCAACTCCTTGAACAGCACAAAAACCGGAATCATGGTCACCTGCATGGGCAGCATCATCGTGGCCAGAACGACGATGAACAGGGTGTTACGGCCGGGCCATTGCAGACAGCCGAAGGCATAAGCCACCACCGAACTGGACAAGACCACGCCGATGATGGTGATAGCCGTGATCAAGGTAGAATTGCGCAGATAAACCATAAAGGGCATCTTGTCAAAAACTTTGCTGTAATTATCCCAATGTAATTGATCCGGAATCCATTGCGGAGGAATGGCAAAAATCTGCTCTTCCCCTTTTAATGACGTGGAAATAATCCATAAAAAGGGGATGATGAACAAGGCCGCAAAGATGATGATTAACGTATAAATTAAAATTCTTTTAATATTCAAATGCATACCGCCAGCAAACTGCTCTTTTAAAATACCGTGTAATAACTTTCCAATTCAATAACGAAACCCATCTGATAAAACCAGCATCATCTGTTCATTGAGTGATCCATCACTCCAATTATCCAACAATCCAACACTCCATATTCCCCCGGCGCCCCGGCGACCTGCTCATGCTCCGCGCTGTTCTCCTTCGTAATAAACCCAACGCTTACCGATTTTAAACTGGATCAGGGTGACCGCCAGGGTTAATACCAGCAGAAGCCAGGCCAGCGCCGAAGCGTAACCCATCTGAAAATCATCAAAGGCTTTAAAATAGAGATAGAGATTATAGAACAGGGTCGAGTCGAGCGGGCCGCCTTTGGTCATCACGTAAGCTTCCGTAAAAATCTGGAAGGAAAAGATGACTTCCAGAACCGTCCACAGGAACAGCACCGGCGAGATCATGGGCAGGGTAACATGGCGAAATTTGCTCCACCAACCACCGCCATCCAGATCAACAGCCTCGTAAAGATGCTGGGGAATGCCCTGCAGGGCGGCCAGAAAAACCAGCATACGCCCCCCACCGATGGACCACAAGCCCATCAGTACCAGGGCCGGTTTTGACCATTGCGGGCTTTGCAGCCAAAGGGGTCCCTTGAGTCCCATAAAAGCCAAAAAGGAATTGATCAATCCATATTGAGGATTGAACATCCACATCCATAATACGGAAAGTACCACCCCGGTAACAATGGAGGGGATGAAATAGATCGTCCGGAAAAAGCGGATTCCCCGAATCGCATTGTTGACCAGAACGGCCAGCAGCAGTGAGCCAAGTATACTCAGGGGAATGCGCAGGACGGTGAAATAGAGCGTATTCCAGATCGATTTCCAGAAATAGGGATCGTCAGCGAGCAATTCCTTGAAGTTCTGCAGACCGATAAATTGGGGAACGCGCAAAACATCGTACTGGCAGAGACTGTAATAAATGGACATGATGATGGGATAGATGCCGAAGATCAAAAAGCCCAAAACCCAGGGCGAAATGAAAAGGTACCCGGTCAGGGCTTCGCGACGTTTCAGGGGATTATTCCAGAAATGCTGAACGGTGTTTTTCATTGGGCTATCCCCGGAAATTGCATGTGCTCGCGAACGTAATGATCATAAGCCACGGCGCGATTCAATTCGTTCTGTATGATCAATTCGGCCTGCTTAAGCGCATCCCATGGTTGTTGTTTGCCGTGTACCACCCGCTCGACGGCATTGGTAAATTCGCGCCAGAACGTATCATGAGCCAGGGGTAAGATGGAAGTGGAATGGGCGTAATTCAACTGGTCCAGGAATATTTGATTAAAATCCTTGTACAGGAATGAAGCATCCATAGCCGCCAGGCGGTTGGCCGGGAACAGATTTTCATCCATAGCCTGCAGACTTTGCAGCTGCACCTCTTTATCGACCACAAACTTGATGAACTCCCAGGCGGCGCGGGGATGTTTGGCGCCCCGCGGAATGGCCATCCACCAGGTAGCCGTGGAACTGGCCGTGGGAAAACCCTCAAAGGATGGAATGACACTGACGCCGTAATCCAGACCGGGGCGATAGGCGGCGATGTGATCCGGGAAATTGCCCGGTAAAATCATCATGGCCAGCCGGCCGGATGTAAAGGCATGCTGATCACCATAACCAAATCCGGCCACGAAAGCCAGTTGATCCGGCAAGGGAACATCCTGGTTGGCCTCCAGCACATAATTCAACAATTCAACCATTTGTTCATTAGCGAACAGGACCTTTTCTTTTTGCGGATCGGTAAAGGGTACCTGCTTCTGCCAGGCCATCAACAGCAGAGGTTCCTCGGTTTGCTGGGACACCTTGAGGGTTCGGCCGAGATGAAAAAGGAAACCCATTTGGGTAATATGCCCTCTTTCGGTGCGGCGGACCAATTTCCGGGCGTATTGGCGAACCTCATCCCAGGTACGCGGCGGTTTATCCGGATCGAGTCCGGCCTGACGAAACATTTCTTTATTGTAGAACAAAGCATAGGAAGCCGTCGCCGTGGGCATGGCGAAAACATGCCCCTGCCACTGCATTTCCTGCCAGCAGGCCGGAAAGATGACCGTGCTGTCAAATTGATCAGCGGCGATGAAGGAATCCAGGGGATAAAGCCCCATGCGCGAAGCCCATTTGACTACCGGAGCAAAATGATCCACAATATCCGGTGGATTGTCGCTGAGAATGGCCGTTAAAATTTTTTTCTCGCTTTCCTGCCAGGGAATGGCCACGGCTTCCACGAAAATGCTATCCTGCATTTCATTGAACAGACGCACCGTAAAGGGTAACTCTTCCTTCTGGCCGGTGGCATACCAGTAACGGACATGGATGCGCTCGTCATTATTGGTCTTGTGCTGAGGCCAAAACAGGAAGGCAATGGTCATTAAAAGGACCGCAAACAAGCCGATGATTTTCAGAATTTTCCACAAATAATGGAGCATATTTTCCTAACCCTGACAAGCCCTGATCATATTCGTGACGGGCCAGAACTAAACCAGCGACAGGATAACTGTAGCATCATAATATTCAGCACGCCTTATCTTATCCACTGGTTACATTGTCTGTTAAACAACTCTTTGCTGTTAAAACAACTTGATACTGAACAATATTGTAATAAAAATTTTGGAATTAAGCTGCCTGAAAACAAAATTTTCAGATCCGCCCATTTTATAACCCACCCCCTTTGCCGAAAGCATCCCAGGTGTGCGGAAAAGTTCCCCCTCCCTGATTCGATCAGGGAGGGGGTGAGGGGGAGGGTTAGTATGTACCATTCATAACCTATAACTTAATAAATACAATATACCTTTTTCTAATTCATATTCCCGCCAAATGGTTGCTCAGACTTAGCTTCAGACTATCTAAAAGCAAATCTGTCAATAATCTTCCATTAATCACAACCATCAAAACCCAAAACCTATCGAAATGCGGTGCACATCGGAAAAAATAGCACCGTAGGGCATCCAGGCATAGTCCAGTGTAAAATCGAGCCAGTCGTTCCTGGGTAAGCGAATCCCGGCTCCCAGGGTGATGCCATCTTCATCGCGGTTATAGCGATAGCCAGCCCTCAACGCGATCACCTCCCTGAACATCCCTTCAATCCCAAAATTCAGCCATTCCACATTATCGGCGGGATGAACCAGTTCAGCGGCGGTAATGATGCGCAAATTTTCATGCTGAACGATGTCATCGGCAATGGCCACCCGGAATAGCAACGGTGTCCGGAAATTCAGATTAAGGGGCCGCATGTCCGGTCCGAAATGCTGCAGGGCGAAGGCCAGGCGCAGTTTGTGGAAACCGGTGTAATACAGCGCGCCGATATCGAACAGGATATTCTCCAGGGTGTAGTTGTCCAGTTTTTCCTGAACAAACTTGATCTGGCCGCCGATGGATAACTTATTGGTAAAACGTTTGGTGATGGCCAATCCCAGAAGAATATCCCCGGCATTGACCATCCTGCCGGTGCCCTGGGGCTGCAATACTGTGGTCTCTTCAAATTCATCGATACTCAGGGAGGCGATGCTCAGGGCAAAGACATAGCTTCTCCAGGGATAGGCCACCACCGCGGCATCGTAACGCGAATTTACCAGCCATTGATTGTAAGAGAAATGTACCTGCATTTGTTCGACGGCACTCAGTCCGGCGGCATTCCAGAAGACCGCATTGGCATCACTTACCGTTGCGATGGCTGCTTCCCCCATGGCACATTCGCGGGCGCCGATCCCGATTTTCAGGAACTGCAATCCGGCCGAACCGGCTTTGGTAAAGTCGAATCCGTAATCAAACTGGGCCGGTAAAATCCCGAAACCAAGCAGAACGATCAGTAAATAACAGGGTAGTGATTTAATCATTCATGGCCAACCTTTACTTGATGATCAGCAGGGTGCCTTTGGCATTGCCGACCTCCGATTCCACCGTCCAGAAGTAGATTCCCGGAGCGGTGCGCTGACGGGCATCGGTTAATTGATCCCAAATGGCTTCCCCGGAATTGGGATTGTCATGTTCCAGAACACGTATCCGTTCACCGCTGCTGGTGTAAATGCGAATTTTGCAGCGCGCCGGCAGATTGGTCCAGACAATGGTATTCTCTTCACCGGCGGTCAGAAATCCCGATACTTTCCGGAACGGGTTGGGAAAGACCTTGACATTCAGTGCATCCAATGCCGGCTCGTTCACGGCGCGGATGGCCTGCTCATTGCGATTGGTGAACCAGCTTTCGTTACCGGCGCTGTCGTAGGCGGTGATGGTATAGAAATAACTGACTCCCAGGGCAATGGTGTTATCCTCATATACCCAGCGATTGATTTCCGGATCAAAAAAACGCTCGCGGTCGATATCCCGCCTTGGATTGATCTGCCTAGACTTTCGCAATAATTCAAAGGGACCGATAAAGGATCGCTCTCCGCGATAAATTCGAAACTCGGCGATACTGTTCTTCCCGGTCAAAGGATTGCTCCAGGTCTGATCCACCGGCGACCAGACCAGTTTAATGGATTGACGGGCCGGTATGGCGATAATATCCACTGCCGGTGAGGGCGGTGGAATGGTGTTGAGTCGATACTCATTTTCGAACAGGGTTCTGGCCCGATCAACGGTATGGCGTAAAGAATCCAGACCTACCGGTAATAGACTTTGGGCCGACAAACCCTGCAAGGCGGTTTCCAGGGGCAGACCATTGACCGCCTGCACCAGAACAATACGCACACTCTGGTTGGCAGCCAATGCATAGGGGCCGCAGGACATCAATATGAAGGGCGTCAGATGCTGACCATCCGTGGCCTGCAGAGAGCGGTCAGCACCGCTCAGAATGTTATACAGGCTATTCGCATTGGAGGTGGTCAGGGAGAAGAATTTCTCATTTTGCAGCAGTTGCGCCCAGAACACATGGGATGGCTGATTGACCTGATTTTGGGCGGCATCGGCATAAAGCAGGGCAAAACCGGCGTAACCGGGGGTACGCAATTCATTGGTGGCCGCCCACCAGTTCCCGATATCCTGGGTGAATTCCGGGCTGGGGGTATCGTCCCAGGAGTATAACAAACGGCGCGTGGCATCGTAAGCCACAAAATCATCGGTACGGTTCAAATCATCCCCCCAGCCGTTATGCACCAGAAAATCCTGGTAGCTGGGCCGGATCAGGTGCGGAAATCCGAAATAGACATCCTGTAAAGCCGCATTGTTTTTATTGGTAAAGGTATACTCGATGATGATGAAATTATTCATCCCCCGGAAACTCCAGACCCGGCTGATCCGTTGGCAGGCAATCTGGGTGCTGGTCGTCCAGCGGGCGGTAATGATCTCTTCAGCTTCATTAACATTATAATCGGTGCTGCTGATGAAATTTTGCGTTTTAGTGATGGGTTCAAATGTACCCGGGTCAACATAGCTGAACGGACCGTTTTCCGTAAAAAACAATGTGCCATTAGCATAGCGCCCGCCGATCCATACCCCGGAGCCGACGCTGTAGGAGCGCTGATCGTCCTTGCTCATTCGTGACGGGCCACCCGGCCAATCCATACTGGGATAGGTATCGATGCGGTTAAAAGGATCGGGTGCGCCAATGGTGCCGTCGTCTTTCATGGTCTCCCAGAGATTGCCGCGCTGATGAATCTTAAATTCGGCCTTACGGATTTGACTGAATAATAAGCCATTCAGCGAAAAAAGAATTAAAATACTTAAAAGATAACCGGTTAATGTATTCATCCTTTGCCTTTTGAAATTATCAGTGATCCCATCTTTCTCATACATTCAAAAAATATTGTTGTCAGATGCCCGCCCGATTAATCGTTGTCATGCACCTGCGGTAAATCATTCCATCCACCAACCCTTAGTTAAACACATATTTTACGCCGAAATAAAATCGGCGGGGTTCGAACCAGGTCTGCCAGCTGATGTCATAACCTCCGCCATCGACTGTCGAAATAGTACCGTCCTCAACATAATTTTTCATGGCCGAGGCGTCGAAAATGACATCCCCAAGTGAACGCAAATTTTTATGATTTAAAAGATTGGTTACGCGCAGGTACAGACCCAATTGATGGTGCTTCCAAAGGGTCAGCATTTTATCCACCTTAATATCCACCGTTTGCGTGGCTGGATAACGCTGGTTATCATAGGTGTCCGGCGGATCATCAGGCGCCAGATAAGTGAAAGCCTGTCCGCTGATATACCGGTACAAAATACTCACACTGGTTTCCCTGAACAGATTCAAAGGGAACTTCTCCGCCCAGAAATCGGGAAAAAGCAGGAATACATTGGCCCGCAGAATATGCGGACGGCTGAATGATTTTTCCACGGGGATGCGCTTTTCAATCTGCGAATCCCACTGGTAGGTCACCTGGCCGTTCTTTTGCAGGTTGACCCTTCTGGGACTCGCCCTGCCCCGTGTAGCCCGGGAAAAACTGTAATTCAGATCGAAACTATACCATCGGCTGAATAATGATTTCAGGGTGATTTCAAACCCGCGGGCATCGCCGTAATCACCGGGTAAAAAGGAGGCATAAGAGACATTGACGGTAATGGTATCGATGGACGGATCATAGCCATAAATAAAGCGATCGAACAGGCCAACCCGTTCTTCGGTCTGATCGAACACATCCTTGTAAAAGGCGGTTATATCGAGCACGGCAAGATCGGCCAGGTTTTGTTTCAAACCGACTTCAAACTGAATGGTTTTCTGTGGTTTGAGCGGTTCCGTCGTGTACGCCACCACCCGTTCCGGATCACCGGGATCAGAGGGGATATGCCGGGGCGGGCGGCCTTCCAGAGCGGCTTGCTCCCTTTCGGCAATCATGCGATCAACGATGTAGACCGGCCGGAAATAGAAGAACTCGAACATCTGATCAATGGGCGGCATCTGTGAAAAATGACCGTAATTAAAATGCAATAAGGAATGCTCACCCACCGGAAAGGACACACCCAAACGCGGACTCACGATGTGGTAGGTGCGGGCCGGCTCGCGGGGCTTGGTCAGAACATTCTCAAAACTGTATAGGACATTCCCGTTGCTGTCCACCTGATCGCGGTCCGGATCCAGTCCCGCATCGTAATCGGGATTATAGGCCAGATTAAACAGATTGGTAAATTTAAACCATTGCCGATTGGGATCGAAGTAATCATAGCGCAATCCCACATTCAGAATCATGCTTTCGAATTCCATTTTATCCTGCACATAAGCGGCGAATTGAATGGGATGATAGGTTTCGTGCAGGCCCCGGTTGATCCAATATTCCGGCTCAGTGGTATAGGACGGATATCTCCAGGCGCCCTTTTCATCGACCGTATTGTAGCGCCATTCAAAACCGCTTTTAACCAGATTGGCCTTATTGAATTGCCAACTGAAATTACCAACCAGTGACAAATCTCCGGTCTGAACATGATTTTTAATGATCGGAGCATACTGATCGAAGGGTTCATTCTCAAAGCCATCATAGCGATGGAATCCCCACAGAGTCGGTTGGCGGCTTTTACCTAAAGAAACATGCTTGCCGGGATTTTCCTGAAAATCGACCTGATACCCGCTTAATTTGAGATCATAGAAAAACGTCGGGTTCACGGTGTGAAAAAGATGCAGGGCGCCCTGGTAGGTATAGGTATCGATCAGGGTGCCCCAGCCCCGGTAGTACTTGGCCTGATTGGTAAAATCGCCATTTTCCTGTAAGGTGGAGTGTGCCTCATGGTTATAGGTCCCGCTCAAGCGCAATTTCACATTGGGTTTAACCTGATGGGACAAATTGAGAAGAACATTTTCCAGGTTCCGTGTTTTGCGCGGACGCGGCAGAGCATAAGCCTCTTGCTTCAACTGCGAAGAGATAAAAAATTTGAGCGGCGCTTGATTTATCCGAAACAATGATCCACCCAGACTCAGATAAAACGTATGATCGGGAATTTTGCGATAATCATAGATTTGGCTTTGCCGGTAAGGGGTCCACCAATTGGGATCGGGACTACCGTCCTCCAGGGTGTTATCCAAAAATTCTTTTTGTGTGGTGGGATCAAAAAGGTAATTGCCGAAATGCCGCTGCCCCGGCAGCCCATAAATATATTCCAGGGAAAGATTGAAACGATCGCCGCCCTCTTTGGTAATGACATTGACGATGCCCGATTGCGCCTCACCATACTCGGCATTGAAACCTCCGGTGATAATCTGGGCTTCTTCAATGGCATTCAGATTCACACTGGTAAACGAACCACCCCAGTCAGCCCTTCCGGCCATTAAACTGGAGGTGCGGATACCGTCAATGTACCATTTTACCTCGCTTTGCGCGCCACCGCGGACCGAATAGCGTGCTTCTCCACGCCCTGCTGATCCCAGACCACCCATCACCGGAATGGGATCAAAAAAGACCCCGGTTTGCAGCATTAAACCCTCTTTGGCATCGGTAATCGGTAACTGCTTGAGTTCATCCACAGCGATAAACTGGGTGCTGGAAGTGACATCCCTTTGAATCACCGGCCGCCGGGCCGTAGCCACAATGGCTTCGTCGAGCTCCATGAGCTGCTCCGTCAACTGCACATCGACCCGCGTGGTATGGTCGACGATCGCCCTTACCTCCTGCATGATCAAATCCTGATAACCGATCATTGAGAAGCGCAGTTGATAAGTGCCGGGAGGAACCTGCAGAATAAAATACATCCCATCCAGATCCGTGGCGGCGCCCAATACCGAACCTTCAATTAATATGTTAACACCGGGCAACGGTTGGCCGCTGGCCTTATCCAAAACAATTCCGCTGATCTTCCCGGTAATCCCGGCATAGAGGGGCTGAGCGAGGAAAAAGCCAAGCAAACCGATGAATGCAATCCGGGCTGTTTTGCGACCTATCCATAAAAACACGTTATGGGATGGGCTAAACAGGCTCATAACTCACCTCACTCGAAAAGAGAACCGGATCCCAATGTTTAATCGAATTGCGGAATTCTTCCAGGTGCCGGCGCATCATTTGGCTGGCCTGTTCTTTATCTTTTTTGCGGATGGCCTCCAACATGCGCAGGTGGTCTTTCAGATCATCCTCTTTGGATAAAAAATGATTGATTAAAAAACGCTGTTCCTCTCTGTAAATTGTAGACAAAACATCGATGATCTGGTAGATCAGATAATTTCCCGAAGCCCGGGCGATTTCTTTATGAAATTCAATATTCAATGCATACAAGCGCTCGGGATCAAAGGACCTGTTCTGCGCCTCGTCCAGAATATCCTGCAAGCGCTGGATTCCCTCATCATCGATCCGGTCAATGGCGTCGGCGATAGCCTGTACTTCAATAGGAATCTTGGCTTCGATTAAATCGAGCATCATTTTTTTGCTGGGTGGTTCATGGCTCAAAACCGGATTGGGTAAAAAGAGATGATGCACCAATTCACCGACAAACATGCCCGATCCATGCCGGACCCGCACCACGCCGGCCGCTTCCAGCTTTTTGATGGCCTCACGGATGGTCGGTTGGCCGACCGCAAAGCGCTGCGCCAGTTCGGCCACGGTAGGCAAGCGGTTGCCGCTTTCATAATTCTGGGCGATGATAAATTTTTTGAGTTGCAGGGCTAGATTATCCGATAGATTCTGTCGTCGAAGGGGAGTTAGTCGTTCCAAAGTGATTACCTCAGATTAATCAATTCATCAGATGACTTTATGAATATAGAGATAAATATTTCCAGTCGCAA
>Ga0209498_1002457_pt1 | contig 11159 bp, 8 predicted proteins | sample WalLakDeSediment_FD_184131 | JGI IMG/M metagenome (GOLD analysis project Ga0209498, IMG submission 184131) | Lake sediment microbial communities from Walker lake, Nevada to study Microbial Dark Matter (Phase II) - Walker Lake 11/02/13 Deep... | ecosystem: Environmental > Aquatic > Freshwater >...
TTGCCAGCCCTGCCATTGAAAACGGCCAACTGAAAGTTTATGTTGTTTCTGATTTGCTTACAGATATCGTGGCCACCCTTGAAGTCACCCTGATTGATCAGGCCGGCAACATACAAGAAGAAAAGATAATTGAGATCAAGATAAACAGCAACCAAAGCAGTGTCGCTTTCGCGGAAAGCCTTGAATCACTAATTCCCCCAAATCTTGATGATTGGATCCTTTTCACCCGCCTTACGGCAGAAGGGCTTAGTCATGAAAACATACTTTACCCGGTTCGGCCGCGCGAACTTGAATTCAAGCTTTTCCCGATAAAGTACAAGCTTTTCCGTGAAAACGGAGAATACCTGGTTGAACTGCGATCAGAAGGACTGATCAAGGGGCTTCTTATTGAAACCCAAAATGAAAAGGTGCGTCTTTCAGATAATTACTTCGATCTTTTGCCGGGCATACCAAAGGTTATTTCAGCCGGAAGGCAAAACCCCGGAACGCTGCAATTCACCAGTTTGAACAGCATTCGCACAGGTAAAGATCAGGTGGCGCAAAAAGTTGATTAGGAAGAAAAATTCTTTCAGGTTTTTTACCTTACACCTATCCTGTAAGTAAATTTAACCAAGAAAATATTGGTTCCCTTTTCGGCAAATAAATCGCCAATGTCGTTAAAGAAACTCAGGCGGCCGTTTGGTTCAAAACCTGACCGGTTCTGGCTCCATACCAAAAAGACCGACGAGCCGGGGTTGTACTCCCAGCGGATAACCAGGTTTGAAAGAAACTCCTTGAACCTGAAATTGGGATTTCCAAAGCTGTAATCAATCGTTCCGTTCTGATCTTCATCAATCAGGTAAACGCCTTCTGAGAGCTGCATCTGGCCGTCGCTGAACACATGGAAGCGGTCGCTGAAATCATTAGCTTTGGGGTTGGTGATGTACTTAAAGTCGTAATATGTTCCCGAAGCCACAAAAGGTTGCCCCCAGAATTGAATGGTAAGGTCAGGCCGTATGGTATAATTCAGCCTGAATGAAAAGTTAATGATTTTCTGATCAATAGATGCAAACAGATATCGCGGCTCACCATTAAAATTCCTTTGAGATACATATTGAAGCTGCTCAAAGCGCTCACTGTAAGAAGGTGCAAAGGAGAAACTCAGGTTATCGAAAGGTCTGTAGGTAAAGTTGGGTCCGATTCTGTAAAAGTTCTGGTAATCTTCAGCTCCAATGGCAAAATTGCCTGAGAGCCCCGCAAAAAACTTCTTCCGGCTATCGGTTCTTAAACCAGCCCAACCGCTAATGGCATCAGGAATGATTATGGCTGGACCGCCCCGTAAATGGGCGGTGGAAGTGATTCCATGGTTTATTTCAACGCCAGCATTGGCATTCCAGTAGTTCTTGAAACCAATGCTTCCGTTCACATTTCCTCCGGTAACAATGCGGGTTCCCCCGAAATTCAAAGCGGTATAGGTGCTCGCGTTAATGTTATAGCTCCGGTAAAAGCCTTTGGGTTTCCACTGCCGGTAGCCGGCGTAAAGCACTGAAATGATCTGGTCGGCTTCGCGCATGTAGCCCAGGTCGTTGATCTCAAATTCGGGCGATTTCCAAAGCATGGCGGCCATAAAGCTCCAGTGGCCTGCTCCAAACCTGCCAAACTGCATGCGCCCGCCGGTGCCGGTCAGTGAGGTCCGGTTAGGATCAACCTCAACATGGGTGGCATCGGGCCGCTGAAAATAACGGGCAGGGGAGCGCTGGGTGCGAAAAATGGACTCCTGATCGCCGCTTACATGACTCATGGCGGCATTCAGGTTAAACATCCAGGTTTTATCCTTAAAATATTGGGTAAAGTCAATGCCCCCCGAAAAGGCGTTGCCATGCATTTGCGAAGAAAGATTATCGTTGAGCCGCCGGTTCACGCTGGTAAACATACCCCCCACAATGGTGTTCCCCTCATTAATGTCTTTCTGCACCCGGACCACAAAAAAGTTGGTGAGCGGCTCAACGGTTTCAAAAGAACGCTCGCCATGAAAGTCGATCTCAGCTTTCTCTTCTGCCGTAACCGACTCAATAATGGCAATGGAGAGCCCGTTCTCGGTTTTTCCGGTCACCTTGGCAGCGCCCAGAATCCGCGTAAAAGCAGGTATATTTGAATATGAACCTTCAACTGGGTTAAATCTGCCGGCGGGCCTTCGGCCAATTCTTCGGGAGTAAAAAAGGTTGTCGTTGCCAATACCACCATCGCCCAAACCCACCGAAAAGCTTGAGATGTTTCTGCCTTCAATAAAAAAGGGCCTTTTTTCCTCGAAAAAGGTTTCGTAGGCTGAGAGGTTCACTTCCGATGGATCGGCTTCCACCTGCCCGAAGTCGGGCAAAAGACTCATATCCATGGTAATGTTATTGCTGAGGCCAATTTTGGCATCCAAGCCTGCCTTGAGTTGCACATCGCTCCCGGTTCTGAAAGGATTGCCTGTAACGGCAGGATAGCTTGAAGCCGAAGCCACTGTATAAGGAGTGATGTCAAAAATCTTGCGCGGCTCTAAGTTTTCAATGCCAAAAAGCAACCCACTAAGCCGCACCATTCCGGGAGCATCCTTGGGAATATGATTCCAGAAGCTAAGCTCGCGGTGACGATATATGTTCCTGAACACTTGCAGGCCCCAGATGCCGCTTCCATCCTTCTCGAAACGAAGCTGACTGAGCGGGATGCGCATCTCTGCTACCCAGCCCTCTTCATTAATGTTTGTTTTTACCCACCAGTTGGGGTCCCAGCTGCGGTCTTCATTGGCGCCGTCGTTGGTCATTACCCAATCACCTTTAACCCCTCCTGCACTTACACCGAAAATAAATGCCGTGCGCTGGTCGAAATAGCTATCGAATGCAATACCTACCCCGTCACCATCCTCATTATCGCGCCTTGTAAGACGGCTTACAATGCTGTCAGGGCTGGCATCAAGCGCCCGAATGGCAACGTAAAGGTTGTTGTCATCAAAAAGAACCTTAAAAAAAGTGGGTTGTGATGCCTGACGGCCGTTGTATGGCTCATATTGCGTAAAGTCTCCCTGCCATTCGCCCTGCTGCCAGGCCTCATCGTCAAGAATTCCGTCAATGGCTGGCGCAGGTCCTTCCAAACGCATGGCATGGTATTGCCTTTTCTCGCCATTTTGGGCAATGGCGGCTGAAATGATGATTATATGCAGCAGAAACAAAAAAAATGTTTTCATGGTTTTTAAAAGCTTCTCAGTTTCTCAATTGAAACCCAAATGACACCAAATACTGAACCATAGCTTACAAAAGATTGGAAAACAACTAAATATCAAAATTGAATCATCATATATGAAATGAAGCATGTTCAAATGCGAACAGGTATTGTCCTATATTGGACGAACCAGAAGCATATTTGTTACAATAAAAGAATCTTTTTTAGCTCAATAAAAAAGGGCATCACTCTCGCAATGCCCTTTTAAATTCATTATATAAGGAATTAGTTCAATCCCCTTTGCTTCAGCAAACCATCGATGCTGGGCGCTTTCCCGCGGAAGCGGACATATGCATCCATGCCTTCGTAGAGCGAGTTCTTTGCATGCACATACTCACGGAATTTGGCGGCCAATTCCTGGTTGAAAAGGTCGCCGGTTTCCTTGAAGGCATAAAATGCATCGGCATCGAGCACACCTGCCCACAAATACACATAGTAGCCTGCAGCATAGCCTGTACCGTGAATGTGGCCGAAATGGTTAGTGCGATGGCGTGGTACTATTTCATTTATGAGACCAACACGCTTAATGGTGGCCTCTTCAAAAGCGTTCACATCAATCTCATCGCCGTGATCGGCAGTGTGCCAGTCCATATCAATGATAGCAGAAATCACATATTCAGTGTTAATGAACCCCTGGTTGAAGTGTTGGCTTTTGGTAAGCTTTTCAATGAGTTCATCAGGAATGGGTTCGCCGGTTTCGTAATGGAGGGCATACACCTTGAGCACTTCGGGTTCGCCGGCCCAGTTTTCCATCACCTGCGAATGAAGCTCAACAAAGTCGCGGGGCACGCTGCGTGCAGTACGGCGATATTGGCCATCGGCAAAGAAGTTATGCAGGGCGTGGCCAAATTCGTGCAAGTAGGTTTCCACTTCGTCCCAGCTCAGCATTGCGGGCTTGTCGCCAGCCGGGCGCGAGAAGTTCATTACAATAGTAACCACAGGCGAAATGCGCTCGCCATCCTTATAGCCGCCGCTGCGGTAGGTGCCGCACCATGCGCCGCTGCGCTTGCTCGGACGGGGATGGGGGTCGATATACAGTACGGCCAGATGGGTACCATCATAATCGAGCACTTCAAAAGCTTCCACTTCTTCGTGATAAACCGGAATATCATCGCGCTTAACGAACTCCAGCCCATAGAGCCTGTTTGATATGTAGAAAGCACCATCGCGAACATTGTCAATGGCAAAGTAGGGCCTGATCTCATCTTCATCAAGGTCGTACTTCTCTTTGCGCACTTTTTCAGCATAATACCACCAATCCCATGATTCGAGCTTGAAGTTGCTGCCTTCGCGGTTGATGATTTTCTGCATGTCGTCGCGTTCACCCTTGGCGCGCTTCAGGGCGGGCTCCCAAACCTGATACAGAAAGTTGTAAACATTGGCAGGGGTTTCAGCCATGTTGATGCTAATGGCATACTCAGCGTAATTGTTGTAACCCAGAATTCGCGCTGACTGCTGGCGCAGTTGCATCAGCTCAGCAAAAAGGGCTTTGTTATCGTTTTCGTTGTCGTTATTTCCGCGCATGTAAAACGCACGATGAATTTTCTCGCGCAGGTCGCGGCGCTCAGAGAAAGTAACAAAGGGAATCCAGCTGGGCTTGGAAAGGTCAATGACCCACTTGCCTTCATGTCCGTCTCTTTTGGCCATGGCAGCAGCCGCATCGATCACATTCTGGGGCAGGCCAACCAGGTCGGCTTCGTCTTCGAGAATGAGCTTGAAGCCATTGTTTTCTTTCAGCACGTTTTCACCAAGTTGCAGCGAGACCATGCTCATGCGCTCGTTGAGCTTCTTAAGCTCCTCGCGCTGCTCTTCGGGCAGGGCGGCACCTCCGCGCTCAAAATCCTGGTAAATCTTTTCAACCAGGCGCATTTGCTCCAGATTCAGACCCAGGGTTTCACGCTGATCGTAAACGGCTTTGATGCGGCCAAACAGATCCTGGTTCATGCGGATCTCATTGCGGTGGGCTGACAGCATCGGGGTGGTTTCGCGGGCGATCTCCTGCAGGCGATCGTTGGTGTTGGCACTACGCAGGCCGCCAAATACAAGGTCCACCTTGCTCATCAGTTCACCAGCCTGATCATAGGCCACAATGGTGTTTTCGAAAGTAGGCTCCTCGGGAATGTTGATAATGGCTTCAATCTCGGCTTTGTGCTGCTTGATGGCTTCTTCATAAGCAGGAAGGAAATCCTCGTTGTCGATCTTGTCGAAAGGCGGCACGCCAAACGGAGTATCCCATTCAACAAAGAAGGGATTTTCGACCTTAGTTGAACGTTCACCACAACCTGACATAAGCATAACGGCAGGAATTAGTAATAAAAAAAGCTTTCTCATTTGTGTTACGTTTTGGATTGGTTAATGTTAATGGAAAAAATATATGTATGTATCGTCACTTTTGGTGATTTCGTTAAATACTGTATTTCAATGCTATAGCGTGGCAAAGATAGATGTTTTGAAATTATTCTGAATACAATTTCCCTATCTTTTTATTGAAAACGATCAACAACCCCAACACAATCCCCCATTGCAACAGCACAGTCATTAGGCTGAACGGATTAAGCGGGTTGAACCACTCGCCGGGGGCAAACACCGAAATTGAAAGCCACATCCACCAAATAAGTAGGATAACCCCTGCAGAAGGGACAAAGTAACGGATAAGGTACTCCCACCATTTGCCCAGCGGCCAGTCACCCGGCGCCCGTTCGGTTTCTTCCCTGAGTTTTGCAAGTCCATACTTAGCCAGGAAGAGGGCAATAAATACGCCCGAAACCATCAGACCCAGGCCCCAGACAAAGTCCTGATTGCTCAGAATATTAAGGCTCATGGCCGAAGGGATACCCAACAGGTAAACTACCGCTGCCACGATAGGCACTGCATAATTCCTTCTAATGCCGCGGTCAACCAAGGTCCTTGAGGCCAGTTCGAGCATGGATATCAGCGAAGAAAATCCGGCAAAGGCCAGGCCAAGGAAAAAGAAGATGGAAAGAACACTTCCGGCGCCCATACGGGCAAAGAGCTGGGGCATCCAGATAAAGGTGAGCCCCGTGCTGGCCGGACCGCTGGTTTGCATCACCTCAAGCACCTGGCCATCGCTGTAACCAAATCCGTGTTGCAGCACCGAAAACACAGTGCCGAAGATCATAATGGCCATGATCAGCGAGATGAAGTTGTTGCCCAACCCGGTAATGAATGCGTTTTTCACCGTGCCGTGGCGCGCGTGCATATAGGCGGCATAGGCTATGAACAGCCCCCAGCCGGCGCCGGTATCCCAGGCATTCTGCGTAAGGGCCTGCAGCCATATGCCGGGTGTGCTCAGTTGCGACCAGTCCACCCGGAAAAGATACGCGATACCCTGCCCGGCTCCGGGAAGGGTAATGGCGCGTATCACAGCCGCAAATATGATCAGTATCAATACCGGGATAAGAATCTTATTGACCCTTTCAATGGATTTAATACCCTTCCATATTACCAGCGCACCCACTGCTATAGCCAGGAAGTGCAGAGCAAAGGGCCACATGCTTTGCTGGAAACTATCCCAAACAATGGTTGCTTCCTGGGTATTCCCCGGAAGGGGGAAGAAAAGCATTTGATAGAAATAGTAAAGCGCCCAGCCAACAATGATGGCGTAAAAGAAACTTATTGCAGTGGCCACGAACACCACGAAGGCGCCCATCCAGGCGAAGCGTTTACCCATCCCTTTTACGAATGAGCCCACCACGCCGAAGCGGTACTTGCGGCCGATCACATACTCGGCAATGATCAGGGGCACGCTCCAAAGGAACAGGAAGATGACCCATGCCAGGATGAGTGCGCCGGCGCCTTCATCGCCCCCGTTCTGGGCGGCGATGCGCGGGAAGCGCCAGATATTGCCGGTACCCACGGCTATGCCAAGGGCGCTGAGCAGGAGGCCTGCCCGGGTACTGAAGCGCTGCTGAACGGAACTGTCGGCGGGCATTGGTTGCGTTTAATTGTGGTTTAATGAATAATCGGGCTAATGTAAAAAAAATAATTGTGAATGGTAGTCGGAATTTTTTAGTTTTGGAGCCTTTTACCAGTATTTACAGGCATTCCGATTTAGCGGGAAGGCTTTTCAGCAGAAAAGAAATGAATTATTTTTCTGATAAAAAACCAAATTAAACCCATTCAAACACCTGAATAAACCATGAAGCAAAGATTTTTCCTGCTGCTGATTTCGCTGTTTTTTGCAGCCACCCTTAATGCCCAGCCGGTGGCCGGCTACGGCCAGAACGACAAGGACGCGCTGATTAAAGCGCTTCACGGGATATCGGAAACTACCATTACCGACTGGATGCACACCCTGATAGCACGCGAAATGCGCGGACGCCTTGCCGGCGATATTGGCTACGATCGGGCAGCACAATGGGCAGCTGGCAAATTCGAAAGCTGGGGGCTGAAGCCTTTTGCGCCCTTTGGAACCTACTTCCATGAGTTTCCGCAGCCATATACACTTGCAAAAGACCAGGGACATTTGCAGATGCAGACCCGCATTGGCAGGCAAACCATCAGTAAGCCCTTCGAGTTTGCCACCGACTATTGGCCAAGCGGCCTGTCGGGCAGCGGGGAACTGGAAGCAGAAGTGGTGTATGTGGGGCACGGCATCTCGGACCCCGAACTGGAATATAATGATTATGAAGGGATTGATGTTAAAGGTAAGATCGTGATCGTAGAACTGGGCTCACCTTATACCGTAATTCGGCCGATACCCTTGCCGTGTGGTACCCTTACGCCCAGACCGATTATAAAATTGAAAATGCCGCCAGGCACGGCGCCAAAGGAATGCTCATGGCATACATGGCTGCCAACCCCAGGCCTACGGTGCTGCCGGGTTTCCTTTACCTGAGCGTAGCAGACCATGTGGTTGAAGAATTTTTAAATGGAACGGGCAAGGAACTCAAAACCGTACGCGAGCAGATCAAAGCCGAAACAAAGCCGCAGTCGTTCAGCACAGGTAAACAAGCCTTCATAGCGGTGAACACTGAATTTTTCCCTGATGGGAAGACCAGCAACGTGGTGGCCGTGATCGAAGGCAGCGACCCCGTGCTCAAGAACGAATACATGATCGTTGGTGCGCACCTCGACCACCAGGGCATGATGCCCGTGCTGTTTCCCGGTGCGCTCGATAATGCCTCGGGCACGGTCATTGCCATGGGCGTAGCCAAGGCCCTGGCGGAAGCGGAGATAGACCTGAAACGGACACTGATCATCCTTCTTTTCGGTGCCGAAGAAGTGGGACTGGTTGGCTCCAGTTGGTTTGTTCAGCATTGGCCCTATGACAGGGAGCAGATCAAGTTCATGATCAACCTCGACATGGTGGGCCGGGGCAATGCCTTCTTCGCAGCCACCTCCGAACCCTGGAAAGAGCTCCTGCCTTATTTCGAGCGCAACAATGAGCGCTGGGTGCACCGCCCCATGATGACCCGATCAGACCCCTGGGCTTTCTCCTTCAGGCCGCGTACCGATGGCGCCGTTTTCTCGAACGAGAAAATCCCGGCCATACATTTCGGCGCCCGTGGTGCCACCACCCGCACCTTCTACCACGTGCCCGAAGACGACATGCGACAGATTGAAGTGGAGATCATGCGCGACGTGATCAAGCTGCTCACCATGAGCATCATTGAAATGGGCAACGCAGAGAGTTTGGAGACGGGGAGATTTTAGTTCCAGAAAAAATGATCAGGTTCCTTTGATTCCTTTTATTAGAGACTCCAAATAAGGAATGTCCTTTTGCACTGTTTTCCAAACTATTTCAATATCAACCCCGAAATAGTTATGAATGAGCTTATCGCGCATTCCGGAGATTTCTTTCCATGGAATATGGTCATGCGTTTTTCTAAATTCTGGAGATAGTTTTTTTGCAGCTTCACCAATTACATCAACATTCCTGATCACGGCATCTTGTAGCATTGCATTTCCAATAAAGCCATGCTTGTCAATACCTTCACAAAAAGTATTGATCTTGCCAATACACCCCAAAATGTGGTCAATATAAACGGAATCATCCTTACGCATGATAGATAACCTTTAGGTCCTTTTTGATTGATTCCAATAGTTTAGGATTGGTAAGTGCACCTTCACTCACAAGGTCAACCTTTTGGCCAAGGGCTTCACTTAGTTCATTTTCGAGTTGAACCAGTTGCAAAAGAGAAGGAGCGTCTTTGAAACTAACCAAAATATCCAGGTCGCTCAACGAGTTACTTTCATTGCGCACATAAGAGCCAAAAATCCCCACCCTGTTCAAGCTGAACCGGCTTAGGACAGATAAAATGGTATTTTCAATTGGGTCTGGCATATCCTTGAATTTTTTCTTCACAAATATATGAAATACAGCGGAATCTGGTTGCACCTTTCAAACTCATAAATCGACCTTCCTTTCATTATAAACAATCATTTTTATAAGTTTGGACAACGAAGGCAAATACCGGATTGATTCCCAAGGGGCGAAGCCCCGAAACGTAAAAGCACAAAGTATGCGCACCTGCAGACTAATTTAAATTGATTCTAAACTCATTCTTTCTTATTTTGCAATAATCAAAAAAACACAGAAGGATGAAAAATAATTGGATCGCAATTGTTTCCGCTTCCATTGCAACTTTTGTTATGATTGGCGCCTGCCAGCAAGCTGCTGAAAAAGAGACCATTGAATCGGAATGGCTTGGAGCAGGCTTGCAGGAAATGGCCGAAAATATTGAAACCCAGTTCAGGGGGTTCGATATGGCCATGGTAGAAACCGGATATCGCTACAAAGAGCTATACTGGGCCGGCACCGACGAGAATTGGGATTACGCCCGCTATCATACCGAAAAGCTTGAAACTGCCATACGCAATGGTTTTATCAGGCGACCTGCCCGTGAAGCTTCTGCAACACATTACCTCAACACAGCGCTGCCCGCTATGCTTAGTGCTATTGACGGCGAAAATCAGGATGATTTTTTCAGAGAGTTTACAACACTAACCGCCAGTTGCAACACCTGTCACGCCCTGGAAGATGTTCCCTTTATGATGGTGAAGATCCCTGAAGTGCGCACAACAGTCATCCAAAGGTGAGCAGGCCACAGCCTTTCTTACCTTGTTTAAATCGTTTATAAATAAGCAGCCTGGGCATTTTCGCCAACGGTTAAGCACAGGGATTTGTTATTTTTGCTGAACCGAGTTAAATTATTCCCTAACCCATGCTCGAACACCAGTTGGATTATTCTGCGCCCGGCCCCGACCCTGACACCCTGGGCATGGACCGCCGCTGCTTTGTTAAGCTGAGCGCCCTGTTTACGGGCGGCATGGCGGCCTTTGGCGGCTTGCTGGGCTGTCGCGACGAAAAGGACGCCGTGGCCTTGACCGGCATTCCCGAAAGGGATGGCACCACCATAATGCGTGTGGGCTGCCCGGCCCACAACTGCGGCGGGCGCTGCGTGCTGAAGCTCCACGTTAAGGACGGTATCATAAAGCGCATTGAAACCGACGACCGCCCCACCGACGACATCAGCGACCCCCAGTTGCGCGCCTGCATACGCGGCCGCGCCTACCGCCGCCGCCAATACCATCCCGACCGCCTCAAATACCCTATGAAGCGTATAGGAAAGCGCGGCGAAGCCAGGTTCGAACGCATCAGCTGGGAAGAAGCCCTCGACATCATGGCCAGCCAGCTTAAACGCGTTAAAGAGCAATACGGCAACGACGCCATACTGGTGCCATACGGAACGGGCAGCTACAACCAAACCAACGGACGGCAGACCGCCGCGCGACTGATGAACCTGTTCGGCGGCTCGCTGGGCTTTTACAACAGCTACAGCTGGGCCTGCATCAGCGCTGCCACGCCTTATGTTTACGGCACAGGCGTTACAGGCAACCAGCGCCAGGACTGGGTCAACTCGAAATACATTATTATGTGGGGTTGGAACCCCGCC
>Ga0209498_1002458_pt1 | contig 11159 bp, 5 predicted proteins | sample WalLakDeSediment_FD_184131 | JGI IMG/M metagenome (GOLD analysis project Ga0209498, IMG submission 184131) | Lake sediment microbial communities from Walker lake, Nevada to study Microbial Dark Matter (Phase II) - Walker Lake 11/02/13 Deep... | ecosystem: Environmental > Aquatic > Freshwater >...
CTTCACATGATGATCGCACCCGAAACGGAGGAATGATTGGAATTCTCTACGATACATGCTTACATTGTTCCGTAGGTTGTATATCGAAAGCATCGCCATGCATTTTCCCCTATTGCAGATTTCGTTTCACCAACCCTGATTCATCAGGGATGTGGCAGTATCACGTACGCGTTCTTATTTCATCGAGAGGTAGATATGATATCCAATTCGTTACGTTATGCATGCATCGTACTCGCGATCATTGTATTCACACCCTTTGACGCCTTCACGCAGGACGGCAGAATCGACAGAGCCTACTCTATCAGACGGGCCGAAATCGAAAAGCGAGCGGGCGAACTTGGAATTCCCATGCTAATGCATCGGGAAGATGGGATGGCGGAATTACAGGGATTCACGAGACGCGGAAAACCTCTGTACTACACGACGTTCAATGCAGTTGCTGCATCGAGCATCTCGTCGGACAAGGTCTACCCCGGTGGTGGTGCCGGACTTTCCCTCAGCGGCGCGGGAATCACACTCGGAGAATGGGATGGTGGCGGGGTGTTGACAACACATCAGGAACTGCTGGGTCGCGTGACGCAAATGGACAGCCCAACGGGCACGAGTGCTCATGCGACGCACGTGGCCGGAACGCTCATCGCATCCGGTGTGCATGCTTCAGCACGGGGAATGGCGTATGGAGCCAATCTCCACGCTTGGGATTGGAACAATGATACGACTGAAATGAAAGCAGCGGCAGCAAACGGCCTGCTCGTTTCCAACCATTCCTATGGATTCATCACTGGATGGTATAACTCCGGTGGAACATGGTTCTGGTTCGGCGACGTCACCTTAAGCACTGTGGAAGACGCTTCGTTCGGTTACTACTCACCGGCGACATGGAGTTGGGATAACACAGCACGAACGAACCCCTACTATCTTATTGTAAAATCCGCTGGCAATGACCGCGGCCAAGGTCCGGCACCAGGCACGGGACATTACTACTGGGAGCCTTCTGTCGGAAACTGGCAATGGTCCACCGCTATTCGAAATCGGGACGGCAATGCGTTCGGATACGACTGTATCACTGATGTTGGCGTGGCTAAAAATATTCTCACGGTCGGTGCAGTGGATGATATTCTCGGCGGGTACGTCAATCCCTCCAGTGTGCTCATGTCTTCATTCAGCGGGTGGGGGCCGACGGACGACGGCCGCATCAAACCTGATGTCGTCGCCAACGGCATCGGATTGTATTCTTCGGTCAACAGCAGTGCCACCTCGTATGCAAGCTACAGCGGGACGTCCATGTCAAGTCCTAACGTGAGCGGTTCCATTGGTTTACTGCTCGAACATCAGAATAACCTGCATCCCAATCAACAATTACGTGCATCGACGATGAAAGCACTGGTGATTCACAGTGCCGACGAAGCCGGAGCATCTCCCGGCCCGGATTACGAACACGGGTGGGGTTTGATGAACACCATGAAAGCCGCACAGGTGATGTCCGCGCACGCAGCGCTGGGATCACCGGGGCATATTTTCGAAATCGGTATAAGCAACAACGGATCGTACAACTTCGATGTCGAAAGTGACGGCAGTCCGCTTCGCGTCACGATATGTTGGACGGACCCCGCTCCCGCCGTTCGGCCGCTTGCGCTGAACGATGCGACTTCGAGGCTGGTAAACGACATAGATCTCCGAATCCTCGGCCCCTCTTCGACGACAATGTTCCCTTATGTACTCGATCCGGCTAATCCGGCCAACAGTGCCACGACAGGTGACAATTTCCGTGACAACGTCGAGATGGTTCACATTGACGCACCCGTCAACGGTGCAGTGTACACGGTTCAGGTAACGCACAAGGGAACACTGACCGATGCACCACAAATCGTTTCCATCGTCGTCACGGGCAATGTGCCACTTAGCGCGGGAAATCAACCGCCCGTCGCCGATGCGGGACCGGATATCACATTCGACTGCGCGTCGCCCACGGGATCGATGATTCGTCTGGACGCATCTGCATCCTTCGATCCGGACAACGATGCTCTTCACTACACTTGGCGTGAAGGTAGTACTATCATAGCCGGACCAACGACGAATCCTTTCGCCAACGTAACGTTTACACCCGGTGTGTACATCATCACATTGACTGTGGACGATGGAAGAGGTGGAACCGACACGGACGACGTTGTTGTCACTATGAACGAGGATGTGACACCGCCGAGCATCGACGCACCTGCGAATTTGACTCTGGGCAATGATGTCGGGTTTTGCGGTCGTTCTCTCGTCAATACTGCGCTCGGAGTACCGACGACCTCGGACGACTGCGGCGTGGCATCCGTCACGAATGATGCACCGGCATTTTTCCCCGTAGGAACAACACTTGTAACGTGGACGGCATTCGACGGAGCAGGTAACAGTTCGAGTGCGTCGCAGACCGTCACGATTACGGACACGCAGGATCCATATATCGCCGCTCCGGTGGATATCGTCGTCAGTACTGAAACGAATCAGTGCAGCCGAAGTCTTGCTTCGACTGTTCTCGGTACACCGGTGACATCGGACAATTGCGGTGTGGCATCAGTGACGCACAACGCACCGGCATCATTTCCGCGTGGTGCCACAAGCGTGACGTGGACGGTGTACGACGTCAACGGGCGTTCGAGCAGCGCAGTTCAGAAAGTGACCGTGGTTGATACGCAGCCGCCATCTATCACCGCTCCTACGGCCATCAGTGTGAACAACGATCCGGGACTCTGCGGCACGTCGGCAAACAACATCGCCCTGGGAGCGCCACTGGTAACGGACAACTGTCCGGGTGTGATCTACTACAATGACGCGCCTGCATTCTTCCCCGTCGGACAGACAACGGTAACCTGGACGGCGCGGGATGTGGACTTCAATACGAGCACAGCGACTCAAGTGATTACCGTCATCGATGTGCAGCCACCAGTCGTCACTGCCCCGTCCGATAAAGTCTACTCGAACGATCCCGGAACGTGCGGAAAGAGTGCAACCGGCGTATCGCTCGGCTCGGCTTCTGCTTCGGACAATTGCGGCGTGCTCACCCTCAGCAACGACGCTCCGACCACATTCCCCGTTGGGACGACGACAGTTACGTGGAAGGCGACCGATGCACAGGGGAATTTCGCAACTGCAACGCAACTCGTCACTATCAATGACACGGAAAAACCCACCATACACGCTCCACCGACGATAACAGTCAACACCGATCCGACATCGTGTTACCGCTCCGCCCCCACACAGCTCGGAATGCCGTATACAAGCGACAACTGTGCTGTAGTCGCCATCTGGAACGATGCGCCATCAGCGTATCCGAAGGGTACGACACTTGTGACCTGGACGGCACGAGACGCTTCGGGCAATCAGAGCACAGCCACTCAGCAAGTAATCGTCAAGGACATGACACCGCCAACGATATCCGTTGCGCTGTTCCCCGAGTATCTTGCACCAGCCGATCACAGCATGCGGTCGATACGCGCGGGAGTAATGGTTAACGACAACTGTCCCGGCAGCACCTTCGTGTTGACCTCGGTCACGAGCAACGAACCCGACTCGGGGACCGGGCCGAACGATCTCCCCAACGACATACAAGCCGTTCTCAACATGCCGACAACCAGTTTCGCGCTGCGTGCCGAACGCGCACCAATGAGCTTTGGCCGTCGCTATACAATCACGTACACTGCCATAGACGCAAGCGGTAACAGGCGTTCTACATCGCGCTTCGTCTATGTGCCAATGAATGCCAAGGCTGTCGTTTCGGATGAGACGTCCACACTTCCTACCGACGTCACGCTTGAGCAGAACTATCCCAATCCATTCAGCTCGTACACCAGTCTCGTCTTCCGCCTTCCTTCCGAGCAGACTGTTTCGCTTCGCGTGTACGACGCCTTCGGACGTGAAGTGGCCGTGCTGACGGAAGGGATGTTCGCTGGTGGGTCTCACGCAGTGGTATTCGAAGCCAATGAATTGCCCGACGGCGTCTATTTTGCCCGTCTGATACTTGGCGAAAGCGTATTGCAGACGAAAATGCTCCTGCTTCGCCCCTAGCACGATACACTCACAGTTCAAGAGCTTCCCTCCCCGTTTACGCGGGGGGGGAAGGTTGGGAAACGTCTTGGCGAAGGACGTTGATGCTCCCTCCCCGTTTACGCGGGGGGGGAAGTGCATTGTGTCCCTACTCATGAACGTTGGGCTGATTCCCCCGATGTACCCGAGTGCCGGAGAATATCGCCCCGGCCGATTGCACATTATTATGTTCACCGCACGATAGGCAAATTCCGAATCGACAACACCGCTATGGAAACGTACTCGGATGAGAGCCGTCACCACTTGAGAAAATTGCTCCAACAATTGCGGCTCATTTTCCGCGGAGAATTTCCACATTCACGGTGAATTTTCTTTTCAGGGGATCATTTATCGGGCCCTCCCTGCTACCGCTGATGCCATATCCGATATGTCCTCCATCCGCATGAAAGAGAACGCGTCGTTGTTCACGAAGCATCCGGAATTGATCTGACCGTTGCAGCATGTGTGATTCGATCATGCTTTTCGCGAAATGCGCACGCAGGTGAGACAGTTTCTGATTTCCCTCCACTCCCTGCATTACCGTTCCCGGACGGATGAGAGTGGTGAGGGTTCGCACCTCAGCGGATTCGTCATATTTTCCCCAAACCAAGCCGCGGGGATCCACGTATCCGACAACCGTAATCAGCAGTGTGTCTGTGCCACCGTAGCAACTATCCAACACGGGAACAAGCATGCGTTCGATGGCCTCGTATAAATTCGTGAACCAGGTATCGACCCGTTCCGCGGCCCAGTCGTAATCGTAGTCCGATGTATCGATGAAGTTCGCATTGGGGAGATCGCGTATCGACGTCAAGCGCTCACGGAGCCGAGCAAGCTCTCGCGTTGTATTCGGATACCAATATCCGGTTACAAAAAAGGGAATGGAATCGCTTACGACATGAAACTGCGGAAGCGGTTGCCTGCGCAATCCGCTTGCAATGTGAATTGTATCTCGCAATGTACGCGGCACATGCGTCTCGAACAGCGTCCCTTCCACTGCTACGAAGCAACTCCTCGTTCCGGGATACAGCATGTATCGTGTATTGGGTTTGAGGCATGCATCGGAAACAAACACTCCGCGCTCGTCTGTTCTTCCACGAAGCACGAGTTTGTTCGTTTCCGGAAGTACAACTTCTATCGGAATGTCGCTCGCGACATCGATCATTGTTCCTTCTTCGTCGAGCAATGTCACTTCCGCCGTCACCACCAGGCAATACGGAAGCTCTGCACACCAGATATCATACCCGCCCATTCCACCCGGTCGATTGGAAGCGAAGATCATGTGCATTCTGTCCGACGTGACGAAAGGAAAGCAATCGTCCCAAGCGGAATTAATCGGTGCGGGCAAGCGCTCGGGAAGCGTCCATCGCTCCTGCTCGTTCCTGCTCCGGACTATCTCGAAGCCCACTTCCGGCCACCTCGCTGTTGCGAAATACAGCGTCCCGTCCGCGTCGAAATGCGGAGACATTTCCGCCGCATCCGAGTTCACCGGCTCAGGCAACTGCCGTGGAACAGACCACGACCCGTTATCCTCATCCCGTATAGACATCCAGAGTTTGGGAACTCGTCGCCCGGTGTCGCTGACCGAGGGCAACGCAGATACGCGGTCGCTCGCGAAGACAAGCATTTTCCCGTCAGGCGACACAGCCGGATGCGCGTCCCACCAGTGTGAATTGACGTTCTCGAGCGGCCGGGCTTTTCCTTCATCTCTCAGAAACGAGCTGATGAAAATATCCGCACCTCCCATACCTTCGCCGAGATATGTCGCACTGAGATACATTTCTCCTCGCTCCGCATCAAGCGCTACCGCGCCGGTATTCACTCTGTCCATCACACCTGGCCGAAAAACAACCGGTGGTGACCATGCGGAAGGCTGATCAAGCTTCAACTCCGGACCATGGGCTGTTCTGCGGGACTCGTACACCGCTTCACCATAGAGGTATTCCGGTGACAACATCCTGTCGCGCGTCCCTTGGGCTCGTGTTGAAGTAATCAGAACCGATTGCCCATCCGGAGTAAGCACAGGTGCGAATTCATCTTCACTGGAATTCAAGACCACGCAGTTGTACACCGAACCCTCGTAGTCCAGACTGCTCACTTCGCCGCCGGGTAGCAGTTCGGAACTCTCTCCGCATGAACAGAACAGCAGAAGCATGGTCAGATATGAAGCAACAGGCAGTGTATGTTTCCGAGTCATGTTTTCATTCCTTGATCATTGGGAACAGCACATCGAGACACATTTTGTACTTTCCGTCAGGATCCATACTCACTTCACGCACACGAACACAAGCAATGAACACCATGCCATTGCGCTCGATCCTGATTGAGTACACGCTTCTGTACGCAAACGCAGCGTCCTGCGATACCGAGAACGGTTCTCTTGTGATCGCATCGTATTCTGCACGCGTCCAACCGTTCGTTCCGTTATACATGTCATCAAAATTGAATTGTGCCTCCGTGACATCGGCCTTGATGAATTTCCATCCGCGTTGTATCAAGACGTCTGCGCTCACACCCGGAAGAACGTTCCGGACAGCGATATCGGAAAGCTGCTGGATAAACACGTCGGGGTCGTATTTATCTTCTCCTTTGCCCTCTATCGGAGTGAAATTGTATCCGTAATTCTCGTTCTGATCCCATTGGTAAATACAGCGTGAAAATTGAGCGGGCAGTGTATCGATGCTGACGCGAATATCGATATTCTTCTGGCCGTCGCATCCATGTATGACAACGGGAAATTCGTGCGTCACCTTGGCTGGTCGCCCGTGACCTTCGGGCCAGACTACCGCGTCCGATGCGTGGAAGTGTACGGAGAAACACCGGCGTTCTTCCGGAGGGATATCCAGTCGATCCGGCGATACGGAGAATCCCGGCACGCTGGGCGCGTTCAATGATAGAGTGACAAGACCACATCGACCTACATTGTCGAAACAAATCTCACCCCTGCTATCCTGATACACGCGTGCGCGATGAAGCCGCAACTCGTATCGATCATGACTCGATTGCGTCAGATTGTTTTCGACCAAACTGCATTCCGGTCCGCAACCATGTCCACGCAATACTATCATTGTCGTACAGCGTTTCTGCTCTGCGGGAATATGGTGCTCGATCAACACGGTATCTTCGTAATCGCGAATTTCCGCCGGAATGAATGACAAGGTTATAGGCATCGAAGCACCCGGGCCGATTAAGACATCGTTCACTGGCGAAACACCGAATATTGTAGGAAGCGAAGCTCCCTTTATCAGTCTGTCGATTCTGTCGAAGTTGCAGAGATTCCGCGGAAGCTGAATATTCCTTGTGCTGCGCACCTGACTGGGCAACGCCTGAACCATACCGAAATCCACCACGACAAGTGTATCCGGGCAATCGCAGGTGTTGCAATTCACAGCAAGCACTTCCACAGTCAATCGCATCACTACGGAAGTCTGATTCGGTCCTGATCCAGTGAAAACGAATGTGGATCGAAATACTCCGCTGTCCGTGGGCGTGGCAACGGCGCGAACGCTGAAATGCCCGCGGGCGGGGAGTATAAACGGAGTACCGGACATGATATTCCCGTTCGCGTCGATGAGTCGGAGTTGAACGACGTCCGTCTGTGGTGCTTCGGAAAGCGTGAATGTCAATGGAACATTGCAAGCGGAAACAAAGCGTGCTTCCGCGGAGTCGCTGAACAGTTCTCCGGTAAGCAAAGGTGCACAGATATTGTCGAATCGTAGCGTCCGGGTAATTTCGCCACCGCAGGGAAGTTCCTCAAAGCTCAGTTCGATGACTATCACGGTATCCCGACACAACAGATTGGCATCGACAGACACCCTTCCACTCACATCGTCTCCAGCGATGATATTGAAGGCTTTGCCTGTTGTCGGGATGACAACGAAGAACACCGCATCTCCATTGCGGTTCGTTAGTGCATGGAGCACCTTCCGCTCGTCCTCGAGGTTGAACTCGCGCATTTCCACGGGAATCTGTTCCATCCCCTCTCCGCGGGCATTTTGCACATGCACCAGGACGGTCCGTTCCGCGACGGGCGGCGTTTCCAAAGGGGATTGACAGGACAGCGCCACTGCGGCAAGAACGAACACGATCGCGACACTATTGCGTCCCAAAATACTGTGTGAGATGTTTTCTGTATTCATTGTGTATTCCCGTCAATTACAACGTAATACCGATACGGACAAGCACGCCGTGACTTTCGTTGAAGAACACGGCTTCCGCTGTTTCCGGCTTGTCGGAACAATCGCAAGGAAGTTTGGTCGGCAACTGCATATAGCGATATCCGACATCGATGGAAACATCCATCCATTCGTTCAATGGCCAATCGATGCCAACACCGATACCGAGAAGTTTCGGTGCCGGCTTCAACATATTCGACACAGCCGGTTGTGTATCGCTCTGATCGTCGAACACCGTGCCAAGTTGAGAGTAGAGAAACGGTGCGAAGCAGTGAGCCGACAACTGGTATCGCACGTGGAGAAATACCGGCACACGCGCGATGGATCGTGAATTGAAATATCCGGTACCCAGTCCTATACCCCATGGATGGAAACGGTACCCGAGAGCGACTTCGGGTCCGACTGCGTAGCGGTCGATGCCTATCAGACTTTGTGACTCATCCTCCGACGTCACGTACGCCCAACCTCGGGCTTCGACGAAATACCAATGCAGTTCCCGCTGACGATCATCGCACGGGTAGAGCACGTCGATGGGATTGTACTGCGGAGGATAGAACGCCCGGGAATGCGTCTCGATGACGATGATTTCTGATGGTAGTTTTCGTATGATACTTCCGTCACGGGATTTGATGCTGTAACGTTCGTACTGACCTTCCTTCGATTCGTACGAAACTTCCACATCGCGAATGACGCTTCCGTCTCTCAGACGTACAACCTTGTCGTACCATAACTGACCTTCGGGTATTTCCGTTTGCTGCGACCACGCTGTGTTACCGTCGATTGTGCCGAAGCACAACACAACGAGAACGACAACGCCTATACGCGATTGATCCATATTTGAGTCCGAGTGGTTTTCTCGTCGTATGTTACCGGCTTTTTCGTATAAAAGCAAGAAAAATCCAGTCGATATGCAATTCTTCATATACAACATTTCATTGTACATGAGGCGAGTTCGCAAATGAATGATTACCCAAAGCTTGTGAATCAGAACAGTCACCGTTCTCAGAGAACACGGATCATCGACACCGAAATGTTGCAGAGTACGATTTCTGGGCAATCGACCGATTGTACAGAGACGACAAAGCGGAGTACCAGAGCAGAGAGAGTCTAGCGAAGAGCAAAGAGCATAGATAGCATAGAGCATAGAGCGGAGAGCGTAGAATTGCATGCGATGTTCCGTGCTAGGTTGCGGTCTCTGAGATTGGTTAGCCTAGAGCGAGATCCGGAATCGAGTAATACCCGTGAAGTTTGGAGATTTGGTACTTCCTGCTCTGGTATTCATACGAAATCCGCCGTATAAAAAGTTTTCAGCCGCTTTCCGCGATAGCTGACCGGTAACGCTTTCTCCCGCTCAGAGAAAATGCCCCGCGCTTGAAACTCCAGCTCCAAGGCTTCCTGATAGACCGCTTCCGGAAATCCGTTACCCATTTCGGAATGTACAGCCATTGCCGCGCCAATAATGGCGTAGGTCTGCTCATCCCTCTTCGAATAATCTGCGTCCATCTGCGTAATCTGCGGATTCATACGAAATCCGCCGTATAAAAAGTTTTCAGCCGCCTTCCGCGATAGCTGACCGGTAACTCTTTCTCCCGCTCATAGAAAATGCCCCGCGATTGAAACTCCATCTCCAAGGCTTCCTGATAGACCGCTTCCGGAAATCCGTTACCCATTTCGGAATGTACAGCCATTGCCGCGCCTATACTGGCGTAGGTCTGTTCATCCCTCTTCGAATAATCTGCGTCCATCTGCGTAATCTGCGGATTCATACGAAATCCGCCGTATAAAAAGTTTTCAGCCGCTTTCCGCGATAGCTGACCGGTAACTCTTTCTCCCGCTCATAGAAAATGCCCCGCGCTTGAAACTCCAGCTCCAAGGCTTCCTGATAGACCGCTTCCAGAAATCCGTTACCCATTTCGGAATGTACAGCCATTGCCGCGCCAATAATGGCGTAGGTCTGCTCATCCCTCTTCGAATAATCTGCGTCCATCTGCGTAATCTGCGGATTCATGTGGTTGCTGGATGCGTGCGGAAATCAAGCAGGGTAGTGTCCTGAATCGAGAACAGCGTTGACTTCGACGGGATTCGTTGAAGCGTCTCCGTGGTCATACCACTATAAATCGCCTCCGTACTGAAACTCTGCGAATAAAAAATCGATAGGCCGACTTGGTGACGGCCTTCTCCCAGCATGCTTCAGGAATACTTGCGACTGGAGACTCGGTAAAGCGATCAAGCAACATGGAGAAGCGTTTGGTCAGCTTGGCATTGTTGAAATCATATGCGTTCGCGAAGAAAAGTGCAACAAGGTTTCAGAATGCAGTCCATTGCAATATAAGCCATTACAAGCGACTTTTACATCATTACTTGAGTTGTGGGTAATGGATAGCCTTGAGTGCCGGGTCCACAAGGGGTGCCCTTGTTAGCTCAAGAACGCGTCGTACCTAGAGTGATGCGGAGTATACTCCGGTAGAATGAATTGCAAAATAAAATACCGTACATTTGCATTGCCGTGAAACCTTTTGCTTGAAAAATTGTCTATCACTTGTATGCAATTCACCGATCACACATAGAGACATCCCGAGGTCAAGCCGTCATGATTGCGCTCACCGCACTCCGCATACGTGTTTTTTCATTGCTTTGCATGTTCGTGTGCTTCTCATCGTGCTCCGATGATTCACCGACGAATCCCGATCCGCTTCCGAATGGCTCGCATCGATACGAAGGCATGGTGCGCATCTCTGCGGCGGGCAAATCCTTCGCTATGGGCTCCGCGAGCGGTTTCGACGATGAGCAACCTGTCCGCAACATCCACTTCACCTATGATTTCTGGATAGATACAAGCGAAGTGACACAGGGCGAATATGATCGTCTCATGCGTGCCACCTATCCCGGATATATCGCTCCTTCATGGGGATTGCC
>Ga0209498_1002462_pt1 | contig 11143 bp, 10 predicted proteins | sample WalLakDeSediment_FD_184131 | JGI IMG/M metagenome (GOLD analysis project Ga0209498, IMG submission 184131) | Lake sediment microbial communities from Walker lake, Nevada to study Microbial Dark Matter (Phase II) - Walker Lake 11/02/13 Deep... | ecosystem: Environmental > Aquatic > Freshwater >...
ATAATCAGATTTATAGACACTTTCCAGACATTCAACTGTATCCGTCCACGTATTCCAGTTTAGAATAATAATTGCAACATGATTATCATCATTTATCAATACATAACTTCCTTTTCTAGTTTAAATTTTTAATGTTGTTGTTATATCCAAAATACTTTAAATAATAGAGTTACATGTATATAAAATAAATCCATATTATTTCTAATTACCTTATAAATTTTAATTTTCATCTTGATCTTTTATTAAATTTTTATAGACGTTTATCGAACTTATTTTTTAATGGTCTGCCATGTTTTGTGTTACATTTTGCCTGAATATGGTTTTGTTAAATAATCTAAATATAAAAATAAGAACGAAAAAAAATGCTGGTAAAATATAAAAAGTGATTGTGGTAAAATATTGCCCAAAATAGTATAATGTATTAATTGAAAGTATAAACCACATAAGAAATAATATTATCAAATTTGGAGATTTAATCGCTTTTATATATATAGAATAACTAACAGAAGCAAAGAGAATTGTCATAAGTATTGTAAAAGGAATTCCCCCGATGAGATAGTACACCCCAAAACCAGTGCCAACATTTGAGTAAATACCTTGGCCTACCGTTTCGAATCCATTATTCAAGAAGGGAATAACATCGATTCTATTTGGATTCCCGGTTATTACATAATAAAAATTATAAAATACACTTAAAAGTACCCAATCCGGCTTTGTTGAAGGTGTATTAAGCCATGAATCAAGTAAAATGGTACCTGATAAGAAGTAATTCAATATCTGTTTATAAAAATATTCCCATACTAACTTATTGGCAAAAGAAAAAGTTCGCCAAAATAAAGTTAAAAATAAAAAATATAAAACAAAAACTAAAAATAAAATTAGAGTTATTTTCAAAATTTTTCTAACCTGAATCTTCTTATCTTTTGTCAAATTATTAATAAAAAATATCATCAGGATTAGCCATATAAGATTGTATTTAACCATTAACATGAAAATTGCTATACCAAGTATCAATAATGTAAAATATGATAGTATCTTATTTTTTGATCCTTTTGAAACCAGATAAAGAAGTATAAAAACAGCTTCTCCGAATGTAACCAGGTAAGCCACAAAGCCACGAATGATTGTATCCTCAAAATCCTGCGATCCCAGATACCACCAACCGCCATTTGCTGATACTAGAGTTACTACACGCCAGAACATTACAATAGAGATAATAAGAGCAATTATTATTAATACATTTTTATATCTTTCGTATGGTTTAAAAAGATTGTTATAATTTTTAAATCTTTGTTTGGGATAAAAATATGAAAATAAAAATCCTACCACCCAGATTAAAAAGAAACATAATAAAAGAAAGAAATTAACCCTTATGGTTACTGGGTTTATATCCCAGTATATGAAGATAAAATTGACAAGGCAACTTATGAAAGCGATGGGCAACGCAGCCACAGTAAAAGGTGTTATTAAATTGTCATACCTTCTAATTTCATAAACTGACATACCAAAAACACAAACAGCTAACGCAATACTTGATATTTGATGTTCTACCATAATGCAATCTTGTATTTATTCGCATTAAAGAATTAATTTTGTTATTTATATATCAATAATTATTTGCCACATACCATTTTTTTTTATTGAGTATAATATAGAATATGAGGTTAATTAATAAAAACGTCTCAGAAAAAGAAAATGCATAAGCTGCTCCTTTTTCTAAGTAACTTTGACTAAGAATTGAGCAAAGTAATAAATTTAATATTCCGGTTGACAGCACACTAATGGTAAATTGTTTTTTTAAAGAAAAGTTAAGCATGAATATAATCCCTAAAATATAATTCAGACTTCCAAAAAGGATTACAAAACTGGAAATTTGTATAACATATATTGATCTGGTAAACTCACTGCCTAAAAAATTAATAACGATAAACTCAGAAAAACTAAATAAAAAAACCACTATTATAGAAGTAATAATACTCATCATAATCAGTAATAATTTAATAACTCTGTATGATCCCCTCAGGTTTTCTAACCTCATTCTTGAAATCATCGGATAAGCGGCAGTGGTAATCGGTGATAGGGCCGACTGAATAAGTTTTACTATCTTCTCACCAGCGCTGTAAATACCGACTATGTGATTTGATGTAAAAATGCTAAGTATAATAACATTACTATTTCTGTAAAAATTAATTCCTATATTTGAAATAAAAATAGGCCAAGCATCCTTGAAATAATACTTAATATCCTTATAAGAAACTAAATGGAAACGAATTTTAAAAACCTTAATTAAAAAATAAATACTTACTGTTCCTGAAATCAAAACAGACACAGAATTAATCAAAGGAAAAAATATATAATCTGAAGGTGATTTTATAAATAAAAAGATACATAATATAAAAATACCTCTGGCAATTATATTTATATAATTCATATATATGACTTTTTCCATTCCGGTATAAAACCAAACACATTGCATTGACATGGCCGGTATCATAATAAAAGTAAAGGCATATACTATAAAATTTTTGTTAATAACTGAGATTAAATATTGTAAAATCAGTAGTATCATCATACAACAAAATACTAACACAATTTTTATGGTTATTATTGAACTGAAAATATTTGACAGGATTTCTGAGGATTTTTGATTTTGAGCAACATATTTGACTCCGGAAATATCAAAACCATAATCCACAATCAATTGCAAATAATAAATTGTTGCAAAAGCGAGACTTATAATCCCAAAGTATTCAGCCCCGATAATATGAATCACATAGGGAAAGGCGATAAGAGGTATTAAATAATTAATAAACTGAAAGATTGAAAAATTAGTGATATTTTTCAACAGCAACTGAGCATTTTTATTTCTTAAATAACATTTAATTCTATCTTTCATTCTATTTTTTTCTTAAATATTCATATATCTCATTCTTCATGTTTTTATATATCAGAATGCCAGCATTAAGAGCGAAAATTATGAATAACCATATGATTGCAAAGGATATTATTAACAACACTCTTTTAGGACGGCTTTTCCTGAAAGGAATCGAAGCGTGGTCCAATACTTTAACAGGCGATAGTCGTACCATGTTTTTTAGAATGAATACTTCTTGTTGCTTTCGTAATTCAGAAAATATGGTTGTATAAACTGTTATGCTTCGCCGTAATTGCATATCGATGATTATGTTTTTAGGATCTTCTATAATTTTATTTATTTCGAGAAATTCCTTATAGTTATTTTCGGAAAGATACAGACTGTCCTGAATAGTTTTAAGCCGGTTATCAAGATATTGGCTCTGTTCGATATATTCCAAATTCAGTTTATTTTGTATTATGTCATCAAGAACAGAAATTATACTGTCTGCAATTTGAGATGCCAGTAATGGATATTTTTCGGTTACTTCCAGATATATTATGTTATTATCCTTATCTATATTGGTATGAATTACATCTTCATTCAATTTTTTAAATGCTTTCTCCATCTTTTCAGTAACATTTTTGGCATCAATTTCCATAAACTCGATATATTTTTGCTTAACTATTTTGCCATTGTTTTCTATGGATATTTCCATGTTTAAAATTTCATTCTGTAGTAATCTTGATTGTATAATTCCAATATACATCTCCGGTGTTTGAATCCCGGATTTCATACTCATAAAACCAGTCAAACCAGCTAGGCTTCCTAAAGTCCCGCCGAGAGAAGATGATAACCCAGATTCTGATGGCAATAAAGATGCTTTCGAAGTATAATACTTATCTATTATAAAAAATACATAGATAAATATAGATATTAATCCTATTACAGAAATAATAAGATTTATTCTAAAATGTTTTAATATAAAAATGAATATAGGATTTAACTTATTAGATTGCATTATTATTTTCCCTTTAATCGAAATCTTTTACAGACTATAATCTCCGAATATTAATAATAACTAAAGCAATTGTAGCGAATTGGGCCGTAACAGCTAAACTCTCCTTCAAAATTTTAAACCAATACACTTTTTCCTTCTCAGGTATATAAATAATATCGCCATCGTATATCGGAATATCTTCATCCGCTTCAAACCAAACGCCTAAACTCGACCGAATTATCTGTGTATCACCTTTTTTCGCCTTATTGTTAAACCCACCTGCTAACTTGATGTAATCCTTATAGTTCAGTTTACTATTATACCTTACACTTCCGGGATTATACACTCCTCCCGATACTTGTACAAGCATTGTCGACTCCGGAATAAGAATGGTATCTCTATTCCATAAAGTAATATTTTCCGCTAAATCATTATGCAATAGTAGCTTTTCAAAATCACAGACTATAGCCCCGCTATTTTCTCTGCTTTTAGTCCTGAAATAACTCTTTTCAATGTTATCCATATCCTGTGTATACATGCGTCCAAGACGTTGCATATAATTCTCATCTATAGATTTTATATCTCTGAGAATAACAGCATTTTTTAAATAAGCATTGGATGTAATTCCTCCGCACTTTTCGATAACATCCAATAGCGTTGTTACATTATTTATTATTGCATATTTCCCCGGATACATAACAGCGCCATCAATTACCACCTCACTTTTTTCATGATACTCAAATTTCTTTCTTATAAATAATCTGTCGTCCGCTTCCAAGACAAACCCGGAGTCGGATGGCATCTTTATAATGAATCTTTCAAAGTCAGAACTTCCTTTGTGAAATCTTGATAAAGTGATTCGTTGGGAATCAGCCGAAGCTAACAAACCTCCACTATATTTTATGGCATCTGATAATCTATCGCCCCTCTTAAATTCAAAATCGATTTCTCTACCTACTGCACCGCTTACCGATATCGAGTTATGAGTTGAATCACGGTAAGGAACAAATATAATATCCTGATCCATCAAATATGGATTCTGTGTCAAATCTCCAGTGTACATATATTGGATCAAATCAACATTTCTTTCTTCATTTCTGCGAACGATTTTAACATATCTTAAGGAAGAAATTTTATTTATATAAGTATCTAATTCTTTCTCTTTTAAATCCTGATACATGGTAAACAAAGCATTGAATACCCGATCGCTGGAATTAAGAGAAATCCTCCCTGGATGCGGAACAGCTCCAATTACATCGACATTGACGGTATGAATCATATTCAGATATGCTTCTATTAAAACACCTGGAAATGATTTTAATAGTACGCTAATAATTTTATTCCGCGCTTCTTCCAATAGCAAATAGCGTACGTATATGGTTGGTCCGCCGGGCACAATAATATATCCATCCGGCGTAACAACTGTATAATGGATCTTATATGACGGACCTTTGACATTTATTTTAATTACAAATTCATCGCCGGAATCTACGATATATTCTTTTTCATTAACAGAAGCAATTTGTTCAGCCTGTCCGGGTATAGTCTTCTTTTTTAAAGAAGACTCAATATTCTCTTGTACTTTGGATTTGATTAAACTGTTAAGAAAATCATCACCGGCACCCATTCTTATACCTTCCTGGGCAAATAAAGCATATGTGTTTAAAATTAAAAAAGCGTAGAATAATTTCTTCATCCTTATCCCGTAAATTTGAGTTTATTTATATTTAGATGATTCTAAATATCTTATTTTTCACCCTAATCATTACAAATCCACAACACACATCAACAATTAAACAATAAATCAACAATTCGCTTTGCAGCCTTGCCGTCCCACAGGGGTGGAATTTTTCCTTTTTTTTCATTGCCTGATAAGATTTTTTTTGCTTCGGAAAGGATCAGGTCCGTATTGGAACCAACAAGGATATTGGTGCCTGATTCCACGGTAACCGGCCTTTCGGTATTTTCCCGCATAGTAAGACAGGGGATGCCTAAATAAGTTGTCTCCTCCTGAATTCCACCTGAATCAGTCAGAACAAATCTGGCGCTGTGCAGCAGATTCATAAAATCCAGATAACCCAATGGTTCCATTAAAATTAAATTATTCATACGATCGATCCGCTCTTCCAGGCCAAATTCTTTGATCATTTTTTTTGACCGCGGATGGATCGGAAAAATAATCTTTATATCCCTTTCAATCAATTCAAAAGCGTTTAGCAATTTACAAAAATTTTCCCTATTATCAACATTACCTGGCCTGTGAAGAGTAATTAATGCGTAGGAATGATCAGCAAGACCAAGCGTTTGTTTAATTGTCGACAATGCAGCCTTTTTTGTAAAGTGAATCAGCGAATCGATCATCACATGCCCGACAAAATGAACTTTGGAATCAAGAATACCCTCCCGTTTTAAATTGACCAGGCCGCTCTGTTCGGTGACAAAGAGAAAATCGGATATGGCGTCGGTGAGCAGGCGATTGATTTCTTCCGGCATGGTGCGATCAAAGGAACGCAGGCCGGCCTCCACATGCGCTACCTTGATACCCAACTTCACGGCTACCAGACTGCAGGCCGCCGTGGAATTCACATCACCAACCACAACCACCAGATGCGGTTGATGCTCCAGAAGAACCTGTTCAAACTCGATCATAATCTTAGCCGTTTGCACGGCATGGCTGGCCGAACCGACATTCAGGTAAATATCCGGCTTGGGCATTTCCAGATCATCAAAGAACAGTTTGGACATGCGCTCGTCATAATGCTGTCCGGTATGCACCAGTAAAGGTTCAATATGCTTATATTTTACCATTTCCCTTTGGATGGGAGCGATTTTCATAAAATTAGGACGGGCGCCGACCACATTCACTATTTTAATCATTTTGGATTCCAGTTCTCATATCCTGTTCAGTGCGTTGATTCCATTTACTGATCTGGCAGTCACTTACGGATTTTCTCTAAAGCATCTTTGGCGGCCAACTGTTCGGCATTCTTTTTGTTTGAGCCGGTGCCGATCCCTTCAGTTTTATCGTTGACGGTTACGCGAACCGTGAAAAACTTTTCATGATCAGGCCCCTGCTCATCGACCACCGTGTAAAGCGGAATGCCCCAACCTTTGCCCTGGGCATACTCGAGCAACTCCGATTTGTAATTGAAATAAATGGACTGGGACAGCAATTCTTCACGATGATTATATAAAAACCGGTTAACAAAACGAACCGCTTCATCCATACCACCATCCTGATAAATGGCCCCTAATATCGCTTCGAAGAGATTAGCCAGATTGGATTGACGTTTGCGTCCACCGGTCTTTTCTTCACCTTTGTTGACCAGCAGGAAATCCCCCAGCCCCAAAGAATCCGTAATTTCAGCCAGCAGGTGCCGGGAAACCAGAACGGATTTTTTTTTGGATAAGACCCCTTCACTATCCTGTGGGTAACTGTGATAAAGCTGGTCGGTGATAATGAGATCCAGAACAGCGTCTCCTAAAAATTCCAGACGCTCATTGGATTGCAGATGCGTTTCGTCGGGAGTGGTCAGATAGGAACGATGCGTGAAAGCCTGGATTAATTGCTGGGTGTTTTGGAAAGAATAACCGATGATTTTTTCAACGCCCTCAACATCGAGAGGCACCGGATGAGGATTACCGGTTTTGAAACCAATCCGTTGGATAATTTTTTCAATAATCATCCGTTTTTAAAAATCCCTTATTATGATACTTACGTCGATCGGAACTCTATCCCCTCGCTGCCGATCACACCTGTTTCTTCACACATAAACAGACATTATGCCCACCAAAACCAAACGAATTACTAATGGCCACCTGGGTTTCATCTTTGATATATTGATTGGGGATATAGTTCAAATCGCATTCGGGATCAGGGAACTCATAGTTGATGGTCGGTGGAAGCGTATCCTGGTTAACTGCCAGAGTGGAAATAATCATTTCCACAGAACCGGAAGCGCCCAGCAGATGTCCGATCATCGATTTGGTGGAACTGACTTTTAGCTGATAAGCGTGATCACCAAAGAGAGCTTTAATGGCCGCAGTTTCATTACGATCATTGAACGGAGTCGAGGTCCCATGGGCATTAATGTAGTCCACATCAGCGAGTCTTAATCCGGCGTCCTGAACGGCCAGGCGCATGGCGCGGACGGCACCCTCGCCTCCGGGCGCGGGTTGGGTAATGTGATAAGCATCGGCCGTAAAGCCCATTCCGGCCATCTCCGCATAAATTTTTGCACCACGGGCGCGGGCGTGTTCCAGTTCCTCCAGAATGACGATTCCGGCTCCCTCGCCCATCACAAAGCCGTCGCGTTCCATATCAAAAGGGCGACTGGCTTTCTGTGGTTCCTCGTTGCGTGTCGATATGGCTTTCATGGCGTTGAACCCGGCGATGCCCATGGGACAAATGGCCGCCTCAGCCCCACCGCAGACCATCATATCGGCGTCTCCGTATTGCACAGCGCGGAATCCTGCACCGATGCTATGAGCGGAAGTGGCGCAGGCGGAAACCGTGGCATAATTCGGTCCCTTTAAATTCCATTTCATGGAAATGTAACCGGCTGCGATATCGCTGATCATCTGGGGAATAAAAAAAGGGCTGACCCGCTTTGGGCCTTTGGTGAGCAGCTTGGCATGCTCTTCTTCAAAGGATAACATCCCACCAATACCCGAACCGACAATAACACCGACCCGCTCACGATCTTCTTTTTCAAAATCAAGACCGGAATCCTTTACGGCTTCTTCAGCCGACACCAAAGCAAATTGAGTGAAGCGATCCAGTTTTTTGATATCTTTTTGTTCGAAATAAGCGGCAGGGTCAAATTGTTTAACTTCCGCGGCAATCTTCGTGGTATATTCCTGGGTATCAAACAAGGTGATTTGATCGACACCGCTTTTACCGTCAAGCAGTGCCTTCCAGGTATCATTAACATTATGGCCTACGGGTGTGATCATGCCTATTCCGGTGATTACCACTCTTCGTCGTGTCATAAATGCGTCCATTATTCAGTTTGAAAGCCAGTAGATAAAGGATAAAAATTAAGAGGCAACTGAACATCATTGCCTCTTATATTCATCCATTTTTTTATTAACCTAATTTTGCTTTAAGGTGGGCGATGGCATCGCCAACCGTGCGCATCTTTTCAGCTTCTTCGTCGGGAATTTCGATATCGAACTTGTCCTCAAAAGCCATGACCAGTTCAACCGTATCCAGACTATCTGCACCGAGGTCATCAATAAAGGATGCTTCAGGTTTTACCTGAGATTCGTCCACTCCTAACTGTTCAACAATGATCTCTTTAACCGTTGCTTCAATATCCATTTTTCCTCCTATCATTTAAATGGGTTGTCCAATTATTTACATAACCATTCCACCACTAACAACAATCGTGATACCGGTAATATAGGCGGCATCCTCTGAAATCAGAAATTTGACGGCGTTGGCGACGTCTTCCGGGGTTCCGGCCCGGCCCAGGGGAATTTGAGTCAAGTACTCTTCTTTCACTTTATCGGGTAATTTCTCGGTCATTTCGGTTAAAATAAATCCGGGCGCCACGGCATTAACAGTAATATTGCGGCTGGCCAATTCCCGCGCCAGGGTTTTGGTTAAAGCGACAACACCGGCCTTGGATGAAGCATAATTAGCCTGGCCGGCTGTACCCAGAAGGCCACTGACGGAAGCAATATTAACGATGCGGCCATATTTTTGTTTCATCATATATTTGGAAGCCGCCTGTGCGCACAGGAAAGACCCCTTCAGATTAATATCCAGCACCACATCCCAATCCGCTTCGGTCATGCGCATCGATAAATTATCACGGGTTATTCCGGCGTTATTAACCAGAACATCGATCGAGTCAAATTTTTCAATCGTGGCAGCCATTAAATTTTTCACCTCTTCACTCCTGGCCACATCGGTTTTCACGGCTAAGGCCTTAAATCCCTGTTGCTCCAATTCTTTAACAAAGGCCTGAGCAGCATCGCTCAGAATATCGGAAATGACCACCTGATAACCCGCCTGGGCGAGCCGGAAAGCAATTGCTTTGCCGATTCCCTGGGCGGCGCCGGTAACGATAGCGACCTTCGGTTCATAACTCATGCCAATTCTCCTAATTGATTAATATCTTCGACCGTACCGACTTCGCGGCAGGAGACCGAGCGGTCTATACGCTTCAATAATCCCTTGAGTACTTTACCCGGACCGATCTCATAAAAGACATTGAAACCGGCTTTTATCATATTTTCCATGGATTGTTGCCAAAGTACGGGACTGGTCAGCTGCCTGAGCAGAAGATTGCGAATCGCCTCCTTGTCTTGCACCGGCTGAGCTTCAACATTGGAGAAAACCGGCACTTTGGCGTTCTGGAACTTCGTGGAACGCAGAGCCTCAGCCAAGCCTGTTTGCGCGCTTTCCATCAAGGGACTGTGAAACGCACCCGATACCACCAACTCAACCGCTTTCATGGCGCCCTTTTCCCCTGCTTTAACGATGGCCTTACGCACGACTTCAACATCTCCGGAAATAGCGATCTGTCCGGGTGAATTAAAGTTCGCCGCTTGAACAACCCCTTCATTTTCCAAACCGGCACATAATTCATCGACCTGTTCAGGATTTAAGCCGATGATCGCGGCCATGGTCCCGGGCTTTTGTGTGCCCGCTTCCTGCATCAATTCACCGCGTTTTTTAACCAGTTTTAAACCATCTTCGAATGTAAGCGCTGCGGCCGCAACGAGGGCGCTGTATTCACCCAAACTGTGTCCTGCGGTAGCATGGGCTAATTTATTCTGTGACTCCAAAATTTTAAATACAGCGATACTGTGGACAAAAATGGCAGGCTGGGTAATCCGGGTTTGTTTCAGAAGATCTTCCGGACCTTCAAAACAAATTTTCTTCAAATCCATTTCCATGATCGCATTAGCCTCATCGAAAACGTCCCGGGCGATATCAAAGGTCTCGTATAAATCCCGGCCCATTCCGACATACTGTGAGGCCTGACCAGGAAAAATAAATGCCTGCTTCATAAAATGTTGTAATCCTGTTTATATTAAATGTAAATGACGGTTAGGTTAACTTGATTTGATTGGATTATTCAATCCCCAAGTCAGCAAGCCACTGCCCCAGGTAAAACCGGCGCCAAAAGTGGCCATAAGAGTCAGATCGCCTTTGTCCAGTTTTCCCTGCTGATAAGCTTCCGATAGAGCCAAAGGAATCGTGGCCGCCGTCGTGTTTCCATAGCGGTCGATATTGATCATTACCCGATCGTAATCAATACCCAGCCTTTTTACAG
>Ga0209498_1002463_pt1 | contig 11143 bp, 4 predicted proteins | sample WalLakDeSediment_FD_184131 | JGI IMG/M metagenome (GOLD analysis project Ga0209498, IMG submission 184131) | Lake sediment microbial communities from Walker lake, Nevada to study Microbial Dark Matter (Phase II) - Walker Lake 11/02/13 Deep... | ecosystem: Environmental > Aquatic > Freshwater >...
CGCAATATATTTGTCATTGCCGGTTCACTAATCCCTCTCCTGCTGGCTGCTTATATCTATCCGGCCGTAATGGCAGGGAACTACCATTACATGTATCTTAATATTCTTCCTCCCAGCGGTATGGAATTTCGAGTTGATGTTTTATCGCTTTACATGGCTTTGCTCTTTGGTTTTTTCACCTTAATCATTTCAATTTATACCTTGGGCTATTATCGGGACAAAGAAGAGGGTAAGAAATTTTTCTATTTTCTCCTGCCCGCTTTCTCCGGTTGTTTTGGAGTTGCTTTAAGCGGCAATATGTTCACTTTCTTTATGTTCTTTGAATTCATGTCGCTGATGTTTTTCCCCCTGGTCGCATATAAATCTACCCCTGAGGCCTACGCGGCCGGTTTGAAATTTTTCTTTATGACCATAATCTCCGGCGTCGCCCTGTTTTGGGCGGTCGTCATAACTTATAATGTTTCGGGTGATCTTTCTTTCGGTTCCGGTGGATTCATCACCACAGCTTCACCGCTCTTGTTAGTAGCCTTTCTCTGTTACCTGATCAGTTTCGGTATCAAGTCGGCGATGATTCCCCTACACTTCTGGATGCCGGACGCTTATGCCGCAGCCCCGACTCCGGCGGCAACCATATCTTCGGTAATGATGCTCAAGACAGGGGTCCTCGGTTTAATTCGTGTTTTTCACGACATCTACGGTTTGGCCTTTATCCAGGAAACAGGATGGAACAATATCCTTCTCTTTTTGGCGGTAATAAGCATGCTTTACGGGTCAATCTGCGCTTTTTCTCAGGATAATCTCAATCGCCGGTTAGCTTATTCCGGTATTGCCCAGGTCGGTTATTTGATGCTGGGGCTTGCCCTGATCACCGAGATGGCTTTGATCGGAACGGTCTACCATATCATGGCCCATGCCTTCATGAAAGGGTGCATGTTCTTATGCGCAGGGGTTATTTTTGTCAATACCGGAAAGCAAAAAATTAGTGAAATGAAGGGGATTGGCCTGCAGATGCCTGTTACGATGCTTGCTTTTACGATTGCTGCCGTAAGTGCGGTGGGGGTTCCCCCCTTCAATTTATTTGTCAGCAAATGGCACCTCGGGCTTGGCGCCTTGCAGGCCGGTATGCCGATCCTGGTAGTACTGCTGGTGCTTAGCAGCATATTAAACGCTTCCTACTATTTTCCGATATCAATCAATGCCTTTTTAGGCTGTCGTGAACTGAAGAATATCGAGCGGCAGCGTTTGCGTTTTCAACCGCTAAGAATGATCCCGGTAATAATTCTTGCCATTGGCGCTTTTGCTTTCACGATGGTTCCGGTAAATTGGCCCCTTAATATAGCCCGGTCTGTCGCTCAGCTTTTTTTCTAGCCGGCCTTGTTGGCATTTATCTTTCTATAACCGGATGTTATCAAAAGTACGAACAAGTAGCAGTTATGAACGGCCTAATGTCTTTCGGAGGTGATTTACATTGGAATATGAAGTGGTGCATACATTTTTGCCGGCGATAATTATTTTTGTGCCGATTATAGCGGGCATGGTTTTATTTTTTCTTCCGGAAAGGTTGTACCCTTACAAGGAGCATATTTGCATTGGGGTGACCGGTCTTTTCTTTGTTTTGGTTTTCAGTATGTATCCGGCTATTAAGAGCGGCAAGATTTTGCTTGGCATATTCCAATATTTTTCATTTCCGCTTTCGATATCATTTAAGGTTGATTCTCTGACTTTTTTCCTCGGGGTATTTTTTTCCTTTGTCTGGTTTATGACCGCCTGTTTTTCGCCGGGTTACATGGCCCATGAACATAAGAAAGAGCGTTATTATGCCTTTTTTTTGATGGCTGAAGGCGGCTGTATGGGGACAATATTTGCCGGAGACCTGCTCGGCCTTTTTCTTTTCTTTGAATTTATGGCCCTGACCACCTATGTATTGATTGCCCACGAAGAGACCCCGATTACCATGTTTGCCGGGGCCAAATATTTATACATGACCGTTGGCGGTGGTTTGTCGGTATTTTTCGGGCTGCTGGTAACATTCCATCTGACCGGTTCAGTTACTTTTACCCGGCCGGGCCTGATTACGGAACCCTCGACGTTTGCTCTGATTGCTTTTATTGCCTTTATGATTGGGTTTGGTTTAAAGGCGGGGATGTTTCCGGTTCACGTCTGGCTTCCCGATGCCCACCCGGCCGCTCCTTCGCCGGTCAGCGCCGCTCTTTCCGGCATTATGCTCAAGACAGGCCTTTACGGGATGATCAGGGTAATTTTCAATATATACAGCCCCGAGTATATTAGCAACGCGAACTGGGATAGTGTCATGCTGGTTATTGCTGCGATAACGATTTTGCTCGGTTCGGCCATGGCTTTGCTCCAGGATGACCTGAAAAGGCGGCTGGCCTATTCCAGCATTGCTCAGATTGGCTATATCATCCTTGGGATATTCCTGCTCAGTGAGCAGGGGCTTACAGGTGGTCTTTACCATCTCTTTACCCACGCTTTTATGAAAGGCCTGCTCTTTCTCTGTGCCGGAGCGATCATTGTCCAAACCGGCATTCGCAATATCAGCCAGATGAAGGGCATCGGCCTGAAGATGCCCCTGACGATGGTTTTTTTCACCATTGCTTCACTGACGATGGTCGGGATTCCGCCCTTTAACGGTTTTATCAGCAAGTGGCAGCTTTCCCTGGCCTCACTGGAAGCGGGGCAGCCGATCTTCGTTGCCATATTAATCATCAGCAGCCTGCTTAACGCTGCCTACTATTTCCCGATTGTTATCACGGCATTTTTTACCGGGGAGAAAGGCGGTCATCACGCAGACAATCATTCGGCGGGTCATGGCGATGGCGGCGCTGATCAGGCAGGTGTTCATAACGGGCCTGAAGATGTTGCCGAAAATGGCGGCAGGCGCTGGCAGGATGCGCCCTGGCATATGCTTTTGCCGATGGGTGCGCTGGCAATCGGCTGCGTTATTTTTGCCCTGATGCCTGTAAACTGGCCCTGGAACCTGGCCCTGGCGGCGGCAAAGTCATTATTCAGTATGTAAATAATCCGCTTGAAATAAAAGGAGCAATGGGCAGATGAGCGGAGAGATAATCGAAAACACCATAACCAGCAGCCTGCCGCTGGCAATTGCCCTGATTCCGATTCTTGGTGCCGCTCTTGTGCCTCTGGCCGGACGTTTTAGCGATTGGCACCGAAACTGTCTTGTCTTGGCCGTTACAGCGCTGGCTTTAATCCTGTCTGTAAATCTTCTCCGGCTTAGCTGGCAGGGCGATGTTGTCAGCATGTTTTCTATCGGTTTTGGTGATCTGCCTTTATATTTCCGTGTCGATCGCCTTGGAGCGGTTTTTAATCTTCTTTCTGCTTTTATCTGGTTTTTGGCCACGCTATTTTCTCTTTCCTACATGACCCATGAAAGCAGGCACTCGCGTTATTACATATTTTACCTGCTCTCTCTGGGTGGCTGCCTCGGTGTATTTCTGACCGCTGATTTATTCAGCCTCTTTTTCTTTTTTGAATTAATGTCCATTGCTTCCTACCTGCTGGTTATTCACACCCAAACCGAAGAAGCGATGAAAGCGGGCAAACTGTACCTTTTTCTCGGCGTCGGTGGCGGTCTCTGTATTATTGCCGCTTCAGCGATGATTTACTGGTTTGTCGGAACGGTAGAGCTAACGCCGATGCTGGAACAGATAATTGTTTTACCGGCCCGCCACCTGATCCTGGTTCTTTTGATCATCGGTTTCGGCATCAAGGCCGGGATGGTGCCTCTGCACATCTGGCTGCCCAAAGCCCACCCGGTTGCCCCGGCGCCGGCCAGCGCGCTTCTTTCGGGGATTATGATTAAAACAGGGGCATACGGTATTATCAGGGTTGTAACTGTAATTTATACCCCGGCATCGGCCGAGGCCGGCCCGCTTTGGTTTTTTGCTGAGCAGATCGGTTTTGTGCTGATCTGGTTCGGCATCTTAACCATGTTTTCGGCGGCATTTATGGCCCTGTTCCAGGGCAATGCCAAGCGGATTTTAGCCTACAGCAGTGTTAGTCAGATGGGCTATATTCTGATGGGCATCGGGGTCTGTGCCTACCTTGGTATGGAAGGTCCGATGGCTTTCGGCGGATTTACCTTCCACATCATTAACCATGCTTTCTTTAAAGCCGGTATGTTTATGATGGTCGGGATGGTTTATTTCCGTACCGGGGAGCTTGAACTTAACCGGCTGGGAGGATTGTGGCGCGATTTTCCGGTAACTGCCGTTGTCTTTTTAATTGCCGCCATGGGTATCGCCGGTATTCCCGGTTTGAACGGTTATCCCAGCAAGGTGATGCTGCACCACGCCATTGTTGAAGCCTTTGAGCATCACCATGTTTATTCTCTCTACATTGCCGAGCGTATCTTTACGCTCACCAGTGCCATGACCACCTGTTACATTGCCCGCTTGTTCAGCTCTATATTTTTAGGTAAAAAACCTGATGGGCTGAAGGCTAAGGGCAGGGAATCCTGGAATGAAAAAGCAGTTTTTATCACCATCGGTGCGGTGATTCTCTTTATCGGCACCAGTCCTTTTTTGCTGTTAAAATCGCTGATCGGTCCTGTGGTGCAGTCATTTCCCTTTGACAGCTATTCCTTTAACTACTTAATGAAATTAAATTTCTGGGACAGGCATGACCTCGAAGGAATGGTTGTTATTGTTGCCCTGGCTGCCGTTCTCTTTGTTGTCGGTAACCGCACAAAACTCTTTACGCGCAAACTTCCCTATTGGCTCAGCATCGAATACCTGGTTTACAGTCCACTGGTCAGCACCTTGCTTTTTATCTATACAAGAGCCGGACGGGCCCTGGAACTTTCAGTCGACACCACCTATGTCAACAGCCCGCGCCTGCTTAATTATTACTGCATCAGTGGCCAGTTCGTGGATGATGCGGTGAACAAAGGATTTTATGCCACACCGGTGCTGCTCGGGAGAACATCGGCAGTTGCAGTTTATTTGGATGAGCGGCTTTTAAACAGTGTCGGTATGCAGATTATGAATTTTATTAAAACTGCCCTCGATTCTTTATATGTTTTATGGCTGAGGAACCTCGAAAGGGTTTTTTTCACAGCCGGGCAGTACCTTAAAAAGACATTTATGCTGCTGTTCAAATTTGACTACAGCACGAAGGGAGATAAAAGGTTCCAAACATTTAACATATCAAATATAGATTTTGATTTATATATTATACTGGTTTTAATTGGGGCTATCCTGGCTACGAGCCTGCTCTTTTTGCTATAGCTTAAATCATGCAGGTGTTTATTGGTGCAGATGGAGGTGATTTACATTGGAATATGAAGTGGTGCATACATTTTTGCCGGCGATAATTATTTTTGTGCCGATTATAGCGGGCATGGTTTTATTTTTTCTTCCGGAAAGGTTGTACCCTTACAAGGAGCATATTTGCATTGGGGTGACCGGTCTTTTCTTTGTTTTGGTTTTCAGTATGTATCCGGCTATTAAGAGCGGCAAGATTTTGCTTGGCATATTCCAATATTTTTCATTTCCGCTTTCGATATCATTTAAGGTTGATTCTCTGACTTTTTTCCTCGGGGTATTTTTTTCCTTTGTCTGGTTTATGACCGCCTGTTTTTCGCCGGGTTACATGGCCCATGAACATAAGAAAGAGCGTTATTATGCCTTTTTTTTGATGGCTGAAGGCGGCTGTATGGGGACAATATTTGCCGGAGACCTGCTCGGCCTTTTTCTTTTCTTTGAATTTATGGCCCTGACCACCTATGTATTGATTGCCCACGAAGAGACCCCGATTACCATGTTTGCCGGGGCCAAATATTTATACATGACCGTTGGCGGTGGTTTGTCGGTATTTTTCGGGCTGCTGGTAACATTCCATCTGACCGGTTCAGTTACTTTTACCCGGCCGGGCCTGATTACGGAACCCTCGACGTTTGCTCTGATTGCTTTTATTGCCTTTATGATTGGGTTTGGTTTAAAGGCGGGGATGTTTCCGGTTCACGTCTGGCTTCCCGATGCCCACCCGGCCGCTCCTTCGCCGGTCAGCGCCGCTCTTTCCGGCATTATGCTCAAGACAGGCCTTTACGGGATGATCAGGGTAATTTTCAATATATACAGCCCCGAGTATATTAGCAACGCGAACTGGGATAGTGTCATGCTGGTTATTGCTGCGATAACGATTTTGCTCGGTTCGGCCATGGCTTTGCTCCAGGATGACCTGAAAAGGCGGCTGGCCTATTCCAGCATTGCTCAGATTGGCTATATCATCCTTGGGATATTCCTGCTCAGTGAGCAGGGGCTTACAGGTGGTCTTTACCATCTCTTTACCCACGCTTTTATGAAAGGCCTGCTCTTTCTCTGTGCCGGAGCGATCATTGTCCAAACCGGCATTCGCAATATCAGCCAGATGAAGGGCATCGGCCTGAAGATGCCCCTGACGATGGTTTTTTTCACCATTGCTTCACTGACGATGGTCGGGATTCCGCCCTTTAACGGTTTTATCAGCAAGTGGCAGCTTTCCCTGGCCTCACTGGAAGCGGGGCAGCCGATCTTCGTTGCCATATTAATCATCAGCAGCCTGCTTAACGCTGCCTACTATTTCCCGATTGTTATCACGGCATTTTTTACCGGGGAGAAAGGCGGTCATCACGCAGACAATCATTCGGCGGGTCATGGCGATGGCGGCGCTGATCAGGCAGGTGTTCATAACGGGCCTGAAGATGTTGCCGAAAATGGCGGCAGGCGCTGGCAGGATGCGCCCTGGCATATGCTTTTGCCGATGGGTGCGCTGGCAATCGGCTGCGTTATTTTTGCCCTGATGCCTGTAAACTGGCCCTGGAACCTGGCCCTGGCGGCGGCAAAGTCATTATTCAGTATGTAAATAATCCGCTTGAAATAAAAGGAGCAATGGGCAGATGAGCGGAGAGATAATCGAAAACACCATAACCAGCAGCCTGCCGCTGGCAATTGCCCTGATTCCGATTCTTGGTGCCGCTCTTGTGCCTCTGGCCGGACGTTTTAGCGATTGGCACCGAAACTGTCTTGTCTTGGCCGTTACAGCGCTGGCTTTAATCCTGTCTGTAAATCTTCTCCGGCTTAGCTGGCAGGGCGATGTTGTCAGCATGTTTTCTATCGGTTTTGGTGATCTGCCTTTATATTTCCGTGTCGATCGCCTTGGAGCGGTTTTTAATCTTCTTTCTGCTTTTATCTGGTTTTTGGCCACGCTATTTTCTCTTTCCTACATGACCCATGAAAGCAGGCACTCGCGTTATTACATATTTTACCTGCTCTCTCTGGGTGGCTGCCTCGGTGTATTTCTGACCGCTGATTTATTCAGCCTCTTTTTCTTTTTTGAATTAATGTCCATTGCTTCCTACCTGCTGGTTATTCACACCCAAACCGAAGAAGCGATGAAAGCGGGCAAACTGTACCTTTTTCTCGGCGTCGGTGGCGGTCTCTGTATTATTGCCGCTTCAGCGATGATTTACTGGTTTGTCGGAACGGTAGAGCTAACGCCGATGCTGGAACAGATAATTGTTTTACCGGCCCGCCACCTGATCCTGGTTCTTTTGATCATCGGTTTCGGCATCAAGGCCGGGATGGTGCCTCTGCACATCTGGCTGCCCAAAGCCCACCCGGTTGCCCCGGCGCCGGCCAGCGCGCTTCTTTCGGGGATTATGATTAAAACAGGGGCATACGGTATTATCAGGGTTGTAACTGTAATTTATACCCCGGCATCGGCCGAGGCCGGCCCGCTTTGGTTTTTTGCTGAGCAGATCGGTTTTGTGCTGATCTGGTTCGGCATCTTAACCATGTTTTCGGCGGCATTTATGGCCCTGTTCCAGGGCAATGCCAAGCGGATTTTAGCCTACAGCAGTGTTAGTCAGATGGGCTATATTCTGATGGGCATCGGGGTCTGTGCCTACCTTGGTATGGAAGGTCCGATGGCTTTCGGCGGATTTACCTTCCACATCATTAACCATGCTTTCTTTAAAGCCGGTATGTTTATGATGGTCGGGATGGTTTATTTCCGTACCGGGGAGCTTGAACTTAACCGGCTGGGAGGATTGTGGCGCGATTTTCCGGTAACTGCCGTTGTCTTTTTAATTGCCGCCATGGGTATCGCCGGTATTCCCGGTTTGAACGGTTATCCCAGCAAGGTGATGCTGCACCACGCCATTGTTGAAGCCTTTGAGCATCACCATGTTTATTCTCTCTACATTGCCGAGCGTATCTTTACGCTCACCAGTGCCATGACCACCTGTTACATTGCCCGCTTGTTCAGCTCTATATTTTTAGGTAAAAAACCTGATGGGCTGAAGGCTAAGGGCAGGGAATCCTGGAATGAAAAAGCAGTTTTTATCACCATCGGTGCGGTGATTCTCTTTATCGGCACCAGTCCTTTTTTGCTGTTAAAATCGCTGATCGGTCCTGTGGTGCAGTCATTTCCCTTTGACAGCTATTCCTTTAACTACTTAATGAAATTAAATTTCTGGGACAGGCATGACCTCGAAGGAATGGTTGTTATTGTTGCCCTGGCTGCCGTTCTCTTTGTTGTCGGTAACCGCACAAAACTCTTTACGCGCAAACTTCCCTATTGGCTCAGCATCGAATACCTGGTTTACAGTCCACTGGTCAGCACCTTGCTTTTTATCTATACAAGAGCCGGACGGGCCCTGGAACTTTCAGTCGACACCACCTATGTCAACAGCCCGCGCCTGCTTAATTATTACTGCATCAGTGGCCAGTTCGTGGAATCTAAAATAGATTCTGCCTATATCGGCAGCCCAAAACTAATATCTTACTATTGCCGAACTGGCAGATTCCTCGATGTAGTAGCAGAAGGAATTATTATCGGCAGTCTTCACCCCCTGAAAAAAGCCGTTTACAAGATCAGCTCTCTGGAAAATAATGGACCAAATGTTTTTAGAATGTGGATGCTCATTACTTCCCTGGTCCTTCTTATTTACGAGGGTTGGCTTCACTTTATCCAGCGATTTTTTCACTTCGCAAAAAAGCTGGTTTTGTCGGTTTTCTATTTTCTGTTTAGCCTGGACTACACTCACAAAGGAAAGTTTTTTCAGATCGTCAATACCGCAAACTTCGAATACTACCTGATGGTATTTTTTATTTTCCTGATTATTATTCTCTCCCTGCAGCTGATTCTGTAGAAAATTATTTGGCCAGGGGTTATAATATGGCCATGGATCAGTTTATGAAGTGGGTATTATCATAGTTATAAGAGCATAGAAAGAAGGGGTACCTGATAATGATTGAACAAGAGTTGGCGCGTTTTGCCATAAAAACCAGCTACGATAATCTGCCAAAGGAAGTAGTGCATCAGGCCAAGGTTTGCTTATTGGATTTGGTTGGCGCAGCCTGCGCCGGAGCCATGGCCCTACCCGGTCATGTTGTTACGGAAATAATTGAAGAGGCTGGAGGAATGCCCCAGGCTGTCCTGATAGGGCGTAAAGAAAGAGTGCCTGCACTTAATGCCGCCCTTGGCAACGGTCTTTATGCCCACGGCCTTGAACTTGATGATCTTCACCGCAGTTCAATATTAAGACCCGGTTCACCGATTATTCCGGCTGCCCTTGCAGCAGCGGAAAAAGTGGGCGCATCGGGTAAAGATCTAATTACGGCTATAGTCGTAGGCTATGAAGTCGGTATCCGTATTGCTGAAGCGATGACTCCGACTCATTATAACTTCTGGCATACAACCGGTACCTGTGGTACATTTGCTGCCGCGATTGCAGCAGGCAAAGTGATGAACCTGGATGAAGAACAGCTGATTAATGCCCTGGGTCATGCCGGAACCCAGGCTGCAGGACTTATGGAGCTGCATTACAGCCCGGAGGGCATGATGAGTAAACCGCTGCATGCCAGCAAAGCTGCCCAGAATGGACTTTTTTCAGCAATGCTTGCCGCCGGAGGCTACACCAGCACCAAAACAATCCTTTCCGGGGAAAAAGGTTTCTTGCGCGTATTTGCGCCAAAAGCAAAAATGGAAAAGATTATTGAAGGGCTTGGCGAAGAATTTAAAATTATGCAGATCAGTTTCCGTCTTTATGCTTCCACCCGGCATACCCATGCCGGGGTCGATCTCGGTTTACGCCTGCGTGAAAAAGGCATTAAACCTGATGATATTGAACTGCTTAGAATACAAACTTATTCTGTGGCCAAGGACCTGGTCGGTCAACCTTTTCCGGAAACGATCTATGAAGCAAAATTCAGTTTGCCTTTCTGTGTGGCGACAGCCCTTGTTTATGGCCATGTCGGGATAGAAGATTTTACCCAGGAAAGGCTTCATGACCCTGCTTTGGATGAACTGATGAGTCACTGCACGGTTGAAATAGATCCGCTGCTCGATGCTCACTACCCTGAAAAATGGGCTGCTAAGCTGAATGTTATTTTACGTGATGGCACAGTGGACCATGAGCAGACAGATTACCCCAGGGGTGATCCGGAAAACAAGGTCACTTTGGATGAGCTTCATACAAAGTTTCGCCGGCTTTCTTCCTTGCTGCTGCCACCTTCGAAGATTGAAGCCTGGCTTGAATCGATCAGCAAGGTTGAAACTTTCGACAACATCGCCGACATGTGGCGGATCTAAGGTGGTTCACTGCCCGGCCACTTAATGATCAGTAATAGCTAGGAAAGTAATGAGTAAGAGACTGTTGATGATTATTTCACTAATATGTAACTGTAAATGAAGTTTAAAAAGTAGGCTGCCTGATAAAAGGCAGCCTACTTTTTGATGTGGTGCGCCTGAGTGGTTTTGAACCACTGGCCTCTTGCGTGTCAAGCAAGCGCTCTCCCCCTGAGCTACAGGCGCATGTATAAGTGCAAAAATATTTTAGCATTATCTTGATCTTGATGTCAAGGAAATGGAGCTTCCAGAGCTATAAATATTTCTTTCCCTGTGCTATTATTTAAATGTAGCCAATTCTCCGGGGGGAGGATTTTCTGTGCCTGCCAATTTAACGCCTCAATATTACGCTGCTGAAGAAAACTATCGCCAGGCCCGATCACCTGAAGAAAAAATAAAAACCCTGCAGGAGATGCTTGCGGTAATTCCAAAGCATAAAGGAACAGAAAGATTGCAGGGTGATATTAAGAAACGTATAGCACGCCTCAAGGAA
>Ga0209498_1002464_pt1 | contig 11141 bp, 10 predicted proteins | sample WalLakDeSediment_FD_184131 | JGI IMG/M metagenome (GOLD analysis project Ga0209498, IMG submission 184131) | Lake sediment microbial communities from Walker lake, Nevada to study Microbial Dark Matter (Phase II) - Walker Lake 11/02/13 Deep... | ecosystem: Environmental > Aquatic > Freshwater >...
GAGCACAATGTTGCCTGGCTGTGGATGTTCGCCGTGATCCCGGAGGCGCGCAATCACGGTCTCGGCGCGGCGATGTATGGGGAAATTGTGCGCCGTCTACCCGCTGGGACCATCGCTATGCTTCTCGAAGTGGAGCGCCCGGACCTGGCACACACGGAAGCCGAGCGCCGGCTGGCCGAACGGCGAATTGCGTTTTATCGGCGACAGGGAGCGCGGTTACTCGAAGGCGTGCATTACGTCCAGCAGGTGGGGCCGCACCAATCGCCGTTGCCGATGCACATCATGCTACATCCCTTAGCGCCTCTGGATGCGGAGACGGCGTTCCGCTGCGCGCAAACCGCCTTCGGCGAGGCCGTCGCGCAGACCGGCGCGTTAACCCTTTCCTAGCGCTTGTAGAGCGATTTGTTATATTGCCTTAAGCTGGAGCCGGTTCCCAACTGACGATGTATTCCGTCAGCGCATCGGGCCTCTCGATAGCGGGTTCGCTCACCATCCACGCGCCGTGCAACCCCAGTTCCTCGGCAGCGAGCGCGAAGTGGCACATCGCTATCCCCATATCGAGGCGCTGCATATCGGCGATGTCCAGGAGCGCCCGGTTGCGCTTGGCGTATCCCGGCGTGCGCTGCACGAAGAAGTGCCACACGTCCTTTTCCTTGACAATGCGCCACGGCTGCTTGTTCGACGCCGACGGCCCGATGCGTACCATGTCCAGCACGGTGGCGTACGAACCGGCGGCTTCGCGGCGCAGCGGGTCGCCAAACGCACCGTGGAAAAACAGGCGTTCCCAGGGAAGGCGTTGGTCGGCGTTGGCCTGGCGGCGGATGAACGATTCCAGGGCGCGGCGTTTGGGGGCGCAATACCCCGTGGCGATGACGGCGGGCAAGAGTTCGTCTTCGCGTAGTCCAAGTTTAGCGGCAAAACGGCTCTTCGTAAAAGTCCCGCCGAGCCAGCACGTTCCCAGGCCCAGACTCGTGGCGTAAAGGACCGTATGCTCCATCACGTAGCCAAAATCCTCCTGGTTGAATTTGCCTGCCGGGATTGCGCCGAGTATGAAGCCGGTTGCACCTTTGATGAAGCCATACGTGCCCAATCCCTTAAGCGCCTGCCGGTCTTCTTCGGTTGCCGCGATGAGCAGCAGGCGCGCGTGTGTCCCCATTGGCCCAACCGCGTTCGTTTCCATAAAGCCGGTCAACTGCTGCTGCACCGGTAGCGCGATGGGCGTCTCCAGATACGTGCGGCATGAAGACCGCGCTTGAATGACGTCGATTGCCGATTGCCCGTTTAACATTTCCGCCTCCTCGTTGTGCTATAGCGCGAATCAGTCAACTACGATTCGTCTAAAGTCGCTTTAAGAACTGCTTTTATTCCACAAAACGCTATAATGTCGGTGAGCAACCAATTATAAACCATAACAATCTATCTACCAGCGTCTGGCTGATAGGCACACGTTGAGCACATGCAGAGCGCCCCGGACGCATTGACGACCTGATTCTGAAATGCACCCCGTGGCTTTTGGCGTTGAAGTCTTCTTTACCTGACGTATAATATAAGTATGAACTTGATCGATATCGTCAAGCGTATACCTGTTCCTGAACCGTGGGCTGAGGGCGAGAAGATTCCCTGGAACGATCCGGCCTTTAGTGCGCGAATGCTTCAGGAGCATCTTTCGCAGGAGCACGATGCGGCGAGCCGGCGTTTTGCCATCATCGATGCGCACGTGGCCTGGATACACGAACAGATTTTGGACGGCAAACCTGCACGCGTGCTCGACCTGGGCTGCGGTCCGGGGCTGTATGCGCACCGGCTGGCGCAGAGGGGGCACACCTGCGTCGGCGTGGACTTTTCACCGGCCTCCATTGCTTATGCTAGGGCGCAGGCGGAGAGCGCCGGACTGCTGCTGACATACATCGAAGGCGATGTGCGCGTTGTGGATTATGGCGCAGGCTACGATCTGGTGATGCTCATCTTCGGTGAGTTCAACGTGTTCGTGTTATCGGACGCAGAGCGCATCTTGCACAAGGCGTATCAGACGCTCAAGCCTGGCGGGTGGCTGCTTCTGGAACCGCATACGTTTGCTGCCGTCGAGGCGGTAGGAAAAGTTGCTAATTCCTGGTATACTACGAGCTGTGGGTTGTTCTTGGATCGCGCGCACTTCTGCCTGACTGAGAATTTCTGGGATCGTCAACGTGCGGTTGCTACCGAACGCTACTTTATCATCGATGCGTTGACCGGCGACGTGGCGCGTTATGCATCGAGTATGCAAGCGTACACGGACGACCAGTATCGGGCACTGCTCACGACTTGCGGGTATCGTGGCGTGCAGTTTTATCGCTCTCTGGCAGGGGATGTGGGCGTGCCATTCGATGGCGCATTGAGTGACGGGCTATGCGCTATCGTGGCGCAGAAAGCAGTGCGCTAATCATGCAAGGAGGGTCGAGTCATGGTCAAAGTTCTTTATGTTGAGGATGAACCCTTGCAGCGGGAGCTGGTAAATCAGTTGCTCCAGTTGGCAGGCGTCGAAATTCAGTTGGCCGAAAATGGCCTTGAAGGCGTCGAAAAAGCTAGGGAATGGTTACCGGATGTACTTTTAATGGACATTCGGATGCCTGGATTGAGTGGCTTCGACACCATCGAGAAAATCCGCGAGATTCCTGAAATCGATGATACCCCTGTCGTGGTCCTGTCCGCGTGGGCTACTTCACAACACATCGCTCGCGCTAAAGCGCTGGGTGTGCAGTGGTACATCACCAAGCCGTTTAACCTGGATGAATTGGTCAACACCGTTATGGATGCTGCTGCATCCCGCTCTTCATAACGCGCTACACATTGAATGAACGCGTTGCCTGCTGTTCCGGGAGTTCCTGATGAAGGCGCATCCAGACACAGTGCTTCGGATGTGTGCTTCCATACGGATGTCTGCGCGTTTCCCGTTTGGGCCGATGATTTGCTACCACGTATCCAGGCGCAGGTGTATGCTGCTGGAACGAAAATCGTAGTGCTCGACGATGATCCTACGGGCACACAGACCATCTGCGATATCCCCGTGTTGCCGAGTGGTAGGACTTTTGCGAGAAGCTGTTTCGACGGCGAACCGCGCGAATCTTGACCAGCGATTGTAGTCTTTGGAGGTGTGGAGAGCGGTATGAGTAAAAAGAAACCAGACTGGCAAACTCCGGGCGTCATCTTCCAGCCGCACGTATCGGCGGGCGTACAGGCCGGGATCAATCACCTTGTCGATGCCATCAGCCCCACGTTAGGGCCGTACCCTCGTGTTGTGCTGTATGACACCTCGATCGGGACCGGCGGACGGCTGCCGCAAGTCCTGGATGATGGCGGGACGATTGCCCGGCGCATCATCGGTCTCCGTAACCGTGACGCGGACGTGGGGGCAATGTTGGTCCGCCATATGCTGTGGCGCCAGCACGAGGATGTCGGCGACGGAACTGCAACGACGGCGGTCCTCTTTCAGGCGATATACAACGAAGGCGTGCGTTACATCGCGGCAGGCGGCAACCCGATGCGTCTGCGGGTATACTTGGAACAAGGTCTGCGCGTCATCCTGAGCGAACTTGCGGCGATGACCACGCAGCTACAGGGCAAAGATAGCCTGACACGCCTGGCCGAAATCATCTGCTACGATGCGCCGATGGCTAAACTGCTTGGTGAGGTCTTCGACATCATCGGCGAGTACGGGCGGCTCGAAATCCGCAGCAGCAAAAGCCGCGAAACAGAACGCGAATACGTGGAAGGCATGTATTGGGATGGCGGTGTGCTGTCCCGTGCGATGATCGCCAACACGCCGGGGATGCGCGCCGAATTGGAGAACCCGGCATTGCTCCTGACCAATCTCGACATCGAAGACCCGCGCGATCTCTTGCCGGCGCTGGCGATTGTCGTCCGTATGGAGATTCCTGGACTGGTTATCGTCGCCCGCAAACTTTCCGATGTCGTGCAGGGCTTCATTGCGATGAATCAGCAGCAGCAGCGCATCAAGGCGCAGATCATCGCCGTGCAAACGCCTGGCGTGGGACTGGAGGCGCAACATAACACGCTGGCCGATTTAGCCGTTTTGACCGGCGGGCATCCCTTCACCCAGATGGCGGGCGAGAAGCTCAGCGCCATCAAACCGGAAGACCTGGGACGGGCGCGGCGCGTCTGGGCGACCAAAGAGCACGTCGGCATCATCGGCGGCAGAGGGGACCCGCGCGCGCTGCGGCAGCACATCGCGGGATTGCGCAGGGCCTTCAATCAGGTCTCCAAAACCGAAGACCGCGCCGCATTGCAACAACGCATCGGCAAACTCCTGGGCGGGTCGGCGACGTTGTGGGTGGCCGGAATGACCGAGACCGAGTTGGAGTTCAACAAGGGCCTGGCAGAACGCACCGCCGAGGCGCTGCGCGGCGCCATCCGCGAGGGTGTCGTGCCTGGCGGCGGCGTAGCCTTGCTCAATTGTCGCGCTGCTTTGCGGGTGCGCCTGGCGCAAGCCGAGGAACCTGAAGAACGTGCGGCCTACCATATCCTGATCGAAGCGCTCGCTGCGCCCATCCGCACGTTATTGCACAACGCCGGCTTGGAGCCGGGCGCGATCTTTGCCGACATCGAAACCGCCGGACCCGGCTATGGCTTCGATGTGCGCACGAGCGAAATTGTCGATGTGGCCGGCGCCGGCATCTACGACGCGGCCTCCGTCCTCAGAGCCGTCGCCAACAATGCCATTCGCACTGCGGCGCTGGCGCTCACGACGGATGTGGTCGTTCATCGCCGCAATCCGCCAGAATCGACGTTGACCGACTAGGGGTAACTTATGTCCGAAGATACATTGCGTGAATTTCCGGAGCGCGAGTCCTCACCTACTGCGCTTGTCTACAGCTTGACCTGTACGCCAGACCTGGCGCTGTGCTTCGCTGCCCGCACCGATGGGCTTCTAATCTCCGTCGATGGCGGGCACACCTGGGAACCGGCCTATGCCGGTCTGGATCTCGATGGGCCGTTACCCACCACTTCGCTGGTATTCTCTCCAGACTTAACGCGGGAGCGCACCCTTATCGCCGGGGTCAGCGGCGGCGTCGTTTACTCGATTGACGGTGGGAAAACGTGGCAGCCGGTGGCTTTGGCCTCGCCGCCGCCCACCGTATCGGCGCTAGTCATATCGCCCAACTTCATTGCCGATGGTATCGTGTTGGCGGGAACGATGGAGGATGGCGTGTTTCGCTCGACGGATCGTGGCAGCCGTTGGTCGGCCTGGAATTTTGGACTGCTGGACCTAAATGTGCTGTGTCTGGCAATTTCACCGGATTTTGCGCGCGATGAGACGCTCTATGCCGGCGTGGATACGGGCATATTTCGCAGCACCAACGGTGGGCGCGCCTGGCGCGAAGTCGAATTGCCTTTTGGTTACGATCCCGTGCTTAGCCTTAAACTCGCACCGGACTATGCGCAGGATGCTGACGACGCAGGTGGCGTGATTTTCGCCGGAACCGAGTCGCAGGGCTTGTGGCGCTCCACCGACCGGGGACAGACGTGGAACCGTGTGGGTGCAGACGTCATCTCCGGCCCGGTCAACGCCATCGTGCTCGCACCGGAGTTTGGGATGCCAATGCGCCGTTCGACGCGCAAGATTGCGCGTTCGTTGCTGGTGATGGCGGATGACACACTGTACTTTTCGCACGATGGCGGCGAGACCTGGGAAGCGGATAGCATTACCCTGGCAGGTATGACGGCGGTGGCTGCGCCGCAGGGTTTCGCCGCCCCGCTGCTTGTCGGTCTGGAGAACGGTGAGATCATCTACGTGATGCCGCCCCTGCAGCAGGAGCAGAGCGAGAGAAGGTAGGACGTGCTACAATACACTGCCTATTTTGTTCTGGCGCCCTTGGCAGCCTTCGTTTCTGCTGGCGTGCTGTTTTACGCGTGGCGATATTCTGCTTCGCGCGAAATGCCAGTCCTGGTATGGTTGATGTTCTCTATATTGGGATGGTTGACCTGTAACATTCTCGAGCTGACGGCATCCACGGAGTCTGCGACCCTATTCTGGGCCAAAATGAGCTATCTCTTTGTTGTTAGCACCTTCCTCACGTGGTTGGCGTTTGCCTTTCGTTACACCAACCGGTATCAATGGCTCAAACCGGCGCGTTTTTCGTGGTTTTGCGTGATTCCTCTGATTACTGTTATCTTGATCTTCACTAATGAAATGCACCGGTTGATGTGGGAAGCGTATACCTTTATCCCTGTAGGCAATGTGCTTGCCATTCACATTGTGCGTTACGGCGCGTGGTTTTGGATCAATGTCTCCTATGCCTATATATTGGTGTTTCTCGGCGCAGCCTTGATTCTTCGCCAATCTTTCAAGTCTTACAATCTATATCGCCAGCAATCGATTTGGTTGGCAGCCGGTGCGTTAGCGCCGATAGCCGGCAATGCGATTTACGCTTTCAGAGTGATACCCGGTTTGGTACACGACTACACCTCGGTTACGTTTGCGATTGCGGGCATCGCTTTTGTCATTGGTATGACCCGTCATCGATTATTCGATCTGCAGCCCGTTGCCCGAGACGCCGTCATCGACAGTATGAGCGATGCGATGTGGGCGTTGGATAAGCAGGATCGCATCGTGGATCTGAATCCGGCTGCGTTGGCGTTTATGGGCGTTAAAGCGGGAGCCGTCCTCGGAATACCCGCTGTGCAGGCGTTCGCTCCCTGGAGTGACCTGGTTGCGCTGTACCGGCGCACACTTAACGCGCAGACTGACATCGTCATTCTGGATGACCAACGACAGCCGCGCCACTATGAACTGTGCATCTCCCCACTTCGCGATCGCCGGGAGCACGTCACCGGGCGTTTGATCGTCTTGCGTGACATCACCGACCGCAAAGCTATTGAAGTGGCGTTGCGAGAGCGCACTGCTGAACTCGAGGCTCTGAATGAGCAGCTAGATGCCTTCGCGCACACCGTCGCCCACGATCTTAAAGATCCGCTGTCCGGTGTGATTGCGCTCGCCTCGTTGTTGAAAGAGTATTTCCAGGGCTTGAGGCCTGAGGCTATAGCCGATTATCTGGACGCGATGACGCAGAGCACGATGCGGCTGGCGAGTATCGTGGATGCGTTGTTATTGTTGGCGAGTGTGCGCCGCCTCGAAAGCACCCACGTAGAGCCTCTCGATATGTCCAAGATTATCGCCAACGTGCAGAGCCGCCTCTCTATGTTAATTGCTGAACGCCAAGCCACTATACTGGTCTCGGAAGATTGGCCCGTCGTTCACAGTTACGGTCCATGGATCGAGGAAGTCTGGGCCAACTACGTCAGCAACGCGATCAAGTATGGCGGTGACCTGCCCTGCGTGGAGGTAGGATACTCGATGCTTGAGACTGGAAACCCGCAGCATGATCTGGCATCGGAGATCGAGCATCAAGCACCCGGTCTCCAGTATTCAGCATCTAACCCAGCCTCTAACATCCAGTTTTGGGTGCGGGACAATGGTCCCGGTCTCACCGCAGAACAGCAGGCGCGGTTGTTTGCGGAATACATTCGTTTGCGTGATGCTGGACCGGGCCACGGGCTGGGCCTTTCTATCGTGCGTGACATCGTTGAAAAACTTGGCGGTGCGGTCGGCGTCGAAAGCGAAGTGGGGCAGGGGAGTCTGTTCTGGTTTACTTTGCCTGTTTCTTAATTGTACCCGTGATCGTGGAGGTGTACTATGGCTCGAAGATCAAAACCGGACGAAATTTATCAACTCAAAGTCACGCTCATGTATAGCAAGCCGCCGATCTGGCGGAGACTGCTGGCACCTAGCAACGTTACCCTCGAAGAATTGCACTACATCCTTCAAACAGCCTTCGAATGGACAAATTCTCATCTGCACCAGTTCATTGCCAGTGATGGGCAGTACTACGGAGAACTACACCCGGATTATGGGGATTTTGATATGCGAGATGAAGGCAAGTTCACATTGAAGGATATCGCGCCTGGCCAGGGATGTCAGTTCATCTACGAATACGATTTTGGAGACAGCTGGGAACACGTCGTTGTGGTGGAGGAGGTGCTGTTACCCGATCCGGCGCAGACTTATCCCGTGTGCATCAAAGGCCGGTTGAGCGCGCCGCTTGAAGACATTGGCGGGATGTGGGGCTATTATGCGTTTCTCGAAGCGATAAAAGATCCCAACCATCCCGAGCACGCAATGTACGTCGAGTGGTATGGCGACGGTGAAATTGACCCCGACGCCTTCGACCTGGACTACATCAACGAGAGTCTGCGCAATCTAAGATAGCTGCGTATGGAACACAGGATCGATGTACTCTTAAGCGAACGGCTATCGCGGCTGCACGCCTTTTTGCAGCGCCAAGGGTTCTACCCTGTGGTAATCTCCTCGTTGCTCTGTGTCGGGTTGTACTTCACCCGTGTGGTCATCGGACGGACGTGGGCTTTCTACTCAATGCTGTGGAACCTTTTCCTGGCGTGGGTGCCTTATTTGAGCAGTGTCTGGGCTATGCATTTGCACGAGCGGTACCCACGCCGTTGGTGGGCGTTGCTCCTTCCCTTTGCGATTGCGCTGGCCTTCTTCCCCAACGCGCCGTACATCGTGACCGATTTTCTGCATTTACGCGCGCTCCGTGGCATCCCGCTTTGGTTCGACACCGGTATGCTGGCGACCTTTGCCTGGACCGGCATCGTTTTGGGCGTCTACGCCTTGAAACTGATGCAAGAGATCGTTAAAGCCTGGGTGGGACGCTGGCTGAGTTGGGGTTTCGTGCTGACCGTGTTGGGGATGAGCGGGATGGGCATCTACCTGGGCCGCTTCTTGCGCTGGAATAGCTGGGATCTCGTGCTGCAACCCAGAGCCATTCTCTACGATATTGCGGTACGTCTACGCGACCCCTCTGGCCATTTGAGCACCTATGGGGTGACGTTGATGTTTGCGGCGCTGATGTTCGTATGCTACTTGGCGCTCACGGCAGGGCCGGTGCCCAAACCACGCGAATAGGCGTAGTCACAAAAGCGGGGAAGTGGGCGGTATAGGACTCGAACCTACGGCCTCCTCCGTGTAAGGGAGGCGCTCTAACCGACTGAGCTAACCGCCCGCGATTGGCGCAATCATATCAGGTTTTAGATTCTAGTCAAACGAAAGTGTAGGCCGACCACGAATTTTTAACGAATAAACGAATGTCAAGCGGCAAGCGCCCTGACGAGCGCGGGTTTGACCTTCTCCGGCTGCACGTCTTCGATGGCAAAGTTGTCACATCCATTGAATGCCGCAAACGCGCGCAGTTTCTCCGCCAACGCCGGTAGTACAGCGTCGTATTCCTCGAAATTTGGCTCGAAGAGCAATCGTTTGATGATAAACGTCTTGGGCTTGCGGTCCGCCTTGCTGTCCAGCCGCGCCACAAACTGGTCGCCCCACAGGATGGGTAAGACGAAGTAGCCGTATTTGCGTTTGGCTTCAGGCACGTAGCACTCGATGCTGTACTCGAACCCATCAAAGAACGTCTTCAGCCAGCGCCGGTCGATGATAAGATTGTCGAAGGGTGAGAGAATGTGTAGATGCGGTTCGTCATTGGGCGATTGTGTCACGGCCTCGAATACGTCGCTCTGCGCGTAGCACGCTTCGCCGTTTAGTCCTTCGACCTCAAACGTTTTCACTTCGCCCGCCTCGACCATTGCCTGTAGCGTGTCGGGATCGGCTTTTTGGCGCGACCATTGCGCCTCGTTTGCGCGCAGCACACCGCCCGTGCTCAGCGCAAACCGCACGATGAACCGCTGAAGTTCTCCCTCCGTGGGCGGCGTCGTATCCAACTCTGGCGGCAGCACGCGCTCGGTCAGGTCGAAGATGCGCTGGAAGTTGCGGCGTTTGGTGACCATCAGCACACCGGTGTCGCAGAGCAACTCAAGCGCGCTCTTGGCGGGTTTCCAGTTCCACCACGGCCCGCTCTCCACGCCCTCCGGCTTCTGGAAATCGGCTGCGCCGAGCGGGCCTTCTTCGCGGATGCGCGTCTCTACGTGTTTGACGACATCGTGGTGTTCCTCTAGCCACGCACGCCATCGGGGGGAGAGCATCGCGTTTCCCATTCTCGTCGCGTAAAAGCGATAATCGCGCATCGGGATGTACGACATCGCGTGCGTCCACCACTCGAACACGCGCCGGTCTTCAGCGAGCAGGTCATCCAGCATTCCCGGCGCGTACTGTGGAAGCCGTGTCCAGAGTGTGTGATGATGCGCCCGTTGGATGATGTGGATCGTATCGATCTGCACGTAGCCCAGACGCTCGACGGTCTGCGCCGCGCCCTCCTTGCCTGGCGGCAGCGTCCACCCCCCGTTGAGGCCGTGGGCGCGCAAGGCCAGTTGTCGGGCCGTAGCAAGTGAGATTTTCATGGTCAGCCTCCGTGAACGATGATGGCATCCATTATACCGCAATTCTCAAAAATCATAGAACGTATGTTCAGGAAAGGGGGGTATTTTTGGTTGCGGGTGTAGCCCGCAACCAAAAATACCCCATAGACCAACTGAACCTTTGCTTATTCGCCGGTGTCTTGTAAAGTAGAGGGCAGAAATGCAAACGCAATCCGATGAGACTCTGATGGCCGGCATCCTCGAACGCAACGCGCGCGCGTTCGAGGCGTTGTTCGACCGCTACATTGAGGCGCTGCACCGTCACGTGTGCTTTATGCTCCACGACGAAGCCGCCGCGCACGACGTTGTGCAAGAGGCGTTTTTGCGTGTGTGGTTGCGCGCCGAGCAATGGGATGGTCGCGGCGCGCCGCGCGCCTGGCTGTACCGCATCGCCACGAATCTCGCGCTCAATAGCCTGCGCGCCGAGCAACGCCGCCGTGAATTGCCATTGGAATTGCCGCCCGCCCCGGACGACGACGAGGACACAGGCGGCTTCGTTCCCGCGTGGATGATCGACAATGCCACGCTAGGCCCCGAAGCCGCCGTGGAACGCTCCGAACAGCGCGCGTTCTACCGGCACGCCCTGGCCCGGCTGCCGGACGACAAACGCGAAGTCTTCCACCTGGTCCACGAACTCGAGATGAGCCTGCGGGATGCAGCGGATGCGCTCGCCATCCCCGAAGGCACGGTCAAATCCCGGTTGCACTATGCCCGACAGGCGTTGAGGCGAGAGATGGGAATTGGTAACGAGTAACGAGTAA
>Ga0209498_1002465_pt1 | contig 11140 bp, 9 predicted proteins | sample WalLakDeSediment_FD_184131 | JGI IMG/M metagenome (GOLD analysis project Ga0209498, IMG submission 184131) | Lake sediment microbial communities from Walker lake, Nevada to study Microbial Dark Matter (Phase II) - Walker Lake 11/02/13 Deep... | ecosystem: Environmental > Aquatic > Freshwater >...
CCGATGATGTTACCGGCGCATCCCCGCCATCCGGAATGCACCAATCCCACACAGAGCTGATCGGGATCGAACATGAAAACAGGAAAGCAATCGGCGGTCTGAACGGTGAGGAACAGGTTTTTTTCTTTGGTGATCAGGGCATCGCAAGCGTTAATGGTTCCCGGTTCAGAGACTTGTTTTGTATGGTTGGAGTGAATTTGTTGGGGGTAGACGAGGCGATTTTCCGGGACAGATATGTTCTCAAAAAATAATTCCCGATTTTTTGACACCACCAGGGGATCATCGCCGACAGATACCCCCATATTCAATGAGGCATATGATCCCTGACTGAAGCCGCCTTTTCTCGTGGTAAAGGCCTGTATCAGATTGGGATAAGTTTTAAAACTATTGAATTGAATAAGTTCCAGTCGCTTCAAGGTCAATTTTTGATAATCGTTGGGAAGTCTAAAATTCGGTGCTAATGATTATTCTTGCATTTAAATCTTCGATCTAATACAAGGGAATGATTACACCATGTACAAATTTTAAGAGCCGGGTTGATCTGTTGTAACGTTCGGGACCCATATTGAAATGCCGATAAATACCCCGATATTCCGGACCTCTCTTTATCAACTGGCTAAAATTACTGCGGCTGAGGGGTTGATCGTTCCGAGAAAGCGCTGATAGTACATAATTAAAACTGTCAAAACCAATCAGGTCAAATTTCTCCGGGGTGGTCTGGTACTTTAAGCGGAAGTTATTGCGAAACTGTCTATAGTCCCAGTTTTCCTCATTGATGTAGCCATCTGTGATAAATATTAATCCATTGATATAGTTTCTGTTTTTCTTCAATGCTTCCGGTTCATACCAGTCAGCATTTCCCAATATCTGGGCCTGAATGTTAGAATAGGCAAACTGGGGCGCGATTAAATTGATATCTTCTTTGTAAACGGGCATGAACAGGGCGTCGAAAGCATATACAGGAATATTAGTGGAATCGATTTTGGCATCTCTTTCAATTAACAAATCTTTTTGTTCCTGCACAAAAGCCTGGTAGAGGGAGTCAATGCTTTGGGGATATAAATTCGGGTTCTCCGCTAAAACTGAATCCTGGAAGGTCAGTTTCAGACCAATCCGCTTGAGTTGTCTGAATTGCTTGGAAAAATCCTTGTCGCCCGGGTAGTACCATTGTTCGGCAACCACATCACCGCCGTTTTCCAGATGATTGCGAATAAAAGCCTGGGTCATTTCAATAAAATAATCATCAATGGGAGAGAGAATGGCTACCCGTTTAACCTGAAGCGAATCCACAGCGCGTTCAATAAGATTCCTGGCGATAATATCGATCGGTGGTGCTAACTGGAAGACATTGGTTGATAAATCGGTCAGCTTGTTTTCCGAAGAGACCGGCGCAATCAGGGGTAAATTTTCATAATCGGCAAGAGCGGCACAGGCTGCCGTGATATCGCTTTCGACCGGACCGAAAACGGCGACAATGGATGGATCCCGGGCAATCTCCTTGAACCGTGTAAGGGCAGTAATCAAACGGGTCTCGTAATCGAAGGGGATGATCTCGATGTCTATTTCCGGCAAACGATTGTACTCATCAACGGCCATGCGCATGCCATTGAGCAATTGCTTCCCGTATTTCTCGTGGTCGCCACTTAAGGGTAAAAGGGCGGCAATGCGGACAGTTTTACTTTTTTTATTTTTAAGCATATCATAAAGGCGGTTTACCTTGTCGGCGTAAATAAAGTCCGCTTTTTCGCCAGTCTTCAATTCTTCCAGCATCATCAGTGCTGACGCAGCATTGCCCTTATCGTAATATTTTTCAGCGAGATGATAGGACAGAAAGCTACGGGTAAAAGCGTCGGCACTGGTGTTTTTTAAATTATATAATAACGGTTCATTCAGACGGTAGCGAACCGCATCTTCGGCCAGGCGCAGTGCTTTTTGCCGCAGTGCCGGATTTTGCTTTTGATTGATGGTTAAGAGCCAGTTTGCCAGGGCTTCATCATATTGTCGCAGGCGATAGAAGTTATTTCCTTTTAAATACCGGATATGATAAGCATAACGGGAAGTTGGAAACTGCGCGATGAATTCGTCGCAAAGAATAAGGGATTCCTGATAGCGACCCTGTTTGTACCTGGTTTTGGCAAGCATCAGATGGTTTGCTGTGAGAAGATTATTGTCGGGCAATTTGGAAATGACCAGGCTGAAATTTTTTTCCGCATTATCATATTCGCCGCTCAGGTAATCATCAATCCCTTTACGGAAAATATTCCATTCCCGGGGGGGGGCTTTTTGAGCGATTGCCGGTTGAATTAAAAAAAGGAAAAACAAAGCGAGATTGATCATTCGTAACTGATTCATGAATTGGATTCCTGATGTAAGGTTTTAAAGCTATTAAATCTAAAAACGGAGAAAGAGTTTCCCCGTTAACCAAACTATGGGGAATTTCTTAAAATAAATGCAATTATTCAACCGTAACGCTTTTGGCTAAATTTCTGGGTTGATCCACATTGCAGCCTCTTAAAACGGCAATATGGTAAGCCAATAATTGCAGGGGAATAACCGTAAGCAATGGAGACAAAGCCTGGCAGATTTCGGGGACATAGATGACATGGTCGGCCATTTCCTGAATATTAGTGTCACCTTCACTGGCAATGCAGACCACCCGACCTTTACGCGCCTTTACTTCCTGAATATTACTGACAACTTTTTCATAAATGGCATCCCCGGTGGCGATAAAGACTACCGGCATGTTTTTGTCGATCAGGGCAATGGGACCATGTTTCATCTCAGCAGCGGGATAACCCTCGGCATGGATGTAGGAAATTTCTTTTAATTTGAGCGCCCCCTCCAATGCGACAGGAAAATTATAACCACGACCAAGATACAGAAAATTGCGTTCGTTCTGATACTGCTTGGCGAGCTGATGGATTTGGTCATTTTGTGCCAGGATACGTTCAACTTTTTCCGGGATCAGCAACAGGTCGTCGATAAGCTGCTTGCCTTGCACCACCGACATGTGCCGGCGGCGGGCGATCATCAGGGTAATTAAAACGAGGGCGGTCACTTGTGAGGTAAAAGCTTTCGTGCTGGCGACTCCGATTTCCGGGCCGGCATGGATATAAATCCCGGCATGGGTCTCGCGGGCAATAGTCGAACCAACGGCATTGACAATACCCAGCACGGTAGCGCCTTTATGCTTGCCCTCGCGCAGGGCAGCCAGGGTATCCGCCGTTTCACCGGATTGGGATATCGCAAAAACGATTTCATTATTGGATATCACCGGATTACGATACCTGAATTCCGAAGCATATTCCACTTCAACCGGAATCCGGCAGTATTCTTCAATCAGGTATTCGCCGATCAGGGCAGCGTGCCACGATGTTCCGGATGCGGTAAAATAAATTTTGCTGGCATTGACCAGCTTATCCTCAACCTCAACCAGACCCCCTAATTTAACCAGGCCTTCTTCCCGCAGGATTCGACCGCGCATGCAATCAATAATCGTTTGTGGCTGCTCAAAAATCTCTTTGAGCATGAAATGCTCATAGCCTTCTTTTTCAATGGCCTTCAGTTCAATGGTAACCTTTTCCAGTTTCTTTTCTATCAGCCGGTTATAGATGGTTTTGGTGATGATGCCGTTTTCAGAAATAATGGCCATTTCATCATCTTCCAGATAAAATATGTTACGCGTATGGCTGATTAGAGGCATAACATCGGAAGCGACAAAATATTCTCCTTCACCGACACCGATCACAATGGGACTCCCTTTGCGGGCCACATAAATCTTATTGGGTTCATACCTGGAAATCAGGGCAATGCCGTAAGTACCTTCCAATTTGGCTAAAGCGGTACGGAATGCTTTTTCGAGGTCACCATCGTAATTTTCTTCAACGAGGTGAGCAATGATTTCCGTGTCAGTCTCGGATTTAAAAATATGACCCTTTGCTTCCAGGGATTTTTTTAAGATGGCGTAATTCTCAATAATGCCATTATGAATCAGCACAATATTCCCCGATTCATCACTGTGCGGGTGGGCATTTACCTGATTGGGTTGTCCGTGGGTGGCCCAACGGGTATGACCGATTCCGATCATTCCCTGAGGAGGTGAGGAATTGATGAGCGCTTCCAGATTGCGGATTTTTCCTACTTCTTTTACGACATTAATCGCATCACCGTTCAGAACAGCAATACCGGCCGAATCGTAGCCCCGGTATTCCAGACGTTTTAGTCCATCAATTAAAATTGGTGTGGCTTCCCTTTTGCCCAAATAACCAACAATACCGCACATACCCCCTCCTTGTTACTCCCATTCTATGGTTGCCGGGGGTTTTGAACTGACGTCATAAACCACCCGGTTCACTCCACGGACTTCATTGATAATACGATTGGCAATATGCCCGATTACGTCGTAGGGCATTTTGTACCAATCGGCGGTCATGCCATCGGTGCTGGTGACGGCGCGCAAGGCAATAACATTTTCATAGGTGCGCTGATCACCCATCACCCCGACGGTTTGCACCGGCAATAAAACGGCAAAAGCCTGCCAAATGGCATCGTAAATGCCGGCCTCATGCAGTTCATTGATGAAGATGGCGTCGGCCTTTTGCAATATATCGACGCGTTCTGCCGTAACTTCACCTAAAATTCTGACGGCCAGGCCCGGCCCCGGAAAAGGATGGCGGCCGATGATCCGATCAGGCAATCCCAACGTTTTTCCAACGGCGCGGACCTCATCCTTAAACAATTCGCGCAAGGGTTCAATCAACTCGAAATCGAACTGATCCGGTAATCCACCCACATTATGATGCGATTTAATGGTTGCCGAAGGTCCCTTAAACGAAGTGCTCTCAATGACGTCCGGATACAAGGTCCCCTGGGCTAAATAATCGAATTGGCCGATTTTTTTGGCCTCGCTTTCAAAAACGCGGATGAACTCGTTGCCGATTTTTTTGCGTTTCTCTTCAGGATCTACAACGCCCCGTAATCTATCGAGGAAGGAATCGCGGCTGTTGACACAGGTCAAATTAATATTAAAATTTTTCCGAAAAATGGTTTCAACCTGCTCAGCTTCATTGAGACGTAACAGCCCCGTATCAATAAAAATGCAATGCAGTTGCTCATCGATGGCTTTATGCAGTAACAGAGCCACCACGCTGGAGTCGACCCCTCCGCTCATGGCGCAGAGCACATGCTTGTTAGCAACCTGCTGTCGAATACCGTTGATGCTTTCATCGATGAATGAACGTGGCGACCAGTCACCGGCACAACCGCAAATTTCATAGATAAAATTACGCAGGATGGTTTGGCCGTCCACGCTGTGCACAACTTCAGGGTGAAACTGCAAGCCGTAAAGGGGTTTATTTTTATGGCGGATGGCGGCGAAGGCTGAGTTTTTTGTGTGCGCGATGGTTATAAACGATTCGGGCAGTTCAATGACCTTGTCGCCATGACTCATCCATACCGAGCTGCTTTTGTCAATTTCTTTAAACAGATCATTATGATCGGAAATATGCAGTGTGGCCAAACCATATTCCTTGTGCTCAGCCGGGCTGATTTTTCCGCCGTAGAGCGCTGAAATGAGTTGCAAGCCATAACAAATACCCAAAACCGGGACACCCAGTTCAAGGATTTCTTTTCCCACCTTCGGAGCCTGCTCGTCATAAACGGATGAAGGTCCCCCGGAAAGAATAATGCCCTTAATATTTTTTTCTTTGATTTTTTCGATGGGATAATGATAGGGCTGAATTTCTGAAAAAACTTTCTGTTCCCTAATACGCCGGGCGATGAGTTGGGTATACTGTGAGCCAAAATCTAAGATGAGTATGGTTTCATGTTCGGCGAGAGTCTTCAAGGTTTTATGTTCCATTTCGATAATTCTTCAAGAAATTGATAGTTAGTCAGATCGTAGTGAATGGGCGTGATGGATACTTTGTTCTGCATGACGGCCAGGTCGTCGACGTCCGCATCGGTATCGAGCTGCATTTTTTTGCCGGTTAACCAGTAGTAGGTGCGATGATTGGGATCAATCCGTTTATCAAACGCTTCCTGATAGCGGCCTTTGCCCTGCCGGGTAATGACGATATCTTTGATATCCTTTTCGTCCAGGGCCGGTACATTGACGTTGAGCAGGGTGCCCTCAGGAAGACCGCGGCGAAGTATTTCTTTACTCAGGTGCCGGGCGATCCTGGCGGCGAAAGAAAATTCCTTTTTGCTGAACGAGGCTAAGGATATCGCCATGGAGGGGAAACCCATAATGGTGCCCTCAGCCGCCGCAGAGACGGTTCCGGAATAGATGATATTGGTTGCTGTATTTGGGCCAAGATTAATACCGCTGACAATGAGGTCGGGTTTATGCTCCAGCAGGCATTGCACGCCCAGCTTCACGCAATCGGCGGGAGTTCCATTAACGGCATAGCCGAAAAAACGGCCGTTCCGTTCGATTTCCATCACACGCAGGGGATCGGAGATGGTAATGGCATGACCTACGGCGCTTTTTTCAACCAGGGGCGCGACGACAATAATTTTGCCGAGTCCTTCCAGGCCGCGCCGCAAATGGTCGATACCGGGAGCGTATATACCGTCATCATTGGTAACCAGAATCGTTGTTTTCTTTGAGGACATAGAGTGTTCTTTAGTTTTTGTGTTCCAGATAATCCAAAATTTTACTGATACGGTTTTTCAGCTCGTGGCGATGGACGATGGTATCAATGAAGCCGTGATCCTGTACGAATTCGGATCGTTGAAATCCGGGCGGCAAATCCTGCCCGATAGTCTGTTTGATTACCCGTGGACCGGCAAAGCCGATCAAGGCACCCGGTTCGGCGATATGCACATCGCCGAGCATGGCAAAACTGGCCGTCGTGCCACCGGTTGTGGGATTGGTCATTATCGAAATAAAGGGGATGTTCTCTTTGGCCAACAAAGCCAATTTGGCGCTGGTTTTAGCCAATTGCATTAAACTCAATATTCCTTCATGCATGCGCGCCCCACCGGAGGAAGATAAAATGAGCAGAGGCCGTTTTAATTTCAACGCCTTGTCTGTGGCGCGGGCAATCTTTTCACCAACGACCGATCCCATACTTCCGCCAAGAAAGCGGAAATCCATTATGGCCATGACCACTTTGTGCTCATTTATATTGCCGGTTCCGGTGACCACCGCTTCATTTAAACCGGTTTTTTTAACAGTGGATTGATAGCGTTCGCTGTAGGATTTAATATCTTTAAAATTCAGGGGGTCGGCGGATTTGATATTCTTGTTGAATTCACGAAACGTGCCCTTATCGAAGAGCAGGGATATATACACATCGCTGCCTACACGCATGTGATAATCACAGTGCGGACACACATAAAATTTATTTTCCAGCTCCTTTTTATAAACGGTCCCGGAGCAATTTTCACACATCAGCCACAAACCATCGGGAAGGTCTTTCTTTTGAGAAGGTTTTAAGGATTCTTTCTTCCTCTTAAACCAATCCATATCCTGGTCTCCCTTTTAAATATTAAGATATTTAACCATTACCAGAGCATCCTCGCCATCGGAATAATAGGCGGTTCTGGTATATAATGTATTGAAAGCATATTTGGAATATAAGTTGATTGCCGCCATGTTGGAACGGCGCACCTCCAAATTGGCCGTCTCATAAGTTTTAAATTTGTGCAATATATGATTTAATAGCCTTTCGCCCAAACCTTTTTTCCGGTGATCGGGGTGAATGGCAAAATTGCTGATATGAACTTCAGTACTGTAATACCATACCACGGCATAACCGATTATCGACTGATCAGCCAGCATGACGCAGGGATAAGAAAACTTACTGTTTTCAATTTCCGACTGAAAATTACTATAGGTCCAGGGGTCCTTAAAAATAGCTGTTTCCAACCGGTGCACAGCCTGCAGGTCATCATCCTGCATGCGACGGATAGTCAGATTCATGCGATGCCGGCGAAGGGTCTGATATACAAAGGTTCAATTTCGCTCAGATTATCCGCACCATTCAAACGGAATTTGTGGACGCCTAATTCCGCAACTACGGCAGCCGAATACCTGGCGGAATTGATGACCCAAACACCCCTGGAATGCAATGCGTCCAAAGTTTTTTCCGGGAGCACCAGATGCCGGTGACAAATCAGCACGGAGGGTGAAATAATGGCCTCCGGAAGCTGGCTTTTTTTGAGCAGTTGATGATTTTCAATGGTGCTGTAACCGGGGCGCAGAAAAAGGTGCCTGGCTAAATAGACCTCTTCCTGGCGGGCTTCAATCACCGTGTAGACCTGTTTTTCAGCGCGGGGACTGAAAGAGGCCAGAACCTGATGATTGGATATGCCAACAATCGGGATATTCCGGCCAAAGCAAAACCCCTGGGCGTAGCTCAGTCCGATACGCAGACCGGTAAATGAACCGGGTCCGATGGCCACGGCAACGAGATGGATATCGGTCTCATTGAAGGTCTTTTCCCGATCCTCATGGGATAAAAAAGTGATGCCCTGCTGCACCAGATGGCCGACCAGGGCAGCGTGCTGAAAAGGTAACTCATGCTGGTATTCAGTCAGAATTTGCCCGTCATCAGTAAATGCTACGGCGCATAAATTATCGGAAGTTTCAATACTTAAGACCATAATATAACGTATTCGTCTCCAAATCCCTGTATCAATGAAGAATGTTTATTTGCAAGTCTGCCCATTTATAGGCTTAACCCTAACCAAAGATATTTGTCCCGCCAGAGCGGGATCCCTTAGGGGAAATTTTCTAATGAACTCATCCCGCCTAAACGGGACAAGCCCCCCTTTGACAAGCTCACCGAAGGCGTAAAACAGGGTGACAACTATGTGTCATGGTGAGCCCCTGTCCGGTGGCCAGACGGGTGTCGAACCATGCCCGCCCCTTCTCGGGATTAACTCTTCTCTTCTAAGGGGTAGGGGATCAGTTTTTGTTTCAAAGAATCTAACTTCGGTAGTTGTGCATTGTTTACGCACTCCCATTCAGACTGCTTGTTTAAGTATGAACAGGCGATGCTCATTGACAAACGTTAATTCTACTTTATAGTATTTGGAGAGCTGTTTTTCAATCAGTGCCGGCCATTCGATGAAGGTAACCGCTCCCCGGCTGAGGTGTTCTTCCCAGCCTAAATTGTCCAGTTCATGATTATGTTCGATCCGATAAAGATCAAAATGATTCACCGGCTTTTTGCCGCGATACTGGTACAGAATGGCAAAGGAAGGGCTGGAAGGTTCATCCAGTACGCCCCATTCTTTGCAAATTGCCTTGACCAGGAACGTCTTTCCTGTGCCCAGGTTGCCTTCCAACAGAACCACATCATTTTCCACAAAAATCTGCGCCAGATCCCGGGCAAATTTTTCAGAGTCCCTGATTGATTTGGATTCAAATTGTTTAAGCACTTTCATGGTTTTGACCATTTGTTGATTCCCGAAGGATCAGTTAAATGAATTGGCCTTATCTTGAGACTTTTTACCCGGACCGGGTCATGCCCGTTGATAAGCCTGTTAAAAAGGAAACATGTGCATAATAATCAGGCCTGCCGCACCATTTTGAAGCGCTAAAATTAATTGAAAAAGCCGATGGATACAAGCACTTCGTATTTTTACCGGATGGGGCTTGTTTTAGCGTGGTTTTTTAATTATAATGAGGTGCCATAGTTAATCAACTTACCCGTGTTTAACTTTTCTAAGGAGGACCGCCATGTCAGGGAAGCTTTTTCGATGCAACCGCCTCGTTTACCTGTTCTTCATTTTATTGGTTACTTTAGCCTTCATTTCCTGTGAGGATCAGATCATTGATCCGCAAGCGGCAGTCGATAGCGACGACCGTGACGCCCTTAGCCCAGTCCAGCCGGAGCGTTCCACTGATTATGAGGAGGGAACCCTGCCATCAGGAGCCATTTATCGCATTTATATGGCCGATGACTGGAACGGAGACCTGGTCGTCTTTGCCCATGGCTATGTGAGCGCGCTGGAGCCGCTGGGGATTCCCGAAGATCAATTGCTGATTCCGGACGGTACCAGTATCCCCGAACTGGTCAATGAGTTGGGTTACGCCTTTGCCACAACCAGTTATCGCTACAATGGATTGATTGTCGGTGACGCCATTATCGATCTGGTGGAACTGGTTTACCGGTTTAATGATTTGTATCCGGATGCCGGAAGGGTTTACCTGGTGGGGGCTTCCGAGGGCGGTTTGATTACGGTCAAAACGGTGGAGCGTTTTAAAACCATTTTCAGCGGCGGCCTGGCGCTATGCGGACCGATCGGTGATTTCCGCAAACAGATTGATTACATGGGTGATTTTCGGGTTGTTTTCGATTATTTTTTCCCGCGCATCCTCCCCGGCAGCGCTATTGAAATTCCCGCTGAAGTACAGCAGAACTGGGGAACGGTTTACGTTCCGCGCGTTATCCGGGCAATCTCTGCCGATCCGCAATCGACGCTGGAACTATTACGTGTAACCGGGGCGCCCTTCGATCCGGCCGACGAGACGACCATCGGGCAAACCGTCCTGGGTTTGCTCTGGTATAATGTGTTTGCCACCAACGACGCCCGCAGAAAATTAGGAGGAAATCCCTTTGATAACCGGGATCGCCGCTATCGCGGGTCATCCGATGACGCCCGTTTGAATCGCCTGGTGCAACGCTTTCAGGCGGATGAGCCGGCCCTGCGGAAAATAAGCGCCGAAATTGAAACCAGCGGGAAGCCCCGCCTGCCTCTGGTTACCATGCACACCATGGGGGATGAAATTGTGCCCGGCTGGCACCAGCGAATGTATAAGACTAAGGTCCGGGAAACTGGCTATTTTCGCCTGCACAACAGCATTCCGGTGGTTCGCTACGGCCATTGCAATTTTACCACCGCTGAAGTTTTGGATGGCTTTGCTCTGCTGGTTTTAAAAGTCAGCGCGCAGGAATTGCTGCCACCGACCCCGGATGTGTTTACGTTCAGCAGGGAATTGAATTAATCCCGTTCATATAAAAAGGCTCTGTTATCAGGGCCTTTTTTTTGATCATCACCCCTAAACTTTCCGGACGGGCGAGGATGCACAATCATGGCCGGGGAGCAATATTTAAATTGACCACAAAACCAATAGCGCTTGCCATTGGGAAATGACAAACGTAAATTCCGACGGAAGCGCTGGCCG
>Ga0209498_1002467_pt1 | contig 11134 bp, 5 predicted proteins | sample WalLakDeSediment_FD_184131 | JGI IMG/M metagenome (GOLD analysis project Ga0209498, IMG submission 184131) | Lake sediment microbial communities from Walker lake, Nevada to study Microbial Dark Matter (Phase II) - Walker Lake 11/02/13 Deep... | ecosystem: Environmental > Aquatic > Freshwater >...
TCGGTACAACATCCTGTTAACGCTAATTCAGAAGGTGAGCATCCGAAGATGTGTGCCGCTTTCGTCTTTATACCTGTCCATATTGTATCACTGCGACCGACCTCTCCCATTTCTTCCAACTCATCCATTTTATTTTTTACCGCAGCTATAACGGAATAAGGGGAAGCGCCGATACCGCCGGTATTGAAGTACGCTCTCTCCCTCGTTAATGGGAACTGATTCCGTACAACCTTCCAGTATGAATCACTTTCGGGTGTTTCTTTATCAAGGTGCATAAAAAAAACGTCGTTGGAATGAGCAGCTGCCGGGTTTGGCTTTGTGAGAAAGGCAACGGATGGAATAATGGTGCTCAGGCCGATTGTTTTACAAAAGGTTCTCCTTGATGAAGGCATTGGATTCTCTGTAAAAAAATAACTATACTGCTTCCATATAACTGGAGTGGGTTGTTGCTGTGACAGCATCAACCCACTCCGTTCTGTATTTTATTTAATAAAACTATCGAGCCCCGAAGTGGACTGAAATACGATGGACATTATCGAGAATATCCATGACAGTCATCGTATAATCCACACGTACATTTATGTTCGACACTGTTGCATTTAATCCTGCACCGAGCGAGAACCCTTCGATAGTGTTATCCACACTCAGGCGTTCGCCACCCTGGTCTGTTTTCGTTCCCGAGTAGTTGAATTTATATCCACCCCGGAAACTTATCGTATTCATAAATGTCCATTCGCCGCCGATATGATAGTATTGTGCTCCATCCTGCGGCTTCACTGCATCGAGAGCGATCAATAACGATCCGATATCCGTCTGCACAGGACGAGCCGATGTTCCCACACTGAATGTGAGTGGTATCATATTTGATATATTATAGTATTTATAATCAGATCCAAGATTTGACATTCGTGCGGCGATCTTCCAGTCTGCCACCCCTATTTCATATACAGAACCGAGATCAACCGCAAAGGCGCCAACGCTCTGATCATCGATGGACTGATTTATATACTTAAAATTCACACCCAGCGATAATCGTTCTGCAAAATACCTTGCATAACTTAGCTGAATGAGCACATCCTGGTAATCGTATGTTGCAGATGTTGCTCTATCCGTGACTAAGTCATCGATTTCCGGGATACCAAAATCACGCTGTCGATTTGCGGGAATACCTGAGACACCGAATGCGACAAAACCGATGCCGAATGTGCCGAATTCTCCGGCATTATAGGAAAATGCTGCTGCGTTCTGTGATATTCCGGCTATCCAATCATTATATGAAAATGTTCCCTGATACCGTTCATCCCGGAGTGCCATTCCTGCGGGATTCCAGAACATTTGATTTACATCGTTCGAGAACGATGAAGCTGCTGATCCCATAGCAACCGGACGTGCACCGACACCGACGTTGAGAAAGCTCATGCCGGTTAGCCCTGCCTTTCGTTGCTGTGATTCAGCCTCCGGTACAATCACAAGCGAAAGAATCAGCAACAATACAGTTGATAAAATAATTTTGCGCTTCATAATAACCTCGTTTTCAATTATTGAAAAAATGACCTTTACCGAAGAATTGCAAAATGTCCAAGATGTTCTCCACCATCATATTTTACATGGTAGATATACAAGCCACTTGCTACCTCGATCCCATCTTTGGAAAACATATTCCAGGTCCAGGATCCATTGGGAGCGGCTTCGATAAGTTCCTGAAAAATGATTTGCCCGGACACATCAAGGATCGTGAGCGTACAATTTGCAGGCAGGTTCAGGAAGTCTATATCGTGGCTTGTTGCATCATCACGGACATCGGTAATCGATGCAATCTTATACGGATTCGGTGATACAGTAATTTTTACACGTCCTGCAAGGAGGTCATCGACGTTCGCAACAGGCGGTACGACCGTAAAGGCTGCACCGATTTTTGCGCGGCCTTCAGGTGTTGTCGGAAAGGCAGTAGAACGGGTTGCAAATGGATACGTTCCTTGCCAGAGACCCACGGCACCGTTTCTGTTGAAATTGCTTGTTTCCAGATGCGTGGTTGTTTGTCCGCCCGGTCCGGTAAAGCTACCTTCTTTATATGCCGAGACATAATACCAATAGGTGAATCCCAATATTGCACCTTCATCTTCGTACGCATAGTGGAATTCGCCGCTTGCATTCTGGTATTGGCCGAGCTCAGCTTTAGGAATTTTTGCAATCAGTTCAAAGGTTCCCCAGGATCCCGGGTTATACAGACCCCGATCTTCGGGTTGAGCATAATCCATACCGCCGAAATTCGGATTGATCGGATCGAGATATTGTTTATAATCATCGTTGACATTGTGTTGTTTCCAGTAATTAGAGACACCACGCATACCCCGATCGATAAATTTTATTTCCTTAAATTGAGGAGAACGCCAGATTTTATAACCATCTGCATCCGCATCGGCTACGTTATTCCACCGGATAAGTGCCGTCTCATTTGGTGTAGCTTCAACGGACATCTGAGGTGTTGCAGGCACCGGTAAATCATTTTGAATATCCCAATCACGTTCCCAGGCCCATCGTGCGGAGCGTAATGCGTTCTTCAAACCGGGTAGACGGTACCCGGCATATTCGACAAACACAACAGTGATGGTTTCCCCGACTTCAAGGCGGAAGGGACCAACACCGCTAACCATAATACCGGTACAGCATGGTTCGTGTTGATTCCAGCCCTTCGTCCAGCCGTTTTCAAATGGTTTTTGATGAAATCCCTGCTGAAGACCGACATCGATGGATGCATATTTGGTATCCCCATGCGGCCTTTCCGGGGTTGCTTTCGGTACAAAGGTTGTTACATCTCCTTCCACACCCGATTCGAAAAAGCGTGAATTCGGATTTAGATCGTGATCATCCCACACTTTTGTTCTTCCGTAATTTTCAAACCATTGTGCCGTGGATGCTGCGAATGTTCTCCAGGGGATGCCATTGGAATAAAAACCGAAATGTCCGAACGGATTACTGGTATACCATCCTCTTTCTGGACCTTCTCCGATCGGATGGGTACCAAATATGGTTTCTTTGTCCGGGGCATTAAAACTAGCGTCCGCCCCCTGCTTGACACCTAACCATGTCCAACCACCCCATATATCCATGTAACCCCTGCTCGCGGGATCTATGACACCAAAATGTCTGTCCTGCTCAGGGAGATCCCAAACATCGAGCTTTGCTTCGGACGGACCTGCATAGGTAACGAGCATATCCCACGGTGCACCGGTTTCATCTTCGTCCGCCACATAACCAACCATCCTCGACGCACCGAAGCGATTCCCTCTTCTGCCGCCGGCATCACTGAGCTCTACCGTCATAAGAGGCAGCGCTTGTGTATTCAGCGTAAAGGCATCGATTACATTGTCGGTGTGATTTACATTCCCATCACCGTTAATATCTACAATACCGGTATTTTCAAATGTATACTCGACAACGATAAAATCATTTAACCCGGCGAAATTTCGTGCATATTGCCGAGCTTTAATCCTTACGTCTATTCCGAGATTAGTCGGGAATCCGGCTTCATATATCTTAAGCGATCTATGCTCCGGGTCTTCCCAATAAGCATCTCTTCGGTAATTTCTATTGATATCATTCGCACCGGGGACATTCGGAGAATAGTACATATAAGCATATTGTGTTCCGGATTCTGCATTATACGCCCGATTTGTTTCTCCGTTTATCTCTTCCGGATTGAAATTGGGATTGGTACTAAATACCGTACCCATAACGCGTTTACCATTCCGCCAGAAAAGAGTCCGGGTAAAACCGCCCGGCCAGGTGTGAACGGGTTCCGTCCAGTTATTTCCATGCGAAGCACCCAAATTAACGAGATATCTTGTCCAGTCCTCTTCCTCACCGGGCGATCGGAAAAGACTGTTTGCCGGTTTAATTGAATCCCATAGTTGTCCCGCCACCATATAACCGTCACCGTCAACTATGAGATTGGAACCCAGAATAACGCCGATACCGCCCCTGGTTATTCCCTGTAACTCATCTTCCGCATAGATTTCCGGCGGATCATCCGATATAGTGCACAGTTGTGAAAACACTGTCACCGGGAAAATGAGTGCTATGAGTAATAATTGTACACATAGTATTGAAATTAATTTTTTCCGTTTCATAATTATAAACCTCCGGAGATAAAAAATTTGACTTAACGTCTTAGCACATTTAAAATTCTATTTGAAGACCAATGCGCATAAAGCGCGGAAAATCATAAATAGAACTACCATCACCTGTTACGACACGTCCGTCAGGACCTGTAGGATCTCCCTCTTCCTCCCATAACCGCTGACCGCCCTGAACACCGGAATTATCATATGTCATAATATTTTTATTATCAAATATATTCTGAATATCGGCAAACAGCCGGACACCAACACCGCTGAATCTAAATCCCTTGTCGATACGCGCATCAAATCGGGTTATTGACGGCCCGACACCGAGGGCTCTCGATCGGGGATCTTCAAGCGTGAGCGGGTAATAAAATCCGCTTGCAACTCGTCCGAAAAGGGCTATCTGGAAATCCGCAGGGAACCCTGCAACGCCGGCAAATGTAACACGATGGGGCCGATCATAGCCGCCGGTGAGTACTGAATTTCTCGCGATTACATTTTGCTCATAGGTATTCCAGGTTCGTAATTCATCAAACGGTAATGTCTCGTCTATTGCGGGGTTGAACGAGGTTCTGTTTCCACCCGCATAGACGGCTTCTTTAATGTAGCTATATGTATAAGAGACCCTTCCGCTTAACTTTAAGAAAGAGGCAACCTGACGCGGTCGTTGTGTTAAAGTAAACTCGATTCCCCGGGCGTCTGCATAACCCCAGCTTGTGCGGATGCTGTATCCTTGCGGCATCGGTGGTTCGGCAGCTTCAATATTCAGCACCCTCGTGGAATTATTTTGAATATCACGATAGTATGCATTGATATCGAGTCCTAAACCGTCAAGTACCTCGACTTGTACACCCATCTCATAGTTGATAGAGCGAATGGGATCCTGACCGACGTGTGATATCGTGTGCCACCGGGTGTTTGCATTATAACCGTCAAAAAAGTTATACAACCCGGCATAGGGTTGCAACTGTGTAGATTGCGAGAATGAGAAATACATTGCCGCACGGTCGGTGATCGGGTGTGATATTCCCAGGCGAGGTGATAGATACCATTCTATAGGCAGTTTGTCACCACGTCTTGCAACAAAGCGAACAACACCGTCATCGCCTTCTACTCTCTCATAAGGATGGAAAAAGTCTAATAATTCGCCGGCATCACGGTCAAAACCGTCAAGACGTAATCCGAGATTTATCACAAGATCGGCATATTCCATTCTGTCCTGAATATAGAGCGAATACTCTTTTGGATTGACATTCCATTCGGAAAATATAAATGGCTTAATATCAGTATTATCAGGAATTATAACACCCTCTTCACTACCCGTGATTCTATTAAAATCAACATTATTTAAACCGACCTGGAATCCCGCACGGATCTGATGGTTCCTGGTTACCTGACTTGTTACATCGCCACGGAGTTGAATTTTTCCTGTTTGCACATCTTCATAATACGGTATCGGTCTTCCCAGACGATATTCAGCACCGTAACTTGCCTGTGCAAATCCAACTCTCGCGAAGGCATCGCTGAATCCATAGGCAAAGAATTTTTCCCGTCCCGGGTCATTATTCGTGTTTGATACGTATTTCTCGATGACACTTGGGTTTTCGAAACGTATAAAGTCACCATCCCATTCACCCCAGCGGACCTGGCCGTCACCACTCTGATCGACATATCCCTGGCGACTGCTTTGAAGTGTGTGGCTTGCCTGTATTTCATAAAACGTTTGGGGGGATAATACATGTTGGTATTTTATACTGGCGACTGAGGAAAAACCATCGGTTACCGGAACACCTTCCAGGAAGAAGCGCCAAACATCGGCATAACGCCTGTTTTTCCAACCAAATATCTGTCCCCGATCTTCCAATATCCCCAGAACGGTAATCTTTTTATCTGTTCCAAGATCAAATGTCGGACGGACAGTCATATCAACTCTTCTTTGAAATTCACCGGGATACCGTCCATACGTCTCATAATAACGTCCTGATGAAAACAGATGCAGATTATTGAGCACTGTACCTCCGAGGGAGAAACTCACATCGGTATCTGGCTTTTTACCGTAGGAATATTTATCAGGCGTCCAATTATATAGTTTTGCCTCTGGTGCATTATTACTTATTTTCGTCTGTCTTTCCTCAAAATATCGGTCCTGGTCGTGATATAGATCCGGGCCGAAATGACTATACCCGTCGGGCATTCTTTGTATACTGATTGACCCAAAGAAATCGCCCCGTCCATCACGCAGTGACATTGCGACAACACCTGCAGACGCAGACGCATAATCAGCTTCCGTTGAACCTGTATTAACGGAAAGCTCTTCAATTGATCTCACGTTCACGCTCATTGTTGTCGGTTCACTTTGTTCCTGACGATGAGAAAAAGCATAGCCGTGATCGCGACCTTCCTGATCGAGATATGCAGCATAGAAGGCATCGGTGACATCGACACCATCTACAACAGTTTTTGTCTCAAATAACCTGCCACCTCGTACAAATCCGTCAAAACTACTTGCGGTATTACCGACCAATTGGGCTACGTCTATGACAGGTAATGCTGCAATTTCATCTGACGTCACAGTGGTTCGAGTTGACGTCCTCGTACGATCCACAACCGGACGTTCGGCTATAATGGTGATTTCCTCAAGACCAATAACCGCCGGGGAAAGTTGTATCGTGCCCAGATCGGTCGTAAGTGCGGTCACCACCCGAACCTCTTCGATCGTTTGTGAGGTGTACCCGACCGTTGAAATGCGTAATGTGTAACTACCGGGACGAATATTAATGATTGAGAAATATCCATCACCGCCGGCAGCCGCACCCATTGTTGTGCCAACCACCAGTACACTCGCTCCAACGACCGGTTCACCGGTTTCCGAATCAACAACGACACCGTCAATTTTTCCGATCTGTGCATAAACCGCTCCAGATACTAAGAATAGCATTAACAGTGCAACAAAAAAACGAAGACGGTTGGGCTGCTCAATATATTGTTTGCTAACCATTGAGAGGCTCCTTTCATATTATTATTTAATTTTTACAAACGCGGTACTTCTCAAAATCTTATTATTAAAATATAAACGGAAACAGTTCCGCCTTTTAACAACCTTGACGGATAAACTCACCTCCTTTCATTAGAGAATATGATTTGCTATGAATAGATAGAAAAGAATTAGTAATAGTAGATTTAGGTATATATTCGAAGTGTCGATAAAACTTACAAGGTTGGCTCTTTGAATCAAGGGTACTCATTGTGTAATCCAACTTGTATTCGTTTGAACGTTAATTACGAAACTACTGCCCTCATATTGCTCGGCTTATCTGCGGTACATGAACCCCCATTCAATGTATGTGCTCTACAGTGGTTTGGTCAGTTTTTCATACAAAGCATCAAGTACTGATGAACATGCCATCCGCGCAATTGTTTCTCTCTTCCCAGCCATTTTATATATGAAACAATGTTTCATATTAAAGAATATAATTAAATAGAGAAGGTTTGTCAAATATTTCAGGGAACTTTTTCAAATTGAAAAAACCGAAGCCGGTTAGAAATCAGTTATTACATATTCGGTCTATACATAATAGATACATTTCTTTGAGTAATTCCCTAAACCACCAGTGAAATAATGACGCACTTTCCCTTGATGCGATTATGCGATTTTTTAAATATTTTCAACATCTAACACGGGGATGTCCTGACAATGTCGGGACGCCTGTATTCAAAGCGTGTTTGCGTAACATTATTCAGGATTTATAATCCGGCATTTCATCCAGCAGCCGCCATACATTCAGCAATGTCCGGGGCAAATGAAAAGGACCTTTCCATTTACTTCCTTTGACGGTATTTGCCACAGTACCGTCCCTGTGAAGATATCCGAACCATTCCCCGTTTACCCGGTCGGGGAAATGGTCAAAACTATACCGGTGAAGTTTTTCGAACCATGAAAAATACCGTCCGGAACCCGTAAGCCGGTATGCAAGAAGATTTGCATACAGTCCTTCAAGTTGTACCCACCAGAGTTTCATGTCGTGTTCATACTGCTCGGGCGGTTTTCCTTCGATATCGACGAAGTATAAAATACCCCCGTAATCGTTATCCCAACCTAACTCCATCGAATAATCTACGACCGGTAATACAGCTTTGATCAATTCGTCATCGTTTCGATACCGTGCTTCATCGAGTATAAACCAGGCGGTTTCCAGCGCATGTCCGGGATTGATACAACGTCCCTCGGGAATATCGAGCATAAGATTTCCGTCCGGTTTTACATGTTCAAAAAGAGCTTTCTTTTCGTGGTGAAGGTGGTTTGATACTATGTCACGGATATGTAGATCGATAATATTAGTATAGAGAGGGTCGTTTTCGATTCGTCTCAGCACCTGCGATATCCCGATCAGGATCATCGGCATTGACAGCGATTTCAACGTACGCGCGGGATAAAACTTCGGCGGCATAGATGCATCCGGATTTTTATCGAGCTCGATAATCTTTTTATATAACTGTTTTGCCCGCTCAAGTATCCGTTTATCACCAACCGCATGCCCGTAAGCCGTCAAGGCCATAACGCCAAAGCATTCAGTGAATAAATACCTGCGCTTACGCAAAGGTACTCCCTCGCGTGTCACACTATAGAACATCCTTCCATCGCTGTCAAATCCGTATTTGTCAATAAACTCATACCCGTGACGGGCAAAATCCAGCCATTCGGGTTTTTGTTCTATTTCAGTATAGCACGTTGCATACATCCACACGGTGCGGCATATGATCCAGAAGGCCTTATCAGTAGAGACAACTGAGCCGTCGGCATCGATGTGATGCAGATATCCGCCGCATGCATCGTCACGGATATGTTTCATCCAGAATGGCAGGATATCATTCAGTAACGTGTCGCGGTAAAAATCGCGCAATTCTTTGATTCGATCTTTGTTCATAGATTCATTCCGTCGATTAGAGCTGCGTCTATGTTTTCAGTTTTAATATATTCACACGACTCTGTTTTCAAAAATGATTTTTATCATCGAAATATTTCTTCCCTCTACTGCAGCCACGCATCGAGGTTTTCCCTTACCAAATCCGTATCCACCAGCCATGGATACGCACCGATGACACGGTCGATTTCTTCGGACTGTCCCGGTGATAATACCTCGGAGTCATTGAGACAATGAGTATAACGCATGAGTCCCTGACGGTATAATACTTCGTGTATACCGGCGATACAACCTTTAAAATTATTTTTCACGTCGAATAAAGCACCGTTTGCATCGGTCAGAGCAATATTCGTCGAGAGATAATCGGAAAAATCCATCCGATTATTATCGATGGTGTCGTGAATTTGATTGAGCAGCGCGACTGCCTTGCCGGTCCACACACTCCACTGGCCGAGCAATCCGCCTCTGATACGTAAAAGTGTTTCACGTTTATCCGACCAAACGCGAAACGGAGTGATGAGATCGTTAATAATATTATCATCATTACCGGTATATAAAACTATTTCTTTTTCTCTCTCCGAAACGGCAAGGGCGCGTATTACATCGATGGTCTGGTAGCGGTTGAATGGTGCGATTTTGACCGACACGACGTTTTCAATTTCGAAAAATTCTCTCCAGAATTCGAACGGCAGGATACGTCCGCCCACCGCCGGTTGCAGATAAAATCCCATCACCGGCATAATAGTGCTTATAATCCGGCAGTGATCCAAAAGCCGGTTTATGCTTTCTTCCCGGAGTGCTCCTAAACTCACCAGTGCGATATCGTAACCCAGGGAAGCAGCGAGTTCCGCCTCGGTAACAGCTTGTTCAGTCTTTCCGCATACCCCCGCAATTTTCACGAAGGGGTCGGTTCTTTCCGACAGATCTTCTTTGAGTACATCACTGACGAATGATAATACGGGTTTAAAAAGTCCAATTTCCGGATCGCGTATCTCAAATTGTGTTGTGTGTACCGCCGTTGCAATACCGCCGGCACCGGCAGCGATATAATATCGAAGCAATGCCCGTTGATACCGTTCATCAAGCTTTTTATCTTTATCCAATGCTAACGGAAGTGCCGGGATGACAAGTCCTTTATTAAAAAAACGCTTCAGGTTTTTGTTCATAATATATATACAGTTGAGGCTGCTCTGAAAAGTATAAGTCGATTATTTAAGGCCACGCCTGCCTGCCGCAGGTAGGGATTTCACGGATTTTTAACTAAAAATGGCTTTTTAATTTTTTAATCCGTGTAATCTGTGGCATAAGAAACCTTTTCGGAGTGAACTCAAAGTTAAAATTTAGAGTAATCTCGTTTATAACTTACAGCAAAAAGTTACCGTCCGTAACCTGGAAGAGGGTCGGTTTTCCGTATGTTTCACCTCCCTGCCGGATCCAGTCTGCGGTCCACTGAATCATTTGTCCAACCGGTATAACGGGTTCACCAAAAAGCTGAACTGATTTGGCGGCATTACTCAGATATGAGCACGTATCGGGTTTACCACTCAGACGTACATCTTTATTAAAAATTTTCCCGAATTCTCTCGCGATATTCGATACGGACAGGATTTCGCCTCCGGTTATATTTAAAATTGCCGGCGGCACGGCAGTATGTTCAAGTGATAATAGTGCCCTGTTGTTCGCATCACCCTGCCAGATAATGTTCACATCATCCACGCTGATATCGATCTCAAGTTCATTATAAACCGAAACCCCTATATCGGTTATTACGCCATAGCGCAGATCGATTGCATAATTCAGGCGAAACATGAGTGTCGGACTATTATACACATTTGCATAGTATTCGAACACCCGCTCACGTCCCAGGCATGAACTCGCATATTCGCCCACAGGCCGCGGGCGATCGGATTCCTTACTCCCTCCGGTTTCCCGGCAGGCAAAATCATACACGCAACCTGTCGAAAATACAACTATCTTCGACTTACGGAAATACTGTGCTACCATTCCCGGTACGATTGTGTTCAGAAGCCATGTTTCCGGCTCCGTACCCGACGATCCGAACTTTCGCCCTGCCATAAAGATAACGTT
>Ga0209498_1002468_pt1 | contig 11131 bp, 7 predicted proteins | sample WalLakDeSediment_FD_184131 | JGI IMG/M metagenome (GOLD analysis project Ga0209498, IMG submission 184131) | Lake sediment microbial communities from Walker lake, Nevada to study Microbial Dark Matter (Phase II) - Walker Lake 11/02/13 Deep... | ecosystem: Environmental > Aquatic > Freshwater >...
TTCAGAAAAATCTTTTAACAAAAAAGCAATATCGCTGTCAACCTTAAATAGAATAAATTCAACATCGCCCGGTTCCTGTCTTGAATAAAACATTATTGGGTGAAGGAATTCAAAAAAAGAAAATTCTGCCCAGATATAACCTTTAACCTCACCTTTAAGCCTTATTGGAGAGGCTACAGCCTGCACCAAATAACGGTTATCGCTAACATACATATTTGAAGTTGAGGTCGAGTCCTTTTCAAGAATAACGGCAAGTTCCTGTTGTAAGAAATTCTGCCTTATATTATAGGCACTATCTGTGCTGAATGAAAGTTCTGCTTTTTGATTAAAAATATTGATGCTTGAAAAACCAAGATTTTGTATGAGGTCATCGGCCCATTGGTTAATGTTTTTTTCGTGCCTAAAGGTTTTACCTGTTGTTAATATATTAACCAAATTCTGATTTACTTCGGGAAGGTTAAGAAAAGATTCAAGAACATTTTTTCTTTGAAGCTGTTCTCTCTCTATCTGCTCAAGTTTAATTTCCTTAATTGCCAGAATATGCCGTGACAAGTTTTCCTCTAGTTCTATTTTTCTTTGAAGATAAAAAAGGTATCCGGCAATAGAAATAATAAAGGCGATTATTAGAAAATAGATCAGGTACCGCAAAGGAAATTTGTCATAGCTGACTTGAGACATAAACTGGTCCGGTAAATTTTTAATGATTTAATTTTTATTTCCAAATAACATAAATGTATCAGAAAAAGTCTAACTCAAATTATAATTTTAATTTTCTCATTCCAATATGACACAGTGCAAAATCATACTTAACAGGGTCGGTAAGATCATACTTTTTTAAATTGTTTGTTATTTCCTCCGCCATTTGCCAGGAAACATTATTTCTTGTTGTTAACCTAAGACGTTTGCATATACTAGCTATGTGTGTATCAACCGGGATAATTAACTGGCAGGTAAGGATACCACTCCATATGCCAAAATCCAATTCATCTTTTCGTACCATCCATCGTAAAAAAAGATTCATACGTTTGCAGGCGCTTCCCTTTTCAGGATCAGGAAACATAAATGTAATTCCGCGGGTTGGTTCACCAAATTTTGCTTTATATGTTTCGATGAAAAACTTAGAAAAACCGGTAATCCCGCCTTTAACATTTAATTCATCATTATTAAATGAGAATAAGAATAAATTATTAAGTGAAGAAAAATTCCGATATACTTCTTTTGATATTTCAAAAAGCCGGACTATATCTGTTGTTGAATAGAATCTGTGCTTAAGCTTATCAAATCTTTTCGAGTCTTTTTTAATATTGAAGTGTAAAATAAACTGAGAGGGCGAATTGCCTGAAATGTCCAACACTCTGTTCATGGTATTGATTATCTGCTTCACATTACCGTATGCAAAAACAGAAGACATGAATCCGATTGCTTCAATATCTTTTGGGTCGCTGAACATATGCAGGAACTGAAGCGGATCCGGTTCGATTTTGGAACGGTCAAATACACGGTAATGGTATTCGAGCCCTTGCTTTAGATTCATTTCTTTCATAATTGACAATACAATAATAACACCAAATTAATACCTTAATACACTCAAAAAATAGTTTGAATAAATTCTAATGAAAAATTAGAATTGCCTGTGAAACCAAACCACTATCACTGGAGGTCCGCTATGAAACTTATTACAGTACTTTTTTTGACGCTTCTATCAGTTTCACCAACATTAGCTGGTGGTGGAACAATAAAAGGAAGAGCCACCGATAAAGATACAAATGAACCTTTAATCGGTGCTAACATAGTTGTGCTCGGTTCTAACTGGGGCGCAGCTACTGATATCAAAGGGTTTTATGAAATTAAAAGCATTCCGGCAGGTACTTATACAATAAGAGCATCTTATATAGGCTATAAACCTGTAGAACTGAAGGATATCAGGATTAAGAATTTTCAGGTAACTGTATTAGACTTCCAATTAACAACGGATTTTGTATTGCAGGAAATTGTAGTGATTGATTCTAAATATGAAGTACAAAATGCTACAAATACATGTAAAGTAATGAATGTTGCTGATATTTCGAGATTGCCAGTTAGCGGTATTTCAAATATTCAATCACTCAATTCCGGAATAAGTGTTAGGGGAGGTCGTGGTACCGATGCTGTCTATTATATAGAGCAGATTCCATTCCAGGTAGCAGGATATTCAGCGTGCTATGGTACAACACATAACACCGAAGAATACAATAAAATAAAAGAAAATATTTTCAAGGATGCAGTATTAAATCCCCTTTCTACATTTTCAGTCGATGTTGATTATGCTTCATACAGTAATGCAAGAAGATTTTTACTAGATGGCTATTTACCGCCCAAAGATGCTGTAAGAGTTGAAGAGTTTGTTAACTATTTTCAATATGATTACCCGTCACCTGACGATGAACATCCCGTTTCGGTTTATACTGAGCTGGGTATTTGTCCATGGAACAACCAGAATATGCTGCTGCATATTGGATTAAAAGGTAAAGAATTATCAAAAAAAGATTATAAAAAATCAAATATCGTTTTTTTGATTGATGTTTCAGGCTCGATGATGCCCGAAAACAAGCTTCCATTACTTGTTAAAGCATTTAAGATGTTCACCGAACAGCTTAACGATGAAGATGTTGTTTCTATTGTAGTTTATGCCGGTTCAACAGGATTGGTTTTACCTCCGACAAAAGGTAAAGATAAACTTAAAATAATGAATATGCTGGATAAACTGAAAGCCGGAGGTTCTACTGCCGGCGGAGCAGGAATGAAGCTTGCCTATAAAATCGCTGAAGATAATTTTATTCAAGACGGTAACAACAGGATCATCTGGGCAACAGATGGCGATTTTAATGTTGGAGTTTCAAGTACTTCTGATCTTGTTAATTTTCTTGAAGAGAAAAGAAAACAGGGTATATTTTTAACAGTGCTTGGATTCGGTGCAGAGAATCTGAAAGATAACCGGCTTGAGCAGTTGGCTAACAACGGAAACGGACACTATGCTTACATTGATAATCTGCTTGAGGCAAAAAGAGTTCTTGTTGATGAGATTGGTTCAACTTTATTTACTATTGCAAAAGATGTAAAAATACAGATTGAATTCAATCCGGTTAAAATTAAAGCATATAGATTAGTTGGCTATGAAAACAGATTGCTTAATTCAGAGGATTTCGAGGATGATCACAAAGATGCTGGTGAAATCGGTTCCGGACACACTGTAACTGCATTATATGAACTGATTCCCCAGGATTCCGAAATCATTGCTCCTGATACTGATTTAAGATATCAGAAAATTTCTGTGAAAGATCTTGAAAAACTCCAGAGCGAAATCGGCAATTTGAAAATCCGGTATAAACTGCCTGATGAGGATGAAAGCAGATTGATGACTAAAATTATTTCAACTGATGTAACATCTGAAGCTGAAATTTCAGACAACTTTGGATTTGCAGCATCGGCTGCGATGTTTGGAATGTTCTTAAGGGATTCTGAGTTCAAGGGTATATCGGATCCTGATCTGATTTCAGAGTTAGCCCGCAGGTTCAAAGGAACAGATAAAAACGGTTATAGAAGTGAATTCCTGAATCTTGTAGAATTATCGTCTAAATTAAAGGACTATGCCGGAACTATAGGCAAATAAGTTATAATAAGGGGCTGTTTTAAAAGGTTCTCCTGATGTTTTTCATTTCTGGAGAACCTTTTCTTTTTTTATTTCCGAGTTGAAGACTTAACGAAAAGTAATTCGATGTTCACTATTAAATGGATATTCGATATTCTTATTGAACAACCAATGTCGATACGGAATATTGAAGTTAGAAATTCTTTTTAGTCAGCCTCTTATCGGGAAAAAATTATTACTGAGCCAACCCTTCCAATTAAACAATTATTGTTACTTTTTCCTTCAATCTCCATGTTTGAAGTGATCAGTGGTCTCTAAAATAAATTTAGAATACCATAAAATATGCAATCAATGCACTAAACATAAAATTGAAAACCTATTTCGTCCCTGTCGGGACTTCTAATTCTCTGGGTCGTTTTATTTCTATAAAGATTTAATCCCTAACGGGATTTCTGAAAGCTAAACAAATAGTTATAGCTCTTTTGTCCCGGAGGGACCAAATACTGCCAGGAAAGAAAAGTATTCTCCTCTTTGTTCCAAAAGTCTCATCGGAACGACACTTGAATATTAAAGTTATTTTGGACAGTTATGGAAGTGATATATACCACTAATATCAGTTTGTATTTTATCATTCACAGCTTTGTAGCTAATTTTGATTTGTAATTTTTAGACTATAAAACAGGAAACGAAATGAAAAAATTTATTACAAAAAATACAGCCATATTGGAGTTTATTATAATCACAATCGGTGCGGCAATTATGGCAATAGGTATAGGTGTTTTTCTTGTTGAGGCAAAAGTAGTGCCCGGCGGTGTTAGCGGGTTGTCAATGGCAACACACTATCTTTCAGGTGGAACTATACCGGTTGGATTGATGATCTGGGTTTTCAATATTCCACTTTACATCTGGGGACTAAAAGAGCTTGGTAAAGAATTTGGAATAAGAACTTTTTACGGATTCACTCTTAACTCTTTCTTTATCGATTTTTTCCGGGGTGATATTCCCGGCTTCAGCTTTATTCAATTACAAAATTCGCCAACAATTACCAATCTCAGAGAAAATGATTTTATGTTCCTGATACTAATCGGAGCAGCATTACTTGGAATCGGACTCGGCTTGATATTTAAATTCAGAGGAACAACTGCCGGCTCCGACATTGTCGCAGCAATTATGCATAAACGATTCGGTGTCAAACCGGGTATGGCAATTATGATGATTGATTTTTTTGTTATCTGTTTTGCCGGTTTAATAATTGAACTAAAAGAACTTGCAGACCAAAGATCGGCGGTAACTTTAACATTTTATGCACTCTTCCTTCTATTTGTCTCGAGCAGACTTGTGGATGTCATTATAGATGGATTTGATTATGCACGATCTGCATTAATTATTTCTGATAAGAATGATGAAATCGCCAAAGCTATAATGGATGAAATGAGTCGTGGTGCAACTGCACTGAAAGCAAGAGGTATATACAGAAATGTTGACCGGGAAGTTCTTATTACCGTTATAACTCTTAAAGAATTGTCAAAACTGACTCACATCATAAAAACAATTGATCCTACTGCTTTTGTAACAGTAAACAATGTTCATGAAGTTTTGGGAGAAGGTTTCCGGCGCAGGATATAGAGAAATTGCTACCTGCAAACTTGTTGCTTGACCTTTTTTAGGAGCGAAGGCGAAGGATCTGTCAGCCAGTGTGTGTTTACCTGCCGATGGGTAAGCCAGCCTTTGGATGGACCTGGTTCAGACAGCCTCGGAAAGTACATTTTATCATATTATTAAATCTAATAGGGTTTTTGTTAGAATTGGAATATAGAGGGATTAATCTTTTAATTGAGATTCAGCCCACCATTTAAACCTTTCAAAATTCTTCCAGAGATTATCAACGTCCTTCCTGTTATAAACATCCCCGCTATAAGAAACTGAGGTTTTATGTACTATAATTTTTTCAAGATGATTATACGCTTTTTTATTCTCATCATTTACTGGAAGAATTTCCTTTAATAGTATTACGGTTTGATTATGATCTTCGCCCTGACTTTTTTCGCCCCTGAATTTAATGCATATTGCATCAGCATATGCAATAGCAGAATGAACAATTAATACGCCCGAAGCATTCCAGTACTCATATTCACGGGCTACATCCGCACCACCAAAGAAGCTTTCAGCCACTTTTTTGTAATCTATCCATTTGGTATTGGTAACCTTAGTTCTTATAGTTCTTCTACTCATTTAAAAGCTTCCTGATGCTTTTACCGGATATTACTATTCCATCCCGAATAACATCAGGGATGGGAGGCTTTTTAGTTCGGGCTCTTTTTTTGAATTCTGCTTCCGAAATGAAAAATGCCGATAATGAAACCCCGTATTTTTTGAAGAGAGACAAATTTAGTTCAGTTATTATATGCTCAATTTTACTTTTCATTCCGGGAGCACTAAAAACTATACAGAGATCCAGATCGCTTTCAATTTTTTCCTCATCTCTCGCAGTACTGCCAAACACAATTAAGCTTAATGAATGACTCCCTAATTCTTTCTCAATATCTAAATAAATTGATTCAGTGAATTTCTTTTCAGAACTAAGTATCGGGATTATGATTTTTTTAACAATATAGTGTTCGCGGTTTAAAAAAAAGAAATGCTCTCTGCCGCCTCTTTGCCGGTTTACTATATTAAGATTCTCAAGTGATGAAAGAGCTTCCAAACTGGAAGGGGCGCTCATGTTTGCCTGCTTTGCAATTTCTCTGCCGGAGAGTCCTGTTTTTACTCTATTAATAACCCTGAGAACTGCAATATTAGACCAGGTCGAAAATACATTGTCCAGAATTTTATGAATAATCATTATAAATGCCTTAAGTTGTTGTAAGGTTTTCCTAACATATGTAAGGTTTTCCTTACAAAAATAAATAATAAAATCTTAAATTCAATAGAAAGATGACAAGGTAAGCCGCTTCTTTCTAAACTGGTGCGAGAGTCTTAACATTGTCATCCTTTGCGGCTTTGCATGAAACCTTCCTCCTTTCCTGTCTGAACCCGGTATCCGGAATTGTGTACACTCCGGCCAGTTTCTTTCACCTCACCATTTCAATCATCGCAGAGAGTTCTTCAACTAAACCTTCAGGAGTTCCTTGATAGCCAATGCTAACAAAACGAATATTCTGATCTTTATCAATTATAAATTTTGTGGGAATACCGGAAACTTTAAAGTCGGTTATGACTTTATTATCCTCATCCATCAATACGTGAAAAGTATAGTTGTTCTTTTTCATAAAATCAGTAGCATTCTGTTTTTTGTTTTCAACTCTCTCCCACGAATTAATAAAAAGGAATTTTACATCTTTATCATCGGCATATTTATTAACAGCCTGCTGAAGTCCGGGAAATGAAGCAATGCAGGGTCCGCACCATGTTGCCCAGAAATCAATCATTACAGTTGTACCCTTAAAATCTGAGAGCGAAACTGCATTTCCATTCAAGTCAATCAAACCGAATTGCGGTGCCGGTTTTAGGATCATTTCATCCTTCAGCTTATCCATAAGCATATCTTTAGCAAGCGATTCGAATTCAGAAATGTACTCGTCAAATCCTTCCTCACTGCCTTTATAATTCACGTAAGCTGTCTTAAGCATTTCTTTCATAGGAGGTGTATGTTTTCCTGCTCTTAAAAAATCTTCAATCTCTTTCATTGCCTTTTCAATCTTTTCATTTTCAATTAACGAGGTCGCATAAGCTTCATTCATTTCAGGATTTTTACGGTTAAAAATATCTGACATTTCTTCAAAGTTATTTAATGCTTCAACATAGTTTTTCATTTCACGAAGAACTTTACCTTTTGCAAAAAGCGAATAAGCTAATGCAGCTTTTTTCATCTCTTCAGCATCATACTCAGTTTCATATTTTTCTCTTACCAGACTTATATCATTCAAGTATTTTCTATTTTGCTCTACTCCTAAATCAGCAACTCTTAAAGATGTTTCAGTATCACTTTTCTCCTCAAGCATTTTAGAAACCAGATAATAGAAACGCATCGGACTGACTTTGTGAACATTCGTTTTCAGGTATTCATAAGCTCCATTAAAATCTTTTGCATCCCTGAATCCATTTACTGCAAGATCAAATGGCAAGGTTTTAAAATTATTTTCAAGGAATTTTGCTGTGAAATCATAAGCCATCTTTGCTCTTATTTCAGGGTCTGATTCGGTTCTCATTTTATTTATAAAATCATTTTGCACATACTCGCCAGTTGGAAATTTTTCCTTCATCATTTCCAGATAACTATCAACTTTATCCTGATCATAAAATTTTGTCATTCCATAAAAAGTTATTAGAAGGTTTATTTCTTTTTCGTTAAGGTCAGAATGTTTCTCAGTTTTTTCTGCAAGAGACTGATAGATACTATCAGAACTTTCCGGGTATAGTGTAACAAGATTCAATAGATATGGTGAAATGAATTCTCTTTCCAGTCCAGGATTGTTTTTGAACTCTTTTTGAAATATTTCGAATGCACGTTCTCTGTTTCTTTCGAGGTCAGCATAAAATGCGCCCCACGAACTAACTGATAACGCTGTGCCGGCTAATGAACCGGGAACAAGTTCATTCTTAGCTTTATACAAATTAATGAAGTATCCTTCTTTGTTATTGTTATCTGATTTTTCAATACTTTTAAACCTTATTAAAGCACCATAATGTTTTTCTGATGATCTGAATTCTCCCTTCCAGCCGATTCCTTCTTTAAACATTTCAATTACAAAGGTTGTATCAAGATCACTATTAAATAAATTAATTACCATTTCGATTGATTCTGATCCTGCTAAATTGGTGCTGTCGGAAATATACATCACTGTTATTTCTTCCCCCGGTTTTGGAAATTCCGGATAGACAGTAAATTTTCCTCTAAACTCTTCCTTCTGACTGCAACTGATTGTTAAAAGCATAATTAACGAAATCAGAAATTTTTTAAATAATTTATTGAACATCTATTCACCTCTTATTGTATGTACTGATGACAGGGATAATGATTTTATTCTGTTGATATTTATTATAATTAACTTCAAAAAACAATTTGCGGAGTTATTTTGTAATACAGATCAAAATTATGGATTATACTGCATAATTGTATTGTATCTCTTTAAAAATATCTTATCATGTAAAATTGATAATAATAAGGAGCTAATATGAACTTACAAGACTTTCTGGATCAAACATTTCTCGGAAACAGCTATTATGACTACCTGATAGCACTAATAATTTTTATTTCCGGAATAACGATCATTTATTTATTTGAAAAGATAATTCTTAGAAAATTAAAAAAATGGTCTGAAAATACTACTACAAAGCTTGATGACTTGTTAATTAAAGGAATAGAAAAGTCGATACTTCCTCTGTTATTTTTCGGCATTTTTTATATTTCTGTAAATACACTAACGCTTTCGAAAGAATTTGTTACCGTATTTAATATCATCACATCCATTGTGTTAACATTCTTTGTAGTTAGAGTAATTGTTTCAATAGTAAACTTTAGCTTAAAAACTTATCTTCGCAAATATGAAGACAACGAACGTAGAGAAAGACAGCTTAAAGGAATTAAAGGCTTACTAAATCTGCTCATCTGGTCTATCGCATTGGTTTTCCTTCTGGATAATCTTGGAGTGAAAATATCAGCTGTTATTGCTGGACTTGGGATTGGCGGTATTGCCGTTGCACTTGCTGCACAGGCAGTGCTGGGAGATTTATTCAGCTACTTCGTGATATTCTTTGACAGACCATTTGAAATTGGCGATTTTATAATTGTGGGTGATAAACTCGGACTGGTTGAACATATTGGCATTAAGACAACCAGGATACGATCCCTCAGCGGTGAACAGCTTGTGTTTTCTAATACAGATTTGACTAACTCAAGAGTTCATAACTTTAAAAAGATGGAAAGACGTCGCGTTGTATTTAAACTTGGAGTCGTCTATCAGACTCCATCTGCAAAACTGAGAAAAATACCGGGGATAGTTAAAGATATCGTTAGTAAGCAAAACGATGCTACATTTGATCGCGGACATTTTGCCGCCTATGGTGATTTTAGTCTTAACTTTGAATTCGTCTACTTTGTTGACGGTGCAGATTTTAATAAGTATATGGACATACAGCAGGCAATTAATCTTTCTATCTATGAGGCTTTTGAGAATGAAGGTATAGAGTTTGCATATCCGTCTCAAACTCTCTTCATTAATAAAATGAACCAGGAAAAAGAAGCGGCCTGAGATTTAATTGTATAACTAATCTCTGGATTTGTTGATTTAATTAATGAATGAGTGATTAAATGATATTTAAAATCGTATCCTTATAATTTATTAAGGATACGATTTTATTATTAACTTCAGCATTATATCAGCGTTCGTTGTGAATCTCTTTTATCTTGTTTACTCTGGGTTTGTAAAGAGTATGATAAAGTACATCTAAATAAGCATTCATTTCACTCATTTCAATATTAGAAGTATAGTTCCAGAAACCATAAATCTTTGAAAGTGAAAGAAGTTTAGTTGCGTGAAGCTCCCAGTTATAAGTTGTGTCCACCCTTTTAATTCCGTTTTCAGAAATTTCATTCCAATAATTTTTATCCTTTTTACACTGTTCTAAAAATGAAAGTATAATTTTCTGGCTGTCTTTCTCTTCAATTGGATCTATAAGAAAACCGGATTTTTTATCCTGAATAATCTCCAAAGGACCGCCATACAATGTTGCAAATGTCGGCAGACCTGAACGCATTGATTCAATTACGGTCAAACCGAAGCCTTCGAACAATCCGCACTGAACGAAGATACCTTTTTTGTCTGCAACAACCCTGTAAACTTCTCCGGATTTATCTTTACGAAGCAGTTTTCCAATCCATCTTATCTTATTGTGGAGTTTATATTTTTCAATAAGGTTGTGCATCACCTGTATCTGGTTTTTTTCTTCAATGTCTGTTGAATCGTCAGCATTAATTTTTCCGGCAATAAGTATAAGGTTTGCCTGCTCGTTTATTTTTTGATTTTCACCAAACCATTTAACCAGTGCTGTAATATTTTTTATCTTGTCCAGTCGACCCATTGTAAAAATAGGAGTTCTTTCCGGATGTTCAAGCTTGCCTATTGTTTCCTGATCTTCAATATTTTCGAACAGAAGAGCATTCAACTCTTTCTGAATTTCTTTAAATCTGTTTTTCTTTTCAGTATACGGAAAAAATATTTTTTTGTTCACACCGGGTGATACAATATTGAATTTAGGATGAAAAAGATTTATTCCACCGGTTACACGGTAAAGTCCCGGCATTGAAAAGTTCAGATAAGATTCATATTGCCCAATACCTTCATCAGTTCCCGCAATTTCCTGATAAGAAGAAGTAAGGATAAAATTAGCAGCATTCATTGCAATAAGATCGGCTGTAAATTGTATTGAGAAGTGATAATCATCATCCATTTTATCCCAGTATAGTCCGCTAAAAAGGTATTTACATTTTTCCAGAGCGTGTGC